>Ga0180429_10005262_pt1 | contig 10275 bp, 6 predicted proteins | sample SS_ome_FD_132428 | JGI IMG/M metagenome (GOLD analysis project Ga0180429, IMG submission 132428) | Hypersaline lake sediment archaeal communities from the Salton Sea, California, USA - SS_1_S_1 metaG | ecosystem: Environmental > Aquatic > Non-marine Saline and Alkaline > Hypersaline > Sediment ...
GGCGGCTCGCTCGGCATCGAGTACGAGAAGTCGGTCGAGGTCACCGGCGGCGGGGCGATCGCCGGCTTCAGCGTCGGCTACGGTGCGGAGGCCGCACTGTCGATCACCAGCGGCTCGCAGACCACCTACACCGGCATCGTGGGCAGCATCTCCGCGAGCGACTTCGCCGAGAACGCCTACGCGTGGGGGATCTTCACCTACGTCCAGGACCTCGGTGGCCAAGAGTTCGAGGTGATCAACTACTGGGTCGAGTGATCGGGTCACCGCCGGCGAGCCGGCGCTGACCCCCCGACGCGGCCGTAACGGCCGAACCCTCCTCACGCCCCGCCGCGGGCCGGTGGCACCCGCCACCGGCCCGCCCACGGAGGTCCCGTATCATGCCGCGTGGACGACACGCTGGCCCTCCTCGGCGTGCCGCGCCGACGCGGCCCCGACGGCGAGGTGGTTCTCCCGCCCGGGCAGGCGACGCAGCTGGCCGCCCTGCTCGCGGTTCGCGGCGACTGGGTGGGGCGCGACGACCTCGTCGCTACCTTCTGGCCCGACGCCGACCGCCGGCGTGGCCGCCACAACCTCAGCCAACTCCTCTACGCGATCCGCCGCAGCGCCTGGGGCCACGACCTCGAGGCCGAGACGGCCCGTGTCCGCTGGCCGGTCGGGTGCGACGTCACCGGCTTCCGGCAAGCGGCCGGCGACGGCGACTGGGCACGGGCGACCGAGCTGTACGCCGGCGAGTTCCTCGAGGGCACCGGCGCCTCCACGTCACCCGCCTTCGACGCCTGGCTCCTGACCGAACGAGAGGAGCTGCGCGAGAGCTGGCGCGACGCGCTGTTCGGCCACGCCTCCACCCTCGCCGCCGAGGCACGCTGGCAGGAAGGCGCCCGCCTGCTGCGCCGCCTGCTCACCAGCGACGAGCTGCTGGAGGAGGCCGTCCAGGCGCTGATCCGCTGCGAGGCGCGGGCGGGCCGCCGTGATGCGGCGCTGCAGGCCTTCGAGGCCTTCCGCGCGCGGCTGGCCGACGAGCTGTCGCTCGAGCCGCTACCGGCCACGGCCCGGCTCGCCGACGCGGTCCGGTCGGGCGAGCTGGGCGAGGTCGCCCCGCCGAGCCCGGAACCCAAGAGCGCGTCGCACCGGGGTGCGTCGCACGGGGGTGCGTCACACGGGGGTGCGTCGCACATGGGGGCGGCGGTCGCAGGTGCGACGCCCGTCGAAACGGCCCGTGACGTGAGGCCGGGTCCCGTCCGCAACCTCGCGACCGACGCGACCCCCTTCGTGGGTCGCGACCTGGAGCTCGCCGAACTCCACGGCCTGCTCGGCCGCGACGACCGCCGCCTGGTGACGATCCATGGTCCGGGCGGCAGCGGCAAATCGCGCCTCGGGCGGCAACTGGCGCGCGAGCGCGCGGGGCACCATCAGGACGGCGCCGCCTGGGTGCCGCTCGCCTCGGCGTCGTCCGAGGCGGAGGCGGTCGCCACCATCGCACGGGCGCTCGGGGTGCGCACGGAGCCGGAGGCGGACGCGCTGGCCGCCGCGCTCGCGGAGCGCGACCTGCTGCTGATCCTCGACGAGGCCGAGCACCTCCCCGAGCTCGCGGGCGTGGCGGCGACGCTGCTCGACGGCTGCCCACGCCTGCGCCTCGTCGTGACCTCGCGGGCTGCGCTCGACGTGCCGGGCGAGGCGGTCGCGGCGCTGGCCGGGCTGTCGGTCCCCCCGGGTGACGATGCCGACGACGCCGGGGCCTACGACGCGGTCGGCCTCCTGCTGCGCGCCGCGCACCGCGTGCGCCCCGACTTCCACCCCCGAGGCGCCGAACGCGCGGCGCTCGTCGCCCTGACGCGGCTTCTGGCCGGCGGTCCCCTCGCCATCGAGCTGGCCGCGGGCTGGCTGCGGCTGCTCGAGCCGAGCGAGCTGCTGCGCGAGGTGCAGCTCGACCTCGACGTCCTGCACGCGGCCGATCCGGGCCTCGACCCGCGGCACGCGAGCCTGCGGGCGGTGTTCGAGAGCTCGTGGAAGCTGCTGGGGGAGGGCGAGCGCGACGCGCTGCGCCGCCTGGCGGTGTTCCGGGGCGGCTGCAACCGCGACACCGCCGCGGCCGTGGCCGACGTGCCCCTGCATGCGCTGCTCGCGCTGACGAACCGGTCGCTGCTGCACCGCGACGGCGGCACCCGTTTCCTGCCGCACCCCGTCGTGCAGCGCTTCGCCCAGGACAAGCTCGCGGAACGACCCGAGCTCGCGCGCGACCTGGGGGAACGGCACCGCGCATTCTTCCTCCACCTCGCCGAGGACGCCGACCGCCGCCTGGACACCCCGGAGCAGCGCGACGCACTCACCCTGCTGGACGAGGAGTCGGGCAACCTCGGGCGGGCCTTCGCGGTCGCCGTGGCGGCCGGGGACGCCGACACCGCCCACGCACTGACCGGCGCGCTCGGACGTTTCTGGCGCTGGCGCGGCCTCGGGCGTGACGCCCTGGGCTGGTTCGAGCGAACCCGCGCCCTGCCGGGCGCGGGCGTGGCGACGCCGGAGCGCGTCCGCTCACTCCTCGCGGAGGGGCTGCTGCTGCAGGACCAGCGGCACTACGCCGAGGCCGACGCGGCCTTCGAGCAGGCGCTGACGGATGCCCAAGGCCTCGGCGACGACGCCCTGGTCGCCTCCGCGCGTGTCGACCGCGCCATCGTCGCGTGGCGCCGGGGCGACCTGGAAACGGCGCGGTCGCTGCTGGAGGCGGCCCGCGACGCCTACCGGGCGCTGGGGCGGACGTCGGCCCTCGCCGGGACGCTCGGCAACCTCGGCACGGTCGCCCGCGACGCCGGCGACCTGGCGACGGCCCACGCCTGCTTCGACGAGGCCCTCGTGCTCGCGGAGCGCATCGGGCACATCTGGGAGATCGCCAACGTGCGCAACAACAAGGCGATCGCGCACGCCTACGGCGGCGATCTGCCGGCGGCCGGTGGCGAGTTCGAGCGGGCCCTCGAACTCCAGCGGTCGATCGACAACCTCCCCGGGATCTCGATGTCGCTGACGAACCTCGGCAACGTCCACCTCGACACGGGCGACCCGGAACGCGCACGGGCGCTGTACCGCGAGGCGCTCGAGCTCTGCGAACGGCTCGACGACCGCGACGGCGCCGCGCACCTCCACGTCAACCTCGGCATCCTGGCGCAGCGCGCCGGCAACCACGACGAGTCGCACGACCTGTACGGCCGCGCGCTGCGGCTGCGGCACGAGCTCGGCGCCCGCGCGATGGTGGCGCAGAGCGTCAGCTGCTTCCTCGACCTCGCGGTGGTGCGCGGGCAACACGAGCGCGCGCTGGTTCTCGCCGGTGCGGTGCACGGCATGTGCGAGGCGGTCGGCGTGCCGCTGACGGCGCCGCAGCAGGGCACCTACGACGCGGCGCTCGCCGCCGCGCGGGCCGCGGTGCCGGAACGGCGGGCGACGGAACTCGAGGCCCGCGGTGTGGCCCTGAGCGAGCGCGACGCGATGGCCTTCGCGCTCGGTGAGCGGGCGTTTGGCTGACGCGCCACGTGGCCGCCACCCGAGCCGGGTCGCTGAGCCCGGACACGTGCGGGCGGCACCCGTGGACCGCTAGCTTGCGCGCGCTAGCCGAACCTACCGGTCAAGTACCGTTCCGTCATCTCGTGCCTGGGGGCGGTGAACATCTTGTCGGTCGGCCCCTCCTCGATCAGGCGGCCCAGGTGCATGAATGCCGCCCGATCGCTGACCCTCCCAGCCTGCTGCAGGTTGTGCGTCACGATGACGACGCTGAACTCCTGCTTGATGTTCTGGATCAACTCCTCGATTCGGTCGGTGGCGATCGGGTCAAGGGCGCTGGTAGGCTCGTCCATCAGAATGACCTTCGGCTCGGTGGCCATCGCGCGCGCGATGCACAGGCGCTGCTGCTGACCGCCCGATAGGCTCAGCCCCGACTGCTTGAGCTTGTCCTTGACCTCGTCCCACAGCGCGGCGTTGCGCAGCGAGCGCTCGACGAGTTCGTCGAGATCGCCCTTGAACCCGTGGAGGCGTGGGCCGAAGGCGACGTTCTCGTAGATGCTCTTCGGGAACGGGTTGGGCTTCTGGAACACCATCCCCACGTGGCGGCGCACCTCCACCACGTCGATGTCGGCGCCGTACAGATCGACCCCGTCGTAGTGGACGGACCCCTCGGTGCGGACCCCGGGGATCAGGTCGTTCATGCGGTTCAGGGCGCGGAGCAACGTGCTCTTGCCGCAGCCGGACGCCCCCATGAGCGCGGTGACCTGGTTTCGTGGGATGCGCAGGCTGACGTCGTAGAGCGCCTGAGCGGCGCCGTACCAGAGGTCGAGTCCCTGGACGTCGACGACCGCGCCGTCGGCGTCGACGGGGTCGGTGCGGACGGTCTCGTGGTCCGTTCCCACACGAGGGGCGTCCTCACGGGCACGGGTTCGGGTGGGGTCGACGGTGGTCATGCTCGGGTCCTTTCGAGGCGGCGGCGGATCACGAAGACGACGCCGTACAGAGCGCCGACCACCGAGACGAGGGTCGCGATGCCGGCAGCCGCGACGTGGCGGAACTCGGCGCTGTTCTCGGAGATCCACGAGTAGATCTGCACCGGGATGACCGTGTACGGCGAGAACGGCCCTTCGGGCATGTAGGGCACGAAGGCAGCGGCGCCCACGAGCAGGAGCGGCGCGGTCTCGCCGATCGCGCGCGCGACCGCGAGCACCACGCCGGTGGCGATCCCAGGCGCCGCGGACGGGAGCACGACGCGCCAGACGGTCTGCCAGCGGGTCGCGCCCAGCCCGTAGGAGGCTTCCCGCAACGAACTCGGCACCGACTTGATCGCCTCGCGCCCGGCGATGACGACCACCGGCAGCACGAGCAGGGTGAGCGTGAAGATGGCCGCCAGCAGGCTAGGGCCGAACTGCATCAAGCGCACGAAGACGCTGAGTCCCAAGATCCCGTAGACGATGCTGGGCACGCCTGCGAGGTTGGCGATGTTGACCTCGAGCAAGCGTGCGAGGCGCGTCTTGGCGACGTACTCCTCAAGGTACACGGCCGTGCCGACGCCGATCGGGATGGCGAGCGCGACGACGCCGAGGATGACGATGAGCGTGCCCACGAGGGCGGTCTTGAGCCCGGCCGACACCGCGTTGCGCGACGCGACGCGCTGGAAGAAGCCACCGTCGAGCCAGGGGTTGAGCAGCAGCCGCTGCCCCGGCTCCAGCGCGGCCTCCAGGTCGGACCGCTGGGCGAACCCGGGGATGAGATCGACCAACTCGATCGACCGGTCGCGCATGTTCGTGACCACCCAACGGAACGGGCCCTGGTCGGTGTACAGCATGAACTCGACGCGGTTGCGCGCGAAGAAGCGGCGGCGTTGCTCGGGATCGTCGAGCGTGGACTCGATCTCAGCCGCGTCGACCCCCTGCGCCGCGAGCTCGAGCCGCACGACGGCGTCGCCGCCGAAGGGGGCTTGCCGCCAGGCGAAGGACTCGGCGCTGTTGCGCGACGCGACGACCTGCCACGAGAACAGGTCGGTGACGATGCCCCCGAGAAGGGTCGCCAGGAACGCCACCGCGAGGACCACGGGGACGATCGTGATCGCGGCGAAGGCGCGGCCCACATGCCGGCGGCGAGCCCGGCCGCGCTTCGCCTCCTCGCCGACGGTCCAGCCGCCGCGGGCCTCGGGCGCCTGTGGGGCGGCGCTCACTCGTACTGCTCCGAGAAGCGCCGCACGACCGCCTGGGCGATCAGGTTGACCGAGAGCGTGATCGTGAACAGGGTGGCGCCGACCGCGTACAGCGCGCGCGCGGAGAGCGATCCCTGCGGCTGGTCACCGGTCGCGGCCTGAACGATGAAGGCCGTCATGGTGGCGATCGTCTCGCGGGGGTCGAAGGTGAATGCGGGGCGCTGGCCAGCGGCGAGGGTGACGATCATCGTCTCGCCCACCGCGCGGGACAGCGCGAGCAGAACGGCGGCGATGATCCCCGACAGGGCGGCAGGAACGATCACCCGCGTGACCACCTCGAAGCGCGAGGCGCCGAGGCCGTAGGCCGCCTCGCGCAGCGATCGCGGCACCGCCTGCATCGAGTCGAGCGAAACGCTCGACACGGTCGGCAGGATCATGAAGCCCATGACCAGGCCGGCCGACAGCGGGTTGAACAGGTTCACCCCCGGGATGAGCGCGCGGATCACGGGGGTCACGGTCAGGAGCGCGAAATAGCCGAACACGACGGTCGGGATCCCAGCGAGCAACTCCAGCCAGGGCACGAGCTGGCGGCGAAGACCTGGGCTGGCGTACTCGGAGAGGAAGATGGCGGCACCAAGGCCGAGCGGCACGCCGACGGCAAGGGCGATCGTCGCCACGAGGAGCGTGCCCAGGACGAGCGGCGAGATGCCGTAATGGGCTTCGGCGAACAGGGGCGTCCAGCGGCGTTCGGTGAGGAACTCGACGATCGAGACCTCGCGAAAGAACTGGAAGGTCTCCTCGGCGAGGACGAAGACCACCGCGACCGTGGTGACGACCGTGATCGCCGCCGTAGCGAACAGCAGGGCACCGATGATCGCCTCGGAGCGGCTGCGGTTCGCGCGGCGGCTGAGGGCGTGCGGGGCGGCTCGACCGGATGCAGGGGTCACGGGCGGGACGTCCTCCTCGTTCTAGGGCCGGGGGGCCCACGCGGTCAAGTGCGAGCGCGAGCGCAAAGGGCCGCGGTGGGGTCCGGGTCAGGATACCGACCTCGGACGTGCTTCGGCGCCGACCCCGAGGGGTCGGCGCCGAGGTGGCCGATACGGTGCGCGGCGTGAGCGCCGGCGCGCCGCACCGCGGCGCAGTCAGCGCTGCTGGAGCGCGTCGAGGACGCTGTCACCGGGCTGGAAGGTGGCGAACACGGTGCCCGGGACGCGCTCGGTGACGCGCGCGATCGCCGCCTCGTAGATCGCGTCCGGGTAGACGAGGTAGCCGGTCTCGGCGGTCGCCTCGCGGGCCAGGTCCGAGGCCAGCGCGAACTCGATGAACGCGGCCAGGTCGGGGTTGGCGTCGAGCTTCGCGATGTTCACGTACTCGAACAGCGGGCGCGAGAGCGGGATGTAGACGTTCGAGGCGGCGTTCTCGGCGCTCGGCTCGACGCAGCCGTTGCCGCCGTCGACCTCGACCGCGTTGAGCGTGTCCTGGTTCTCGACGAAGTAGGCGAAGCCGAAGAAGCCCATCGCGTACTCGTTGCCGGCGACGCCGAGGACGAGGACGTTGTCGTCTTCGCTGGGGAAGAAGTCGGTGCGGATGGCGCCAGACTCCCCCACGATGGCCTCGGTGAAGTAGTCGAACGTGCCCGAGTCGGCACCAGCGCCGTAGAACACGATCTCCTCGGCCGGCCACTCGGGGCGGATGTCGGCCCACGTGGTGACGCCCGAGTTCGGCTCCCAGGCCATCTTGAGCTCATCGGTCGTCATGCAGGTCGCGAAGGTGTTGTCCTTGTTGACGATGACGGTGAGCGCGTCGCCCGCGATCGGGATCTCGACGAACTCGATGCCGTTCTCCGCGCACAGGTCGACCTCGGACTGCTTGATGGGGCGGCTGGCGCCCGTCATGTCGGTCTCGCCGCGGCAGAACTTCTCGAAGCCCGCACCGGTACCGGAGAAGGCGACGCTGACGCGCGCGGCCGGGAACTCGATGCCGAACTCCTCGGCGATGGCGAGGGCGACGGGGTAGACGGTCGAGGAGCCGTCGATGCGGATCTCTTGGGCGGCCGCCGTGGCGAAGAGCGGGACGAACACGAGCAGCAGAGCGATGCGTCGAAGCATGGTCCAACCTCCACCGGGAGCGTACGGATGACCCGTCAGGGCGGTGTCAGGGCGACGATCCGCCTGAGGGCTCGGTCGCCGCGGCGAGGCAGCAGCCCGCGGGCGGGGCCCCGCCGCATCACCACTGCCGCGGCAGCAGCGTCTCGCCGCTACCGTGGAAGGACGTGCAGCGACCGCGGCGACGGGGCGAGGCCGACCGTCTCCCCCACCTCCGGCATGCCGACCTCGGCCGCGTTGGGCACGTCGACGAGCCACGACGCGCCGCCCGGCGCGTGCACGGCGATCTCGGCGAGCTGACCGAGGAAGCTCGCGCGTTCGACGACACCGCGCAGGGGCGCACGGATCTCCGAACCGCGCTCGATCGCCAGCGCCTCGGGCCGGACGACGGCCGTCACCGACGCGCCTGCGGGGTGCGGCACACCGTTGGGGACCTCGAGCCGTGCGCCGTCGACCTCGATGACGTGCGCGTCGACCGCCGTCGCCTCGACGAAGTTCGCCTTGCCGATGAAGTCCGCCACGAAGCGATCGACGGGGCGGGCGTAGACCTCGACCGGGCTACCCACCTGGGCCACGCGCCCGCGATCCATCACCACGACGACGTCGGAGATCGACATGGCCTCCACCTGGTCGTGGGTGACGTAGACACTGGTGATGCCCAGGCGCTGCTGCAGCTCGCGGATCTCGATCCGCATCTGCTCGCGCAGCTTGGCGTCGAGGTTCGAAAGCGGCTCGTCGAAGAGCAGCATGCGCGGCTCCATGACCAGGCAGCGGGCGAGCGCCACGCGCTGCTGCTGCCCGCCGGAGAGCTGGCTCGGCGGCCGCTGGGTCATGCCGACGAGGCCGACCTGCTCGACGACCTTGTCGACCCGGTCCTTGATGTCGGAGCGTGCCATCCCCTTGAGCCGCAGGCCGAACGCGATGTTGTCGTACACGTTGAGGTGCGGGAAGATCGCGTAGCTCTGGAAGACCATGGTGGCGTCGCGGGCGTTGGGCGCGACCTGGTTCATGCGTCGCTCGCCGAAGTAGACGTCGCCCGCGGTCGGCTCCTCGAAGCCGGCGATCATGCGCAGCAGGGTGGTCTTGCCGCAGCCCGAGGGCCCGAGCAGCGTCACCAGCTGGCCCTTGGGGAGCTCGAGGTCGACGTCGTCGACCGCGAGCACCTTGGTGTGCGGGTCGTCCTGGCTGGTGAACTCCTTGCGGAGACCCACGAGGCGCAGGTCGGGGACGGCGTCGGGATCGCGCCCGCGCGCTGGCGTGCTCATGCGTTCCTCCGGTGGCGGGGGCGGCGGCTCATCCGAAGCGCACCGTACTGGTCGTCTTGGACCAGCGCTCGACGAACAGGGTGATGAGGCCGATGGCGATGGTGACGAGGACGATGGTGACGATCGAGAAGGCGGCCGCCACGCCCAGGCGACCCGAGCCGACCTGGTTGAGGATCTGCACCGTCATGAGGTTCCAGTTGGCGGACACCAGGAAGATGGCGGCGGAGATGGCGGTCATGGCGCGCACGAAGGCGTAGACGAGGCCCGAGAAGAAGGCCGGCGCGAGCAGCGGCAGCGTCACCTTGCGGAAGGTGGTCACGGCGTCGGCGCCGAGGTTCTGCGAGGCCTCCTCGATGGAGGGATCGACCTGCTTGAGCACCGCGATGCCGTTCTGGATGCCCACGGGCACGTAGCGGAACACGAAGGCGAGCACGAGGATGGCGAGCGTGCCCGTCAGGATGAGCGGCGGGCCGTTGAAGGCCAGGATGTAGCCGATGCCCACCACCGTGCCGGGCACGGCGTAGCTGAGGATGCTGCCGAACTCCAGGGCCGCCTTGCCGGGGAACTGCCGCCGGACGACGAGGTAGGCGACGAGCATGCCGAGCACGCCGGAGAGCGGGGTCGAGACGACGGCGATGATCAGCGTGTCGACCACCGACTTCAGGCCGACCGAGAAGACGTAGCGGAGGTGCTGCAGCGTGGGCGTGTAATCGAAGCCCCAGACGCGCGTGAACGCCCCGATGACGATGACCGCGTAGAAGGCGAGCACCAGCGCCCCGAAGGCAAGCACCACGGCGTAGAGCGCCCACTTGGCGAAGGGCGAGACGATCTTCGAGGTGGACGCGGTGGGCTTGCCGGTCACGGTGACGTACTGGCGCTTCGACACCCAGTAGCGCTGCACCGCGAAGGCGACCAGCGAGGGGATGAGCAGGACGACCGCCAGCATCGCGCCTCGCGACAGGTTGAAGCTGCCGGTGATCTCCAGGTAGGCCTGCGGGGCGAGCATGGGGAAGGCGGCGCCGGCGAGCACCAGCGGGTTGCCGAAGTCGGAGATCGATTCGATGAAGACGACGAGGAAGGCCGAGAAGATACCGGGGAGAGATAGCGGGAAGGTCACTTTCCAGAAGGTCTGCCAGCGGCTGGCGCCGACGTTGTAGGCGGCGTCCTCGAGCACGGGGCTGATCGACTGCAGCACGCCGCGCAGCGACAGGTAGGCCAGCGGCGCGAAGGTGAAGATCTGCGA
>Ga0180429_10005264_pt1 | contig 10272 bp, 6 predicted proteins | sample SS_ome_FD_132428 | JGI IMG/M metagenome (GOLD analysis project Ga0180429, IMG submission 132428) | Hypersaline lake sediment archaeal communities from the Salton Sea, California, USA - SS_1_S_1 metaG | ecosystem: Environmental > Aquatic > Non-marine Saline and Alkaline > Hypersaline > Sediment ...
ACCTGCGGCGCAGGTCCCGCCGTCGGAGTCGCAATCGTGCTCTGTCCGCCGCCGCAGCCGGCGCAGAGCAATATGATGATGGAAACGAGCACAGCGGCACGCAGCTCAGTATTACGTAGCATTGCCTTCCTCCCTTGAACACCCCCACGACCCCTACCGGCCGCAGGGCAACTCAGTCAGCCTTGTTGATAACAGGGTATCAATTGTACCGCGCTGCATGATGGCCGGGAAGACAGCTGCACGCTGGCCATGCGGCGTGAAGGTTGGTGCTGAGCTGTTTGATGTCCTAGTTGGCTTCCTTGGTCGCGTGCTCCGTATCAGCAGGCACCCAGCGTGCGTTGAGGTACCGCGCCGCATGGGTCTCGTCCAGGTGCTTCACTCTGAGATTCGGCACGCGCTTCAGTTCATCGGGGTTCGTCCGCGCCAGCTCGGCGTAGTGCAGCATCGCGTCGCAGAAGGCGTCCAGCGTCTCGCGGCTCTCCGTCTCGGTGGGCTCGATCATCAGCGCCTCGGGCACGATCAGCGGGAAGTACACCGTCGGCGCGTGAAACCCGTCGTTGAGCAGCGCCTTGGCGATATCCAGCGCTCGCACGCCATGCTCCTTGAGAGGCTCGGCGCTGGCGACGAATTCGTGGAGGCAGTGCCGGTCGCCGTAGGGCACGTAGTAGGTGTCCTTCAGCCGCGCCTGTACGTAGTTGGCGTTCAGGATCGCGTGCTCGCCGATCCTCCTCAGCCCCTCGGGTCCGCTGAGCATGATGTACGCCCAGGCTTTGACCAGCACCAAGAACTGCCCGTGGTAGAGCTTCATCCGGCCGATGCTGTGTGCGGGGGTATCCCAGGCGTAGTCGTCGCCGTCGCGGCGTACCAGCGGACGCGGCAGGAAGTCCGCCAGATGCTGCTTCACCCCGATCGGCCCGCTGCCCGGGCCGCCCCCGCCGTGGGGGGTGCTGAACGTCTTGTGCAGATTCAGGTGCACCAGGTCGAAGCCCATGTCGCCCGGCCGCGCGATGCCCAGTAGGGCGTTGAGGTTGGCGCCGTCATAATACAGCTGGGCGCCGACCTCGTGCAGTCGCTCGGCCACCGGCAGGATGTGCTGCTCGAAGATGCCCAGCGTCGACGGGTTGGTCAGCATGATGCCGGCGATGCGGTCCGCGCCGTGCTTGTCGATCACGCCCTCCAGCAGCTCGGGCGTCATCACCCCGCCGTGGTTGACGCAGTCGACCTCCTCCAGCGTGAAGCCCGCCAGGTGCGCGCTGGCCGGGTTGGTGCCGTGGGCACTGTCGGGCACGATCATCACGCGCCGCTCACGCTCGCCTCGCTGGTCGAAGTACTTGCGGAAGACCAGCATCCCGGCGAACTCGCCCTGAGCGCCCGCCGCGGGCTGCAGGCTGGTGGCATCCATCCCGCAGATCTCGCTGAGCCAGTCCTGCAGCTCATGCATCAGGCGCAAGAGCCCCGGCACGCTGGTCGGTGGCTGCGTGGGGTGCACCTGGGCGAAGCCCGGCGCCGCCGCGACCGCCTCGGTCGCCTTGGGGTTGTACTTCATCGTGCAGCTGCCCAGCGGGTAGAAGCCGCAATCGACGCCGTAGTTGGCCTGGCTGAGCTTCACGTAGTGCCGCACCAGGGTGGTCTCGTCGACCTCGGGCAGCGGCAGCGGCTCCGCCCGGACTAGCTGATCGGGCAGATCCTGGGGGCTTGACGCGCAGTCTCTGGTGGTGCGTACCTTGGTGCCCGTGCGTCCCGGCTGGCTGCGTTCGAAGATCAGAACCGGCTCCGTCATCACAGCACCTCCTTGATGCAGCTGACCAACTCCAGGATTTCTTCCTTGTGGTGGACCTCGGTGAAGGCGAAAGTCAGGCAGTCGGCCAGGCCGTCGTCGTCCCCGCCATCCGGCTTGATGCCCGCCAGCATGTTGCGCTCCAGCGCTGCCTCGTAGACCGCGTCGCGCTTGCCCGGCGGGAAGCGCAGCGTGAATTCGTTGAAGAACCGGCTTTGCGGCCGGTAGTCCTCTACGCCCGGCAGCTCAAGCAGGTAGTCGTGGGCGCACTGCGCGTTCTCGTGGCAGAGCCCGGCCAGCTGTGTGAAGCCCTGGCGGCCGATGGCGCTCATGTAGATACAGGTTCTAAGCGCCAGCAGCGCCTCATTGGAGCAGATGTTGCTGTTGGCGCGACCACGACGGATGTGCTGCTCGCGAGCCTGGAGCGTCATGACGAAACCCTCGCCCTCCCCACCGTCGCGCTCGCAGACGGTGCGGCCGATCAGCCGCCCCGGCAGCATGCGCACCAGTTTTTCGCGGCAGGCCAGCAGCCCCAGCAGCGGTCCGCCGAAACCCATCGGGTTGCCCAGACACTGGGCCTCGCCGCAGACGATGTCCGCCCCCAGCTCGCCGGGAGTCCTGACCAGTCCGGCGGCGAACGGATAGAACAGCACCACCGCCAGCGCCCCGTGCTCGTGCACCGCGGCGATGCGCTGCTCGAGGTCCGCATCCAGATAGCCGAGACAGTCCGGGTACTGGAACACCACGCAGGCGGTGTTTTCGTCCAGCATCGCCGTCAGCGCGCCGTCTTCCCCGTCCCCGGACGGCACGGCTGCCAGTTCGGCTTCCATCCCCAGGTTGTAGGTGGCCACCACCTCGCGCGCCTGGGGATCGACGCGCGGGGCGAACACCACCCGCTGGCGCCGGCCCTTGGCCTGGTTCACGGCCATCAGCACGGCGTCGGCCAGCGCCGTGCCGCCGTCATAGCTGCTGGCGTTGCTGACGTCCATGCCGGTCAGCAGGCAGATGTAGCTCTGATACTCGTAGATGCACTGCAGCATCCCCTGGCTGATCTCCGGCTGGTAGGGTGTGTAGGCCGTGTAGAACTCGCCGCGGTGGCTGAGTTCGTCCACGACCGCCGGCACGTGATGCGGATAGACACCGCCGCCGGCGAAGACTCGGCTGAGCGGGATGCGTCGATTGCCGCCGAGCACCGCTTCCGCCGCCTGGGCCAGCTCCACTTCGCCGACCGCCGGCGGCACCGCCAGATCGTGGCCCAGCCTGAGCTCGGCCGGCACCACATCCAACAGGTCCTCGATGCTGCTCGCGCCGATTGCGGCCAGCATCTGCGCGCGTTGCTCCGACGTGTGCGGAACGAAAGTCATGGACAGTTCTCCTTGCAGACTGTGTGCTACTTCTCCATCGCGTCGTAGGCCGCCTGGTCCATCAGCTCCGCCAGCGCACCAGCGTCCACCAGCTCGACCTTCAGCAGCCAACCGTCGCCCTGGGCCGCCTCATTGACCAGTTCCGGCCGGTCCTCGAGCGCCTCGTTGACCGCTACGGCCTTGAGCGCGACCGGGGCATAGACCTCGGCTACCGCCTTGACCGACTCCACGGTGCAGCAGACGTCGCCCCCGGCGAACTCTGCCCCGACGGCCGGCAACTCAACGTAGGTGATGTCACCGAGTTCCTTCTGGGCAAACTCGCTGATGCCCAGCACGTAGGTGCCATCCTCCTCGCGGATGTACTCATGGTTCTTCGAGTAATATGTCGTCGCCACGGATCACCCCTGTCATGAAGTGCCGCTCTATTCTACTTCGCGCCTCGCCTGGACGCTAGATGCACAGGCCCGCGTTCGGACAGCTGTGCCGCCTACCTGCGGCCGCCGCCGCGGCCCGCTTCAGGCTTGCGCGTGAAGCTGCCGAAGACCTCCAGCACGTGGTAGCTCTCCTCGAAGCCGTTCTCCCGGCAGATCCGCTTCAGCATCCGGTGTAGTTCCTTGTCCCCGGTGAACTCCACCACGCGGCCGCTGCCGACGTCCACCAGGTGGTGGTGATGGCCCTCTGCATCGGCCAGTTCGTAGCGATAGCTGTTCTCGTGCACGCGGGTCTTGGCCAGGATCCCCGACCCGACCATTAACTCCAGTGTCCGATAAACCGTCGCGCGGCTAACCACCCCGGGGGTCTTCTCGTTGAGCTGCTGCAGCACGTCCTCGGCCTGGAAGTGCCAACCGCGCCGCCTGAGCAGCAGGTCGATCATCGCCTTGCGCGGCTTGGTCAGCTTGAGATTCTGCTCCAGCAGGATGCGGTAGAAGCGCTCACGCATCCGTTCCTGATAGTGATTGGTCAGCCCGCTCTTGCGTTTCGAATCCGGCATGTCTCAATTATACAGCAGACTGGTTAATTGCGTCTCAGTCTCAGCGAAGGAAAATCCGTTCCAGTTCGGCCCGGCCCAGCCGCACCACCGTCGGCCGCCCGTGGGGGCAGCTCAGGCTCGCCTGGCGCGCCAGCAACTGCTGGACGAGGGCGTAGCGCTCGTCGGGCGCCAGTCGCTGGCCGGCCTTGACCGCCGCGCGGCAGGCCAGCGCCGCGGCCAGTTCCTTGGCCTGCTGCGCCAGCGTCGAACTGTCTCCCTGCTCCAGGACTTCGCTGACCGCCCCCTCCAGCAGTTCCGCACTGAGACTGCCCGCCAGCTCCAGCGGCACCTCGGTGACCTCCAGGCCCGACCCGGCCTCGAGCCGGCAGCCGAAGCCGAGCACCGCCAGTGCCTGCTGCCAGTCCGCGACCCGCTCGAGTTCGGCCGGACTCAACCGCAGCACCAGGGGAAACAGCAGCGTTTGCCGCGCCTGGCGCGCCGGATCCACCGCGGCGCGTGCGTTGAGTTGCTCGAACAGAATCCGCTCGTGCGCCGCGTGCTGGTCGATGAGGTAGATGTCCTCATCCGTCGCCGCCACCAGGAAGCAGCCGGCTACCTGCGCGATCAAGCCCAGACCCAGGTCGAGGTCTGGCTGTTGAGACTGAGACTCGCCGGTTATCTCTGTTGGTCCAATTGAGACGAGCGGTTCAGTCGGCGCAGCCCGCCGGTCGCGGGCGGGGAAGTCCAGCGTTGGTTGGTTCGGGGGGTCGAGCGGCTGGGCGGCCGCGGGAATCGGATCGCCCTCGAAGTGCAGGGGCACGGCCCGAAAGCCGGGCGGTGCGTCGCGCTCGACGGTGGGCCGACGGGCAGGTTCAACTGCGGCGGCCAGGCCGCTGGTCAGGCTGCGCTGGCGCTCGGCGGCGACCGCGCCCAGGGCGCGGCGCACCGCGGTGCTTAGTAGGCTGTAGACCGCCTGCGGCTGGGCGAAGCTCACCTCGCGCTTCATCGGATGCACGTTGACGTCGATCTCCTCGGGCGGCAGCTCCAGCAGGAAGGCGCCCAGCGGGAACTTGCCCGCACTGAGGAACTCGCGCACCGCGTCGTCGACCGCCTTGTAGAGCAGCTTGTTGGCCACCGGCCGGCGGTTGACGAAGTACCACTGCCGCTGACGGTTGTGGCGATGATACTGGGGATCGCTGATGTAGCCGCTGACGCCGCTGGGTGGAAACTCGAAGCTGACGGGCGTCAGGTGACCACCCGCCTCCGCTCCCAGCAGGCCCGCCAGTGCGGCGCGCAGGTCGCCGTCGCCATCGGTGCTGAGCAGCGTGCGCCCCTGGCTTGCGAGCCGCCAGCGGACTTCGGGAAACGCCAGCGCGTAGGCGCTGAGCAGCGCGCTGACCTGGCTGGTCTCGGACTGGCGGCTCTTCAGGAACTTGAGCCGCGCCGGTGTGTTGAAGAACAGCTCGCGGACTTGCACCTCGGTGCCCGGCTGCAGATTGGCACGGGCGTGGCTGAGCAGTCGGCCACCGTGGACCTCGATCCGCCCGCCCAGTTCGGCGCCGGACGGGCGGCTGGTCAGCTGGAGCTTGGCGACCGCCGCGATGCTGCTGAGAGCCTCACCGCGAAAGCCCAGCGTGGTCAGCGCGAAGACATCATCCAGGCAGCGGATCTTGCTGGTATGGTGCGGCCGGACCGCCAGCGGCAGCTGGTCGTAGGCCATGCCCTGCCCGTTGTCGGTCACGCGCACCAGCTGCTTGCCGCCGTCCTCCAACTCGATGGTGACCTGGGTCGCGCCGGCGTCGAGCGCATTCTCGATCAGCTCCTTGACCACGCTGAGCGGCCGCTCGACGACCTCGCCCGCACAGATCTTCTCCACCTCGTCGGGCGGCAGGGGCGCGATGTCTGGGAGGATGTCGCCGGTCACGGAGCTAGTTTACCGCTGAGACCGGGCGCCGCACTAGAACTGGTAGCCGAAGACCAGGCCGTAGCCGCTGTCCTCATGGTCGAAGCTGCCGCCGTAGTAGGCGCCGAGCTTGATCCCACCGTAGATCGGGACCTTGAACACACCGCCGATGCCGTAGGTGTGGAAGCTCTCGAGGTCGTCGAACGTCTCGCCAACGGCGGCGTGGTCGCAGAAGACGAACAGCTCGCTTTCGCCGCTCCGGTCGATGTTGAAGCGGTACTCGGCGCGGCCGGCCACCAGCTTGGTGCCCACGTACTGGTCCCAGGGCAGCCCCCGAGCAACGTCCGAGCGGCCGATCCGGACCTCCTCGGAGTAAGGCACGTCGCCGTCGGCCATGCGCGCCTGCAGCTGGAAGGCCAGGGAGGCGGTCGGGAACTGATGGCGGATGTTCATCCGCTCACCGTCGCAGACCGGCGGTGGCACGTAGCCGAGGATATTCGGCGCCGGCACGTAGCGCCGCAGATCGATTGTCAGCCGCGAGAAGTCGAAGGCCCCGCCGTGGCCGTCGGCCTTCAGCTGGTAGAAGTGGCCGTCCCGCGGGGTGAAACTCATGTCGGACTCGCTGCTGGAAAACGCCAGGCTCAGGTAGCCCGCCGTGCCGGCCTGGTCGAAATCCGTGCGCGGCAGCCCTTCCTCCAGCTCCTCGCTGACGGCGATCACGAAGTGGTCCTGGTCATAGACGCCGGCCCCGAGCGTCAGCGAGCCGTCGAGTTCCCCCAGCCGCTGGCCGAACCACGAGTAGCCCGTATCCAGCCGCGCCACCCGCTGGCGCAGGTTGACCTGGTTGGTGGTGAACTTCATCCGCCGCCGCCAGTCGCTGCGCAGCGAGGCCGCCACGCTGTAGCCGCTGTGCCCTCCATTCAGCGTGTTGTCCGCCCACGAGGCGCGGACGTTGACCTCATCGGTGTACTCCTCGTTGAACATCACGGCGGCTTTCAGCTGCTTGTTCTCACCGCCGTAGTACAGGTCCTCGTAGCGCACGCCGGCCAGCCAGCCGGCCAGCGCGTCGTAGCTGCCGTCCGGTGCCCAGAAGCTGCTCCTGCGCGAGCTGTACCACAAGTGGATGTCGACCGAGCCGTCCTGATTCGGGTAGGCCGCCCACTCCAGGCTGCTGAAGATGCCGCGGCCGTAAGCCTGCTTGGCCAGCCGCACGAAGCGGCTCTCCACGTAGGGCGCTCCGCGGGGGACCTGGAGCAGCAGGATCGCCAGTTCGGGTTTCAGCGGCCCGCTGGCGGCCTCGACCTGCACGTCGGCGACGAACCGCAGCCGCCCCTCCTCATAGGCATCGGCGAATTCGCGCAAGTCGTCGACGGTCAGCGCCGCCAGCGCCGCCGGGTCGACGAGCCGCAGGACCATCTCCGGCAGCCGCCGTCGGACATCATCCGGGATTTCGTCGTAGGTAATCGCCCAGACGCTCTGCGCGCTAAGCACCAGCGCCAGGACGATGCCGGCTATTGCGCGCCACACCGCCTTCACTTCCTCGGGGCCGATTCTACCATGCCAGGCCTGTTCACGCACGAGGCACAGCCGTCAAACGACAAAGGGAGCCCCGGCCGGGCCGGGACTCCCCATGTCACGGCTAGTCGTAGTCGGCTGACTAACCGAGCAGCTGCAACACGACCTGCGGCAGCTGGTTGGCCTGCGACAAGGCCGCCAGGCCGGACTGCATCAGGATCTGGTTGCGGGTCATGGTGACCGTCTCGACGGCGATGTCCGCGTCGCGAATGCGGCTTTCCGAGGCCGTCAGGTTCTCGGCTGCCACATCCAGGTTGCGGATGGTGCTTTCGAGGCGGTTCTGGATGGCGCCCAGGCGGGACCGCTGGTTGCTGACCGCGGCGATCGCCTGGTCGACGATGCTGATCGACTCCTGGGCCAGCTCGCTGGTCACCACCAGCAGGCCCTCGACGCCCAGCGCCTCGGCACTCATGTCGCCGATCACGCTGGAGAGGGTCTGGCCCTCGTTGGCGCCGATCTGCAGCACGAACTCGCGGGGGGCGACGTGGATGAAGAACTCATCCACCGTGCCCGTCAGCGAGATGACCGGCGCCTCGAAGGCGGCGGTGTAGCCGAAGCTGGTCATGTTGTTCGTTCCGCCCGCGGCGTCAAGCGGCGGCTGCGGATCGAGCTTCATGCCCAGGGTGTTGTCGAAGAACACCTTGAGGCCGGGCAGCAGGCCGATGATCTCGTTGCTGTCGGTCTCGACGGAGCCGACCGTGACGCCGGTCTCCGCGTTGACCGCGCTGACCGAGTAGACCGGCGAGATGCCCTCGCGGATCTCGATCAGGCTCAGCGCGTTGAGGATCGACTCATCGCCCGCGAACACAATCTCGGCGCCCGGTACCGGCGTGGTGATCGAGATGGTGCCCTTCGCCATGCCGATGGTGTTGACGTGCACCAGGTCGGGGGCGAAGTTCGGGTTGATGATCCCGCTGTTGATCACGCCGGTGCCGTCCGGGTTCCAGATCGCGAGGCTGATTTTGCCCGCCATGTCCTCGAACGTGTCGTTCTTGGACAGATTGACCGTCACCTCCGCGTCGGTGCCGCGCTGGTAGACCGTCAGCTCGACGGTGTTGCGCCCGTTGAAGACACCGAACTCCTGGAAGCGGTTGAGGCTGATCAGCGTGTTGAGCTGGTCGGCGGTCAGCACGTTGTTGGTGCTGACGTTGAAGGTCGCCGTCTCACCGGCCTGCATGATGCCATCGACCGTGAAGTGCACGTTCTCAAGCACGCTGCCGACCGCGCCCTCAAAGGCCGCTGAGACGCTGAACACCGTGTTGCCGGCGGTGTCGCTGATCAGGTTGCCACGCGAGGCCTGGATCGCGATGTTCTGGTCCATGCCACCCGCCACCAGTGAGCTGTAGGCGGAGTTGTCGAACTCGAACACCGAGTAGGTGCGGGCCGTAATCGCCGAGACGAAGAACGTCCCGTTGGCGCTGGCCGGACCGGTCTGCCACAGCATCCCGTAGTCCTGGATGCTGTTGCCGCCACCGTAGCGGCTCCAGGCGAAGGTGTCCGTCGCGCGCGTGGTGGTGAGCGCCTCGATCGAATCCCAGTCGTAGCGCACGTCGAAGCGGATGTTGACCGTACCAGTGTTGGCATCGCCGATGCTGAAGTGCGTGCCGGTACCCGCGGCCTGGGCCAGGGTTCCGGTCATCGCCGCGCCGTTGTTGACGAAGGAGTAGGACGCGGCGGAGTACAGGTTGTTGCTGTAGCCGGCACTGCTGAAGCTGATGTACAGGTCGCTGCCGCTGCCGTCAACGTCGATGAACTGCGTGTTGAGCACGGTCACACCGGCGGTCGAGATGCCGAGGCTGATCGCACCGGTCGTCGCCGTAGCAGTGCTGACGTAGCCCGTCAGCGCAACTGAGAACAGTGCGGCCAAGCTGACCATCGTGGTTCCCACCGAGATCGCCACCGAGACGGTGGTCACGCCGGTCGGCGTGTTGATCGTCAGCATGAACTTGTCGCCGTCGGTGATCTCCTCACCCTGCAGCAGACGGCCCAGCGAGATCGCGCCGGTGCCGGTGCTGATCGCGTTGCTGACGACGAATGTCCCGTCGATGGTACTCTGCACGGCTACCGAGCCGTTGGCATCGTTGACCACCTCAATCATGTAGACGCCGGTGTTACCGATCCCGTCACCACCGGCGGTGGCGACCGTCGCGTCGGCGCGCAGCGTGTTGAGGTAGTTGACCTGGCCGACGGCGTCGGCCGTCAGCGTGGTGGCGAAGACGTCGGTCTTCTGTACCTGCAGCTGGCCGGTGGTGGTGGCTGCGGCCTTCATAATGAAGTTGCCACCCTTGCCGACCTCGCCGACCACGGCGGCCCGCACCTTGGTGTAGTCGTCGGTGCTGACCAGCGCGCCGAGCGTGCCGTCCAGCAGGGTCTTGGTGTTGAACTCCGTGGTCTGGGAAATCCGGTCGATTTCGTCGACCAGCTGGCCGACTTCCAGCTGGATCGCCTGGCGGTCATCGGCGGTGTAGATCCCGTTGGCCGCCTGCACGCTCAGCTCGCGCATCCGCTGCAGGATCGAGTGCACCTCGTTCAGCGCACCCTCGGCCGTCTGGATCAGGCTGATGCCGTCCAGGGCGTTGGCACTGGCGCGGTTCAGTCCGCGGATCTGCGCACGCAGTTTCTCGCTGATCGAGAGGCCGGCCGCGTCGTCGGCGGCACGGTTGATGCGCAGTCCGCTGGACAG
>Ga0180429_10005268_pt1 | contig 10269 bp, 5 predicted proteins | sample SS_ome_FD_132428 | JGI IMG/M metagenome (GOLD analysis project Ga0180429, IMG submission 132428) | Hypersaline lake sediment archaeal communities from the Salton Sea, California, USA - SS_1_S_1 metaG | ecosystem: Environmental > Aquatic > Non-marine Saline and Alkaline > Hypersaline > Sediment ...
CGACGAGTACACCGACGAGTACACTGACGAGTACGCCGACGAGTACACCGACGAGTACACCGACGAGTACACCGACGAGTACACTGACGAGTACGCCGACGAGTACACCGACGAGTACACTGATGAGTACGACGACGAAGGCTACGACTACTCGGACGAAGAGGAGTACATGGACGAAGAGGAGTCCGAGTACGAGGGTGCCGAGTACGAGGAGGCCTACGAGTACAACTGCTTCGAGGACGAAGAAGTCCAAGCGGAAGATGACGTTGCCCATCCGGACGAAGGGCTCGGCTATGGCGAGGATGAATACGACTACAGCTACGAGTACGAGTCGGAGTACGATGGGTATGACACATACGAAGCGTACGACGCTGAGGAGTGCGCGTCGGAATGTGTCGTTGAGGAAGAGCCAACGGCCTTGGAAGCCTGGTATCCGCGCGATTTGCTGATGTGGTCCGACGAAGACGTCCTGCGCGAGTTGCACGGTCTTCGGGATGAGCCCTCAGGCGTACGGCGTGCGGCGTTGAACGATTACGTAGGGAGTCTCGGTTGGGAAGCGACCGATTTCCTTGCCCAGTTCGAGGAATCGACCGGGATCGAAGTCCTCGCCCTGGCCGACGACGTCTGCTCGACCGCGGCGATGCTTGCCACGTTCCGGCTGCTCGAACAGGGCGAGTTGGAGATCGACGAGGCGATCGACTCGCTGGAGCGAAGCCTGGACAATCTGCCCGCCGATTGGGTCGAAGAGGTCACCGAGATCACGCAAGAGGACGACGCCTGGCAAGACGATTCGACGGCCAAAGCCGATGTTCTCGATGCGGTGATCAGCCTGGCGGCGCAGTCGTTTGACGGTTTGGGTGGGGCGTTTCGGGGCATCTCGCGCCATATTGCCACCCTGAAGCGGTAAACTCCGCTCGATGGCGGCCGCCCTCTGCCGGCCGCCATCGGGAGAGGCGGGCTCATGTTTCGGCATCGCCACCGAACGGAGCCCGCTGGTGGAAGACGGCGTAAGTTATTGAGATAGAGCATCTTACAACCCAGGCTTACGGGCAAAGGCCTGGGTTTTTTATTTCTTGTCAGGAAAAGCTTGCACCCATGCCGCAATTTGGAGGACAAACGGCGCGAGATTTGCCCCTCATCCCTCGGGGACACTGTCCCGGTTTTTGGTTGGCAATATGGCAACCGTTCGGTTAGAATGCACATAGCCGTCTATCCGGCGAACTTGGTTAAGTGAGGAAACCTCTGCGTGTCCGAGCGACCGCTACGGAACACGGTGCGCTCCGGTATGCTTTCTCCTTCTCTATGGAGAGTAAAGACATGGTTAAACGACTTTTCGTTCAATTGGCCACAGTCGTAGCAGTCACTGGTCTGGTAGTTACCTGCGGTTCGGCCGCGCAACTAGAAGTTGGAGCCGCGCGGCTGGACTACTTCGCACATCCCGACGGCGAAAACTACTTCGCGCTGAGTTTGAGGCCACCGGCTATCGATGCGCCCGGACCTCGCGACGTCGTTTTCATGATCGACACCTCGGCGAGCCAGGCAGGCGACTATCGCAGCGACGCCATCGGCAGCCTCAACGGTGCCCTCTCGACGTTGGGACCGAATGACCGCGTGAAGCTGATGGCGGTCGACTTGCACGCGACTCCGCTGACCGAAGGTTTTGTGACGCCCAATGGCGCGGAGATGGCGGCCGGACTGAAGAAACTCGACGCCCGGGTTCCGCTCGGCTCGACCGACATGGGGAAGGCAATGACCGCCGCCGCCGAGAGCTTCCCGGCCGGATCGGAAAATCCGCGTGCCGTGGTCTACATTGGCGACGGCATGAGCACGGCCAATTTGCTGGGTACCGAAAAGTTCGAGCAACTGGCCGGGAAACTGGCCGACGCGCGGATCGCCGTAAGCAGTTGCCTGGTTGGCCCGCGAGTCGACCGGCAGTTGCTCGCGTCTCTGGCGGCGAACACCGGTGGCGCGATGGTGAAGATGAGCCCGACGGCCGGGCGCGAACTGGCCGCTGCCGCCGACGGCACCGTGGTGTGGCCGGACAAGGGCGTCACCTGGCCCGATGGTTTGGACGTCTATCCCAAGCGGACCCCGCCGTTGCGAACCGATCGCGATACGGTCGTAATCGGCACTTCTAAGGACAACGCCGCGCTGAACATAGCGATGACGGCGACCGGTCCGAGCGGCCCCCGGGATCTCTCCTGGGTCGTGCAGCCGGGCGCGTCGAGCGAAGACAACAACTACCTGGTCAATCTGGTCGATCGGGCGAAGGTCGACGGTGGCGTGAGCCTGCCGCTGGTCGATTCGTCGAGTCTCGCGCTGGCCCGCCAGGCGATCAACGTCGGCGTGGACGGTCTCAGCCGTCTTGCCCGATTGGCATTGGCCACCGACAACCTCAACAACGCCGAGCAACTTGCCGACGAGGCCCTGGCCCGCGATCCGCACAATCCGGAGGCACTGGCCGTCAAGGGCGCGGTGGCGAAGAAGCGTCGCGGTGAAGGCGGCAAACCGGCCGGCGAGCCGGCGGCGGCAGCCGGAGCGCCCGTGGCCGGTGGAGCCGTGCCGGCGGGTGACCTGGACCTGTGGGGCCCGGGTGGAGCGGGTGCCTTCGATGCCGGCGGCGACGCCGGGTTTGCGGAGGCCTTCGGCCAGGACCGAGACGTGGCTTCCAAGGTGATCCAGACGGAAGTGATGAACGCCATCAACGATGCCCGCGGACAAATGGGCGAAGACCCCGAAGGCGCGATACAGAACTTGAAAATCAAGCTGGAAATGGTGCGGCAGACACCCGATCTGGATCCCGACGTGCGCGATCAATTGGCCGACACGGTCGAGGCCGCGTTGCGGGCGGGTGCCCGACGTCGCACCGAGATGGAGCATCGCGTTCAGCAGCAGCAGGAAAACCAAGCCCGCTTCAAGGAGATGGCCCTGATCCACGAGAACCTGATGCGCAAGCAGCAGAAGGTCCGTCAACTGATGGAGCGGTTCAACTCTCTGATGGACGAGGGCCGTTACCGCCTGGCTGAAGAGGCGGCGGCGGCGGAGGCCATGGCGGCCGATCCCGGCAACGTGGTTCCCATCGCGGCAACGCTCGTTTCTCGGCAGACGGGTTACCATCATGACGCGAGGGCGTTGCGGATTGCCCGGCAAAAGGGCGTGGTCGACTCTCTCTACCAGGTAGAGAAGTCGCACGTTCCGACACCCGACGAGCCACCGATCATTTACCCCGCCGCCGAAGTCTGGCAGGACTTGTCGGCGCGGCGGAAGGAGAAATACAGTTCGATGGACCTCGCCAGCCGGGGGCAGGCGGAGAAGAAGATCGACGACGCTCTGAAGTCGCCGACCCAGTTGGAGTTCATCGAGACGCCGATGCAGGACGTGATCGACTACTTGAAGGACTACCATGGCATCGAGATTCAGATCGACGCCAAGGCGCTCGATCAAGTGGGTGTGGGTACCGATACGCCGATCACCAAGAACCTCAAGGGTATTTCGCTGCGTTCGGCCTTGCGGCTGATGCTCCACGAGATGGATCTGACCTACGTGATCCAGGACGAAGTACTGCTGGTCACCACACCCGAAGAGGCCGAGACCCGGCTGAGCACAAAGGTCTATCCGGTGGCCGACCTGGTGTTGCCGATCAACAACAGCATGATGGGTGGCTACGGCGGGATGGGCGGCATGGGCATGGGCGGCTCGCGCGGCATGGGCATGGGCGGCGGCATGGGCGGCATGGGCGGCGGAATGTTCAACCTGCCCGGCGATATGTTGCCGCAAGCACCCGTGGGCGGCTTCCGTGCTTTCGCCGTTGAAGACGACCTGAACGAGCCGGCCGACTCCGCTGCCGGCAAGCCGCGGCCGGAGAAGATCGAACTGAGAATGCGAAAAGGCGAAGATATCGAAGCCGTTTGGGACCGATACTTCGCCGCCAACGAGCCGACGCCCGCGGCGGTTCGCGACGCTATTCGCCGACTGATGAAGAACGAGAAGTTCGACCACGTCATCGCCGTGTGCAACGCCGCCTTGCGGCACCACCAGATGCAACCGTGGATGTACGAGGTGATGGCCCTCTCGATGGAGATCGAGGGGCGCGGCAAGGAGGAGATCGAGCGGGTGGTAATGTCCTCGGTCGATTTCATCAGCAACTCGGCCGACCTGATGCACATTGGCACTTACGTGCGTCGGCTTGGGCTGAAAGAGCGGGCACTGCAGGTCTTCCGCCAGGTTGCCGAGATTGAGCCGGCTTGGGCCGAGCCCTACATGCACGGGCTGAAAGTCGCACAGGAGATCGAGGATACGGACGGCATCAAATGGGCAACCCTGGGGATCCTTCGCCAGGCATGGCCCAACGAGCATGCCGACGTCTGGAAACTCGGCCTGTTCGTAGCCAACAGCACCCTGGAGAAACTCCGCGCCAACAAGGATTCGCAGGGAGAAGCCAAAGAGTTCGAGGCGGCCCTGGACGAGGCCGTGCGCCGCGATTGCGTGGTTCGCGTCACCTGGACCGGCGACGCCGACGTCGACATCATGGTCGAAGAGCCTTCCGGAACGATCTGCTCGTTGCGCAGCGCCAGAACCACGTCCGGCGGCGTGATGCTCGGCGACGGTTACTCGCGAATCGACAGCGGGAAGCCGGGCGGCTACCAGGAAGTCTACGTGTGTCCGAAGGGATTCGACGGAACCTATCGCCTGTTGGTGCGGCGCGTGTGGGGTAAGATCACCGCCGGGAAAGTCAAAGTCGAGGTAGTCAAGCACTTCCGCAGCAAACAGGCCGATCGCATCGCGCGGACGGTCTCGCTCACCGACGACAAGGCCATGGTGGTGTTCGATCTGGAAAACGGCCGGCGTCGGGAAGCACTGAAGGAGCACCAGGTCGCTCATGCCGCGAACGTGGAAATGGCCGTGGGTCGACAGATCCTTGCTCAGCAGATCGCCGCCGCGGCCGACCCGGCCGCGATGCGCAGCTTGGCGATGTCTCGCCGGGCTTTCAACCGCCAGGGCGCCCTGGCACCGTTCTTCGGCAACCGCGCCGTTGGTTACCAACCGGTGATCATCACCCTGCCCGAAGGCGCCAACATGATGGCCACCGCCGTGGTCTCGGCCGATCGGCGATACGTTCGCATCACCCCGGCACCACTGTTCTCGGGCATTGCCGAGGTGAACACGTTCAACTCGGCAACGGGTGAAGGCTCTACGGGTGGGGGCACGGGCGGTCGCGGCTTCAGCCAACTGTTCGGACCCGGCCAAGGCGGCGGTTTGGATAACTTCGACAACGTCGCCAACGACGATCGGAACAACCCCAACGCCCCCGACCCGCAAGACCCGGCTAATAGGCGAGGCGTTTTCTAAGTGGTTGCGGCTATTTGCGCACCACGCCCGGATAGACGTCCAGATCGAGTTGCTCGGTGAGGCCCGCTTGGAGCCGCTCGACGGCGATGGCTCCCATCACGGCGTTATCGGTGCATAGCTGAAATGGTGCAACGTGGAGCCGGAAGGCGTGCCGTTGGGCCTCGGCGTGGAGTCGCTCTCGCAACCGAGAGTTGGCCGCCACGCCTCCGCCGACACAGAGGATGTGCAGCCCGGTATGCTTCATTGCGGCCAACGCCCTGTCGGCGAGGCAGTCGACCACGGCGGCCTGAAAGCTGGCTGCCAGATCGGCCACCTGCCGGGAGGAGAGTTCGATCTTGGCGAAGTCGGTCTTTCCCGGACCGGTGATCTGATATCGCACCGCCGTTTTCAGCCCGCTGAAGCTGAAATCGAGCCGGCGCTCGCCCGTTAGCAGTGCGCGGGGAAAGCGATAAGCCTTGGGGTTGCCGGCTTCGGCGGCGCGTTCGATGGCGGGGCCGCCGGGATATGGCAGCGAGAGCATGGCGGCCACTTTGTCGAATGCCTCTCCGGCCGCGTCGTCGATGGTGGCGCCGAGCAAGTCGAACCGGATAGGGTTTTCGCACCGATACACGCTGGTGTGGCCACCGCTGACGATCAACCCGACGCAGGGGAAAACGTCCTCTTCGGCGGCCATTCGGCAAGCGTAGATGTGTGCCTGGAGATGATCCACCGCGATCAGCGGGATGGCCTTGGCCGCGCAGAGCGTTTTGGCGGCCACCAGCCCCACCAGCAGCGATCCGGCCAGCCCCGGCGTGTTGGCTACGGCCACGGCGCCGATATCGTCAAGCGAGATGCCTGCCTGTTTGAGCGTCTCGTCCACGACCGGCAAGATGCGTTCGAGGTGTGCCCTGGATGCGATTTCGGGCACAACGCCGCCGAACCGTTCGTGCAGTTCGTCCTGCGATGCCACGACCGAGGCGAGCACTTTCAGCCGCTCGGTGACGATCGCGGCCGCCGTTTCGTCACAGGTCGTCTCCAGCGTGAGGATGTTCATTGGCCGTTCGAGGCAAGAAGGGATAGACACGTGGTCGCCGTCCAGCATCCGCCAATGTGCATACTGTAGCCGGGGCTGTCAAGTTGAAAAACCCGGAACAGAATGGTCTTGCACCATTCGGAGAGATTACGCGTGGCGAGATGACTACTATACGCGCTAGTGGCACAAGGGCTTCAATGTGATTCGTTTTCCGGGGCTGCTCGCTGGAGGGTCTCCAGTAGAACCTGGCGATCGAATGGCTTGCCGAGGAAATCGGTGGCGCCTGCTTTGAAGGCTTCCTTGAGGATGCCTCGCTGCTCCAAGGCGCTGACGACGACGACCTTCGCTTGCGGATCGAACTGCTTGATGCCGCGTAACGCGTGCAGTCCGTCGTACTCGGGCATCACGAGGTCGAGAGTAACCACGTCGGGATTCAGTTCGCGGTACTGATCGACGGCTTCCTGGCCGTTACAGGCCTCACCGGCGACTTCCCAACCCGCTGCTGATGCGGTGTCCTTAATTATCTCCCTCACGATGAGGGCGTCATCGGTGACCAGCAATGTCCCAGCCATGGCTCAGAGTTTCCATTGAAATTGTGAAGAAACTGTGTAGTCGTGTTAGCCGTTGACAGCAAGGTGATCTCAGAGGGTTAGCGCCGCCTTACCGATCGATTCGATTAGCATCTCTCCGCTGGAGCAGTCGAAGGTAACGCGTCGTCCGGCAGTTCCGCCGATGTCCTTTCCGCTGACGCGGATGCCGGCTGATTTCAGACCTTCGATGACGGCCTCTACGTTGGCGTCTCCGATCTGCAGGGGTCCGGGACCACCGAACATGTTGGCGCCACCGGCGAACTTCGCCGTCAGCCCGGCGGAAGCCACGCCCATCTCCCGGAGTATTTCGAGCATGTACGGGATGGCCGTATCGGCGAACTTACCCGGCAAGCCGGCTCGTCCGTCGGAGTCGGGCAGCACGATGTGTGCCAGCGCTCCGGCCTTGTGCCTGGGGTGGTACAGAGCCAGACCGACGCACGACCCGAGAACCGACTTCATTCGTTGCGGTGTCCGGCCGGCGACGGCTTGCCCCATTCCGACTGTCGTGTCAGTCGCAGTTTTCGTTGCAATACTAGAGGCCATATAACCAATTCCAATACGCGCGAGATTCGCTGTAGTCCATTCGTTTTCAGGTCGTGCTGTGCAGTGCTTCTTCCATATGTTCCTGCATCGCTTGCGTGGGAACGAAGATGACTCGCCAGTCGAGTTCCTTGTCCTTGCGATGGAATCCGACGCGGCAGATCAGCAGGTCGTCGGAAGTAAGGGCTTGAGCCATCAACGCCTGTTGGAGCACGCTGGCGCCGTAGTCCTGAATGAAGTAAGGCGCCGAGGGGATCAATTCCGCATTGATCAGCCGTGTCAGGGCGTTCATGTAGGCACACCCCAGGATGTTTCCGGTTTCGGTCAGCGCCGACTTTTCCAGTTCGCTCCATTGCGGATCGGTACCCGGTTCACGGCCCAACAGGGAAGCGGCAAGCTGGCGGCCGTTGGTCTCGTCGAAGGTGAGTATCATGTCGCCGCCGACTTCCCCGTCGAGGCGCAGCACGACCATTGTCAGCAGCTCGTCGCCGATATTCATTTCCTCGGCCACTCTCTCCAGGGGAAGTAGCAGGAGTTCGTCCAACGAGACCGTTATCAGCCCGTCCGTCCAGCGACACATCGCCGCGGAGGCGTCGTGGGTGGCCGAAGCGAACAGTTCGTGGAGCACTTCCAGCTTTGGGTTGTCGTTGTAACGAGAATCAGTCATTTCCGTTCTCCTAACAGGTTGCAGCAACCGTACCCTTTTGAGACACCACGTCAATCAGGGCCGTGACGTCGAGTATCAGCGAAACGCGTCCGTCTCCCAGGATGCTGGCACCGGCGATGCCCGGGACGTTCTTGTAGTTTTCGGCCACCGACTTGATCACCACGTCTTCTTCGCCGATTACGTGGTCGACGGTCAGGCCGATTTCCCGCTCCGTTTCGCCGACGATCACGAGCGTGGTTTCGTCGGGTTGTCCGTCGTCGGAGCGACCCAGATTATGGAAGCTAAGTGTTTCTTCGAGTCTCACCAGGGAGACCACGCGTCCGCGAACCCTCGCCATCCGCCGCCCGTGCACGGTGCTGAGGTCTTTCGCGCCGACGCTGACGATCTCGGTAATGGTCTCCAGAGGCATGGCGAAGATATCTCCGCCGATTTCAACCATCAGGCTCGGCAGTATCGCCATGGTGAGTGGAAGCCTGATCGTAATCGTGGTTCCCTCGCCGGGCGTGCTCTCCACCTCGACGGTTCCGCTGAGGTCCTCGATTCTCGACTTGACGATATCCATCCCCATGCCGCGTCCGGAAACCTCGGTCACCTTCTCGGCCGTGCTCAGTCCCGGCTCCCAGATCATCTGGTAGATTTGCTGTGGGGTCACCTTCTCGGCGTCGGCCTCGGTGAGGATACCCTTCTTGAGGCACTTGTCGAGGATTCGATCGGCGTCGAGTCCCTTGCCGTCGTCGGTTACGCGGATCAAGATACTGTTTCCGCGGTGGAAGGCGTCGAGCGTTACGGTTCCTTGCCGCGGTTTTCCGGCCGCTTCCCGGTCGTCGGGTGGCTCGATGCCGTGGTCTGCCGAGTTGCGTACCATGTGTATCAGCGGGTCGCTCAACTCGTCGATCATGCGTTTGTCGAGTTCGGTCTTCTCGCCGTTGATCCGCAGTCGTATGTCCTTGCCGTTGGATCTCGTGATGTCGCGAATTACGCGTTTGAATCGGGCGAACAGCGGACCGATGGGGACCATTCGCGTATCCATCACGGTTTGTTGTATGCCGTCGCTGACGCGGTCGAGTTGGTGTACGGCCTCGACCAGTTCGGTAACCGCACTTTGGGCCGCGACGAAGGCCTGCACTTCGCGGCGGACCGGCTCCAGGTCGTTCTGAATGCGGCGGACTTGAATTCGGACGTCTTGTAGTTCCGTCTGGAGGTGTTGTGCGTCGACGCGGAAGGTGTTTTCGCCGCTGAGCTTGTCCAACTCGCCGGACACCTTACCCAGTGCCTGCACCGATTGGCGGCAACTGAGCACGGATTTCAGCTTGTCGCCGATTTGCGAAAACTGCGCCTTGCTGATGACCAGTTGCCCGGCGAGATTCATCAGGTAGTCGAGCCGCTCGATGTCTACGCGTACGGTTTCGGTTGGTCGACCGCCGCCGCCCTCGGCGGCGCGTCGCTTGGTCTTCGCTGCCGTGTCGGCGGGCTGCTTTCCGGCGGCTTCCAGCGGGGTGGGGGCCGCCGCCGCGGGTTTTGCTGTTTCTTTGATCTTTGTGTCCTGCGTCTCGCCGTCCGGCTGCGATGCCGCCTGTTTCTCGGTGAGCGGCTCGATTGCCATCGATTCCAAACCGGCTACGCGCGTTTGCTCGATAACGGCCTGCAGCGGCTCCTCGCAAACGACAGCGAACTGAAAGCTCTCGAGTCCGTCGAGTTCATCCAGTGTGTTTTCGGGGGGATGGCAATAGCAGACCTCGCCCAAGTTCGCGAGTTTCTCGTAGATCAGTCGGGCTTTGAGTGCGGCCAGCGGGAAACCCGGCGGAAATCGCACTTCGCCGACGTATGTCGCCTCGTCGTTCTCGGTGGCCGCAACCACCCGGCTGCGTAGTTGCGCCGAAACGCCCGCCGTACCGGTTGGCGATCCGTCGCAGTCGGCAGACTTCTCCCGTTGATTGCCGGCATTCCCGCCGGACTCCGCCGGCGCGACCGAAGACTCTTCGGCCGCGGCAGTAGTCACCGACTCGGCCGAGAGCAACTCGCTGGCCAGCTTGCTGAAATGGTCGGTCTGAGCGGTTCCCTCGCGGAGTTCCTTGACGAACTGGCGAAGTGCATCGGTACATTTCAGCATC
>Ga0180429_10005269_pt1 | contig 10269 bp, 3 predicted proteins | sample SS_ome_FD_132428 | JGI IMG/M metagenome (GOLD analysis project Ga0180429, IMG submission 132428) | Hypersaline lake sediment archaeal communities from the Salton Sea, California, USA - SS_1_S_1 metaG | ecosystem: Environmental > Aquatic > Non-marine Saline and Alkaline > Hypersaline > Sediment ...
CTACAACCATCAAATCGCTGTTACACAAAAGACTGCTCTGCCCAATCAAAAATACTCAAAGCCTGAGACTATCCCACCCATCAAGAGAGCCTTTCCACCCCACTCTGTCCTTTTTCTCCTCCCCATGCTTTCTTCCTGTCCGCCGCCTCTACCTCCAGTCGACTTGCCTCTACCATCGCCATCTTGTTCTTCCTTTGTTTCTTGCAGGAGGAGCTCTTCTGCAGGTAGAGGGGCAGGGCTTCGGCTCGTCGCCCTTGGGCACGGTCACGGTCGGAGGCCGGGGCTGCCCCGTCCTGCCTGACAGCTACTCGGACAACCTACTCCAGTGCCGGGCGCCGCCGGGTTTTGGGCTAGACCTCGTCGTGGCCGTGATCCCGGCTCAAGGGGAGGGCGACCCGTCCTCCCTGGCGCCCTCTCCGGGGCAAAACACAGTCAGTTACAGCCCGCCTGCCCTGTACACACTGGAGCCCGCGAGGCCGCCTACTGCCGGACAGGTGGTGACCCTCTTTGGTTCCAGCCTTGGGCCCGCCGCTCCCGGCGCCGACCCCCTCCTACAGGTGCAGCTAGTGTCCGCCCCGGGCACGCCCTCGGAAACGGAGGTAGCCTTGCTCTCGGGCACCCAGCTCACACTCGTGTTGGCGCACCGGCAGCTGTCTTTTCTTTTGCCCGCGGCCGAAGGAGTGGGTTTGGCCCTGCGGGTAGCCACTTCCTCCGGCTCATCCGAGCTGTTCTTTTCCTACGCTTTGCCTGAAATCGACTCACCCCTCTCGCCAGAGTCCGGCCCGTGCGCTGGGGACACAAGACTGACCTTGTCCGGCCGCAACTTTGGTCGGCCGGAGAGCCAGTCCTCCTCCTCTATCTCCGTTCTGATCGGCGGGGAGACCGCCCCCATCGCGGCTCCCTTGGGCAACGACCCTGCTGATTCTGTCCACTCGCATACTCAATTAGTGGTGCTGACCCCTCAGGGGGTGGGCGCCGCCCATTTGGTGGAAGTGATTGTCGCCCAACAGAGCAGTGTCTCCTCTGAGGCCTTCTCTGCGGTCTACTTCCGCTACGGGGCCCCTTCGGTCGCGTCCGTCACGCCCTCGTCTGGCCTCCCCACCCGGCCGGTACCAGAGGGCTCCGTGCGACTCACATTGAACGGCGCCAACTTTGGCGTCCCCCCTGCTGCCCCCGGCGCCCTCCCTACCGTGACAGTAGGCGGCTCCGACTGCTCCGCTGTGGATCACTTGAGCGACACTCTCTTGTCCTGCGCCGTGCCGCCTGGCCAGGGCACCGACCGCCCCGTGCGCGTGCAGGTGGCAGGGCAGAGCAATGGGGCACAAGAGGGCAGCGCTCATCTCCTCAGCTACGCTCCCCCGGTCGTGTCCTCGCTGCAGCCGAGCCAGGGCCCCACCACTGGCTCACCCACAGTGCTTACGCTCACGGGGGAAAACTTTGGCTCCCTCTCTCTGCCGGCGCCCTACCCGCCTGAGATCTTCATCGGCGGTAATCTCTGCCCTCTAGTCTCGTTTGAACACTCCAGGATCGAGTGCGCTCTGCCACCCGGGCTAGGGACGGGGCTCTCCCTGAGAGTCCAGACGTGGCCGGGCCAGTTTTTCCTGAGCGATGGCAGCGACCCCGCATTGCAGTTCAACTACGCCGCGCCTTCGCTCTCCGGCCTCACCCCTAGCGAGGGCCCTACAGAAGGCGGTGCCCTGATGACCCTTACGGGGCTTCACCTGGGCACCCAAGCACTCATCAGCGACTCCGCCTCCGGTGCCGACTCCGTGGTGGGCCTGGGTGAAGACTGTGCTGACCCGTTGCTACACACGCCCTGCAGGCTCGCCGGCGCTGGCTTCAACCACACCTCCGTCACCTTCCTCCTCCCAGAGGGACAAGGCATAGGCCTACCCGTGTGCGTGCTGATCGGGGGCGAACGTGCCGCCGTCCTGCCTTCCGCGTTCAGTTATTCACGGCCCTCCCTCCTCGCCCTGTTCCCTCCCTCCGGCCCCAGCGAGGGCGCCACGCTCATCACGCTCACGGGTTCCTCCTTTGGCCAGACCGCTCCCATCGTAGACTTTGTGTCCCCTGTGTCTGGCGCCCCCCCCCTCCCGTGCGTCGTCCCGTCCGGGGTCGATCCTCCCACCGACACCCGCATCGTCTGCTCCACTCCGCCCGGCCAAGCCAACACGTCTTATTTCATCCGGGTCAGCACTCCCTTCGAGCTCTCGTCCTCGCTCCCCTCCGACCTCTCCTTCTTCTACACCCCCCCTGAAATCAGCTCCGTCTCCTCCTCCTCGCCGAACCCGGGCTCTACCGCCGGTGGCGCTTCGCTCATTCTTACCGGCTCCTCGTTCGGCGACACCACCGGGACCGTCTCGCTGGGCGACCGGCTGTGCCCAATAGAGAGCTGGGCACCCTCGGAGGTGGTTTGCACCGTGCCGGCAGGCCAGGGCAAAGACTTGGGCCTTGTGCTTGTGGACGCCCGGGGCCTGTTAGCGCAGTGGCAGCTGCTCCTGGACTATGACTCCCCCGGCCTGGCCAATCTATTTCCCTCGTCCGGGCCCACCCTGGGCGGCTACCGGATCACCGCCACGGGCCTCAACTTCGGGGTGGACGCCGTCATGTCGTTCGGCGCTCTCGGGAACTGCCTGGATATGGTGCAGGACAACCCCGATCACACCACACTGAGCTGTGCGGTGCCTCCAGGCGAAGGGGCGGTGGAGGTGCAGCTGGTGGTGGAGGGCGTGCTGTCGAATAAGCTCCTCTTCACGTACGATGCGCCCGCCCTGGATGAGCCAGGCGGCCTGAGCCCCGTGGGCGGGCCCACGCAGGGCGGGGGTGTCCGCTTGACCCTCTCCGGCACCAACTTTGGCCTCAACCCCGCCGTGACCGTGGGCATGCGCCCCTGCGCGTCGCCCGTGGTCGCCGCGAACCACTCGCAGGTCACTTGCCTCCTGCCGGAAGGGGAGGGGCGCAACCAGCAGGTCGTCCTCTCAGTGGCAGGCGGTGGCAGAGCAGAGGCCGTTCTTCTCCTATGATGCACCGACCCTCTCCTCCGTCTTGCCTTTCTCCGGGCCTACCTCCGGGGGCAGCGTGCTCACCCTGGAAGGCACCAACTTTGGCACGGGTGCCTCACCCGCATCCTCCTTCGTCACGGTCGGCTCCCGCCCCTGCAGCACGGTACAGGGCTCGTGGAGCCACTCCCGCATCCTCTGCTCTTTGCCCGCCGGAGAGGGCGTAGATGTCGCGGTGTCCATCAATGCCGGCGGGCAGGTCTCCTTTCCTGATCCTGCCGCCACCGTCCCCCTCCTCTTCACCTACCTCCCCCCTTCGCTGCAGCTGCTGTCCCCCTCCAGTGGCCCCACGCGCGGCAACACCAGCCTCACCATCCGGGGCGGGAACTTTGGCCTCTCCGCGCCTACCGTGACAGTGGGTGGGCGGGCGTGCGTCCTGGAGGGCCCGCACTCGCACTCTGAGGCTGTCTGCATCGTGGGGGAGGGCATGGGCACCGACAACCCAGTCCTCTTCTCCACCCCTTTCTATGCCTCCGTCCTGGCCACGGGCGTCCGCCTCAGCTACGCCTACTTCGCTCCAATCATCACTAGTTTTTTTCCCGCCAGCGCCGATACAGACGGCGGGGATCGGCCCCTGACGGTAACCGGCGACAACTTCGGGACCAGCGCGCAGGTCACTGTCGGCGGCCAAGACTGCCCGATTTCCTTTCAATCGCACCAGCGCTTGGAGTGCCTCGTCCCCGCAGGGCAGGGCCGTTCGCTCCCCTTGACCGTCCGCGTGCCCGCCGACTCCGCGGGTTCGCAGGAGGCGAGGGCGGCCGGGTCGTGGGATTACAACCCGCCCGTGCTGGAGGCCCTGCAGCCCGTGCGTGGCCCCACTGAGGGCGGCGTCCCACTCACGCTCATCGGCTCCTCCATGGGGCGACGCGGCGCTGTCGTGACGGTAGGTGGGCGCGCGTGCTCCCCGCTGCTGAGCCACACGGACGGTCAGATCGTTTGCACCCTCCCCGAGGGCTCCGGGCAGGCAGAGCCGGTCCTGCTGGTGCTGGACGGCGACCCCTTGCTCGCCAGCAGCGCCCTGCCCTTCCAGTACGACGGCCCGACCATCACCGACGTGGTGGTAAGCCCGGGCCTCGGCGCCCCTACCGCCGGTAGTGTTCCCGTCACGCTGGTTGGCCGCAACTTCCAGGGGGACCCGGGTGGCTCCGTGCTGATCGACGAGAAGGTCTGCCCCGTCCTCATCTGGAACAGCACCGCCATCACCTGCGAGCTCCCCGAGGGCCAGGGGCAAGGGCTGGACGTACAGGTGGCTACGCCCGCCGGCCTGTCAAGCGTGGCGCCAGGCCTCTTTTCCTACGACCCGCCGCTCATCCTGCAGCTCCAGGGCGCCCCCGCAGGCGGCTTCCCTACGGTGGGTGGCACGGCGCTCACGCTGGAGGGGAGGAATTTCGGGAGCCCCTCCACTGGGCCGGCCGAGGTGCGGGTTGGCGAGCGGCTGTGTGAAGTGTCCGCGGCACCAACGAGGGCGCACGAGCTGGTGGTGTGCCTCCTCCCTCCTGGACAAGGTGACTACAGCCCCGCTTGACACTTCCCTTTTCCTTGCTCTGCCTCTTTGAAAGGTGACCCCCTCCCCGTTAACGTTATTCCTTTCTTTCCTTTTTTTCCCCTTTGTTTTCCTTGTTGAGCATGGACTTCATGATTTCCCACTCTGGTGCTCTTTTGCCTTGATGCTACAGGAGCCGACGTGGCCGTGACCATCTCAGTGGGTGGCTATGACAGCAATTCCGCCTCACTGGCCTTCTCTCCCCCTGCCCTGACTGACATAGAACCCCAGAGTGCCAGTACGGCGGGCGGAACTCTCTTGACTGTAAAAGGGTCCAACTTCGGACCCCTCCCGCAGGTGGCGCTCGGGGCGGCACTCTCCAGTGTGGCCAATTGCACCGTCGTGACCGTCAGTCCGGGGCATGATGAGGCCGTTTGCAGCGTCCCCGAGGGGCAGGGCTCCCTCATCCCTCTCCGTGTCCTCTCCGGGGGACAGATCAGCAACTCCCTCACCTTCTCCTACGACCTGCCCTCCATCGCCCAAGTACTCTTCTCCCCGCCCACCGGCATCGTCACGACGGGCGGGGCGAGGGTGACCCTGGTCGGGGAGAGCCTGGGCTTCAGCGGCGCTGTGTCGCTGCTCTCCTCCCCCACGCCCACCCCTACCTCTTTTTCGCTGCCGGCCGAGGTCCTCAGCCACAACTCTACGCACGTCGTCTTCCTCGCGCCGGCCGGCCAGGGCCGGGGCTGGACCATCCGCCTGACCCTCACCTCCAGCGGGCCAAGCGCCATCGAGGCCACAGCGCCCACTACCTTGGACTACGCCTTTCCCAGCATCTTGGCGTGCTCCCCGCTCTCCGCCCCGACGGAGGCGGGCTCCCTCAACATGGTCCTGTCTGTCACGGGCGCCAACTTTGGCCCTTCCTCCCTCGCCGGCAAGACGGGACTGGTCTCTGTGCAGGTGGGCGGCGCGGCCTGCCTTCCGCTCTTCTTTCACAACCACTCGTTCCTGACCTGTGCCTTGCCCGAGGGAGACGTCGGCGGGGAGGTGGTAAACATCACTGTCTCTACGACGTCCCCGGCCTTGCCCCCCTCGTCTCCGCCCCTTGTGTCCAATGCCGTGTCCTTCCTGTACCAGCACCCTTCCATCACGGCCGTGCGACCCACCCTCGGCCCCTCCACCGGGAACGTGGTTCTGACACTGGAGGGCTCCTCCTTCGGGATGGCGCCCAACGGGTTCGTCACGGTCGGGGTGGGCGAGGGGAGGGAGTGCCTGTTGCTCTCCGAAACGACTATGGGCACACTAGCGTAGAGTGCCTCCTGCCGCCCGGGGAGGGCGCCGACCTGCCCGTGTACCTGCTCACCACGGCCAAAAACACTGGACAGGGCGGCGCCGTGCGTGTCGTGGCCAACGCTTCCTCCGCGGACACCGGCCTGTTCTTCTCCTACGAGCCGCCTTTCCTGGAGAGCGTCCAGCCCAATCGCGACGGTCCTACAGGGGGTGGCACCCTCCTCACCCTCACTGGCCGCAACCTCGGCGTGCGTGGAGAGGTCTTTGTGGGCCCCTCCCGCTGCGAGCTGCCAGCGCCGGAGGTGCGGCCCTGGGCGGGTAACGGCCACAACAAGCTCTATTGCCTCCTGCCCCCGGGCACGGGCACGCAGAACGTGAGGACCTTGGTGGGGGGGCAATGGAGCAACGGGAGGGACTATGTCTATGCACCACCCGCCCTGCTGTCCCTGTCCCCCGACACGGGCCACGCCGGCGGGCTGTACCCACTCCGCATCAGCGGCACTGACTTGGGCGCGGACCCCTCGGCCGTGCAGGTCTTGTTCGGTGCCCCTCCCTCTGCGTCCCGCTGCGAGATCTCAGTGGCGGATCACACTTCCTTGGAGTGCGTTACCCCACCCGGCGTAGGCGGCCGAGTGCCCGTCATTGTGGCCGTTGGGGGGCAGCTCGCAGATACCACCCTCTATTTCTCTTACCTCCCGCCCGCAGTCCAGTCCGTCTCCGGGTGTCCGCGCGACCTTCCCTCCAATCCCAACGCCACCGCGGACTGTCCTACCATCTCTTCCTCCCTCCGCCTCACCATCACGGGCACTGGCTTCGGCAACAACGAGACGTTCAACGGGCAGGGGATGTCGGTCACGGTGGACGGCCTCCCATGCGCGAACCCTGCCCTGGCCCCCTCCCCCTCCCCGCCCCTCCCGCCCTCGCCCACGTTCGGGCCGGTCGGCGCCGTGACCTGCCTGCTGCCCATCAACCCCTCTGGCGGCCTGAACTTGCCCGTCGTGGTGACGGTGCCCTCGCCCGGTACCAGCAGCGCCTCCGCTGACACCGCGGGGCTCCCCCAGTCCTCCGCCCCTCAGCCGCTCGTCTCGTACCAGGGACCCAGGCTGCTGCCGGGCACGTTGCGCCTGCAGGGCGGCGTCCCCTCCGGCCGGGTCACGGTCGCCTCCACCGGCTCCGTTGCCGTGCTGGAGATGGACGGGGTGCACCTGGGCGACGACGCCGCCGACGTCACCGTCCGCTACGGTACCGCTGGCCAGCCCGCCCTGTTTGGCTGCTCGTTGGTCTCCCTTGCTCCCCTCGTCAGCCTCGAGGCGGACCTCGGCGCCTCTCCCGACCCCCCCGTGCAGACGCTGACGTGCCGGCTCGAGGGCTCGGGCGTGGGTGTCGACCTGCGGTTCACCGTGCAGGTAGGACCGCAGACTTCCCCGCCGGGCGAGGACGGGCTGAGCTATGCGCTGCCCGTGCTCACGGACCGCACCCTCCGCCTCCCCGGCGGGCCGAAGGGATTCTCGCGACTGGTCGGCACGGCCACGGAGGGTCAGCGTGTTGTGTTCAACGGCAAGAATTTCGGAAACCGCCCCGACCTGCTCCAGGTCCTATACGGCCGGTACAGTCACGACAGCGGGAGCAGCACCAGCTCTTCTGTGCAGAACCACACCATCACCGCGGAGGGCCCCGAGTACATGTGTGGCGTGGACGCGGCCGCTTCGAGCGACTCGGAGATCGTCTGCAGGACTGCCGAAGGGGAAGGCGGGCCCTACAACTTCCGAGTGCTGGTCCCTTCCTCCTCTTCCTCCGCCTCCTCCCAGCCGGCGGCCTTTGCCACCTCTTTGCCCGGCAATGACTCGTACAGCTACCCTGTGGCGCCCGTGGTGGTATCCGTGTCGGGCTGCCCTGCGTCGTTTAAAGCCGAGGGCAATGCCAGCGACCTAGTGGGCACGGCGGGCTGTCCCTCGGAAGGGGGCATAAGGCTCACCATCAGCGGGAAACACTTCACGGCGGACAATACGTCCACAGCAGTGCGAGTGGGCTCGCAGCTCTGCGATCTTATGTCTTTCGATCAAGTAGCTTCTTCTTCTTCTTCTTCTTCTTCCTCGGATGCTTCCACCACCGACATCATTACCTGCCGCCTCCCTGAAGGCACTGGCCTGCTGAGGGATGTCGTGGTCAAGGTGGGCTTCCTCTTTAGCCGGGCCAACCCGCTAGTGTCCTACCTCGCCCCCTCCCTGTCGTCCATCCAAGGCTGCCCCGTCACCTTCCCCGACCCTCCCTCCACCTCCGAGTGCCCGCGGGACAGCGGCGTCTTCCCGACCCCTGCCGTCATACTCACCCTCGGCGGCGCCAACTTTGGGCCAGGCACGGGCGGCGATACTCTCGTCCTGATTGGCGGCTCGCCCTGCAAGAACGTACGCCACTCGGCCTCCAGCCCGCACCGGGAGCTGACTTGCACGCTCCCCTCGGGCTCAGGCGCGGACCTAGACGTGCTCGTCATTGCAGGACAAGCCCCCAACAACAGCGCTTCCCTCAGTTACGTGCCCTGTACGCCCGGTTCCTCCACCGCCGCCAGTCCTCTCAATTCCTCATCCACGAGTAGTAATGGCGGCGCAGAAGACCGGTGCCAGCCTTGCAGCCCGGGCACCACCAGCGCCAGCCCGGGCGCGCAGGAGTGCCTTCCCTGCCCCCCTGGCTACTTTGCGGGCAGTGCTGGGCTCTCCTCCTGCTCCCGCTGCCCCGTCGGCACTTCGTCCTCGCCCTCGTCCCCGCCCCTCAACGGCTCCACCTCCACACCCTCCTCAGCTAGTGGCGCCTCCTCCTGCTCGGTGTGCGGCTCCGGCCGGTTCGCTTCGCAGCCGGGCGCGGCGGAGTGCGAGCTCTGCCCTGTTGGCCGCTCCCGTGTGCATCCCTTCCAGCCAGACGCGAGCGCCTGCGTGCCCTGCGCCCCGGGCTTCGCCTCTCCCTCTACGGGCTCCTCCTCCTGCAGCCCTTGCGCCCGGGGTCGCTTCTCCGTGGTGTCCGGGCAGACCCAGTGCACCCCTTGTCCTCTGGGTACCTCCTCTCTTGAGGGCAGTACTTCCTGTGCCACCTGCACGGCAGGCTTCTACCAGCCTGGGGAAGGGGGCGCCCCTACGCTGACAGGCGGGGGGAACCTTTCCGATCCCTCGGAGGAGGCCTGCTTCCCGTGCGCGGCGGGTACATCCTCCACCGTCGGTGCTGCCACGTGCTCTCCATGCGTTGCCGGCACCTTTACGGACGGCACGGGCATGTCCAGCTGCGTCCGCTGCGACCCGGGTCTCTTCGCCGCGGAGAGCGGCAGCTCCAACTGCTCGGCCTGCGCGCCCGGTACGTACGCGGAGGAACCGGGCAGCATCTCCTGCCGCCCGTGTGGCAAGGGCACCTTCGCCCTATCCCCCGGGACCGCCCTGTGCCCGCCTTGCCCCCCGGGCACGTCCAGCGACACGGAGGGCGCCACGCTGTGCGCTCCGTGCCCTCCCGGCTCCTCCGCCCTCGAGCCTGGTGGCGAGGCCTGCTCACCTTGCCCCGCGGGCACCTTTAGCCTGAACGGCACCTCGCTCATTTCTTGCACGCCTTGCGCCCCTGGGTTTTCCCAGGACAATGGCGCTGCTACCGAGTGCTCGCCTTGTTCCTCGGGACGTTTTGCCTCGCTCGCCGGCCAGGCTTCCTGCAGCCCTTGTGGCCCTGGCTCTGTCGCGCCGTCAGAGGGCTCCAAGGAGTGCACGGTGTGTCGAGAAGGGACGTACGCCGCGCCAGGGGCAGCGGCGTTCAATTGTACGCAGTGCGAAGTAGGGAAGGCCAGCGAGGTAGGCTATGGGTCTGGAGGCTGTCTGTCAGTGTATTATGAATTCTGGTGTCTGTAGGGGCTGGGATTGTGGGCCGGGATGGGTAGGGGGGTAGGTATGCGAGTGAGTGGGGTGGAGCTGTGTTGAGGGCAGTAAGGAGATGACGGACAGCTTCTAGTATACTCACGCTGTTTCTTTTCCCCTGTTCCTTCGTTGCCTCATGTTCTTAGGTACAACGGGCCACCAGCTGCAGCAATTGCGACTCTGGAAAGTTCGCTCCGGCCCTCGGCTCCGCCTTCTGCGGCGAGTGCCCGGCGGGCTTCTACAACCGCGGTGCGGGACAGAGCACGTGCGGCACCTGCGAGGCGGGCCGCTACACGGACCAGCCCGGTCTGTTTGGCTGTATTGATTGCGCCCCGGGGTCCTCCGCCGGTGAGGAGGCCGCCACGGAATGTGAGTTGTGCCCTGTTGGCCTCTTCCAAGTGAACCCATCGTCGACCTCCTGTGTGGACTGCCCTCCAGGTACGCACGCTTGGCCCCGCCCGTGGTCACCGCATAATTGTGCTTGGGCCTCCTTCTCTTCTTTCTGTGTTTTGTGACGCCTACATCAAATAAGAGAGAAAGAGAGAGGAGGAAGCCC
>Ga0180429_10005270_pt1 | contig 10268 bp, 7 predicted proteins | sample SS_ome_FD_132428 | JGI IMG/M metagenome (GOLD analysis project Ga0180429, IMG submission 132428) | Hypersaline lake sediment archaeal communities from the Salton Sea, California, USA - SS_1_S_1 metaG | ecosystem: Environmental > Aquatic > Non-marine Saline and Alkaline > Hypersaline > Sediment ...
GTTGGGTCGTCGTCGGTTGGGTCGTCGTCGGTTGGGTCGTCGTCGGTTGGGTCGTCGTCGGTTGGGTCGTCGTCGGTTGGGTCGTCGTCGGCCGCGGCCTCGGCCTTGCGCCTTTCCCTGATTCCGCCGCCTTCAATCTGGAGCCGGTCCGACACTGCCGCGGGCACCGCGATCCGAAGCGTGTCGGTCCCCGACCGTCTCGGATTGCCAATCGCGCAAACCGGGAACCTGGACGTCCAGCAAGCGGCGGTCGCTGGGTACTTCGACCACCAACTCGCCGAGCGATCCGCGCAGGATCTGGTAGTCGAAAACGGCGTGCGTGTGGACGACGCCGTCGTCGACATCGACGGTAATCGTGTCGGTGACGTTTGCCAGGCCGGCGGCCTGATCCGTACTGCCCGACTTGGGTTGCCAACGGATGCTGAACTGTTGGGTAGACCCCAAGACCGCATGCACATGAGTGGCATCCTCGCCGGGCTGCAGCCGCGATGTGCGCCGCGGGGTGACCTGCACGGACAGGTCGGTCTCCGGGATCTCCAACTCCAATGTGCTGACTCCCACGGCGGGGCACTGCATGATGAAGCTCCGGCCCTCCGTTGCCGACTCCACGCCAACCACGAGACTCAGCTTGATCTGGTGCGTTCCCTTACCGCGCACGAGCAATTCGTATTGCCCCTGCCCGACGCCTCGTAACAGCACGGCGTCGTCCTCCGACTTGGCCGATCCAATTGCCGCATCACCGAACTGCACGGGCAGCCGGGCCCAGTCGTCCGTCAGGACCTTGACATCCAAGGTGGCTTCCAAATGTGCCAGTTCGCCCCTGACCAAACCCACGTAGTCGGCCCGTGTGATGATTCCATTTACGGGTGGTCTCTCCGCTGGCCGATCTGGCTGAATCAGTCGATTCCACATCTCGAGAAACTGCGCGTAAGGCAGTACTATCGAGGAATCCTCATCCTTCAGCACGTCGCGCAGCTTCTCGAACGGAACATAGACGACATGTTCCTGTCGCAAAGGCGGGGTGGTTATCGAGTGTTCCGTGTCCGGCTCTGTCTTGCTGACCGGTTCGACGTTGGGCGGTTGCGCAATGCCCGGTGGCACTTCGGCCGCAGGCTGCATTTGCCCAGGCGGCGTATCCTGCCCCGCGCCAACACTGCCAAGAGCGAACAGAAGAACCAGAGAAAGGTTGTGCAGCCGTGACATGATGTCTCCCAACGCGGTTTCGTGGGGTGAGGCTCCCGATTGCCCAACGCAGAAACGCCGGCCTTATGCTGAAGTGACCGGGACGGTTTCTTCATACCTCGCGAGCAACCACTATGAGTGATTTTACCACCGGCCTATCGAAGGATGCAAGCATTTTGCGGTCCACGGCATAAGCTATCTGTGCCTGATCGGTCGGCGAATGTCCCGCGTGGTCAATTCTCACCGCTTCCGTCGACTGCCGAAAGTGGCGTAAGGTCAAGATGCCGTACGCCGTGCAAAGGCGGCAGTTTATAGTGGGTGTGAACGCCTGCCAGAGTCGCGCCGTCTTCTCAGTGGGCAGCCAAACGAGCTTCTCGGATCTGCCTTTGTACTGCCGCACTGGCACAACCTGGGGGAAGTTCGTTTCCCACGTGCCGACCGCCGTTAGGACGTACGAGCCGTCGTCCTGGTATCGCCCGAGAGTGGCGACGGGTTCGGCTCCGGACAGAACGACCGCCTTGAGTTTCGGCTGTGCGGCATCGGCCGAATCGGCGGCCGCCGTGATGAAGACGGCCGCGACCAGGAGCGTTGTGACAAAAGGTAAACGACGCTTGTTCGTTCGGCAAACGATTGGTCGAAACATCATGTTGAGTGTCTACTTTAACGTCATCAACGCATTGTGCTGCGTGTCACCGGCCGCGAACGCCGAAGACGAGGTTGCCGTCCTCGATCGTAACGCGCTGTTTACCGACGACCGCCGCGTCGCCCCCGGTGCTCACCTTCGGTGCGGACTCGACCGTTGGGAACGCGAACGTGAGCGTCTTGCCGGCCACCTTGACCGACTGGCCCTCGGCCGCATTGGTGGTGACGAGCATTACGTCGGCCCCGCTTGCCTTGGTGAAGTCGACGCCGAAGCAGGTGCCGTCCGAGAGGGTCAGCGAACTGGTCTGGCCGCGCGGGGAGGCCGACCAATGCCGGGTCGGACCCTCCTTGGCGTTTCCCCAACTGAAATGCTTGCCCATCGAGTTGAGCTTCAACGCCCGATCGGGCACCGACTTCATGTAGCCGGCCGTTCGCGTCGTCAGCAGCGTGATGACCGTGTCGTCGTCGTCCTGCCACCGGTTCCGCCAGAGGTAGAAACCGGCCTTCGAGTCGCGATAGCAGTGCGGCAACACGTCAATCGGGTTGCGCTCCTTGACATCCAGCGGCCAGTTCACCAGCGCACAAACCGAAAGATGCGGATACCGGCTCACGGTGTCGTACGGCGCCTCGCGCTTCGTGTCGGCCTCGAACAGATAGCGGTTGTAGTACCACTTCATGGCGGCCCGGTCCGATTTGGTCACGCCGCCCAGCCCGATCGCGAAATAGCCGGCCCCGCTCTTGCCATAGCCGTCGCGTGCCCAGACGTTGTGCCCGTACGAGCCGCGAATGGGCCAGAAGTCGGGCCGGCCGTCGCGGGTGACGCTCTGATATATCCACTTGAGGCTCATCATGCGCACGTTGGGCCGCTGCGTGCCGATGAAATCGAGCCCGGCGGCGTTCTTCAGCGCCTGCACGGCACTGACGTAGACGATGTGCGACGACATCGACCCGGTGCCGTCGCCCTCGGCGAAATGCCCGCCGTCACCGAATCCCTCGTTCGCGTTGCGGATCATGCTCTCCCGGGCGACTTGCATCAGGCGGTCGATTCGGGCCTGATCGACCCACGACTCACCCGTGACGGCCAGCAATGCCATCATGGCCCCGCCGACCTGCATTCCGAAGTGGTTGCTCTCGGGCGGCATGCTTCCCCGGGCGAGCGTTTCGAGCGTGCAGGGCTTGCCTCCCGTCTCACCTCGATACTCCGATATCGTCCGACCCAGCCTCTCGCGCGTCGACTTGTCCCAACCGTCGTAGCAGAGGTCGAACCCGACGGCCATCCAGCCGAGCGTCGGCCCGGCCCGAAGCGTGCCGCGGGGATGCTTGAAGCTGTAGCGGCGATCGGTGTCGCGCACGCCTTCCAGCGCCTTCTCGAAACACTGCTTGCCCAAGTCGGCGTACTTTTTGTCGCCCGTCAATTGATAAAGCAGCCCGTAGCCGGCCGTGTGCGAGAAGGTGTAGCTTCCCAGCGGCGCCGTCTTGACGAAGTCGCCCGCCCCGTCGGGCTCGACGTGGCCGCAGGTCGGGTTGTAGGCCACGGGCATCGAGTCGCCATCGGCGCCGTCGAGCGTGCGCCGCAGCCGGGCTATGATCGCTTTGCCTTCCGGTGTTTGCGCCTTTCTGCGCAAAGCCGGCACGTCGCTCTTGCGGAACAGCAGACGCGGATGCTCGCCCGGCTTGACCGGGCTATGTCCCTTCACGGGCACAAACCAGGGGCGGTCGTCCGTCTCGATGTCGTACCGCGCGACGCCCGGCTCGACCAATCCATCGAAGCTGCCCGCAAACGTGACGTCGTCCTTGCCCTCGATCTTGACCGTCAGGTCGTAGCTGCCCACCAAGTGCTCATCGTACGTGTGCCCTTTGATGTCGAAGATGTACGTACACGACTCCATGTCGAGGGTCTTGGTCGGCACGGCAATGTGGGCGGTGAACCGGTCGCGCTCGGCCGTGACCGTGTTACCTTCGACCGCGAATCCTTTCCGGCCCGAGGCGGTGAACTTCTTGCTCATCGTGGCGTGGGCCGTCGAGATGAACTCGCCCTTTTCGAGCCCGAGCGAGAGAATCATGCAGCGGTCGCCGAACGCCGGGTCGCCGCCGACCAGCGAGCCCTGCATATTGCAGGTGAGCGTCACCGGCTCGGGCAGTTCGGGCTGCTGTTTCGGCTTGGCCGCGGCGGTGACCGTGCCCTTGCGGCCGAAGCCCTTGACCGATGCGTCGCGGCTGTTGATGGCCAGGAGTTCGAACTTGCCGGCAATCTTATCGGCCCCCTGCCGGGTCGCATCGATCTTCAGGTCGATCGTATAACCTTTGTGGTCCAGCGGGACCCACAGGTCGGGCGTCATGTGCAGTTTGATGACACCCTGCATCCTGCCGTCCTCGATCGGCACGGCGCTCATGTCGGCATAGTACCAGCTTCGGTTGTACGTCTTCTTCACACCCGGCCGCGAAGGATCGCGAGAACTGCCCACGCCGGTGATCCATTGCCCGTCGATCTCGCGGGCATAGATCAACAGCGGCTTCGTGCCGCCGACGAAGATGTGGTCGAATTGGAACGTCCATCGCAGTTCCTCGGCCCGGGCCGTACCCGATGCGTTCGTGCAGGCCGCAATCACCGCAACGAACAGCACGTTTCGCAATCGATGGATCATAATTTGTCTCCTAGGGTTACGGTGCATCGTACACTCTGTGTTTTCGGGCCCAGTCGGGCGCCCAATCGGGGACTTTCGATCTTTGGAGAATGAGCCAGTCGGGCACTTCGCCGAACGGATAACCGGCGTCGGGAACGAACAGGCCCACTTTGCCCTGCGACCGGTCCATGTCGACGTCGCGCCCCGTAAGCTGGACGACCGTTTTGCCGCCGCGGCTGACGGTGACGTACGCCGTCGCGTCGTCGTCGTCCACGCCGCCGGTGAATGTGATTTCGTCCTCGCCGACGCGCGCGCCACAGTCGATCGATTCCATCTTCGGCGGCCTATTGCCCGGATAAAGAACAGTGATAAACTCGCTCGACGGGCCCTCGACCGTGAGCCGGACGCCCTTGGTGTGTTCCTTGAGCAGTGTACCGCCGTCGCGGTTCTTTCGCTCGAAATCCCAATCGTGACGGCCCAGCGCGAACTGCTTCGGATGGGCACAGAAGAGCGTCACGTTGCCGAACTCGATCATGTTGTTCTTCGCGTCGCACTTATCCGAGAGCACGTGCAGGCAGTAGGTCGCCTTCACCTTTGGCCCGACGTGCTGGTCGCGGATGATGAAATAGTCCTCGCCGCGGTTCTTCATGCAGACGATCGTACGGCGGTATTTCAGCGGCACGTCGAGCGGTTGCTCGGGCAGGTAGACGTCCCAGCCCTCCGGCGGATACTCGGTGGTCACGCGGAGCCGCTCCGATTCGACCTGGCCGACGGCCACGTCGACGTCAGCCGAAGTCTTCAGTGCGATGACACGCTCGTAGCCGTCCATGTTCGCCCAAGGCAGTTGGTCGGTGTGGAAGGCAACCCGGTTGTGCATGTGTTCCTGCCCGGCGCGAGGGCCGTAGCTGCACATGTGGTCGATGGCCACCTGGCGCGCGGCGGCGCAGTAGTGGAACGACAACTGGTCGCCGTGATAGTGCCCGCGATTAGGACCGCTCTTCAACGCCAGGTAGGTCTCGTCGCCGGTGCCCGGCTTGTTGCGGAAGACGACGCCGAAGCCGGGCAACTCCTCCGTCTTGAACTTCTTCACGTCCTCGCGCACGCCATACTCGGCCGCCACGGCGAACACGTCGGGGCCGAGCGGATGCGTGTCGCCGCCCGGGTGGCATCGACGCTCACCCGGCGCAATCGGTTGCGAGAGATGCACCAAGAACGACGCCCCCGCCCGGAATCGCGGCCAGCGGGTCGGGTCGAAGCCCAAGTGCTGCTTGCACGCCGGGGCCAGGTCGGACCACGCCTTCATCGCATGGGCCACGTAGCCGGGACACTCCTGGCCGGCACCGCCGGGCAACGTGATCGAATGGTACAGGTCTTCGTGGAACTTCTGCTCGGCCGCCGCCGCGAATTCTTTGAAGCGAGGATGCCGTTTCAGTTGCGTCGTCATGGCGATCGGGCCGCGCATGAAGTCGGTGAAGAAGTTCGGATTCTCGCTCGACCAGAAGTTCCAATAGGAGCCGTAGCAGTCGGCGTCGAACAGCACCTGCGTGAGCGTGAGCGTGTCGAGGTTGCCCTGGTTGCCGACGTTGCGTACGGCGTTGCGGCCGAAGCCCCGCATCGGGCCGGTCGGGTTCATGCCGCTGTCGAAAACGTCCTTGCCGGAGAACCGGCCCGGCCGCGGCGGCTTCTTCCCGTCGCCGAGCAGCTTCTCCAGCCCGGGCCAATCGAGAATGTACTCGTGATGCAGTTTGTCGAGCGGCTCGAACGCGTGGCGGCGAACGTACGACTTGGCCCCGCCGTCGGCGAACAGGCCGGTCGGTCCCGCGACCAGATACCAATAGCGCCGCCCCTTCCACGTGGGGCATCGCAGAGCGGCGTAGTCGGCCGATTTCTTCACCCGGGCCTCGATCATGTTGTTGTGCGGCCAATGCCAACGGCCGGCCCGGCAGACCATCGCGCCGACAGCGTCGCGCCCGTCGTGTGCGGCGAAGAACCACCCCTCGTCGTAGGCCTGCGTCCAGCGCGGCATCAGGTTCAACAGTTTGTCGCCCATGCGCGTCTGGCCGACCTTCAGGGAATCTGGCGGCCAGGTCCCCAGGTCCGGCCGCTCGAAGCCGCCGCTGTGTGGAATGCAAATCGCTCGGCGCGGCTTCCAGGCGGCCGCGGAGTCGAACTCCCAATAGTCGCCGCGGTCCATCTCGTGCGATTCCTCGATCACCGCGTGCTGCACGCCGGGCAACAGCGTCACGTCGACCGTCGCAAACGCCGGCACGTTGCCATTCAGGCCCGCGGTGCCCTCGAATTCGTACTTCAATCGCACCTTGGCGAAGATCGGGCCGGAGCCGAGCACCTCGGTCGAAAACCGCCGCAACTCCCGCTCGGTCTGCCAGAACCCGCCGCCGACCCATTTGCCGTTCGCACCGCGAACCGCCAGAATCGGTGCGGGAATCTTCTCGCCGCTCGCGGCGGCCGGCACCTTCACGGCAAATCGGTCGTTGGACAGTTCATGCACGCCGCTGCCGCTCTTGAGCGAAACGAGCGACTTGCCGCCCGGCCGGCCGCGGCCGACCGAGTATTCGATCGACTGGTCCGCGGCCGGCGACGCCACGACGTACACCCACTTGCGGCCTTCGTACTCGCCGAGCTGGCCGAGGACCTGGGTGCCGTCCGCCTTGACGACGTAGTCGCCCTGCTTGGCCGAGCCGGGCAGGCCGATCTTCAGACGCACGACCTCGTTCTCGTACGTCTTGCCGGTCGGATTGGTGAGCGTCCACGAGTGGCCGGCAGCCGGTGCAGCCAACACGGCAACGCAGACGGCCGTTGTGACGGCGCGTAGTTCTCGAAGCATTGTCGTTCTTCCTCTTGTCGCTTGCTGCTCGCGAGATCTCTAACGATCACGCTTCACGGTTCGATCGTCGCCGGGTGCGGGATGCTTGTCTTCCTCGACGGCCGGATCCGGCTCGGTGAACTTACCCTGGTGGCATTTGCGAACGGCCCGGGCCATCTGTTCATCGAAATGCCAAAACGCCAGGCCGTGGTCGCCCGTGTAGTCGTCGTGCGCGGCCGGTTCGTGTTTCGGTTTCTTCAAGTCGCCGTCGGTCAGCCAGCCGGAGGCAACGTCGATCTTTCGGCACGCGATCGGCCTCGACCCGTCGCCCGGCTCTTCCGGCAAGCGGTACTCACACGCTTTGCAAACGAACATTGCGCAGAGCCTCGTCAGATCGTCCGACCAGTCGGTGTGGTCGCCGCCGGCATGGACGATCAAGCTCATCAGATGCTCGGGAGATTGCCGCCGTCGTGCGAGCATCTGTTTGCGAATCATCACCCACTGCGTTTGCCGGCCGTACTCGGGCCGGAGACCGCCCTCGGGCCCGTACTCCTCGAATTCGCCGTTGATGGCCAGGAAGGGCACTCCTCGCAGCGAATCACGCTTGGGATAGTGGATACCGTGATGCATATTCCCGCTCTTGATGTGGATCACACCGAGCACACGGTCGGGTTGCCAATAGGCCAGGTTGCGGCAGAAGATCCCACCGGTCGAATGGCCGATCGTCAGCCAGGGGACACGGGAAACCTCGGGCCGGCCGGCTATCTTGGCCAGATTGTCCAATGCTTTGAGAAACCGCCGGTCGCAGTCGCCGTGCTCGCCGTAGGGGAAGAACGGATTGGGCCCCGGCTCAAAGTAGAGGATGCCCAGCGACTGGTCGGTTGCCGTCTTGCGAACGATCGAGTTGGTCACCAGCCGCTTCTCCAACAGCGTCTTCTCGGCGACGATCAGGCCGCGAAGCTGCCGCGCCTTGGGCGGGATCCACAAGTGGCCGACGGCCGGGCCCTGCAGCTTCCCTTTTCGCGGCGGCCGGGGGATCTCCACCGAATGGTGCCAGTTCTTCGGATCCACGTCGGCTTGCACGTCGTGCGGCAAAAACACGACCGCCGCAACGACAATCGCGGGCAAGCATCTCCTCACGGTTCTTGCCATCGGAAGTGTCCTTCTTGTCTTTCGGGGGAAGGTCTCCGCTAAGGTGCGTGCCGCGTCGTCTGCCGGTACTTGAAGTTCCGCCCACGACTGATCGGCAGGCAATTGTTGGCAACGAAAACGTGGTTGCCGTACGCCCCGATTCGGGGACCGAACTTGTGCATGTAGAACCCGTCTTCGCCGAACCCGTCGGGATAGTCGGGCCGGCCCATCTTCACGGCGTCGTTCACGACAGCCGCGTGTTCGAGCTTGCCGGAAGTCGCCAGCGGCTTGCCCGACGGTGCCTGGCCGCGAATCACCACGCCGCCGCGCAGCATCAACCCGCGACCACCCGGTCCGTCGAACGGCCCGTCGGAGAAGTCATACGTGCCGGCCGGATAGTAGAGCACGCCGCCGCCCCGGGCCGCCAACTGGTCGCGGGCATTATCGAACCGCTCGAATTCGGTCTCGCCTTTGGCGAACCCCTTCATGTCGATCACGTTCGACCAGGCAATCTGATCGGTCCACGCCGGATAGCCGCCGTCGCCGCAATAGAAGGTCGCCACCGGGTTGTCGGTCGGCGGTTCTTCGGCCTGCGCGACTCCCACCGCGCCCACGATGCTACAACACAACAGGAGTCTCATCATCGTTTTCCTCGCAATCGGGTCTCTCGAATCCTCGCTCCTACTTCATCTTCTGCCCCTGCACCGCGTGCAGGCGGACCTCCTCGGCACTGGCCACCTCGAAGCCGGTCCGAAGCGTCGACCACTTGATTCGCAGCCGGACGACCACAAGCATCGGGTAGAGGCCTCGTTTGAGTTGTACAACCTGGCGGTGCGCGATGCAAGCTCCGGCGAGCACTACCTGCACGCGCCCGGTTCTGAGTAAACGGTGCGTTGAGCTTCACCAGCGTCTTCTTCGGTACGTCGAGCACCGTATAGGCCAGGAGCGTCGCCTTGTCGCGGGGCTGCAGCCCGTTATTGAGCGTGATTCCGCCCTCGCGGCGTGCAAATCGCGGATCGATCGGCACGAACGTCGCCTGGCGATTGTCGATCGTCACTCGATCGCCCGGCTTCGGCTGCAACGAGGCCAAATCGCCGACCGAGCGTATCGGGGCGTCCTGCAAGGCGAAATCGAGCCCCTCGGTCAACAGCCACTGCGAGGGAGTTCGCCCGACCGGCAACTGCTCGACCGGCACTTGCCCACCGATGACTTTCCGAAAGTGATCCACGGCGCGTGGCGAAACTCGCCGATGCCGGTTTCCGTTGCCACGGCGTCCAGAATCCGAAAGATGATCCGGTCACGCGGATTCGCGGCGAGGATCTCCTGCGGATAGTAACGCAGATAATCGAACCCGGCACGATCGCATGGTGGAAGAGAAAACGCGGATACTCGCCCACGATATGGGCGCTGCGGGCATCGCCCATCGACGCCGCGAGGATGTGTGCGGAGAGCATCCGCGGCCATTTGCATATACCGTTGCAGAAAGTGCGGCGTTCGTGTGACCTACGGGAATTCCGAGGCCGACCATATTGAACCCGTTCGCCGTTTTGCCAGCTTTCAGCAGGCCAACGTCCCGACGAACATCCAGATCTTGTGTCTGGAGTGCCACAAGGACAAGACTGATGCAAGCCGTTGAGAAACATCTGGAAAGCTGGATGCTTGGAAACTTGCACGTCCGGTTTGGGGTTGGGGCGGTGGGTGACCCCCCCCCCCCCCCCCCCCCCCCCCCCCCCCCCCCCCCGCCCCCCCCGCGCCCCACCCCCGGACCTTTTCCCCCCCCCCCCCCCCCCCCCACCCCCCTTCAAGAAAAGCCACCCCCGGCAATTAAGGCCTTCGCCCCCCCTCCAAAAGCCCCCCCCAAAAAC
>Ga0180429_10005271_pt1 | contig 10267 bp, 10 predicted proteins | sample SS_ome_FD_132428 | JGI IMG/M metagenome (GOLD analysis project Ga0180429, IMG submission 132428) | Hypersaline lake sediment archaeal communities from the Salton Sea, California, USA - SS_1_S_1 metaG | ecosystem: Environmental > Aquatic > Non-marine Saline and Alkaline > Hypersaline > Sediment ...
AAGACGGGGACGGAATAGCCGAAGAGGCCCACCACCCGAAGCACCTGGTCCGGCCAGCGGCCCTGGTGCACGGCGCCCATGACGCCCATGGGAATGCCCAGCAGGATGCCGAAAAACGTTGCGGCCGTGGCCAACTCCAGGGTGGCCGGGAAAACGCGCAGGATATCGCTTGTGACGGGGTTGGCGGTAAGAATGGACTGTCCGAAATCGCCCTGGAACACTTTGGTAATGTAAACAAAAAATTGCTGATAGAGGGGCAGGTGCAGCCCCAATTCGATGCGGACCCGTTCATACACTTCGGCCGGGGCGCGATCGCCCACCGCCGCCAGCACGGGGTCGATGGGCACCACCCGGCCGATCAGAAAGGTGACAAAGAGCAACCCCACAAACGTCAGGGCAACCGATGCGATCAGGGCCGACAGTTTGCGGCCGTATCGCCAGGCGCGGTTGCCCTGCGCGGATGTTTGGGAACGAGGTCCCATAGGTTATTTGGTCACGCCCCGGTAAAAATTGCTGTCGAAGCTGGGGCCGAGGACAAAGCCCTTCACGTTCGACCGCTCGGCGGCCACTTCGATGTCCTGGAACATGATCACGAAGGGCGAGGTCTGCTGGTGCTCACGTTGGAGTTCCAGGTACATCTGAGCGCGTTTTTCCGGATCGCTTTCCTTCACCGCCGCGTCCGTCTTCTTGCTCATCTCGGGAATGTCCCATGCGTTGCGCCAGGCCAGGGGTTTGGCCTTGGCATCGTCGGCGTTGTCCACATTTTTAGCAAAGGTGTCGGCATTGGTGTGGGGATCCTGGTAGTCCGGTCCCCAGCGGCCGATATAGATTTCGTGGTTGCGAGCCCGGTATTTGGTCAGGGCCTGCTTGCCGTCCATGGGAATGATTTCTAGTTTGACGCCGCCCAGCGCAAAGGTGGCCTGGATAGCCTGGGCCATATCAAGGGTCGGGAAGTTGTTGCGGGTATCCATGGTGAGGGTCAGGCCGTTGGGATACCCGGCTTCGGCCAGGAGTTGCTTTGCTTTTTCCGGGTCCAATTTGAAGGGTTTGTCTTCCAGCGCCCCCAGGAACCCTTTGGGCAGAAAAGCCTGATGTGGTTCCATGCTGCCTTTGAGGATCGTGTTGGCGATGCCGTCGTAATCCACGAGATATTTCAGGGCTTGGCGCACCTGGGGCTTCTGAAGGGCCTCGTGTTTCTGGTTGAGACCGAGGTAGAAAATGCCGCCTTTGGGGGAGGAGTGAATGCGCACCTCCGGGTTGCCTTCCAGACCTTTGATTTGATCGGGGCCGAGGTTGCGGGCGATGTCGATATCGCCTTTTTCCACTAACAGGCGCTGGGTGGCCTGTTCGGCAATGTGGCGGATGATGACGCGTTTCAAGGTTGGGGCGCCGTCCCAGTAGGCTTGGTTGGCATCCAGGATGAGAAGTTCACTGGCCTTCCATTGGTTCAGTTTGAAGGGGCCTGAACCGGCGTAATTGGTCCGCAGCCAGGCGTGGCCCAGATCACCATCTTTTTCATGGGCCATGACGACCTTTTTGTCCACCACCGAGCCCACCGTGGCGGTCAGGCAATAGAGCACAAAGGTCGGGGCGTAGGCCTGGTCGGTTTCGATGGTGACGGTATCGGCATCGACGGCCCGGATCCGGTCACGCACATTATCGGCGGTGAAGCCGAACTGCCCCAGGATGAAGGCCGGGGATTTGTCCAGAATGACGGTACGCTGAAGGGAAAAGGCCACGTCTTCAGCGGTCAAGGGGTTGCCCGACGCAAAGGTGATCCCCTTGCGGATCTTGAAGGTATAGGTCTTGCCGTCCGGCGACACCGCCCAGCTTTCCGCCGCGACGCCATAGATTTTACTGACATCGTCCACCTCATAGCCGATCAGGCGATCATAGGCGTTACCGGCATATTCCGCCCCGGAGAACTCGAAGATTTCCGCGGGATCGAGGGTAATAATGTCATCGAACTGCCAGGCCATGACAAGGGTATCAGCGGGCGTGGCGGCGGTTGCGGGCGTTGCGGAAAACGCGACCGCTAGTACCAAAACGAATGCAAACCATCTTTTCATGGCAAACCTCCTGTGGAAAAGGGTTACACAATGCGGGCCGCCGGTATCGATCTCGGGGGCCGGTGCGAAACAGGGGACAAGAATGGTAAGGGCTCCTCTATACAACGGGCAGTCCTGTTCCTGTCAAGTGCAGAACCATGGCAGATGGCGCTTGAAAAAGATAACTGTTTGAAAATAATGGAAAAACGATATTATATCAAAGTAACCTGTTGATTTTATATAATGTTTGTCTATTATGTATTGAAGGGATGTTTTTTGAGATGGGGCGTCGCCCGCTGCCAAAAGTAAAAAACAACCACGGTTTCGGGCAACCGCTCCTGTGCGCTTGTAACCGGTGTTTAACCGGAGGAGAAGGCCATGGAACAGGATCCGCATGAAACTGCCGAGGTTGATCTGGAAAGTGATTCCAAGAAAACTCGGGACCAGGGGGGGCGGCGGAAAAAAGCCGACCGGCGCGGTCGAACATCGGTTGGCACCTTCCCGGAGCGCCGCTGGTTGCGGCATCGACGGGACGGCGGCGACCGCCGCAGTTTCCCGTTTTTCAGCCCCCGACAGAACCGCGAACGCCGCGATGCCTTCCAGGAAAGGGAACCTGGGGATCAAGAAGACAACGGATGAAACGCCGGCACCAGCGATTGATACGCATGTGTCAAACGCGAACCGCAAGGCACAGACCATCCCTCTCGGGCGAGTGTTCCGGGAGAAAAGCATACAAGCTGACCGTGCGCCACGACGGATCCTTGACGACGGCGTGATTGAAGGCATCGGCATCCGCAAAGCCCACATTGTCTGCCAGCAGAAACCCCCCGGTTCGCAACAAGCGCGTGCAGTGCGGCAGCATCGTCAGGTAATCTTCCTTCTCGATATCCATGAAAATAAAATCAAACGGTTCCGTTGTCTGGGCCATCTCTTCCTTTGCATTGACGCATTTCATCTCGACCCATTGTGAAAGCCCCGCGCTTGCGAGGTTCGCGGCGGCCCGACGGGCCATGATTTCGTCCACCTCCATCGCTGTCAGATGACCCCCGGTGGCGGCACAGGCCTCTGCCAGGAAAATCGCGGAATAGCCGGTTGCGGTTCCCAGTTCCAGAATGCGGGCGGCACTCGTGGCGCGTGCCAGGATATAGAGTAATTCCCCCACCACCGGACCAACGATGGGAATTTCTTCCTGATGGGCTTCTTCTTCCAGGGCGTGCAGCAGGGCGCTGCGGGCTGGCAGCATTTGGCGGAAATAGGCTTCAGGGTTCGCAATCATTTCAGACATCGTTTTCTCTCCCTTCGACGCAAGCGGTTTTACCGGTGGCCGTTTTTTATGCCGTAAGACGGTTTACTTTTGGCAGACCTCGCAAATGTGAGTGCTGCGTTGTCCTACCACAAGACGGGTGATGATTCCACGGCAGCGCGGGCAGGGTTCACCGGTGCGGCGGAAGACCTTGAGTTCGTCCCGGTTGCGGCCCTGATGGCCGGCAACGGAGTAAAAGGTCGTTTCACCGGTACCCAGCGTGGTGCCCAGGTTGCGCAACCCGCGACGGAGCACTTTACGGATGGCGCGGTGCAGGCGACGAACTTCGGTGTCGGTTAATCCATCCGATGCCCGAGTGGGATGAAGGCCGGCATCCCATAAGGCTTCATCGACATAGATGTTGCCCAGTCCGGCCAGGAAGTGCTGGTCCAGCAGCAGGGGTTTGAGCTGGCGGCGGTGCGTGGCCAACCGTTTTTCAAACTTCCGGGCGGTAAACTGCCGGGAAAGGGGTTCCGGTCCCAGGCGGTCGAGCATGGCCGTGCTCTCCGGAAGATAGAATCGGCCGAATTTGCGGGTGTCATGGTATCGCAACTGCCGTTTCCCGTCGATGGTAAACGCCACGTGGTCGTGTTTGCCATAGGCGGCTCCCGGGACTGCCAGGTGAAAACGGCCGGTCATCCGCAGATGGGTCAGCATGGTCAGTCCACCATCCATTGTCCAAACTATCCATTTGGCCCGCCGGCTGAGCCTCTCGATGCGACGCCCGATCAATGTGTGCCGGAACGTTTGCGGATCGAGCCGCGCAATGCTGCCCGGCCAGCGGATCTGAACGTCCGTGATGGTCTGGCCAATCAACCCGGACGCTACCAGATCGTTGACAACGGTTTGAACTTCCGGCAATTCCGGCATGGCCCTCGCCTTTAAGGGGGGGTGAACATTGAAGGAACGCGCTTGGCCGATTCATCGGCACGAGCGTTTTGATTTCGTCCGACTGGCGTCAAGCTAAGACCGTGATGGGGTTGGTCAAGCGCCAATCAAACGGGAAGGATTTGGGCAGGAAAGCCATGCAACATGGCCGAAATGGCTCATCCCAGGGCGACCCGGATGAGGGACAAGAAAGCAATCATCAATCCGATCAGGTCGAAATTATCTATAGTGCGATGCATCGTACAATGATCTCCATGGCTGGTTTTGAGTTACGTGAAGCTTTAGATAGATTTCACAGCAATATCTATGCCTTGATTTGGCTGTATTTCTATAGTGTTGTAATCATATGCAAAGGTTCATTTTTTTGAGGGTTTGGTCGCGACCATTATGGCCAATGCGGCATAGAAGTAAGAAAACTATTTCACAGTTTGTGCTCTGATTCAGAGGCTTGGGCACCGGGACCACGCGCTAAAAAATTACCCCGCCTGTCAAAGCCGGCTGATGACAGGCGGGGTAGAAGAATACGCGGAGAGGTTTGGGCGTATCCTTCAGGAGGGCTGTGGTCGGGTGTTCCCCCTTCCTTTGGAGAAACTCACGGGGGATGTTGCCCCCTTTTTTGTCATATTTTAGCATTGTGCATAATTGGTGCCAGTTTGAACAGGTTAGATATGTTGCGTTGATGGCTGTTTTATGATGAAAAACTATATTATTCCAGTTTGTTAGAAATAAGGTCGTTTTTGGAGGGATTGACCGGGCACGCAGGTCTGTAAAGGATGTTGATATGCGATGAATATTTGTGTAAATGTTATTGACAGCACTCAGCCTTTTTCATATCAGTCCATAAATATCTCATTTTTTGAGGATCGTTATGCCATCCGTCTTACCCGACGAATCTTTTTCCGGTCATGAACTGGAACTCCTGCACGATGTGTCCGCCTCGATTCAGGCGTTTTCAGATCTGAATGAGTTGCTTCGCCATATTCTCAGGAAAATTAAAACCGCTTTTGATATCGAAGGCGCCTCAATTGCGCTGCATGACCCTGCTCAAAAAGAATTTTTCTTCATCCGTACCGTGGAAGAAGAAACCCAACAGGCGTTGGACGACGCCAAACCCATGCGGTTTCCGGACCACTACGGCGTGGCCGGCTGGGTTTTCCGGAAGAACCGTTCGGTGATCATACCGGATGTGGAAAATGATGAACGCTTTGCTAATACCTTGAACCTGCAGCAGCGTTTCCAAACGCGGTCCATGATTTGTGTGCCTTTGAATACCGCGAATGAACGGATCGGTGTTTTGTATGCGCTGAATAAGCGTGAGGGAACTTTCACCGAGCATGAGGCCCGATTGCTGGAAGTTCTCGCCGGGCCGATTGCGATATCCATCGAGAACGCCCGCCTCTATGGCGAATTGAAGCGGCATGCCGATCATCTGGCGTCCGAAAATGTACGATTGCAAGCGGAAGTGCAAAACCGGTTCAATCTCCAGGGGATTATCGGTTCCTGCCCGGCCATGGAAAAAGTGTTCAACCTGGTGGAGAAAGTGATCAACACCACGACCTCCGTTCTGATCCAGGGCGAAACCGGCACCGGTAAAGAGATGATCGCCCGGGTGATTCATTACAGCGGGCCGCTGCGGGACAACCCCTTCGTTGCCGAGAATTGCGGCGCTTTGTCGGAAAATCTTCTGGAAAGTGAATTGTTCGGCCATGTCAAAGGCGCTTTCACCGGGGCGGTCTCCGATAAAAAAGGGCTGTTTGAGATGGCGGACGGCGGCACCGTGTTTTTAGACGAGATTGCCGATATGCCGCCGGCGATGCAGATCAAGTTGCTCCGGGTGCTGCAGGAAGGCCAAGTACGACCGGTTGGCGGGTCGGAAGTGATCGACGTCAATTTCCGTCTGATCGCATCGTCCAACCGTGATCTCTATCAAGAGGTTTCCAAGGGGCGATTTCGGGATGATCTGTTTTATCGTATTCAAGTATTTCCCATTCTTCTGCCGCCCCTGAGAGACCGTCGAGAGGATATCCCATTGCTGGCATCGCATTTTCTGGACAAATGCGCCCGCAAATTTGACATGCCGGTCGGGCGCCTGAAGCCAACCGCCATGGAAATGCTCTCCCGTTTCAACTGGCCGGGGAACATCCGGGAACTGGAAAATGAAATCGAGCGGTCGGTCTGTCTGGCAGGCCCGGAGCAGGACATTGGTGTCGACTGCCTTTCCGAAAAGATTACGGCCGTCTCACATGAGGACGCGCTGGAACCGATAGTGGACGCTACGCTGCAGCAGAACGTGGCCCAGCTCGAAAAGAAAATGATTATCGATGCGCTGCGAAAATCGGGCGGCAACCGATCCCAGGCGGCACGAACACTGGGATTGACCCGGCAGGGCCTTCTCAATAAAATCGGGCGCTATGAGGTCGATCTATAGCCTTTTCGACGAAGCGGACACGCTTCGCTGTGTGAATGGGTTCCCTTCACTGGAAAGAGGAAACGAATGGCAGACCTACTGACGGTTGGCAATGTGACCGCGGTGCCGGGCAAGATCCAGTACGGTCAGTGGGAGGCTTTGGTGCATCCGACCGGTCATACGGAATTTTTCCCGATCATTCTGGCCCAGGGGCAAACGGCCGGACCCTGTCTCTGGCTGACCGCCGGAATCCATGGCACCGAGCAGGCCGGCCCGCTGGCGATCTACCGTCTCATTACCGAAGAATTGGTGCAACAGTTGCACGGTACCATTGTGGCGCTGCCGGCTCTCAATCCCGCCGGGCTGCGCACGATGCAGCGGGATCCCTACCATGCCAATGATGACCCCAATCGATTCTGGCCGGAGAAAAAAGTGATTTCGGCCACCGATCCGGATCGTGATCCGGCGTCTTCGCTGGAGCGCGCCTATCAGGGGTTATATGAGAAGATCGTGACCTCGGCCGATTACTTTATTGATTTTCATAACGCCTGGATCGGTTCTCTGTCATTTGCCTTGCGGGATCGCATCCTCTACCAACCCGGGGATGCGGCGGATCGCGATCGGGCTCTGGCGTTGGCGGAGCGCCTGGACAAGATGGTTACCGCCTATGGTCATACGGTCGTCAACGAATATCCGGCCGAAACCTATATTCGCGAAAAGCTCCACCGGACGGCCTCCGGGTCGGTCCTCCAGAAAAGCCGCATCCCGGCCTTTACTGCGGAGTTGGGCACCGGACTGGTGCCGGAACCGGCCATCATCCAGGCCGCGTGTGCCGGCACCCGCAATGTCATGCGATGGGCGGGTATGCTGAAGGATGATACCGAAGCGATCGAAGGTATCCGGGTGATGCGGCCGGGTTACGCGGTGCGTCGTATGCGGACGCCCCGTGTTCCGGAAGCCTGTGTCGTCCACCACCTGGTGGACGCGGGCATGCGTGTCGGGAAGGGGGATGTCGTGGCCGAAATGCGCGATGTCTGGGGGCGGCCGGTGGGCAACGGGGTTATTCGCTCCTCCCACGAAGGTCTTGTATTGGGTCGCACCAACGGGGTCTATTTTTATCCCGGTCAGCCGATCATGACGATGGCGGTGCGCGACGGCGACAGCCTTACCGCCCCCTATCCGGATACCTACTGACCGCCTTGTTGAAAACACAACGATCAGTCGTTATGGTCGATCCTCGCGAAGCCATATTCTGAAAGCCGATCGCCTTTACGGTCGTTTACAGATTCTGAGTCGTTCGTTATTCGGCGGTAATGCGGGTGCCGGCGTGTCCTTGAACCGCATCTTCGATGGCATCTAGTGCGGTGATAACCGCCTCTTGGCCGCCCTGACGAACGAATGTCAGGGCGGCTTCGATTTTCGGCTGCATCGTGCCGGGGGGGAAGTGGCCGTCGCGCAGATGGCGTTCCATTTCTTCGACGGTGACCGCCTGAAGGTCTGTCTGCTGCGGCGTATTGAAATGGATGGCGGCGCCGGGGACATCGGTGGCGATGATGAAACGATCGGCGCGGATTTCCTTGGCCAGGACGGCACTGACCAGATCCTTATCGATCACCGCATCCACCCCGTTGAAGGAACGCCCTTCGCGCGTGACGGGAATGCCGCCACCGCCGCAGCAAATCACGATAAAGCCCATATCGATCAGTTTGCGAATTTCCCGCTTTTCAACGACGGTGACCGGGCGCGGGGAGGCGACCACGCGGCGGTAGCCTTTGGCCGTCAGGCGGGTGGGGAACGGGCTCTCGGCCGCCTGGGCCTCGGTCAGGACCGGACCGATCGGTTTGGTCGGGTTCTCGAAGGCGGGATCGTTTTCATTGACCACCACGTAGCTGATGAGCGTGATAAAGGGCTGTCGGGAATGGACGCCGAGTTCCATGAGGGCGGTATCGAGGGTGGATTCGATCATATAACCGATCTGGCCCTGTGTTTGGGCCACCAGAATTTCCAGCGGCAGGCGGGGGACCGCATCACAGCACTCCTGCTGCAGCAGCAGGTTGCCCACTTGGGGGCCGTTGCCGTGGGTAATGATGATGCGGTGGCGGCGTGACAGGCGTGCGATTTGCCGGGTGGGAATTTTCAGATTGGCAAATTGCTCCCGAATGGTCCCGGCCTGTCCCTTGCGAATGAGCGCATTGCCGCCCAGGGCAATCAAAAGTGTTTCGGGGGGGCTGGATGTGGGCATGGGGTTTCGACCTTGTGCCGGGATTTAAATGGCCAACCGCCGGATGAGGGCGTCCTCCAGCTGGAGCCCTCCGGGCGAATCCTGATACTCGTAGCGCACACGGAGGGTCGGTTTGTCGATCTGCAGCAACCGTGGCAGGTCGATAGGTGTGGCGCACAGGACCAGATCGCATTCGGCCGCGCGGATGGTGGCTTCGAGGTCTCTTATCTGCTGGGGACCGTACCCCATGGCCGGCAGTACCTGGCGGATATGGGGATACCTGGCGTAGGTGTCACGGAGGCTGCCCACGGCATAGCGGGCGGCTTCAACGAGTTCCGCGGCGCCGTAACGACGGGCGGCGATAGTCCCGGCGCCGAAGGCCATGTCGCCATGGGTCAGGGTCGGACCGTCTTCCACGACCAGCACCCGTTTCCCTTTGATCTGTTCGGGGGAAGCGACCAGAATCGCCGATTCAGCCAGCACGATATCGGCGTCGGGTGCATGCGTGACAATATTGTTACGCACGATGTCGACGTGATCGGCTGCCGCACTGTCGACCTTATTGATCACGGCAATATCGGCCATGATCATGTTGGTTTCACCGGGGTAGTAACGGCATTCGTGTCCGGCGCGGTGGGGGTCGAAAACGACAATATGGACGTCGGGATAATAAAAAGGCGTGTCGTTGTTGCCGCCGTCCCAGACGATGATGTCGGCTTCTTTTTCAGCCGCGGTCAGGATGGCCTGGTAATCGATGCCGGCATAGACGACGATGCCCTGGTCCACAAGGGGTTCGTATTCTTCTCTTTCCTCGATGGTGCACTGGTGCCGATCGAAATCTTCGAGGCAGGCAAAACGCTGGACCACCTGCTGGGTCAGGTCACCGTAGGGCATGGGGTGCCGGACGGCCACCACGCGCTGGCCCCGGTCTTTGACGATACGGCAGACCTTGCGGGTGGTTTGGGATTTGCCGCAGCCGGTGCGCACGGCGCATACCGCCACAACGGGTTTGCTGGCGCGGAGCATGGTATAGGTCGCGCCGATCAGGATAAAATCGGCGCCTTCGGCCATGGCCAGGGAGGCTTTGTGCATGACATCGGTGTGGGGGACATCGCTGTAGGAAAAGGCCACCAGATCCACTTTATGCTCCCGGATCAAGCCGCCCAATTCTTTTTCATGATAGATCGGCACCCCGTGCGGGTAGATGTCTCCGGCCAGGGCCGGCGGATAGAGGCGGTCGTCGATATCAGGGATCTGGGTGGCGGTGAACGCCACCACCCGGTAACGGGGGTTGTTTTTAAAGTAGATGTTGAAGTTGTGAAAATCGCGGCCCGCGGCACCCATGATGATGACGTTTTCGATCATTTCCAAGCCTCTCGTCTATAGGTCACTTCGTTAAT
>Ga0180429_10005273_pt1 | contig 10267 bp, 12 predicted proteins | sample SS_ome_FD_132428 | JGI IMG/M metagenome (GOLD analysis project Ga0180429, IMG submission 132428) | Hypersaline lake sediment archaeal communities from the Salton Sea, California, USA - SS_1_S_1 metaG | ecosystem: Environmental > Aquatic > Non-marine Saline and Alkaline > Hypersaline > Sediment ...
AAATGAGGCTGACGTTTACCGGAGCGAGCCAGTTCAAATAAACGGTTGTTTTTAGCGAGGATTGGATTCATAGTGTATCAAGTTTAAGAGATTGGGAGATTGGAGATTCTTTGCTGGGATCTCCGAATTTCTAATCTTGTTTTGTACCATCGGGCATGACAGTGCCGCTTAAATCGGCGCCGGTCAGGTTGGCCCCATCCAGATTGGCCTGATACAACGTCGCGCCGGCCAACACCGCCCCGGTCAAAATAGCCCCGGACAGATTGGCCTGGTCCAGTTTGACCCCGGCCAACACCGCGCCGGCCAGATTAGCCTGACGCAGGTCGGCCCGGCTGAATTTGGCCCCAACCAAAAACGCGCCGGCCAAATTGGTTTTGATGAGTGAGGCCTGGGCCAGATCAGCTTCGCCCAGATAGGCCCCGGCCAGATTGACGCCGTTGATGGCGGCCTTGGCTAAATTCACCCGCTTAAGATTCAACCCGGCCAAATTTTTGGCCCCTTCCAGCGTGGCGCCGGTTAAACTGGTTGAGGCCAAAATCGCCCCGGCCAGATTGGCGGAGGTCAAAACGGAACCGGCCAACCGGGCCTCGCGGACCGTTGCCGCCCGTAAATCAGTGCCGGTCAAATTCGCGCCGACCAGCAACGCTTCGCTCAAATCGGCCAGCCGCAAATCGCTGCCGCTCAAATCGGCCTGCGACAGCGCCGCCTGCCGCAGATTGGCAAAGCGCAGGTCGCAACCGCTCAAATCGGCCTGGCGCAGATTGGCCTGGCGTAAATCAGCCCCGGTCAGGCGGGCCTCAGATAAATTGGCCCCGGCTAAATCAACGCCGTGCAAATCAAGATGACGCAAATCAGCCCCAACCAAACTTTGTTGACCACCCTCGGCCCGCCAGTTAAAAATTTGTTCAGCGTTCATCGCCGGTACCGTAAGCCTGGTTAATCGCCAAAAACCCAGCGGGTGGCGCTGTGGGGATAATTTTTATCCCAGGCCATGACCAGTTTTGGCAGAAGTTTAAAAACGGGTGTGCCGTGTCGAATTTGATATTTGGCCTCATAGGCATCATCAATTTTGACGTGCCAGTCAGGGTCGGTCACTTCGCGGGCCACGCCTTCGATGATGACCACCTCGTCGCTGCTGTCCAGATGGATGGCAACGTTCGGATTTTGAGCCAGGTTGCGGGCCTTGCGGGTCTGGCGGCCCATCCCAAAGAAGAAATCGCCGTCCAGCCACACACCCCACACCGGCACGGTATGAGGCCGGACATCGGGGCGGACGGTGATTAGCCAGTAATTCCGAGCGGCCGGCAGACGCTCGGCCACAAAAGACCACGGCAACATTCCCGTTTCATCGGCAGGAATGCCATATTCGGTCTGGGTCTGAATACGGCTGGGTTGGGGAGGTGTGTTCAGCATAATTTGTTCACCCATATTTCTTCTATTTGGTTGCCCCCACAAGAGGCACGAAAAAATAGGGTTTGGGGGGAGCTACCGCCCAAGCCCCCCGGCCTGCGGCGCGTGCGGCGGCGGGGCAATGCCCATCAAAATCGTCAGCCGTTCCCCACCCCGGTTTTCGACGCCGTGGGGCAGACCGGCCTCGGCCCAGACTACATGCCCCGGCCCGGCCTCGGTCACAGTCTCGCCGATGGTGAAATGGCCGCGGCCTTCGATGACAAAGTAGAATTTATCCTGGTCGGCGTGGTCGTGAACCTTTTGCACCTGCCCCGGCTCCAGACAGTTCAGGCCAATCATCAAATAATTGCCCTGAAACAGGGTAGTCTTGTAAAATTTGTCGGATCGGCTGCCAACGTGGTCGGCGTAATTTACAATATTTTTTGACACCAAAGCCCTCTCACTCTGCATCCTGGCTGCGGTCGAACCCTTCGTTGCGTCGAAATTCAGGCTCAAAATCAACAAACTTGTCCCAACCCTCGTAGGCCACCAGTTCTCGCTGGTCAGCCGGAATAACGTAAGGCCCGTGGTCGGCGCCATCGGAGTGCATAAACAGGGTTACGTCGTCGGTGCCGTCCTCCTCCCAATTGAGGACACAGCCCCGGTCAACTTTGCCGTGGGCCATCAACTCGCCAAAACAGGAGAGGCAGGCCGACAAATTTGAGTCACACGTATCGCGGTCAATCCACACTTTCATAAAATTACCTCCTCGAATTATGATGTATAATGCGCCAACAATGTGCGCTAATCGGACATTACACCTAAAATATAAATAGGTCGGGTGAATCCCCCGCAGGTATTATAGCATGATAATAATCGTCTGCCGAAACCGGAGGAAGTTCTATGCCGAAGAAACGGATTTTTCTGATGGGTATTCTGGCGCTCATCATTATTTTGCTGTGGCTGGGCACCACTGCGCACCCGCGCGTATGGCCGGTGCGCAATGTTTTGCTGTACCGGGTGATGATGTGGTGGCAGAGCACCCCGACAGCAGAAACAGCGACCGGCGCGCTGGCTGGCCTGGTGACGGATGACGACCGGCAGCCGGTGGCGGACGCCTGGGTGCTGGTCAGTCGCTGGGACGGGCAAACCTACCGCGCCCGGAGCAATGCCGACGGTACATTTCGCATCGAGGGTGTCCCCGCGGCCGCTATCGCCCGGCAGCCGCCGCGCCCGGCTTTGAAAACCAGATAAGCGCGGCGGTCGCGATCCGCGACGGACAGGCAACAAACCAAAATATCGCCCTGATGCCGGCACAAATTCGGGCGGTTACGCCGGGCCAAAACCTGACCCTGGGCGAGCCGGCGACGCGGACGTGCCAGAACCCGATTGAGTCCCGGGCCGTGCGCCGGACGGTCACGTTTGACAACGCGGGCCGGCCCAACCAGACCACTTTCCTTTACACCCCGGTCGAGGCGGCCGCCGACCTGCCGATTTTGCTGGCCGTCTATCCCGGCCCGGCGGAGGGCTGGGAGTGCGCCAGCCTGCCGCTGGCCCAGGCCGGGTACGCCACGCTGGGCATTGGCCCGGCTTACAGTTTTGACCTTGACACCGATATTGACGAACTGGAACGACTGGTTGATTTTGCCCGCCGCGGCCGGTTCCCCGGCACCGATGGGGCGCGCATCGCCTTGCTGGGCGGCAGCTACAGCGGGCTGCACGTGCAGCGAATGCTGCAACGTGACCCCGATTTTGTGGCGGCGGTGCTGCTCGGCCCCCCCACTGATTTGTTTGAGATGCGCCGCCAGTTGGAAAGCGGCGAATACATTCCGCCTTACGGTCTGGATCAGGCCCTGATTGCCCTGGGATTGCCGCACCGGCAGCCGGGGCGTTACTGGCAATATTCCGGGGCATATCACGTTCAGCCGGATTTTCCGCCGATTTTGCTGCTGCACAGTCGCAGCGATGCGGTGGTGCCCTGGCAGCAAAGTGAGTTGCTGGCCCGCGAACTGGCCCGGCTGGACGTTCCGCACGAAACTCACTTTTTCGAGGGGGCCAGTCATTACCTGTTGGACGAAGGCGGGCAGGCTGACACCGTCAAAATATACGAATTTACGCTCAACTTTCTGGACCAGCGAATGAGCGAGTGACGACAATGATAGAAGATAAATGAAAAATGGTAGAAAATAGTGGATACCCTGGACTTTGAACCTGAATTGAACCATGCTACAATCACCATTTTGAAGATAAACGGACTCAACTATGAACCACCCCAAACCAATGCAGGCCACGGCGATGGCCCATCCCAATATTGCCTTTATCAAATATTGGGGCAATGCCGATGATGACCTGGTTTTGCCGGCCAACGCCTCGTTATCAATGAATTTGGAACAGTTCCGCACCGAAACCACGGTGACGTTTGACCCCGGCCTGCCGGGCGATGAACTGCACATCAACAACCAGCCTGTTGCCGACCCGGCCCGGCAACGAGCCACAGACCTGCTCAATCTGGTCCGGCAGCAGGCCGGCCTGACTGCCGCGGCCTGCATTGACTCCCACAGCAACGTGCCGATGGGATCCGGCATCGCCTCTTCTGCGGCGGCGTTTGCGGCCCTGGCCATGGCCGGGACCGCCGCCGCCGGGTTAGATTTATCCGAAGCCGAGCTGTCGCGGCTGGCTCGGCGCGGCTCCGGCTCGGCCAGCCGGTCGGTGCCGGGCGGCTATTGCCAATGGCGCCCCGGCAATGACCTGGACTCGGTGGCCGTCAGCATTGCTCCGGCGGAACATTGGGATTTGCGGGATGTGGTGGCCATTGTCAGCCAGGCCCATAAAGCGGTTGGCTCCAGCGGCGGACATCGGCTGGCCGGGACCAGCTCGCTGCAAGCGGCCCGCGTCGCCGGAACAGAGGCGCGGCTCAAGCTGTGCCGCGCAGCGTTACTGGCCCGCGACCTGGCTCGCATGGGACCGGTGATGGAAGAAGATGCCATCATCATGCACGGAGTGATGATGAGCAGCCATCCGCCGCTCTATTACTGGAGTCCGACTACAATGGCCCTGATTCTGGCTGCGCCGGAGTGGCGGGCCGCGGGGTTGCCGGTCTATTTTACTATTGATGCCGGACCAAATGTGCATTTCATTTGCGAGGCGGAACACGCCGCTGATGCCGCCGCCCAAATCCGTAAGATTCCAGGGGTGCAAGATGTCATCATTAGTGGGCCGGGGGGGCCGGCCCGGTTAATAGATTGAGTGTTTGGCAACCCGCGCGGCTGTGGGTATAATCAAGGTTGCAAGTAGCAGGTTGCAAGTAGCAGGCAGCAGGTTACAATTCACTGAATCGCCAATTCACTGGCTCGCTGAATCGTTCGAAAGGATTACCGAAATTGGGTTTGATTACTGTTTTAGCGTTTATTCTGATTTTAAGTTTATTGATTTTTGTCCATGAGCTGGGCCATTTTGTGGTGGCTAAACGCTCCGGCATTACGGTTGAAGAGTTTGCTATCGGCTTTCCGCCGCGGGCCGTAAAACTGTGGCAGGAAGAAGGTTCCATCAGCCTGAATGGTCAGGAATATGTGATTGGCCGCGACGTCAGCGTGCCGCGCGATGTGCAGGTGGAGGGGCAGGTTTATGCAGCCACCACCGTAGACGAACAGGGCCGGGCCTGTGTTACGCAACTGGAGGCTGTTACCGCGGAAAGCAACGACAGCGACGACAAGAAAAGCCCCGCCCAGACCGGCAGTGAGGCCCGCTTCTTTGGGATGATGCAGGGTAAATCTCGCCCCCGGCTGACAGAGGCCGACTACTCGCCGCGCACAGTAACGGCCCTGGCCCGCCCCACCGAATACGCCATCAACTGGATCCCCTTTGGCGGTTATGTACGGATGCTGGGCGAAGAAGACCCCACTGCCCCCGGCAGTTTTGCCAGCAAAAGCAAAAAAGTGAGGTTTGCAGTTTTGGCAGCCGGTTCAGTTATGAATCTGATTACGGCGGTTGTCTTTTTTACCCTCACGGCCATGTCCGGCGTGCCGGAACCGGTTACCGGGACTAATCTGGTAGGAGAAGAAGCGCCCAAGGCCAAAACCATCGTCACCGAGGTGGTACCCGATACCCCGGCTGCCGAAGCCGAATTGCAGGCCGGCGATGTCATCGCTGGGGCTGATGAATTTGATTTTGCCTACGTGGGGGATTTGATTTGGTTCATTGATCAAGCCCAGGGCACCGAAATTACCCTGCGACTGGAACGGGACGGGCAAGCGGTGTTCGCCTCGCTGACACCACGCGCCAATCCCCCGGAAGGCCAGGGGGCGATGGGGGTGGGTATTACCTACGAGGGGCTGGAAAACGAGATAACCTATTACTCGTTACCCAGGGCGATGGTCAGCGGCCTGACCCAAACCACCGAGTATGTGGCCCTCACCTTTTATATGCCAATTGCCATTTTGCGAAATATTTTCCCGGCAGAAGCAGCCCGGCCCACCGGGCCAGTGGGCATTTACCAACAAACCGACTCGGCGGTTGAGGCCGCGGTTTCGCTAAATTGGTGGTTCCCTATTTTGTGGCTGACCGGAGTTTTGAGTACGGCGCTGGCAGTCACCAATTTACTACCGCTGCCCGCGCTCGATGGGGGCCGGATCATTTTTGTCATCATTGAAGCTATTCGGGGGAAGCGAGTGTCTCCCGAAAAAGAAGGGGCGATTCATTTCATCGGCCTGGCATTATTGCTGATGCTAATGCTGGTTATCAGCTATTATGACGTCAGCAATCCCATCCCGGCTATAGATTGGGCCAGTCTTTTCTAATGTCAACCACACCAACCTGTATCAACTGCGCTGAACCAGTTCAACCGGATTGGGAAGTTTGCCCCCATTGCGGGCAATCGAATCCGGCTAATATCAAAAAAATTCGCTGTAAAGTCTGTGGTCGGCGGGCTAATGGCCGGTTACACACCTGTCCGCATTGTGGAGCCAGACTGGAACCGAAACCGTGGCCGGTGTGGCAAACCGGCCTGGCGGCAATACTGCTCGTGGGGCTGACCGGCGGCTTGATACAATTTTGGCCCCAAATCAACAATGGAGCCGGTCAGGTGGCCGCGTTGATTAATCCACCCACGCCCACGGCTACCGCAACCGCCACCCCCACCTTTACACCGACCGCCACCCCCTCGCCCACGATGACGCCCACGGAAACACCCACGCCCCTCATCACCCCGACATCTACCCCAACCCCACCTCCGACGGCCACGCCCACCGAGACTCCTCCCCCGACCAACACTCCGGCCCCGGTCATTCCCACCGATACTCCCACCGCCACGCCCACCACCGGGCCGCGCTACGGCAAACCGGTCATCATCGGGCCAACAGGAGACCGGGTGTACAGCCGCGACGAAGAGTTGACTCTGCGCTGGCAGGATATGGGGCCACTGGCCGAAAATGAATGGTACGCCGTCCGTCTGAACTGGATGGAGGGGGGGCAGGTCGCGTATGGCGGGACCAATGTCAAGCAAAATTTCTGGATTGTTCCCCCGGAGCAATATTGGGGCCTGGCTGATGAGTTCACCGGACGAGCTTACGAATGGGTAGTGTTCATCGAAGAAATCACCGTCAACGAAAACGGTCAGCAGGTAGCCCGCCCCGTGAGCGAAGTCAGCGACCGGGCCAGTTTTTTGTGGCAATAATTCACCGGCAAAGGAAACACACTATGAGTGAACAAACATTTGCAGACATTCTCCAAAAAATCGGCGCTGAACCGGAGCTAAAGACCGGTTATCTGTATGCCCTGTCGAAAATGAATGAGGAAACCCTGAAGGTATTTCAGGAAATGTGGCCTTCAATTGCTGTCCAGCGACGTCGGGACGTAATGCAGGATCTGGTAGAAATTGGAGAAGTTAATTTTGAGGTATATTTTGATCCGGTATTTCTGTTGGGGCTGACCGACCCGGACGCCGAGGTGCGAACCCGGTCTATTCAAGGCTTATGGGAGAACGAAACGGTCAACCTGATTGAACCGTTTATTCACCTGCTAAAAACAGACGAAGCGGTTCTGGTTCGAGCCGCGGCCGCCACCGCCCTGGGCAAATATATCTATCTGAAAGAGATAGAAGAATTGCCACCCAACTATGGAGACCTGATTTTAACTACTTTAAAATCGGTCATCCATCTGCCGGAGGAGGATGTCGAAGTGCGCCGCCGGGCGGTAGAGGCGATTTCATTTGCTACCGACGAAGAAGTTGATGCCATCATCGAAAATGCTTATTACGATGAGGACGAAAAAATGCAGGTCAGCGCTATTTTTGCGATGGGCCGCAGCGCCAACACCACCTGGATAGAACGGATTTTGACAGAGTTGGATAATCCCAAAACTGAAATTCGGTTTGAAGCGGCCCGGGCCTGTGGTGAACTGGAAGCCAAAGATGCCGTGCCGCGGCTGCTCCCCATGCTGGAAGAGGACAACGATATGCAGGTGATGGAAGTAATCCTCTGGTCACTGGGGCGGATTGGCGGCCGGGAGGCCCGCGATACCCTGGAACTTTATGTTGACAGCGAGGTAGAAGCGCTCTCCGAGGCCGCAGAAGCGGCGCTGGAAGAACTCGACCTGTTTTCCGGCGCGCTGGATATGTTCAGCTTTGCGGAAGATGAGCTGGGGGGTGATGATCTGGACGACCTGTTGGATGAATTCGATGAATGGAATACCCAATCGAATGGCGGGTCGGTGTACCTGCACTAAGTATCGCGCAGGCGCGGCACTTTACCCATCACAAAAGCAGCCAGCAATGCGGCCTCGTGCGGATGGCAGCCCACAAAATAGGTGGCAAACTCCTCCCCTTTGCGCTGAACAGCCACTCCATCGGTAAAGGCCTGAACCGCCTCCAGTTTCCGATCGAGGCGCACAAAAGTAAATGTTTGGGCCGGCAAAACCAGATGCTTGGTGGTCCCGAATAAATTTCCCCGGTTTTGCCACTCCAGGTTTTGCCGCGGGGCCGGTTCTTCCGGCCAATAGCGCCCGCCGGGAGAGAGCGGTTGCCCCACCCCCTGCCGCAAACCGACAACCTGCAAATAACAGTCTTCGCGTAACTGCTCCAAAATTATCTGCGCCAATACCGTCCGTACCGGGCGAATAATATCGAGATTGCCGGCGGCCAGCTCGGCCAGGTCGGCGTTGGTATAAATATTGCCAATCAACACTTTCAATGACTCAGGCGGCAGAGCTGCGCCGTTTACAATGCGATCTGCCAGCGGATAGCTTTCCGCGCCCAGACTGGTCACTCCATACCGCCCCTTTTTAAAGATGCCCAAAATTGAACGGTCTTTGATTGTTAAACCACAGTCGGCGCAGTGGTACTGGTTAATTTGGGAGTTGAACCGCACCTCGGCCTGATTACACAACGGACATTCGTTATACAGAATTTCTTTTTCCACAGATGGCGCTCCTCGTAATCAATAAGGATGAAAGGAAAAGGGAGATACCGACCACCCTCATTACACTGCTCCATTGTAGCAAAAACATCAAACATAAACAAGCGCCCCAAACATTATTTCAGACCCAACAAGCTTGCTGTTCAACTTGTCATAGTTATTGGCTTGATGTTATAATGAGGCATCAAGCATTTCCCTGCCATAAGCCACATCCACACATTGGGAGCAAAATAAATGCCGGAAATTGAAGAGGCCATTCAAGCAATCAGGATGGGTGATCCGGATACAGGTCGCCAACTATTGGAAGCAATCCTGGAAGAAGATGAATCCAATCCCGATGTATGGCTCTGGCTAAGCACCGTTGTTGATAACGACGAAGACCGGGAAATCTGCCTGGAAAATGTACTAGCGTTAGACCCCGATAACAACATTGCCAAAAAAGGATTAGAAGCTCTTCAAACCGGCTCATTTAACATCTACACCATTTTTGATGAACTGCTGGAAGTAGAAGAATCTGCCGCCCCCGAAACTACATTCATCGAAGACTTTGTCCTGGCTGATGGTTCAACCGATGACGATGAACTGGTCATACCCGGGGCAATGTCCCAAAAAGGGAAATTGGCCAGGAAAAAAGGCGGCAGTAATTTACGGATTATTATTTTGCTGGGGCTGATCTTGTTGATCATCCTGGCTTTGGCCGGCAGCGCCTTGACCTACCTGTTTAGCAGTGATGGCGATGGTGATGGCAACGGCAAAGCCTCTCCCACCACCGCCAAAATAGAACAACCGGAATCACCACCGGCAGTAGAGAGCACCAGCGAACCTGTTCCCACCGACACTGACACCCCCACTCCCACCCTGACCCCTACACCTGAACCGACGGCTACCCCCACCAACACCCCGTTTATTCTGCCCACCCCCGAACCCACTGATCTCCCCACTCCAACCGCCACGCAGGTAGTGCCACCCACACCGGGGTAATCCCCCGGCAAACATCAAAACGGAATCAAACACGGAGCGCACAAATTTGTACGCTCCGTGTTTTGTTGTCTGTCCCCCCCAACTAACCCGCCAATGGCCCCGTATCCGGCAACCGCAACGGACGGGTATCACACAAATATTTAGCCGCTATCTCCGGAAACAACACAATCAAATTTTCCGGGGCTGGCATCCCTATCCAAAATGCATCCAGTTCAATGCCCCAGGGTTTCACCGTACTCAAAATTTCATTGGGATTTCTGGCAGAAAACCCCACCAGCGGCAGCTTCGGAAACTTCTTGTTGATCTCCGGCAGCAGACTCCGCAAAAAGCTGGTCAGTCCATCCAGATCAACGAGCAGCACATCCCACGTATTGGCCGAGAACCACAGATAATCAAGCAGTTGTGAGGTGATTTCCACCTGCACCCCATCGTCTGACAAGGACTCAGCGATTCTTCTCAAGTTTAGAATATCGCCGCCACAGACTAAA
>Ga0180429_10005274_pt1 | contig 10266 bp, 8 predicted proteins | sample SS_ome_FD_132428 | JGI IMG/M metagenome (GOLD analysis project Ga0180429, IMG submission 132428) | Hypersaline lake sediment archaeal communities from the Salton Sea, California, USA - SS_1_S_1 metaG | ecosystem: Environmental > Aquatic > Non-marine Saline and Alkaline > Hypersaline > Sediment ...
AGGCCGGTCAGCACGCCGAGCGGGACCTCCGACGGCAGCAGCGTCCGGGAGACGGTGTCGATGAGCAGCAGGAAGGTGGCGCCGAGCGCCAGCGACATCGGGACCAGCCGCCGGTGGTCCGGTCCGACGACGATGCGCGCGGCGTGCGGCACGACCAGCCCCACCCAGCCGATGACGCCGCCCACCGAGACGGCGATGGCCGTCATGAGCGTGGCGACCACGATGAGGCCGAACTTCATGTGCAGCGGCCGCATGCCGAGGGCCGTCGCCTCGGCGTCGCCGAGCGACAGCACGTTGAGGCGCCAGCGCACGAGGAAGAAGAGCGCGGCGCCGACGCCGGTGAGCGCCAGCAACGCCGGGACGTCACGCCAGCCGACCCCCGTCAGGCCGCCGAGCAGCCAGAAGGTGATGGCCGGGAGGGCGTCGAGCGGGTCGGCGACGTACTTCAGCAGCGAGGTCAGCGAACCGAACAGCGACCCGACCAGGATGCCCATCAGGGTGAGCACGATCATCGGCGCCGTGCGGTAGAGCCGCGATCCGAGGAAGGCGAGCGTCACCGCCAGCAGGCCGAAGCCGAAGGCCGCGGCCTGGACCCACACCGTGCCGCCGCCGAGCAGCAGTGCGAGGGCGGCGCCGAAGCCCGCCCCAGAAGTCACGCCCAGCAGGTTGGAGTCGACCAGCGGGTTGGTGAAGATGCCCTGGAAGACGACGCCGGTCACCGCCAGAGCGGCGCCGATCAACAGTGCCGCGAGCACCCGCGGGAGCCGCACCTCGAGCACCAGGAGCCGCGCGACCTCGGGCACCCCGTCGGCCGCGCCGGGGACCACGGAAGACGCCAGCGTGCGCGCGACGTCGGCGACCGAGATCGGGTAGTAGCCGAGACCGAGCGCGACGAGCGCGACCACGAGCGGCGAGGCAAGGCCCGCGGCGAGCGCGAGCCGCGCCCACCGCGGTCCTGCCGGCGCCCGGCCTGCGCCGGGACCCGGCTGGGCGGTTTCAGCGGCCAAGCTCACCCCCGAGAAGCGCCCCCCGGCTCAGCGGCTGCACAGACCAGCGGCCTCCTCCGGGCTGATGTCGTACTGGTAGAAGCGTTGGTAGAAGAACGTCGTCTCGTCGACGCAGGAGAGCCCCACGAGGCCGGGGTGCAGCACCTCGGTGAGCCACACGAGCGCCAGCGCGGAGTCGGGCACGGGCGTGTCCCACGGCGCGACGAGCTTCGGCACCCGGTAGACGGCGCCCTCGCGCACCGCGGGCACGGTCCGCCAGGTCGCGTCCTCGACGACGGCGGCGACGGAGGCGCGGCCGTAGGGCGGCACGAGCACGACCTCGGGCGACCAGCCGATCACCTGCTCGACGCCCACGTCGTTCCAGAAGCCGCCGAGCCCGGCCGTGACGCTGACGCCACCGGCGGCCGTCACGAGGAACGACTGGTACATCTCGCCGGAGGCGACGCGGGTGCGCTCGGTGCCGGTGAAGAGCACCTTCGGCAACTCCTCGAGGACGGAGGTGAAGGCCACCACTTGGTCGACGACCTCCTCGTAGTACGCCACCCAGGCCTCGGCGCGGGCGGCGGCGTCCGGACCGAAGAGCGCGCCGGCAAGGCGCATGGCGCCGATCAACTGCTCTTTCGACTCGCCGTCGAAGACGACGACGGGGACGCCGATCGCCTCGACCGATTCGATCCACTCGGAGCGGGCCGAGGCGAAGACGACGTCGGGCGCCAACGCCGCGATCGCCTCGACGTTGGTCGTCTCCTGGGAGGCGAACGCGACGAGGTCGGGGAAGCGCGGGTCGATGCGGGTCATCGCGGCGATGCCGTCCGGATCGCGTGCGCCGAGGAAGCCGGCGGCGACCACGCGGTCGCCCGCGCCCACGCCGTACGCCAGATAGGTGGCCAGCGAGTAGGGGCTGGCGAGCCGCTCGACGGGCTGCGCGATCGTCAGCTCGCGCCCGCCCTGGTCGACGACCGTGACGCGGTCGGGGAGGAGCCCGGCCGCGATCAGCGCCCGCTGGCCGGCGGGCGAGGTGGCGAAGCGCTGGAAGGCACGGGCATCGGCGTCGTCGGCAAGCAGGGACAGGGTGACGCCGGGCACGACGACCACGCCGTCGAGGTTGCGGAGCGCGACCTCCCCTCGCTGCAGCAGCAACTGCCCGCCCGCGTCGACGGCCTGCGGCTGCGCGCCTGGGTAGGCGTCCGCCAGCGCGACGAAGACGGCGTCGAGGTCGGGCGCGACCCGCACCTGCGGGGAGGCGGCGGCGAAGGCGACGAACGCGAAGAGCAACGAGACGAACAACCCACGCAGGTGGGCGGGCGGACGGGTGAACATACGCATACCTCCCGGAAGCCGCGCCGCACCGTCCGCGCGAGCGCGGTCGGTGCGAGGCCGACGCCATGGTAGCCGCAGCGCCACCACCCGCCCAGCGCCGGCGCGACGCGCGACCGCGAGGGAACCCGCGGCCCGCCTCTCGGATCCGCCGCCGGGACGGCCGTAGGACGCTTCAGTCCAGCGGGCGGAAGTAGAGCAGCGACGAGTCCATGGACGTCGCCAACGCCAGCGCACCGTCGTCGAACGCGTACGACACGACGATGGCGATCTGCTCCAGGTAGCGCTGTTCGAGCGACCCGGGACCGCAGAAGGCCCGCGTGGTGGCGAACGACGAGAAGGTCAGGCTCGTGCCATCGAGTTCGAAGCGTCCGATGCCGCGGTTGCAGTCGACCTGCAGGGCGGCGCTGCCGTCGGCACCGAGCGTCAACGTGTAGTCGGCGGGGTCGACGGGCAGCAACTCGCCGTCGTCCATGAACAAGATGCGCTCGAGCGCCCAGGTCGTGCCCAGGAGCGGTGCGTGGGCGGTCTCATCCGCGGCCGCCTCGTCCGCGACCGCCTCGTCGGCGGTCGCCCCGTCCGCCTTCTCCGACTCGCCGATGGGCGCGCTGGCCGTGACGGCCGGCGTCTCCGGCACCCACGCCGCGCTCGGGTCCTGCAGCTCGACCGTGCGGATGCGGACGGCGCGCGGCCGCCGCAGCACGAACCCGTCGTCGCTGGGCTCGAGCGTCCCGATCGTGGCGCTCAGCCCCTGCGCGTCGCCGATGAGCGAGCCGACCGCCACCTCGTCGCCGTCGCAGGTGTAGTGCACCCGGTCGCCGCCGAAGGCCAGCGTCGCGCCCTCGCCGGCGAAGGAACAGCTGCTCCCCGTGACCGTCGTGAAGCGCACGACCCGCGCGTCGACGCTCTCGAGTCGCGCCAGCTCGAAGCCACCGCCGTCGGCGCGGCGCGCCGTGGACCCGATGCGCCAGGAGACGTTCGTATCGCCGAGGACGACGGGCTCGCCGAAGAGCCCGCGCGGTCCGGACGGCGCCACCTCGCAGGTCCACGACAAGCGCAGTCCGTCGAAAGCGAGCGTCGCCCCCTCGCCGGCGTAACCGCAGACCTCGCCGCTCGGCAGCGTCACCAGGCCGGTCGCCTCGCCGGCGCCCACCCCACGGGACAGCGGCGCGCAGGCGGTCGCCCCCAGGGCCATCACCAGCGCGGCGATCGCGCGTGCGTAGTACCTCGTCATGCAGCTCCTCCTCCGGCGCGCCCCCGCGTGGGCGCGAGCATGGCCGCATGCTACGCGACGCGTTCGCCGCGAAGCGTGACTCAGGACGTCCATTCGTCACGCAAGAGCCCGTACACGGCGTGGTCGACGTGGTGCTGGCCGACGAGCTCCGCCCGCCGCAGCACGCCCTCGAAGTGGAACCCGAGGCGCTCGGGCACGGCCCGGCTGCGGGCGTTGCCGACGTCGGCACGGATGTCGAGCCGCTCGAAACCGAGGTCGCCGAAGCCCTTGGCCAGCACGGCCCGCACCGCGCGGGTCATCAGCCCGTGCCCCTCGGCGTCGGCCGCCAACCAGTAGCCGACCGAGCCGCGCCGCGGGTGGCGCCGGACGGCGTGGATGCCGACCATGCCGACGAGCCGCCCGCGCCACCAGACGCCGATCTCGAAGCCGTCGGCCTGGGCGATCGCAGCGAGCGCGCGTCCCTCGATGAAGCCGCGCGTCCCCTCCAGCGTCTGGGAACCGGCCCACGGGAGCCAGCGCGCCAGGCGCTCGCGGTCGCGTTCGATGAGCGCGTGCAGGGCGTCCGCATCGGCGCGCTCCAGCAGCCCGAGCTCCAGTTCGTCGTCGACCCGCAGCGTGAAGCGCGGCAGCGGCAGGGGATGCCGGCCACCCCCGCCGTCGGCCGTCCACTCCGAACGCAACAGCCCGTAGAAGGCCAGGTCACCGGGATCGTCGCCCACGAGCAGCGCGTGCCGTAGGACGGCTTCCGGCCGGTACCCCAGGCGCCGCACCACCGCCTCGGAGCGGTCGTTGCCGCGCACGGTGCCGATCGCCACGCGCTCGAGTCCGCGGCCCTCGAAGAAGTGTCGGTGCAGCCCGCGCATCGCCCGGGTGACGAGTCCGCGGCCCTGGCAGGCCCGCTCGATCCAGTACCCGACCTCGGTGCTGCCGCCGGGGCCGTCGAGGAAGTGCAGGCCCAGCGACCCGACGGGACGGCCGCGCCAGCAGAGGTCGGCCTGCCAGCCGTCGCCGCGGCGGAACTGGTCGAGCCCCTGGACGACCATGCGCTCGGCGTCCTCGAGGGTCGTGTCGCGGGCCCAGGTCAGGGTCCCGGCGACGAGGTGGTCACGTTCGGCATCGATGCGTTCGTACAGCTCGCGGGCGTGGTGGCGTTCCCGCAAGCGCAGGGCCAGCTCGTCGTCGAGCCGCAGCGCGAACGCGTGCGGGGGCGCGGGATCGCCGGCCCAGGCCGGGCCCGCGTCGGGCGCGCCAGGGGACCCGCCTGGGCGCCCGCTCATGCCAGCGGCTGCCGGTGCAGCGCCGCGTAGCGGCCGGTGACGTGGTGCTCGAGCTGCCGCTCGATGTCGCCGAGCAGGCCGCTGGCGCCGAAGCGGAACAGGTCGGGCTCGAGCCAGCGCCGGCCGAGTTCCTCGCGCATGAGGATCATCCAGGCGAGCGCGTCCTTGGCGGTGCGGATGCCGCCGGCGGGCTTGAACCCGACCGCGTGGCCGGTGCGCTCGGCGTACGCCCGCACGGCGCGGGCCATCGTCAGCGACACGGGCAGGGTGGCGTTGACCGGCTCCTTGCCGGTGGACGTCTTGACGAAGTCGGCGCCGGCCATCATCGCGACCCACGACGCGCGCGCCACCGTGCGCAGCGTGCCGAGCTCGCCGGTCCCGAGGATCACCTTCAGGTGCGCGGGCCCGCACGCCTCGCGGAAGGCGCGGAGTTCGTCGTACAGCGCCGGCCAGTCGCCGGCGAGCGCCTGCGCACGGTGGATGACGACGTCGATCTCCTCGGCGCCCGCGGCCACCGACGCGCGGATTTCCGCGATCCGCGTCTCCACGGGCGTCAGGCCCGCCGGGAACCCGGTCGACACCGCCGCCACCGGCACCCCGCTGCCCTCGAGGGCGGCGACCGCCGGCGGCACCAGCGCGTGGTAGACGCACACGGCGCCGGTCGTGAGCGGCACGTCCTGCATCCCGAGCGCGGCGAGCAGGTCGGGGCGCACGGGAGCGCGCGCCTTGGCGCACAGCCGCCGGACCCGGCTCGGGGTGTCGTCGCCGGCCAGGGTCGTGAGGTCGATCAGCGTGATCGCCTTCAGCAGCCAGCCGGCCTGCGCGTCGGCCTTGACGCTGCGGCGGGTGGTGAGGGTCGCGGCGCGCCGCTCGGCGGCCGAGCGATCGACGCGCACCGCGGCGATCCAGTCGAGGTCGAGCGGCATGCCGGGGTTGCGCGGCAGCGGACCTGCGGGGACGACCGGATGGGGGGCGACGGGGGCGTGCGCTGGGGTCATGGCGGCGGGGACCTCCGGGAAGCGCAGTCTAGAACGCCGCGAGCGCCGGGGGGGTGACGGCGGCCCGTCCCGCCGACCCGGGCGTATCCTGGGGCAACCCAATGCAGGAGGCGATCCATGCACCTCGCCCGCTTCCCCCGTCGCCGCTACACGCCCAACCCCACGCCGCTCGAGCCGCTGCCGGCACTCTCCGCCGCGCTCGGGGGCCCCGACCTGTGGATCAAACGCGACGACCTCCTCGGCCTCGCGGCCGGTGGCAACAAGACGCGCAAGCTCGAGTTCCTCGTGGCCGACGCGCTGGCGCAGGGCGCCGACACGCTGATCACGGTCGGCGCGGTGCAGTCGAACCACTGCCGCCTGACGCTCGCCGCCGCCGTGAAGGAGGGCCTGAAGTGCCAGCTGGTGCTGGAGCAGCGGGTCCCCGGCAGCTACCGCGAGGACGCCAGCGGCAACAACTTCCTCTACCAGCTGCTCGGCGTGGAGCGCATCCAGGTGGTCGACGCCGGCACCGACCTGGCGGCCGCGATGCAGGGCCTGGCGGACGAACTGGCGGCCCAGGGCCGCAAGGCGTACGTCATCCCCGGCGGCGGATCGAACGCCCTCGGCGCGCTGGGTTACGTCGCCTGCGCCGAGGAGATCATGGACCAGTCCTTCGAGATGGGGGTGGCCTTCGACCACATGGTCGCGTCGAGCGGCTCGGGCGGCACCCACGCGGGCCTGCTGGCGGGCCTGCACGGCGTCAACGCCAACCTGCCACTCACCGGGGTGAGCGTGCGCGCGGCCAAGGCGCCGCAGGAGGAGAAGATCCACGGCCTGGCGCAGGCCACGGCCGACCTGCTCGGCGTGGGCATCCCGGTGCCGCGCGCGTCGGTCGAGGTGGTCGACGACTACGTCGGGCCCGGGTACTCGCTGCCCACGGCGTCGATGGTCGAGGCGGTGCAGATGTTCGCCCGCCACGAGGGCATCCTGCTCGACCCGGTGTACACGGGCAAGACCGCGGCAGGGCTGATCGGCATGGTCCGCGCGGGCCGCTTCGCGGCGGGCGAGCGCGTGCTCTTCCTGCACACCGGCGGCGCTCCGGCCCTGTACGCCTACGAGGACGTCATCCTGGGCCGCACGCCGGCATGAGCGCCCGCCGGGTCGTCGGCGTGATCGGCGGCATGGGGCCCGACGCGACGGTCGACTTCTTCGCCAAGCTGGTGGCGGCCACGCGCGCGGGGAGCGATCAGGACCACCTGCGCATCGTCATCGACAACGACCCCGGCGTGCCCGACCGCACGGCCGCGATCGAGGGGCGCGGCGAGAGCCCGGCGCCGCGCCTGGCGGCGATGGCGCGCGGCCTGGTGGCGCTGGGGGCGGAGCTGCTCGTCATGCCGTGCAACAGCGCCCACGCCTTCGCCGACGCCATCCGCGCGGCCGCCGGCCCGGTGCCGTTCCTCGACCTCATCGAGACGACGGTCGCCGCCACCCGCGAGCGGCTGCCCGGGGTCGCCGCCGTCGGGCTGCTGGCGACCGACGGCGCGCTCGCCGCGCGGCTCTACCAGGACGCCTTCGAGGCTGCCGGCGTTCACGCGTTGGTGCCGCTGGGCGACGACCAGCGCACGGTGATGGACGCGATCTACGCGGTGAAACGCGGGGCCGCGGACGACGCGGTGCGCGCCCGCCTGCGTCTCGTCGCCGAGCGGCTGGCGGCGGCGGGCGCCGCGGCGATCGTCGCGGCCTGCACCGAGGTGCCGCTGCTCATGGCCGAGGGCGACGTGCGCCACGCTGGCGCCGTGCTCCCCTTCGTGAGCTCGACCGACGCGCTGGTGCACCGGACGCTGGCGGTGGCGACGACCGAGGGCTGAGGACGCTTCCGCGGACGTGGGCGCGGGCGCGCATCGCCGCAGCGGTGGCGGGGGCGGCGCGGACGGGTTGACGCACCCGTTGGACGCAATGCGTCTCCAGGGTTGACGCGCGGGACGCGATTCGCCTATTCTCGGGGCGAAGAAACTCATCCCCGAACGTACGCCCGGTCGCCGGCGTACGCGACGCGCACCCGACCTCACCCGGGAGGCCCCGTGGCCGACAGCCTGTACGACCGCCTCGATCCGGTCGACCAAAGCATCGTCATCGCCCTCCGGCGCGACGGCCGGCGCCCGTTCCGCGAGATCGCCCGCGAACTCGGCGTGTCGGAGTCGATGGTACGCAAGCGGGCCCACCGCCTCCTCGACGAAGGCTGGATGCGCATCATCGCGATCAGCGATCCCCTCGCGCTCGGCGTTCCGGTCGTGGCCACGACCTACGCCAAGGTGCGCCCCGCGTCCCTCGACGACGTCGTCGAATCGCTCGCGCGCTACGAGTCGGTGCGCTACCTCGCCACCTGCGTCGGTGCACACAACCTCGTCGTCGAATCGCTGCACGGCTCCAATGCGGAACTCCACGCCTTCCTGCAGGAGGAGCTCGGCAGCGACGCCATCGTCGGCTACGAGACCATGCAGGTCGTGCGCATCACCAAGAGCGTGTGGGACTGGGAGCTCGGTGACGACGGCTCGCCCGCCCCACACCCCGCCTCCGATCCGCCCGCCGCCCCCCGACGCCGCCCCCGGACCCCGACGCTCGACCGAAGGAGGACCCCATGAAGCGAACCCTCGCCCTCGTCCTGATCCTGCTGCTGGCCCTGGCGGGCCTAGCGGCCGCCCAGACCCGCGGCGGCACGCTCGTCGCCGCCTGGGCGCAGGAGCCCGTCGGCCTCGATCCGCACATCACCAGCGCGATGTCGAGCTACCAGGTACTCGAGAACGTCCTCGACACCCTGATCACGCTCGACGTCGAGCAGAACCTGGTCCCCTCGCTGGCGCGCGAATGGGTCGTCGCCGACGACGGCCGCACGGTCACCTTCCACCTGCGGGACGGCGTCCGCTTCAGCAACGGCAAGGAACTGGTCGCCGACCACGTCGTCACCGTGTTCGACCGCCTGCTCGACCCGGAGACCGGCTCGGGCAACGCCTGGCGCCTCGCGGGCGTCGAATCGATCACCGCACCGGACGCCTCCACCGTCGTGTTCTCCCTGGCGGCGCCGAACCCCTCGCTGCTCGGGCACCTGGCCTCCATCAAGGCGCTCGGCGTCTTCGACCCCGACGGCATCACCGACGGCAGCGTCAACACCCGGCCGGTCGGCACGGGGCCGTTCATGATCACCGACTTCCAGCCCGGCACGCGGGTGCTGCTCGAGCGCAACCCGTACTACTGGGAAGACGGCCTGCCGTACCTCGACGCGGTCGACATCCGCATCATCGGCGACGAGACCGTGCGTCGTTCCGCGCTCGTGACCGGCGACATCGACTGGGCCTTCGCCATCCCCCCGCAGTCGGTCGAGGAGCTCGACGCCCGCGACGACGTGATCGTGGACCGCGCCGCCGCCGGCGCCTACTACTACATCGGCGTCAACACCACCGAGGGACCGCTGGCCGACGTCCGCGTGCGGCAGGCCATCTCCTACGCGATCAACCGCGAGAACGTCGCCCTGGCCGCCGAGTTCGGCAACGCCGCCGTCACGCAGGATCCGATCCCGTCGTCGTCGAGTTGGGACTTCTCCTACGCGCCGTACGACTACGACCCGGACCGCGCGCGCCAGTTGCTGGCCGAGGCCGGCTACGCCGACGGCTTCGAGATGGAGATCATGCCGACGACGTTCATCGAGGCGACGATCCGCGCCGCCCAGGTCATCCAGGCCGACCTGGCCGCCGTGGGCATCCGCGGGTCGATCCGCACGCTCGAGTGGGCCGAGTGGCTGCAGGAGCAGGGCGACGGCAACTACGACACCTACGTCTGCTCCTGGAACGGCCTGATCGACCCCGACGACTACTTCTACGCGCAGCACCGCACGGGCGAGGTCTTCAACTTCACGGGCTACAGCAACCCCACGGTCGACGAGTTGCTCGACGAGGCCCGCATGCTCCCCGACGCCGACGCCCGCCGCCCGCTCTACGAGCAGGTGAACCGTGCGATCGTCGACGACGCCCCCTACATCTACATGTACAACCCGCTGCAGATCCACGCGTACCGGCCCGAGGTGAAGGGCTTCTCCGCCCGCGCCGACCAGGCCGTCCGCTTCGTGGGCACCTGGCTCGATCGCTGACGCCATGTGGGGGGCCGCTCCGGCGGCCCCCCGCCCCCCGCGGCGGGCTGCGGCGCCCTCGGGCCGCCCGACCCCGCCCCCTTCGCCTCCCGCCGATGCCGTGCGGCGTCAGGCGCTATCTTGAGTCGGTCGACCTAGCCCGCGCGCCGGCCCCGCCGGCCCGCCACCCCGCGCGCGGTGACACCGCGCGATCCGCCGGAGGCCCCGGTTGAGCCTCAGCTATCTGCTACGCCGTCTCGGCTCCGTCCTGCTGGTGCTGTTCGGCGTCTCGCTCGTCACCTTCGCGATCATCCCGCTGCTGCCGGGCAGCCCG
>Ga0180429_10005276_pt1 | contig 10263 bp, 7 predicted proteins | sample SS_ome_FD_132428 | JGI IMG/M metagenome (GOLD analysis project Ga0180429, IMG submission 132428) | Hypersaline lake sediment archaeal communities from the Salton Sea, California, USA - SS_1_S_1 metaG | ecosystem: Environmental > Aquatic > Non-marine Saline and Alkaline > Hypersaline > Sediment ...
CGTGATGATCAAGCGTACCGGCGACGCGAAGATCGTGGACATCGGGTCGGCCTTTTCGCTGGACGATCTGCCTGCGCGACGCGCCTGCACGCCCACCTACGCCGCTCCGGAAGTGCTCGAGGGCGAGGAAAGCTCGCCGCGCAGCGACCTGGCCAGCCTGGGATACGTGCTCATCGAGATGCTTTCCGGCACGCCGGCGTTCGCCGGGCTGAGCAACTTTCGCGACCTGCTGGAGGCCAAGCGGTTCCTCGCCCAGCGGCTGCACAAGATCCTGCCCGACGAAGTCGTTTGCAACCAACTGCTGATGACCTTCTTGTGCCGCTTGATCGCGCCCGATCCCGTGCGCCGTTTTCCCAGCGCGGAGGCCGCCGACCTGGTTAAAGAAGGCGCCGCAAGTTTTCACCGCCAGCTTATCAAGGGCGACCTGGCCAGCGAGTACGACAGCGAAATCCGCCTCTGGCTGGAAGAACTCAAACAACTCGATTAGGCCGCTTGGCCTTCCGGGGTCGGGGGTCGGGGGTCGGGGTGCCACTGGCGTATCGCCAGTGCCGCCGGCAAAACACGGGCAAGATGCCCGTGGCACCCTGCAAAACAATGTGCGGCCGCAGCCTCGTTAGAGTTCAATCCGGCGGCCTTGCAGGTGGCTGGCTTGGGCCTGCTGCACAATGCTAAGCGCGCGGCAGGCGTCCTCGATATCGGAAACCCGGCATGAATGCGTGGTGCAGATGCGGTGAAAGCGGCCTAGCATCTGCTCGCCGACCGGACGTTCGGCCTCGAGCGATTCCTGGTGTCGCCCCGCCTCGTCGAACCAGACGAGCGTGGAAGGAAGGTCGACAAACGCCACGCCGCGGCGACACGATACCTGCAACTCCGCCGGCGGCCGATAGCCCGTCGCCTCCGGCCACTGGCCGGGAATGTAGCGCTGGCAGCTTATCTGGGCAACGGCGGCGGCGCCGGGAGTCGCGGGATCGGAAAAATCAAGGCTCATCGTTCGGTAGTCTTCCCTGGCGCCGTCGCGCTGGCTTCGGTGGATCAACCCGGTGACCAACCTCGCCTCCCGGCCCACCACGTAACAGCACCAATCGACCAGCTCGATCAACTGCCGCAGCGGCAACTCCTGCGATGGGCAAGCCGACGCCGACAAAGAACCGCTCGCCTTCGACTCGGACCGTTGATGACAGAACAGCAGTTCCGCGGCGCCGAGCCTGCTGGCAATCAACTCCTTAAGCCTCAACGTGGCGGGTGCGTAGCGGCAAGGCAATTCGGCCGCGAAGGTGACGGGCTTCTGCCGGACGCACCGCTTGATTTGTTGGGCCTCCTGCGGCGTCACGTTCGGCCCTATCGTACAGTAGACGGCCTTGCCCGACTCGCACGCGGCCAGCACCGGTAACGCCCCGAACCACTGCGGCGAGAGGATCAATACGGCGTCGAGGTCCTCGCGCGCAGCCAGCGTTCGGTATCCCTCGACCACGTCGGCGGCGAATTCGGCGGCCGCCTGCTCCGCCCGATGAACCACCTGGTCGTAGACTGCGCAGACCTCGAACCGATCGGCCATCGCGTGCAGCGCCGGCGCGTGCCGCTGCTGCCAGGCATCGCCCAATCCGATCAGTCCTACGCGGAGTTTCATAGCCTCGCCCCACTGCCGCCAAGGGCGGCCGATCGAAGTCTCGTATCCTCTCAGTAGTATCGGTCCGGTAGGGTTGAACCTCGATGGCGGCAAGACAAAAACTGCCTGCCCTGCCGGTCCACAGGCAGAATGATCTTGCCTGGGTGGGAGCGAAGCTTATCTCCCAAGTTCCCCACCTTGTGCCAATTAACACGAGCCTTCGCCCGCTACCCAGGTAACTTATTGCGAAAAGGTTTCCTGCCCCTTGTCGTTTCACGGATCCCGGTTACATTTAATGTTTCCTCTTGTGGGAAGGTAGCCGCGGTCGGGTTGCGAAGAATCGAGCCGGAAGCGCAAGCTCCGGCCCCCGCCCCTTGCAACCAACCTTCCCGCCAAATCCTCACGCCTGGACGAAAATGGAGATTTCTCATGAATGCCGCTACGTTTGTGGCCGTTTTGCATGCGCTGCTGCCGCTTGCCACGGCCGATAGTTACGCCGAGGCCCATCGTCTTACTGTGGAGTCCGGCAAGCCGATGCTGGTGATGGTCGGGGCTGAGTGGTGCGGGCCTTGTCAACGGATGAAGACCGAAATCCTGCCGCAGGTTCGCCGCAACGGGACGTTGAACAATATGGCCTTTGCCTTGGTCGACGTCGATCGGCAGGCGGAATTGGCGCGGAGACTTACCGGTGGCGGCCCGGTGCCGCAACTACTGATGTTCCATCAAACAAACGACGGCTGGAAACGCCGAAAGCTGATCGGCGGTCAGAGCGTCCAATCGGTCGAAAAATTCATCAACCAGGGGCTGGCGGCGGAGCGGGCCAAGAAGACCAAGGTCCGACCGGTGAGCGATCGGTGATTTGTGTTTTGGAAGCGGACAGTCCAATTTTCGCTGCGCGAAAATCGGGACAGTCCCCGGGCTTAGCGGCGTCGCGGGGCGTTGTCGGCAAGGCTGTAGCGGCGGATTTTGCGATCCAGAGTCGAGCGTTCGATACCCAGGATCCCGGCCGCCCGGCTCTTGTTCCATTCGGTGTAGCGAAGCGTGGCCTGGATGTGCAGGCGCTCGATTTCGGCCAGCGAGGAGGGGGAAAAATCGCCGCCTTCGGCCGGCTCGGGCAGTTCGCCGTCGCCGGCGATGGAGAGATTCGTCAACAGGAGGTCTTGCTGGTCGATCTCCCGCCCGCGGCAGAGCACCACCGCCCTCTCGATCACGTTCTTCAGTTCGCGAACGTTTCCGGGCCACTGATAGTGGAGCAACTGTCGCTTGGCGGCCTCGGTGAACCCGTGAACCTTGCGACCGATCTCCTCGTTGAACCTCTGCCGAAAGTAATCGGCCAGGACGGGTATATCCTCGGGGCGTTTGCGAAGCGTGGGTACGACGATTTCCAGCACGCGCAAGCGGAAGTAGAGGTCGCGGCGAAAGCGCCCGTCGGCGATATCCTTTTCGATATCGCGGTTCGTAGCGGCGATTACCCGCGCGTCGACGGTAATCGGCTTGCTGCCGCCGACGCGTTCGAAGGGATGTCCTTCGAGCACGCGGAGGAACTTGGCCTGGATGCTGGGGCTCATTTCGCCGATTTCGTCGAGCATCAGCGTGCCCTTGTCGGCGGCCTCGAACTTGCCGATATTGCGGTCGGTGGCGCCGGTGAAAGCGCCTTTTTCGTGTCCGAACAGTTCGCTGGCCAGCAACGTTTCGGCCAATGCGGCGCAGTTGAGGCAGACGAAGACGTTGTCTTTCCGGGCGCTGTTGTAGTGGACGGCCCGGGCGACCAACTCCTTGCCGACCCCGCTTTCCCCGCGGATCAGCACCGTGGAATTGGTGGTCGCGGCGCGGGAAATCTCGTCGGTAACCTTCTTGATGACCGGGCTGCGGCCGATGATGTCGCTACGGACCCCGAGCCGTTCGCGAAGTTGCACGTTCTCGGTGCGGACCTGGCTGAGGTTGTTGGCCAGTTCCTGGCGCTGGTGCAAATTGACCAGCGCCACGGCGACCGTGTCGGCCACGGCCAGCGTGAATTCCAGATCGTCGGGATCGGGGACGCGCTTTTCGTCGGTCGAATAGAGGTGAACCAGTCCGAAGACCGTGCGGCCGCGCCGGACGGGCGCGCAAATCACGCTGGTGGTGTGTATCTCGCCGGCGCTGTCGCGGCTGCCCAGGGTGCTGTCGCCCATCACGTTTCTGGCCAGGACCGCCTCGCCTTCGCGCATCACGGTGGCGGCCAAAACGTTGGAGACCCGGTGGTATCGCTTCTGCGTCGTGCTTAGCGAGGCCACCACTTCCAGGTTGTTGCCGGCGGGGTGCCCCTCGAAACCGCGCGGCAACAGCAGCAGCGCGGCAGCGTCGGTCATGGTGCCTTCCAGCAGGCCGTTCAGCGCCAGGTCGGCCATGGTGGCCACGGCGGGCGCCTTGGCCAGCTCGAAGGCCATCCGGCACAACTGGGCCGCCGCGCGGCCCATCTTGGAGATACCGCTGGCCGGTTCCTCTCCCGGCTCGAGAAACTTCGTCTGCCCGCGACGGTGCGTGATCGTCGCAGGCTCGTACGCCGCCAGGACACTCGAATCGTCGTCGTCTCGGGTTTCGGCGGGCTTGGGCTTGGGCGGCTTTGCGCCGGGCTCCTGGAGCACCGTGCTCGAATCGGAGAAGGCCTCGGCCAGGCGATGGACAAACACCAGTTGCGAACGCCCGATGCGGATCACGTCACCCGGCTTCAGCGACCAGTCACCCTTGACCATCTGGTTACCCACCAGGGTGCCGTTGCGGCTTTCCAGATCGCGAAGTGTCCACTGGCCGGCAGACATGAAAACCTCGACGTGTGTCCGGCTGCACCGCTCGTCCTTCACCACGATCTGATTGGTCGGCGCACGGCCAATGGTGACCGACTGCCCCGGCACCAGCCGAAACACGTCGCTCCACTTCGAGCCCTCGCGAATCACCAGATAAGCAAGCTGCGACACGACGAACCCCCTTGGCCGACGGACCACCAGGCTTTCTCGGAAAAGTCGTTCGGAGCCTTTGTACGAGGGCCTTCCAAGGCGAGTTCCGTGAATCATGGGCGACCTTGGACGGCCGTTCTACGGGTTTTCCGACAAAGCCTACTACTAACTTACTCGCAACCGAGGCCTTTGGGCAAGATGCTACATTCCACGTACGGGCGGCCAACTACCTCTGGCGGGTGGTGACGTTCTGCGTCCTGTCGTGCTCCGGTGGCCGAAAGCGGGCATTCAAGACTGCCGGATGAGTGGGATTAACTTGCAATTCTTCGCCAATCCGATTAGTTTATAGTTATGGGCAGTGTCGGAGCCGCTCGATGCGTTGAGGGCACGCGTCTTTCGTACCACGTTGCGGTATGGCAGGTTTCGGTACTTCGCCCCATTTCCCCGGCAGGAGAATTCCCATGCTGATCCAAACCCGAAGTATCTGCTGCGCGGTGCGCCGGACAATCCTTCCGGCAATTGCGGTAGCGCTTTTGCTGGCGTCCTCGGGCGAACTCGGGGCCCAGGTCTTTCAGCAGAGCCGCGCGGTTGGTGGAGTCTCGATCAACGCCGAAGGGCTGCTGCAAAACGCGCTGGTCGACGATCTGGGCAAGCTCGGCCGGCTCCGCGCCCGATCCCTTAAGGCCCTGCCCGAGGTACTCAGCGGCGCAGTTCCCCTGCGAAAGGTCTCGCTCAGGCGGCTGGAGGCGGCCATCGAGCAGTCCGACGGAAATCTGCCCGACGAAGTGAAGTACCTCGCCGGCCTGCAACGGATTCGCTACATCTTCGTTTATCCGCAGCAGCGCGACATCGTGCTGGTCGGTCCGGGCGAAGGCTGGAAGGTCGACGGCCGCGGCAACGTGGTGGGTATCACCACCGGCCGGCCGGTAATGCTGCTCGACGACCTGCTCGTGGCGCTGCGAACGGCTCGCCAGGCGGCCAACGGCGGGATAAGTTGCTCGATCGATCCGACCGCCGAGGGGCTTACCCGCTTGCGGGCACACGTGGCCAAGTTGCGCACCATCGGCAACCCGCAGCAAACGGCCGCCGGAATCGAAAACACCTTGGGGATGCAGCAGATCTCGGTTACCGGCGTGCCCGGCACCACGCATTTCGCACGCGTGCTGGTTGCGGCCGACTACCGCATGAAACGCATCGCGATGAACTTCGAAGCCTCGCCGGTTGGCGGGCTGCCGAGTTTCCTGGCAATGATGAAGGCCACCGGCCGCGGCATGGGAAACATGCTGCCGCGATGGTGGATGGAGCCGAACTACCAGCCCCTGCTGCGGAGCCCCGACGCCCTGGCCTGGGAGCTGCGCGACGCCGGCGTGAAGGCGATGACCGAGGAAGATTTTCTGACGGCCGCGGGCAATCGCCGGCAGACCGGCAAGGCCAACCCGATGGCGCAGCGGTGGGCCGAGCTGATGACCGACAAGTTCGATGAACTGGCCGTTGCCGACCCGATCTTCGGCCAGTTGCGAAACTGCATGGAGTTGGCCGTCGTTGGCGCGCTGATCGTAAAGGAACAACTCACCGAGAAGGCCGGCTACAGCATGCCGCTGCTGCTGGACCCGGCCGACTTGAAGGCCGAAAGCTTTCCGGCCCCCAAGCAGGTCGCGACCCGGGCCAGTGTGCTCAAGAAGGGCCGCAACTGGGTAATCAGCGCCTCCGGCGGGGTGCTGCTGAACTCCTGGGCGATTGCCGATAGCGTTCAATCCAGCGACGCTCCCACGGCGGCGCGCGCCAAGGCCGCCGTTGCTAAGCCGAACAACTGGTGGTGGAACTAAGGGCAAGATCCAGCACCCCAAGCAGCCGAAACGGCCGAGCGGAGGCAATCCGCCCGGCCGTTTCCGCGCGCTCCGCTCCGCTTTCCCGTGCTTCGCCTATAAAGCCGCGACCGTTGGTCGCGCCGAATCGGCGGCCGCACCGGTTTCTTGCGACGCGCGGCGCGACCAACGGTCGTGGCTTTATGCTGAAAGACCGCTTGATCGCGCAGCGGAGTCTGCTACAATCGCCATCGCATTGAGGTATTTCAATGAGCAGCCGTTCTAGGATCGCTGGGATTGCACCGCTGTTGTTGGCGGGGTTGCTGGTGCTGGCGGCCTGCCGGGTGTCGGCGGCGCAGGCGACTTCGCCGGGGGCCGATCCGGCGGCCGCGGCGGGCGAAACCCCCGCCCCGGCCGAGCCGGCAACCTTGGAAGACCGTATCGACGAGTTCTTCGGCAAGTGGTTGGTGACGCCCTTGGCGCTGGTGTTGTTCTTCGACTTCTGGACCGAGGATTGGCTGGGCACGAGCGTTCCGCTGGTGGTGCTGTGGTTGTTTCTCGGGGCGATCTTTTTCACCCTGCGGATGGGCTTTATCAACGTGCGCGGTTTCCGGCACGGCATTCGCCTTACCCGCGGACTCTACGACAACCCCGACGAAACCGGCGAAGTCTCGCACTTCCAGGCCCTCGCCTCGGCCCTGTCGGCCACCATCGGATTGGGAAACATAGCGGGCGTGGCCATCGCGGTCGGCGCGGGAGGGCCGGGCGCAATTTTCTGGATGATCGTGGCCGGACTGTTGGGCATGAGCAGCAAGTTCGCCGAGTGCAGCCTCAGCCAGATGTATCGCCGCGTGGATCACGACGGGACCGTTTCCGGCGGCCCGATGCACTATCTGCACGCCGGGTTCAAGGAGATCAAGGTATTCGGGCTTAGCCTGGGGCCGATCGGCGCCGTCTTGGCCGTGATCTTCGCCCTGTTCTGCATGGGAGGATCGTTCGGCGGCGGCTGCGCTTTCCAGGTCAGCCAGTCGCTCGGCGCCGTGCGCGAGCAGATCGCCGGCATCAACGACCAGGCCTGGATTCTGCAACACCAGCGGATCGACTGGATATACGGGCTGGTGATGGCGGCTTTTGTGGGATTGGTAATCATCGGCGTTATTCGCCGGATTGCGGCAACCGCCGAGAAGATCGTACCCTTGATGTGCATCGTCTATGTGATGACCGCCTTGTTCATCCTGGTGATGCACTACGATCGGATACTTTGGGCCTTCGAGCTGATTGTTGCCGAGGCTTTCAAGTGGCAGTCGGCCTACGGCGGGTTCCTGGGTGTATTGGTGATGGGGATTCGCCGAGCGGCGTTCTCGAACGAGGCCGGGATCGGCTCGGCCGCCATCGCCCACGCCGCCGCCAAGACCGAAGAGCCGATCCGCGAGGGGATCGTCGCCTCGCTGGGGCCGTTTATCGACACGGTCGTTATTTGCACCATGACCGGGCTGGTAATCGTCATCACCGGCGCCTACGATTCCTCCAACCCGGCCTACACCCAACTGATCGCCGACAAGGACGGCGCCGCCCTGACCGCCAAGGCGTTCGAGAGCACGCTGGACTGGTTCCCGTGGATTCTTAGCGTGGCCGTGGTCCTGTTCGCCTATTCCACGATGATCTCCTGGTCGTACTACGGCGAGCGATGCTGGTCGTACTTGTTCGGCCAGCGGGCGTCGCTGGTCTACAAGCTGGTGTTTCTGGTGTTTGTTGTGCTCGGTGCCGTGGTAACGGCAAACAACGTGCTCGACTTCGCCGATCTGATGATTCTCTCGATGGCCTTTCCGAACATCCTCGGCGTGGCTTTGCTAAGCGGCAGAATCCGCCGCGCGCTGGATGACTACTGGCAACGCTACAAGGCGGGAGAAATGGAACCGCCAAACCGATAGCCCGGATTATTCATAAGACAAGTGGGGCAGGCTTCCAGCCTGCCGACTCGGCATAGCAGGCAAGATGCCTGCCCCACCTGATCCGCCTGTGAATAATCCCAGATAGCCGTTCACCCGAAACCGCAAGGAACTCCCATGAACTGGTTGCCCAGAGAAACCGTTCTCGTGCCGATCGATTTCTCCGAGGATTCTTTCGCCGCCATGCAGGCCGCCGGCGAAATGGTCGAAGAGCCGGCTCACCTGCACGCGGTCCACGTGCTGCCGTCGCTCGAACCGAACGATCCGGGCGTAATCTGGTACAAGATCGACGACGAGAGCCGAAGCAAACACGCCGCCGAAGCGCTGCGCGCGGAACTGGCCGGGCGTGGGCACCAGCAGCCGGAAATCGCCATCCGCATCGGCGACCCGGGCCGCGAGATCGTCGAATACGCCCACGAAATTTCCGCCGGACTGATCGTCGTCTCCTCCCACGGCCAGGGCGGTCTGAAGCACCTTTTGATCGGTTCGGTCGCCGAGCGGGTGGTCCGCCTGGCTCCCTGCCCGGTGCTGGTGTTGAAGGGCTGAGTTTCCCCTCTTCCCTCGCCCCTGGCCCTCTGCCCTGCCCCGGCCGGCGGATCGCAATCACGAAGACCGGGTCTTGCGGAATCCGCCCCAGTCATCTGATACGGAAAGGATGGGTTTTGGGGGTGTCATTCCGGGCGGAACGGCCCGTCGCCGCCGCGGCAAGTTGCGCCTGCCTGTACACTCCTCGCCACCTCATCTCAAGCCCAGTTGGCTTGACCCGGCCGTGACCCACAGAAAGAATACCTCAGCTTCCAACTTCGCCCAACTAATGGAGAATCAATCCATGTCGCCATCACCACTGGAGAGGTCGCGTTCTTTCCTGAAGGATTCGGTCCGATTGTCGCTGGATTTCTCACAAACCGATCAGCAGCGGGGTATCGATCCGCCGGCGATCGAGAAGCCTTACGCACCCGATTCAAAGCGGATAGAGTTGGTGCCGTACGGGCAGTGGGACGAGGTGCAGCCGGTCGATCTCCAGGCGGCCGTCGGCGGGCGGCGGAGCCGCCGGCAGTTCAGCGGCGAGCCGCTGACGCTCGGCGAGCTGTCGTTTCTGCTCTGGGCAACGCAAGGAATCCGCCAGCAGTTCGACGCCGGCACCGCGATGCGGACTGTCCCCTCTGCCGGCGCGCGACATGCGCTGGAAACCTACCTCTGCGTACTGAACGTCGAGGGGTTGGAGCCGGCCCTTTACCGTTACCTGCCGCTGGAACACCAGTTGCTGTTCGAGTTTCGCGAGGATCGGCCGTCACAGAAGATCGTCAAGGCGACCCTGGGGCAGGAATTTGTGGGCAGAGCGGCGGCGACTTTCATCTGGACTGCGATCCCTTACCGCATGGAGTGGCGTTACGGCATCACCGCCCACAAGGCGATTGCGATCGACGCCGGCCACGTCTGCCAGAACCTGTATCTGGCCTGCGAAGCCATCGGTGCGGGAACCTGCGCCGTCGGCGCGTATCACCAGGAGTTGATCGACCGGCTGCTGCGGCTCGACGGCAAAGAAGAATTCGCGATTTACCTGGCTCCGGTCGGCAAGCTGTAAGCGGAGCGGGCAGGGCGCGCTGGCGTCAGTTGTCAGTTATCAGTTGTCAGTTATCAGTTGTCAGTTATCAGTTGTCAGTTATCACTGGATCTTTGCAAGATGCAGATTCAATCTCCCCTCTCCTATTGGGAGAGGGGTAGGGGGTGAGGGCACGGGAGAGACACGCAAGCAAGGAAAAACGTTTCTCGGAGAATCGCCCTCACCCTAACCCTCTCCCGGAGGGAGAGGGGACAGATTTGCAAAAGTCCAGTTATCAGGGGTCAGGGGTCTCAAAGCGCGCCGCCAAGACCGGTGACCGGACTGATTGCAGAAAACGGCCCCCGCTTTCGTACCAGCCTTGCTCGGTAAAACGGCACCAGTTCAGGTCGATCAGGAATCCCAGCCA
>Ga0180429_10005277_pt1 | contig 10262 bp, 7 predicted proteins | sample SS_ome_FD_132428 | JGI IMG/M metagenome (GOLD analysis project Ga0180429, IMG submission 132428) | Hypersaline lake sediment archaeal communities from the Salton Sea, California, USA - SS_1_S_1 metaG | ecosystem: Environmental > Aquatic > Non-marine Saline and Alkaline > Hypersaline > Sediment ...
CTCATGTCCGGCATGAGCAGATCAAGCAGGATCGCGTCCGGTCGTTGGCTTGCTAGGTCAAGCGCCTCTTGTCCTCGTGTAGCCACTAGAACTCGCATGTCAGGCCATTGGGCGGTCAGTATGCGCTCTAGTAGACTCAGCATATCTCGGTCGTCATCGACTATGAGTAGGCACTGCGGATCCGCACAGAGCCGCCGAACGGTAGCAAGGACCTCATCTTTGACCACAGGCTTGATCAAGAGTTCAGGTACATCCAGGCGACGGCTGGCTCGACGTTCTGTTGGGAGCTGACATCGAAGCACCGCGAGGTCATCCGACGGCGCGGCTTCCAAAATTGTCCGGGCCCAGCGTTCACCGATCAACGCACTCTGGTCAGCATCGGGCAGCACCATCACTGCCCTTGGGTGGTGACTAGCCACCGCTTCCACCGCGTCTGCCACAGATTGCGCCGGAAGAATTGGCTGGGACACGTGTCGTTCCAGCAGGCGCAGTGCCAGGGCATCCTCGCTGAGCGCCAGGATTGGGGCCGTGTCATCCGTCTGGCTGCGAGGGTGCTCTGGCGTTTTTCGGAGTCGTCCCACTCGGCCGTGACTCAATGAATCCAGGCTGGGCAATGTAAAGTACACCGTCGTACCCCGGTCGACCTCACTCTCAGCCCACATCTGCCCACCATGGAGCGCAACAATGTTGCGAGAAATGGCCAGCCCCAAACCGGCGCCTCCGTGCGGTCGACCTGAGGATGTGTCCACCTGCTCAAATTCCAGGAACACCTGTTCGAGACGGTCTGCGGGAATGCCCTCCCCTGTATCCTTGACCCAAATCCTGGCATTGTCCTCTTCTGTCGAGGCCCCAATGACGATGCTTCCATTAGCCGTGTGACGTATGGCGTTGCTAATGAGGTTCAGAAGGACTTGTCTCACGCGTGTGCGATCTGCATAGATCTCGGGCAGATTGAGAGGCACGTCGTTCTTCAGGGCAAGGTCCGAACCAGACAAGAGCCCCTTTGCCATCTCAAGGGACTCTTCTACCAATGAAGACAAGACCACGGGCTCGGGGAAGATTGGAAGCTTCGATACCTGCATTTGGGCCAGGTCCAGAACATCATCCACCATGTTGAGCAGGTGCTCAGCGTTGCGCCAGATCGTCGCCAGGTCATGACGTAGCTCTGCGGTCCAAGTCAGACTGCCATAGGTCTCTGGCGAGGTACATAGCATCTCCGCAAATCCAACAATGATGTTAAGAGGCGTGCGGAACTCGTGACTGATGTTGGCAACGAAGAGCGACTTGCTACGATAGGCCTCTTCAGCCTCTCTTCGCGCCACATCCAGTTCGCGATTGGCTCTCTCGAGGGCACCCAGCGTGAGACCGAGTGAATCCAATGCTCGTCGCAGCTCTGCACGGCGCTGACGCACTTCGGACGTGTGTTCCCAGGCTCGCGTCTGACTATCGAGCGCCCACTCCAGGGCGGTTCGGAGGTTCCATGCAGACAGGGCAGTGGCGAGGGTGGTTGACCACATGAGCAGAATCGGAAGCACTAGATTCGCAGCGACTCCGACAGATGGTATTCCTTTCGAGAGCCACAGTGAGACCGCAGAGGTAGCGAGAGTCAGACCTACAGACCAGCCAAACCCGAGCAGTATGCTCGCAACAATGCAGACAGGCGGCGTGAAGTAGAGCCAGGTCGGATCGTGGCTCTTAGCAAAGCCCGTCAGAAGAGCCACCAACATACTAGCTACCAGCAGTACACTGCGAACACGAGGAAGAACCCTTGGCATCGTCCAACTCGTGAGTCCACCAACGATCAGGACGACGGCCGGAAGTAATACCTGGGGTCGCGGTATACTGCTCGTGGTCATGCCCATGCCAAACAGCCACACCCAACCTATGCTCATCACGCCAATGCCAAGCGTGCGAAGGGCAGTCTGCCTGAGTCCTGCGAGATCGGAGGCTATCCAGTCACTACGTTGAGCGTCTGCTGCGTCAAGCATGGCGACCTCCCGAGGCGACAAAGCACATCAGTGGGCGAATGCACTGCGAATTCATTGGATACGCCGATGACTCATGACTGCCAGCATAGTCTCTGGAGCAGCAGCGCGCAACAGGCTGCGTCGAGGTTGCAGGTGTGCGTGGGTGCGTCGAGTGTACCAGGCCGCAGTACCTCTCAGTTTCTACATACTATGATCGAGTCAGTGGAGAGAGAGCGCCTGTCCGCCAGAATGAAAAAGCCAGCGGTAGACTCGGACATACACATCGCGGGCAGTCGTTGGGTGTCCGTGACGCACACAGCCTGGCAAGGCAAAGAGGATACCGCGAGCCCAGTGGGCCGCTAGAGCAGCATTGGGCTATCCGGTCCTGCCGGTGGCCGACAAGGCACCCCGGTATGCAGGTAAGTGAGAGTCAATTGCCAGGATGACCGAACGCGGGAGGCTTGCCTTGACGTCGGACGACGGATTGCTCTACAGGATGTTCTGCGGCTTGGCCCTTTCTTCCCTAGCGAAGGGGTTCTGGCGAGAGTCTCGGCTGACTATGTTGAGCATCTGAAGCGCACGCGACTCAAAGTCTGGGACGAGATGGGCCCGGAATTCGGTTCGGGGGGGGCAGGTTCGTTCAGCGCCTCATTGGCGCCCTGGCCGCAGCATACCTTCAGATAGCGACCACGCATGGCCTAGCCTATGCCCATCGTACACCTCACCTCATGATACAGTGAGTGACAAGCAGAAAATCGGGCCGTCTGGCGTCCCTATTCTGGGAACTGCCTCTCAGACCACTTTTCGGCCACGCCTCTGGCAGGCCGCCTGAGATCGGCGATGGCACTCGGAACGTAGCCGCCTTGACCTTGGACCCAACCCGGACTATCTTGTCGCTGTTGATGAGTGCGCTGTCGAAGAGGCAGCCTCTGCGATGAGGTCAACGCGCTCATCTCCTGCGGACTCTGTCCGCATGCACATTGCTGCGGCAAGTCCTGCGGACTTGCCACGACAGATCATCTAGGAGGGCTACCGACCTACTAGATATAGTGGTTTTTCTACAGCGCAATACTTCAGGTTGTGTAGAGCCAGATTTGACAGTCCTAATGACTTAAAATCCGCTGGTGGTAACACCGTGAGGGTTCGACCCCCTCCCGCCCTACTGAAACACAATATACGGGGTGTTCTCCTGCGAGGGATACTACATCTTGTGGTACACTTAGAATTGCTCGATAGACTTCCTCCTTATTAGCCTCGAAACTGCTGCGGACTCGTCAAGTTCCTCAGTGATCTGCGTGCGGATCTAGTCCGCAGTAGTCAGAGTCCGCAGGGAGCGCACAGATTCAAGTTGCTCAATGCACTCCATGGTCAGGATAGGGAAACGCCCCGCTCACGTCAAGCGTGACGCGCTCCAGCCCCAGCGTGGGCCAGCTAGAAACTGGTCCTTCAGGAATCTCGAAGAGATCACATCCCAGTCTCTGAATCCTCGGCGCCATGGGCCAGTCAATGCACCTCAGTGGAGACTGCCGACTATGCAGACGGCGCACGGTGCGACCTTACAATCGCTGTCAGAGCTTGCGCGAGAGTAAGATAGAGGTGACGGCAATCGGCTGTCGGGAGACCGGCATGCGTGGATTGTGCAAGCCATGCTCGGTCACGCCGATCCTAGCACCACCGCTCAGTACGTCGGCGCCTATTAGAGGGACGAGGACACGGCGGCGGATCATGTGAGGTACTGAGCAGTCGGATCGCAGGATCCGAGAGGCGCTCTCGCAAGTGTCGGTGGGTCCTCGCCGGAGCTAGCCACGCAAGCAGGGCAGCAGCGTTTCGCGCACGTACCTGCCGTTGGCGATCGTGACCTCGTCCGGACGGCCCTCGGCCTCCGCTGATTCCTCCTCCACCATGACCCACCCATCGTACTGAGTGGAAGCCAGGTAGTTAACAATGGCAGGCCAGTCGATCACGCCCTTGCCCATCGCCGTCCAGTGGCCATTCCCATCGATATCCTTGAAATGGACATGGCGAATGCTTTGGCGGTAGGTTCGACATAGCGCCAAGGGATCCATCCCCCCCTTAGCAATATGTCCGATATCCGGAATAAACCCCACGGCCTGCGCATCGAGGTGCATCAGCAAATAGTCATAGTCGTCGGACAGGCGAAAGATGGAGCCCGGCGGCGAATTTGGGTGAAAAGCCGCCGACAGCCCGGCATCGACGGCACGACGGGCAACGGCATTGACGCAACTCACAGCATTGTCTTGCCGGGTTCTCAGCTCAGTACGGTCCTCCCCTGGCATCTGACACAGAGCAAGCCGTGTGCCGGGGAAATGCTTCAGGTACGACAGCGTCCAGTCGGCAAGGCGCCGCTCGTCTTCGTTCTCCTCGGGGCCGCGCCAATCACATACCAACGTCAGCGCGGACAGGGTGAGGCCCCTATCCGCCAAGAGAGCCGCCAGCTCGCCGGGATCCTTTTCATAGGCCCCGAGCATGCAGACCTCAGGTTCAAGGCCCACAAAGCCCGCCTGAGCGGCGATACCGACGATGTGATCCAGCTTGTCGCGATAACGTTCATACGACATCTGCCAGGTGTAGGTTTGGCAGCCAAAGCGCAGATCGCTCACAGTACCTCCTCGGCCAAACCGCGCATGAACGGCACTGCCCGGCGCCCCGCGCTCTCCGTCTCGGCACAAAAGCAGAAATCGGCGCACCACCATTCCAGCCGCGAGACGATGGGACGTATTGCGCTGAGCACGGCGCTGAAATCGATCTCGCCTTCGCCGAACGGCGTGTGGGTGCTGGTCTCGTTATCGTGCAGGCTGCCATCGGAATCGATCAGATGCAGGTGACCGATGGCATCGCCCAGCATCTCTGCATAGGCAGTAACGCCGCCCGGCAACGTCTCGATGTCGCCTGTCTGCCGCGCTCCGATCACGGCCCCCATGTAAGCGTGACTGCTATCAAAGAGCACCCGAAAGTGCTCGCTGTCGACCGCCTGCACCACACGTAACACCTCGCTGGGCTTGTTCAGCCAAAAGCCGGGCTCGAACTCCCAAACGATGACCACACCCGCCTTTGCGGCCTGCAGGGCAGCCGCCCGCCAGGTGGCGACGAGCTGATCTACACGCTCAGCGTAGGTATCCGGCGCCAGCGCCTCCGGCGGATCGACCGAGTCGACGCGCAAGATCGGCGTGCCCAGATTCTCGCAGACGAACAAGCACTTGGCGATCTCGGCGACATAGTCCTTGGTCGCGACTTGAGCTGGCGAATGGGTGATCGAGGGCGCGTAGCCCGATACCCCCAGACCATAATCGGCGATCTGTCGACGCAACGCGGCACACTTGGCCCCGGTATCCAGATCATCCTGATGCGCGTGGGGACGAAAACCGTTTACCTCCACACCGTCGAATCCCGCCTCGGCGGCATAGCCCAGCACGCGCTCCAGCGGCCACGGCGCGCTGGCGAAAGGCCCAAACGAAAATGCCCAGGTACCCAGAGAAAACTTCATGCCCGCTCCTTCCTAGTGCGAAAGCAGGAACTCGTGGACCGTCCGATTGAAGCGATCCAGGTCCTCCCAATGATGCACATGGCCGCAACCCGGGAACGTCGCGACGGTCGATTCGGGCAACCGCGCATCCATGGCCCATGCCAGATCGATGGGGGTAAAGATGTCCGCCTCGCCGGCCGTGATGAGCGTCGGGATGCCGATCCTCTCCAGCCGGTCGAGCGTGTCGTGATCAGCACAGGCCCGACATTGCGCTGCAAAGGCCGCCAGCGGCATGGGATTCTCCTCCGCATCCCGCTGGCCCTGCACCAGTTCCTCAAGTTGGGCGTCATAGTGGGGGGGCGCGTATATCCATAGCTGCAAGAGCTGCGCAAAAGCACTCGGCGATGCCACCGCCCGCATACGCGCCAGCATCTCAAAGACCGCCCGTCCGTAGCACCCAAGCCGCGCCCAACTGCTGATCAGCACCAGCGATCGCACGCTCTCTGGCTGTTGCAGCGCCATCTCTTGGGCAACCGCTCCGCCCATCGAGATTCCCGCCACATGCGCCGAATCGACCCCCAACCCGTCGAGGAGGCCCAGCGCATCTTGCGCCATCTGTTGCGTCGTGTAGGGACCGGGGGGGCAATCCGACTCCCCGGCGCCGCGGTTGTCCATCAGGATGCAACGATACGATTGCTGCCAACAGGCCACGTGGTCTTCCCACAGCGTGCGGTCGGCGCCTAACCCCATGATGAGGAGGAGTGGCTCTCCCTGGCCCGTTTCGTCATAGCCGATCCGAATCGAGTCCGCCAGGATGACTAGCATATCTCTATACTCCCAGTTGATTCGTGCACGGGGGTACTGCGAAACGCGTCGACTGGTTGGCGACACCATACTCACTTTCGAGTAGTCGACAATAGAATGCAAAGTCCGGGTAGTGTACTGCTCGGTACACCCAATGATCGAGTGACGGGATATAGCCTCCGCGCCGTTGCATCGGTGCGACCACGCGTGCCAGTTCAGCCTCGATGGCCTGTTGTACATCATCGCTGGGAAAGCGCCCCACCTGCTCCGGGGCGTCTGGCTCGAACATATGCTTGTATATCCCGCCCATAAACACAAGATCGGGGTACATCTCGGCAGCAGCCAGCATATCCACCGAGTTTACCTCCCAGGGCAGGATGCAATCGACCCCGGCTTCGATCCACAGTCCCACCAACGGGGTCGGGTCACCGTCGGTGTCCATTACTACCCAGGGCACACCGTGCTCACGCAGGAAGCCTTTCCAGGCCTGGTACCAGGGCAGATAGAAGCGGCGAAAAGCAGGCGGCGAGACCATTGGACCCGAACTGCCGCAGCAGTCCTCCCATACATAGCTCAAGTCCGGCCGGGTGTCGGCGATAATGGATTCAGCGCATGCCATGCTTGCCTGCAGGTGGTCGTCCAGTATCTGCTGCGTAAGATTCGGTTCGGTGTAGGGCAGCAAGATGGCCTGCTCCACGCCCAGCAACTCACGCAGGTAGCCGAACGGGCCATGCACCCACAGCGAGACCAGGTGATCCTGCTGCCGGCGCAGGGCTGAAGCGGCGTCCGCCAGCACCTGAGACTCGACACGCCCACTGACCTGGCCAACTAGGCGCTCCCGCAACCGTGCATAGTCGTCCGGTCCCTTGATGGCAAAGTCGATCTCGTGAGGCAGCGATGCCCCGCCATCCGTACGTATCTGTGCCGTGTTGCCGCGGCTGTTGCGCCGCGTTACACGCGTCGCGGTCTCCTCCAGCAGTTCTTCGTCAAAGGCGGGGACATAGAACTGCTCCCACCCAACATAGGCAAATTTGCACGTGTTGCTTTGGTCAAACAAGTCGGGAGCGGGGCTCAATCCCCAGAAGGGCGGCAACGCGAGTTCGGGCGGCAAGCCCTGGGCTTGCCAGTCGCTCAGCACAACGTCGAATCCCTGGATTACATGCAGCAGGTTCTCGCCATTCTCCCGACGCATAGTGGCATGGAATAAATCACGGTTGGTCATGCACCAGTTTTCTCCTACCCTAGACACGCCATGTTGCGTGGACCAGCGGCACCGTGCTGCGGTCAGTCCGGGTACTCGCCCGTAACCTCGTAGACCAGACCGCTAAGCACCGTATGTGCCCGTGCGCAGTAGGCCGGCAGGTTTTCGGGATCGACGACCTCCAGCTCGACCGCCAAGGCGCCGCTATAGTCGAGCTCGTCCAACACTCTGATCAAACGACAGAGATCGATCTCCCCCTCTCCGATGGGCACCGATTGCCTACCGACTTGGTCCTTCAGATGCACGTTGTAGATGCGCTTAGGATAGCGCCGGATGAGCCCCTCCCAATCGACGCCCGCGGCGTGAAAATGGCCCACATCGACCGTGATTCCCAGCTTCGGATCATCGATGGCCCCCAAGATGGCGTCATAGTCCTCAGCAAACTGCACCGTCGAACCAAAGTGAGGCTCCAAAGCCACCCGGATCGGCATTTCAGCGATCAGAGGCAGCAACGCCTGCAAGCCAGCTATCGTCGCCTCCAGGTGCCCCTCCTTGCGCGGCCGCGAGCCCGTAAATACCAACAGGGGGCTCCCCATCTTGACAGCCGCCCGAGCTACCCCTGCCAGAGACGCCGCGTGGGCAACCGCCTGTTCAACCGTGGCGGGGGGAAAACCGTCTGCATACACCTCAGTGATGCCGAGAAGCCCCGCCTCGGACGCACCACGTTTCATGCGCGCGACATCAGCCCACAGCGCCAGCTCGGCGGTACGTAGTACGGACTCGGCACTCCCCCAATAGCGATACCCCGCCTTGGGCGCGTGTCGGAAGGTATCCAGTGTCTCGTTATCGCCCCAACCGCGCAATGCGCAGGTGGTGCAGGACAATGCGAAATGACTCATCGTTCCGGGTTTCCTCTCTGCTGGAATGCTAGGCTGGAGGCGCCACATCCGTGAGTTCTCGCCTCATACGTGCAAACAGATCGGCGGTGTCCGCAGGATTCGCGATCGGAAGATCGATGCGCGTGTTGTTCAAGGCCGACAAGCACATGCCCTCCAAAATCTCATAGCCATGATAGGCCATATCGACATTGCAGGAGTGAACACGGGTATCGTCATCGAGCCAATCGGCGAACTCGCGGATATAGGGCAACTGGATGTTCGGTTGCTGCATCAACCACGTGTCCCCTTGATGCACAACGGCCTCGCCTCCCGTGACACGATTGGCCGTGCCCCAGCCTCCGTCAGTCTCGGCCCACACATAGCCATGGGCACCGTAGACCGTCAGGCGATTATCGACCCAAAAATGCTCGTTATCCATCCGTTTGGGGGCCAGGTATCCGCACTCAATCACCGCCCGAACACCGTTGCCGAGCCCGACCTGCCCCAGGATATAGTCCGGCGAGGGATGGGAGTCGTCGAGCAGTTTGGGCCCGTGGACGTGCCCCACCACCCACTGCGCCCGCGAACCACCGTTGGCCCACAGGACATAGTCGGTGAAATGCGTTCCCAACTTTGACAGCCAGGCCTGGGTCGTCGCATGTATCTCTGTAATGTCGCCAATCTCATCCTGCTCGATGACAGCCTTGAGGGCCTGCATAGACGAGAGGTACTTTTGTTGGTGCGAGACCACGGCTTTGATACCCGCATCGGCGCAGATCTGGCGGATGGTCCAGGCCTCCTTGAGCGAAGTGGCCATCGGCTTCTCGAAAGCCAGCCCCTTTACGCCGTACTGGGCGGCCAACTCCACCATCGGCAATCGCAGATCGGGAAGCGTCACAAAGCAAAACACGTCGGGACGGGTCTCCGCCAGCATCTTTTCGGCATCATCATAGGCCTCTTGAAAGCCATAGTTTTCGACGCCATACTCTAGCCGCTCTGGGTCGAGCTCACAGAGCGCTACCAGCTCGAAGCGGTCGTCGTTGCGCCGAAAGGCATCGGCGTGGATGCGGCCGCGCTGTCCCAACCCCACCTGGGCAAGTCGATACCGAGTCATTCTGTCCCTCCTACGTCATCCACGGAGGCTGTTCTACTCTGAGCCCTCCTGGATACTACTCCATCTACGGTTGGCCTGCCGAAGGCCGGATTCGCCTTGATACTCCGCCCCCTGATGCCGATCAGTCTCCTGCCGTTATTCTGATAGGGTAACCGGCAACAGCGAGCGCATAGCACGCATCAGAGAGATGGCACTGAACGCGATCAGATCAAACGACTGTCACAGGGCCCATGCCATAGGGCGCTACCCATCGCGCGTTTCTGCCGGTGGCATCAGTCTTTGATCGCGTCCTCGAACGGTTCGGTTGGACCAATGGCCCAAGAGATGTGCAAGAAACTCACAGTATCCAGTAGCGAAACTGCCCTCTCCCCTGAATCGGGACGAGACAGGAGGACGCCGGACATAGTGCACAGGCCGGTTCCAGTAGATACAAGGGGCAGATCGACAGAAACCGCTCCCAGCGGAGCTACTCCTGCCTCCGCTTCGGCGTCCAGGACCTATTCCACACTGAGCACCTTCAGCTAGCTGCTTTCAGCCGCACTAGTGACTTTACCATCGTGCGAGCCTTGATGGCGTCAATAGCCTGACCGATATCGTCAAGCTCAAAGGCATGTTCTAGCTCTAGCCAGATATCTGCCCGCAGCCTGCCCTGTCGCCACAGCTCTGTCACCTGCCCATGGGTCTCGGCCTCGTCATAGCCACCATTATAGAAAGTAAAGGTCCCTCGCGACCGAAGGGGATCTACTGTGCACTGACCATAGTCGTCGATGCCATAGATCCCAGCTGTGCCTCCTGCTTTCAGCAACGGCAGGAC
>Ga0180429_10005278_pt1 | contig 10261 bp, 7 predicted proteins | sample SS_ome_FD_132428 | JGI IMG/M metagenome (GOLD analysis project Ga0180429, IMG submission 132428) | Hypersaline lake sediment archaeal communities from the Salton Sea, California, USA - SS_1_S_1 metaG | ecosystem: Environmental > Aquatic > Non-marine Saline and Alkaline > Hypersaline > Sediment ...
ACCGTGCTTGAGACGGCCAGGTGCGCACCGAATCGGCTCAGTCGACAGCTGCGGACCTGGTCGTGCTACGGGCCATGCGCTGCAGAAGAGCCTGGGCAGCGCTCAAGTCAGGTACTTGTCGGTTGCTCGTCAGTCTCCAAAGTATGGTCGAGCAGAGCGCCCGGATCACGACAAATCGGACGTCAACTGTTCGTGCGCTTTCCAAGCAGATGGTCGTCTCGACATCGTCATCGCTGGGATGAGCCAGAACCGGGGAACCGTGGCATACACGGGCTGGGATAGACGTAAACCGAGATTATCAAGACACCTATCCACACGACTACTGATTGCGAGTGTACGGCGCAGATCCATGTTGCCCTGGTCAAAGGAGCCCGCCGTGAACCCGATGGATCTCACTAGGAATCCGCAGCTGGTGCGGCCCTTAGGTTGCCGAGGGCACCAGATGCTCTTCGGTGCACAACAAGGAGGATTGACATGAACGTCTATATTGAAGTGGATATGGAGGGGATGGGTATCACCGCCCAGAAGATGGTGCGTCCGGATCACACCCAGTGGGTGCAACGTGGGCGCAAGATGGCGACGGATGAGGTGAATGCCGCCATTAAGGGTGCGCTCGCTGCCGGAGCGGAGCGGGTCTGGGTGAAGGATGGACACGCGGGCGGGGGGAATCTCTTGATCGAGGATATAGACAAAGCCGCGGAGTTGATCACAAAATCGACGGGAACGGCGCATCTTAGGCCTGGGCTGGATCGATCATTTGATGCTGTCTTCTTGATCGGGTTCCATGCCCGTGCTGGCACCATAGGGGCTCACTTTGATCACACGATTAGTACTGCCTCGATCCACGGGATCCGATTGAATGATCAGCCGGTGGGTGAGATCGGCCTATCGGCGGCGTACGCTGGATTCCTGGAGGTGCCGGTCGTGCTGGTGACCGGTGACAAGGCTGCCGCTCGAGAGGCTGTGGAGCTCTTGGGGGACATCGAAACGGTGGTTGTGAAGGAGGCTTATGGTCGTGTCTCCGCTCGGGTGTTGAGCCCGGAGATCGTTCTCCCGCGCATTCGGGAAGCCGCTGAAAGGGCGCTGGCTGAACAGAGAGAGGCCTGGAGATTGGATACGCCCCTAAAGGTCGAAGTGGACTTTCTGCGATCAGCGGAGGCTGACATGGCGGAGATCGTGCCGGGGGCCGAACGCCTCACCGGGCGGACCGTAGCTTATCGACACGAGGACCCGCAGATGGCCTTCAAGGGACTGTACGCTATGGTGGGGTTAGCGGGTGTCGCAGCCGGTCAGTGGGCGCGAGCTGTCTTCGGTAGCTCTCAGTAGGTTTCGTGGCGGCGAGCCCGGAGCGTGATTGATGCCTCGATAATCACGTTCCGGCCATGGGCCTGCAAGTCCAGGCGGTTGATTCGTGCGGATCATCAGGTGCGATGGTTCGGCCTACTGGCACGTCCGAGAGGCATCCCTATTGCTCAGAGACGGAGTAGCACAGGTCAGTGGCGTGGATCGTGGATTGGTTCATCCGGTGGCCTTGGCGCATCTTCAGCGGGCCGCTGGCTTCCGTTTCGAGTCAATTGGATAGTCTCTTCGGCCTGTGAGCGGAAGTCTAGGGTTCGGCGACGGGACACCATTGAATGGCAGGGGGGGCACAATGAGCTTCAGGGAAGAACTGCAGCATCTCTCTCCGGTGTGGCACCGGGTGACTGACATCGTAGTGGACCGTGGTGAAGGGGCCTATGTCTATGATGTGAACGGGCGGCGCTATCTGGATTTTACCTGTGGGTATGGAGTGACCAACACGGGCCATTGTCACCCACGCGTCGTGTCTGCTGCCCGTGAGCAAATCGGGAAGATCATCCACGCCCAAGTCAACATCGCGTGGCACGAACCGATGCTTCGGCTGGTGAAGGAGCTTCGGGACGTGACGCCGGAGGGGTTGGACAGTTTCTTCTTCAGCAACTCTGGCGCTGAGGCCATTGAGGCGAGTGTCAAACTGGCTCGTTTTGCCACGAGGCGAGCTGGTATCATCGTGTTCAAGGGGAGCTTTCACGGGAGAACGGTGGCCGCGATGTCGCTCACGACGAGCAATGCGAAGTACCGGTCCAACTACCAGCCTCTGATGGCGGGGGTTTCGGTGGCTCCATATGCCAACTGCTATCACTGTCCCGTTGGCGACCGGTCGACCTCTGTCGACGGCGTCAAGGGTTTTCCCGGCGAGGATGTCTGTGAGATGTGGTGTCTGGAAGAGCTGGAGGATGTGTTGCGTCTCCAATCCGCTCCTGGGGATACGGCAGCTATACTGCTGGAGCCAGCCTTGGGCGAGGGCGGCTATGTCCATCCGCCGCGTGCCTGGCTGCGAGGGGTGAGCGAGATCGCAAGGGAGAATGGCATTCTCTTGGTCGCAGACGAGATTCAGTCAGGCTTCGGGCGGACCGGCAGGTTTTTCGCGGTTGAGCATGCTGGTGTGTCCCCGGATATCGTGGTTATGGCGAAGGCTCTGGCTTCGGGGTTTCCTCTGAGCGGGATTGCTACCCGTCCGGGCATAATGGAGAAGTGGCAGGCGGGCACGCACGGTGGTACGTACGGAGGGAATGCCGTCTCCTGTGCTGCTGCTGTCGCCACGCTGCATGTCCTTCGGGATGAAGGGCTCGTCGAAAATGCCGCACGGATGGGTGACTATTTGATGGAGAACCTGCGCGGGCTTCGAGAGCGTCACCCACTCATCGGGGACGTGCGAGGCCGCGGTTTGATGGTGGCCACCGAGTTCACAGCGCCAGACGGGACGGCGGCGAGCATTGCTGGAACCATGGCAACCGATTGTCAGGATCGGGGGATGCTCGTACTGACGGCTGGTCACCGCGACAATATCATACGTTGGATTCCGCCACTCATCGTCACGGAAGATCAAATTGATGTGGGCGTTGAGATCTTCGAGGAGGCGTTAGCTGCCGCTGAGTGACGGATAGTGGGTTCACTCGTGGCCTGTGACGAACCGTGTGGGTATGCAAAAGGACATCGCGGTACGTCAGGGTGGACGTGAAGGCTGAACGGTAGAACCCTGGCGTGTCAACGGGGCGGATTACGACATCATAGAGATGGAGGTGCTGACGTGCGAACGCTGATTCAGGGTGGGTGGGTGGTTGGTTTTCAGAATGGTCACCATGCGATCATTGAGGACGGCGTTGTCGTGTTGGAGGACGACGCTGTGCTGCATGTTGGCCCGAGCTTTGACGGGACCGTCGACGAGACCATCGACGCCAAAGGGAAGCTGGTGTCGCCCGGCTGGATCAACATCCATGCCGTGGCCAATATCGATATTCAGACGCTGGGACTTGATGCCAGTCAACCGGCCTTCACGTCCCCTCGCGCCTACGCGGTGGATAATGTGGGAGACGTGGAGTTCACCGGCGACCGTCTCCGAACCAGTGCGCTCTTCTCAGTCGTGGAACTTCTGAAGGGAGGAGCGACCACCATCGTGGAGATATCGACGATGGCCCCCTCTCGTTTCGAGGTCCCTCGTGATGAAGCACCGGTTCTGGCGGAGGTGGCGGGAGAGCTGGGGGCGCGGATCTACGTGTCTCATAAGTTCCGCGCGGGGAAGAGGTATATGGATGACGACGGCGTGATGAAGTACCATTGGGACGAGGAAGCGGCACGGAATGCCTTTGAGTACGCGAAGTCCGTCGTCGAAGAGTATGAGGGTGCCTACGAGGATCGAGTTCGTACGATGCTCTTCCCCTATCAGTTTGATGCTTGTCCTGCCGAGCTGCTTCGAGACGTCAAGATAGCCGCGCGGGAGATGGGTGTTCCCGTGCACATGCATACCTCCCAGAGTCTGTTTGAGTTCCACGACTGTCTGCGGCGCTACAACAAGACGCCGGTCCAGCTCCTGGACAGCATAGGCTTCCTGGACGAGCGGACGATCCTGACACATCTCATCTACACCACCGCCCATCCCGCCTCAGGATTCCCAACTGGAGACATCAGTGATCTGCGGTTGGTGGCTGACCGCGGGGCAAACGTGGCCCACTGTGCGGTCGTGTACGCTCGCCATGGCAAGATCCTGGGGTCATTTTCTCGCTACCGGGAGATGGGTATCAATGTGCCTATAGGCACGGACACGTTCCCGCAAGACCTGATCACAGAGATGCGTTGGGCGGCTTTGGCCTGCAAGTGGACCGACCGAGATCGGAACCGTGGCACGGCGCGGGAGGTGTTTAATGCGGTAACCGTCGACGGTGCCCGTGCGTTGGGACGCGATGACATCGGACGGTTGGCACCAGGGGCCAAGGCAGATGTGGTGATTGTCGACTTCACCCCGCTCCATATTGGCCCGGTGGATGATCCAATCAAAGCCTTGGTATATACTGCCAGCGGCACAGACATAGAGACTGTGATAGTTGACGGCAAGGTTGTGGTGAAGGAAGGCAGGGTACCCGGCGTTGATGAGTCCGAGCTTGTCAGGAAGGCCTCCGAGGCTCATATGTGGCAGAAGGGTCGGTTCGTGGGGCAGAATCCCACCGGGAGGCCCGCAGAGGTCTTGTTCCCGAGCACGTATGAGGTGATGTGAGGAGAATCGAGAGATGACCAAGCTTATCGAAGGTGGGACGGTAATTGGGTTCCGAAACAACCAACACGTGATCATTCCTGATGGCCAGGTGGTCTACGAGGGGAATCAGATCACGTTTGTGGGGCGAGGGTTCGAGGAAGAGGCGGCTGAGCGCGTCGACGCGCGGGGTAAGCTGGTGATGCCCGGGTTGATCAACCATCACATGGCTTTTGGCGTCCACATGCAGCTCTTCCGACAGGATGCTGCGAGGCGCAATTATTTCACCTCGGGGATCGGGATGGGAGTCCGCCCCCCTGATGCCGATCCGAGTGTTGGGCCCACGAGCAGCGACTGGGCGGCCAGCGCGGAGTATGCGATGGCCACCGCGATGCGTACTGGGAGCACAACCTTCGTGATGGTGCCGAACTATGGTGGGCACCCGTATCGCGGGCGGGTGGGATCGGATCAGGACCTGGTGGATATGGTGGCAGCCATCGGCATGCGTGGGTACCTAGCCCTGCCTTATATGTCAGGAGGCGTGCGGGGCAAGCCGGACGGAACTATTGAGTGGGTCAAGCGGCCGGAACAGGGTTGGGACGGTTTTGAACAGGCTGTTGAGTTCGCTCGTCGCTTCGATGGAGCGGAGGAGGGGCGCATCCGCACATTCCTCTTCCCGTACCAGGCTGATAACTGTATCCCGGAGCTTCTGAAGGCGTCGAAGGAGGCAGCTGCTGAACTGGGCTGTACCCTGAAGATTCACGTTGCTCAGTACCTCCTGGAGTTCTATGAGATGATCGGCCGCACAGCCAAGACCCCGATGCAGTTCCTGAACGACGTCGGGTTCCTTGGGCCTGAAGTCTCGTTGACGCATTCGATCTTCACCACATCGCACCCCTGGCTACCTTATCCGGTCTGGGATGACACGGACATCGAGATCATCGCGGACAGTGGGGCGACCGTGGCTCACTGCCCGGTTGTTTTTGCGCGGAGTGGTGTGGCCATGCATTCTCTCTCTCGATACGTCCGGGCGGGCATCCCGGTCGCGCTCGGCACCGACACGACGCCACACGACATGGTGATGGAAATGCGTGCGGCTTCACTTATGAGCAAGCTTACAGATAACGATAGTACGTCTGGGCTTGCACGAGAGGTCTTCGACGCTGCGACTCTGGGCGGTGCGAGAGCTCTGATGCGCGATGATATCGGCAGGCTGGCACCAGGTGCGAAGGCCGACATCGTCATCGTAGATCTGGACCAAACACACATCGGACCCGTGGCGGCTGATGATCCGATCAAGGCGCTGGTCTACTGTGCCAATGGTGATGACGTGGACACCGTCATCGTGGACGGGATCAAGCGAGTGGAAGACGGTGAGTTGCTGGACTTCGACCGAGCCGCCCTGCGGGAGAGAGCGGAAGCGTTCAATGAACGGCTGCGGGCAAACGTGGCTGAGGCTGTGTACCAGGGGCGACCGCTCACCGAGTTCTATGAGCCCGCGTTCCCCGATTGGGAGAAATAGGGCGCACAGCTGGGGAGTGAGCGCCATCAGCGGTCGTGAGTTCTCCTCCGGCTTTGCGGAGGCACGGAGCGTACCGTGTATCGTGTCCAGTTGAGATATTCGTGATAGGGGGGCTACGCCGCTTTCTCGCCGTTGCTGGCGGCGTAGCCCTTGTTTCACTGTCTGGCCCGGACTCTGGACCTCCTTCCCAGATTACCATCCGGTCTGTCCAGACCATCAAGCAAACGTACTATCAGTTCCCGGGCCGCAGAGGAGTCAGACATGAGAGTCCCAATGTCCAATCTGCCCGCCGAGTATCAGAATCTCAAGGAGGATATCGATGAGGCTATTCAGCGGGTCATCCAGAGTGGCAGCTTCGTGTTGGGAGAGGAGGTTCGGGCCCTTGAGATGCAGCTTGCCGAATACTGTGGGACTCGCTTTGCCGTAGGCGTCGGGTCTGGAACAGCCGCGTTGCACTTGGCCCTCCTGGCGTGCGGTATCGGCCCGGGGGACGAGGTGATCACCGTACCAAACACGGACATGCCGACGACTATGACCATCAGCCACTGTGGCGCCGATATTGTCTGGGTCGACGTCGATCGGAAGTCATTCAACATCGACCCAGCTCGAATCGAAGAGAGGATCACATACCGGACGAAGGCCATTCTGCCCGTGCACCTCTTTGGGCATCCAGCGGATATGGATCCGATCATGGAGATCGCTGAGCGGCACAATTTGCTGGTGATTGAGGATGCCGCCCTGGCGATGGGGGCCGAGTATAGGGGGGCCAAGGTGGGGGGCATCGGCGATGTGGGCTGTTTCAGCCTGGCCCCGACCAAGATTCTGGGCACGTACGGGGATGCCGGACTTGTGGTCACCAACCGTGAAGAGATCGCGGATGAGATCAGAGTCTTGCGCAACTACGGGCACTCCCTTGCCGCGGCCCACAGCGAGGCTGGGACCTTGAAGCCGGGATTGAGAGAATGGAAGCTTGTAGCTGAGGGCTTCAACGAGCGTCTGGATGCGCTCCTTGCAGCCATCGCGCGGGCCAAGCTCCCTACGTTGGATGAACGGATCGCGAGACGGAGGGCGGCTGCTGACAGATACAATGAGCTGCTCGAGGCTTGGGACGTGGTGACGCCGCATGAAGCTGAGGACGTGAAACACGTCTATCGAGCCTACGCCATCCTGGTCGACAACCGGGACGAGCTGCGGAGGCAACTGGCTGAACGCGGTGTGGCGACGCTGGTCTACTACATACCAATCCTTCCTTTGCAGCCTGCCTACGACCACCTTGGGCTCAAGGAGGGGGACTTTGCTGTGGCGGAGACGGTCTCCGAGAGAACGCTCTGCTTGCCGATGTTCCCCGAGATCACGGATGAGCAGATAGCGTACGTCGTGGAGTCGCTGGAGGAATGCCTGGTTGCGACATCGTGACGAACTCAGGGTTGGGCTTGTCTCAGAACCGAGTTCTCGGACGGGTTCTGAGGGCTTGCTCACCGAGCATAGATATCCTGTGAAGAGGTCCTTCCTTCTGGAGCACGTGACTTGGCAAGAGACGGAAGAGCCTTGGCGCATTTCTCCGTTCCGGTGACAACCGCCGGTTCAGCGGGGCAGCACGGGCCGATCTGCCCGGAGGACCGACTACTTCTTGGCACAGGCGCTGGTGAGACGGGCCGGTGAGTGGACGGAAAGCACGGACGCGCTTACTCTGCTGATCCGCCATGCAGACCCCTACACCAGCTTCCGCGTTTTGCATTCCCTGACTGAGGAGACCCGTACGCGCTCGTTGAGGGAGGTTTCCGCAGACTTCGTCATCTACGGAGCTACCGACATCTTCTTCGCGAAGCGCCGCGTTGACAATCTGGCGTCAATCAAACATTGAGAAGCGCTGCTCCCCAAGGCGTGCGTACTCGTGGTCTTCGCCAACCACTGGAACCTGACTCAGATCATGGATAGGGTTTGGTGCGCCACTGGACATGCCGACCAGAGTGGGGATTCGGGGATCATGGCTGTCGACGACACGTTGGTGCGGCTGGAGAGGGTTCGGATGCCGGAGGTCAAGGCTCGGGCGGACCCGAGTTGGCTCAACTCCCCTCTGTGAATCGGTCTCCGAGCAGGGGTCCTGTTTGTGAACCTGGACACTGCGGAATTCACGGAAAGCAGTGACACGCTTGAGCACAGCCTCACCGATGCTGTCTAAACCGGCCTGCCGCATCCGGCGGCCAGCAACGAGATCGTGGATACACCTCTCAGTGGCACGGGGGGCTACCTAGCCCAGACCGTCGTAGAATTCCGCGCTGAACATCTCGCATCTTTCGGCTCCGCTGAGCTGTCCTATGGTTGCTACCCGTTGATGGACTGAGCCGGTTCGTGTGATGTGGCGACTTGGCCTGGCCCATAGTACGCTGAGTTGACGTGGCGGTAGACCGATCGTGACTGCGCTACAATAGGAGATCCGTCACCGCCACGTGTCGGACTCAAGCGATATTAGACTCGACCAAGCGCTCTCACGGTGGAGCCAGCTGCCTCCAGGTTCTTCAGCATCGTCTCGGAGTAGTTGCGCGACAGCACGAGTCCGCTGGCCCCTCCTTGGTAGGCGCCCTCAACCGCCAGCCGGATGTCCTCGGGTTCGATATCCTTGCTGCCCGGCCCGCCGGGTACACCGACGCCGATTCCGGGGTAGACCTTCACCCGGTTCTTGACGCCAGCGACAGTACGTGCCGTCTCTGCTCGCACATAATCAGCACTTAGGCCCGAGACCGCGAGGTCCTCGAGCGGCGCTTCGTCCAGTTGAAGGAGGTTGTAGAAGACATCAAGCGCATCTTGCGGTGCGAAATCCCTGAGGATTGCGGCTTGTCCGGCGTCGCCGTGCTCAGCACCGTCTTCTCTGTGGAAGAGGCCCGGCTGGAACGTATGGATGTACTTGTTGAAGCGAATCCCAGCGGGGACATGATACACGATGGGCTTGAGCCAATCAGCGTAGTCAATGAACTCCTCGTAGTCGTACTGAGCCCGCAAGTAGGGACTGAAGGTATTGATGACCTGCCAGATGCTGAATCCAACTTCCTTAGCGGGATCCAGGAACTTGACCAGGCCCGCTAGCTCTCTGTGGAGCTGGCGGTGCGACTCCAGCCACATTTTCTCCCAATGGAAGATCTCTGGATAGTTGAGGAGGATGCGCAGGAACGTGACGAAGAAACCGTCGGCGGGCTTCTCCCCGCGGCGCAGACCTTGCAGGTACCGGTAGACGCCGAGGTATCCCCGTCGGGCTCGTTCGCCGTCGATCCCAAGGCACGCCCCCTTCCGCAAGCAGTGCTCGCAGAAGCAGATCGGAGTGTCGCCTGCCAGCATCGATTTCAGACCGCCCTGGCGCTCGATGCCCCACATAATGCCGTCGATATCGTAGCTCTGGCACCAATCCTCGACGACGGCGAACATCCAGTTCCGGTAATGAGGGTTGTTGTTGCAGGGCCTACTCGACTTACGCCCAAGAGCATCGACCTCGACCAGCTGCACGGCATTGGCCACATTCGTGTGCCGGATGTCGGACTCGGGAGTCTCGCAGTAGTATGGGTACACCTTCATACCCCGGGCCTTCGCCGCCGGGATAACGTCCCCCAGCGCATCGAACCCTTCATACAGAGAGTTGGGCGTTCTAAAGTCTTTGATCAAGCTGTTCCGGTAGTACTGCGGATCTGGGTGCCAGAAAGCGCCCCCTATGAGTCTGTCTGGTTGGGCTATCCCGTGATCCGGGAATCCCTGGGTCGCTCGTCCTGCGTTCCCACGACTCCACGAGAGCGCACCGATCATCAGTGCGTTGACGGCGCCTTTCTCCTGAAGGGTGTCCAGTACGTTTTCGATACCCTCGTCAATGAAGCTGATTGCTCCAATCTGAATGCCGACTAGATCTCTTGCCATGCACTCTACCTCCTTCTCTCATCTACATACCAGGTCATTTTCGAACGCAGCGTCGTACCGAGCCTAGATGGAATCCGGCCTCGGACAGGTAGCATCGGTTCTGCAAGAAAACCCGGTTGTCTTCGGTTCGAAACGGCCCGTGAATGGTAGCTCCAGGGCCGCAGTAGCACATGCTGCGGCTCTGAAGCTGGTCTCCGTGCCGACCGGTGCCCACCCGTGAGTGGGTCTCTTCCCACGGGTCGTGAGACAGGCACTCGTCCTGCTCGATGCCTGGGTCTCCCTTCAGCAGGGGG
>Ga0180429_10005279_pt1 | contig 10260 bp, 8 predicted proteins | sample SS_ome_FD_132428 | JGI IMG/M metagenome (GOLD analysis project Ga0180429, IMG submission 132428) | Hypersaline lake sediment archaeal communities from the Salton Sea, California, USA - SS_1_S_1 metaG | ecosystem: Environmental > Aquatic > Non-marine Saline and Alkaline > Hypersaline > Sediment ...
AGGACCTGAGCAAGGAGCAGGAACGCGCCCGTTTGCTGCCCCGAGAAGGCTGTCATCTGATCATTGGTGGCCCAGGCACCGGCAAGTCGGTGCTTGCCCTGTTACGCACCCGTCGCCATCACCGCGACAAGGGCGCACAGGATTACGTCTTCCTGGTCTACAACCGGCTGTTGCTGGAGGCGAGCCGCGAGCTGGTCGGTGGCGCGGTCAATGCACATCCTTGGATCAGCTGGTTCCGCACCCTGTTCAAGCGCGCATTATCGACGCCCTGTCCTCAGGTTGCCGGGCGGCAGGTTCGCCTTGATTGGACGTTGATCCATGAGGCCATCGTCAGCGCCGCCGAGCTACCACCGCCCCTGACGCCCTTTCTGATCATCGATGAGGGGCAGGACATGCCGAGGGGGTTCTATCAGGCGCTGGCGCAGCTTGGGTTCGAGCATTTCTATGTCGTCGCCGATCAGAATCAGCAGATCACGGACGAGTGCAGCACCCTGAGCGAGATTGCGACAGCACTGGATATCGAGGCAGGGGACCGGATCGAGCTAACCGAGAACTATCGCAATTGTGATCGGATCGCCCGCTTAGCGCTCGCCTTTTGCATCGAGGATTTGGCCAGCCCCTGCGTCAAGCTGCCGAGCGCGCGCCCCTGTGCGCGGGCGCCGATCTTAGTGGACTATGGCACGGGCTGTCGTTGGAGCGCCGAAGCGCTGGTCATGCGGATACTCAAGCTCGCTGACCGGGATCCATCGAAGCTGATCGGTATCATCACGCCGAACAATCAGCGCCGCGAGTATTGGTATCAGGCGTTGCGGCAGCCAAGGCTTGATCTGCACCTAGATCACCAGGCACCGCGCGTCCATACCTATGCCTCAGGGTTGGATGGTGGCGATCACCGCTTTTCCGAGGGTGGTCTTTTCGTCATCAACGCCCAGTCCGCGAAGGGGCTCGAGTTCGATATCGTCTTCCTTGCCGACATCCATGCGTATCCTTGCCAGCTTGAGAACCAGGCTTGGATGGATGACCTGCGGCGACGCTTCTACGTCATGGTGTCCCGTGCACGGGAGCAGGTGATCCTAGTGCGCCAAGCCGACCAGGATTGTCCGATCGAGGCAATCTTACCGAATGATCCAGACATCCTCAGACGTTGGAGGTGACCGTGGCCGAGTCCGACTCCGAAAAGCCCGAGCTGGAATTGACCCAGCCAGCAACCACTGTGACGCGGACGGCGGCTCATAGGGCAACCGCGATGCCGTCGCGGACTACAAATCCGTTGATGCCTGCGGCACCTAGCACGGCAAGCCAGGCGCAGGCGACCCTGGCGCCAGGCAAAGTGCGATCCGAGCCTTGGCACCTGGTGACCAACCAGCTCAACCTGATGTACCTGCTGGCCATGGGCCTGGTGACCGGGCCCAAGGGCTTTGGCCGCAAGTGTTGGAGCAAGCGGCAGCAGCAAGGCGCTCTCGCGCTGGCCCGCGGCATGGGCTGGCAGGAGGTGCTGAAGACCCGGATCAGCCTCGGCAAGGGCGATTATCGGCTCCAGGTCGCCGGCAATGGCGTTCAACTGCGACTCGACGGCGAGGTCAAGGCGGTGACTGTTGATGTCGATCAGGCGCGCTTGTTTGAGCTGCTGGCGCGGGCGGCGATTCCAAGCCGACTCGAGGCGGAGGTGCGTGGGCTGTTGACCAATCGATGATCAAGGCCGGCACGGGCGATGGTCCCGAGGTGGTCCAGCATCATGCCAGCAGTCAAGAGGCGGCGGCTAGGCTACTCGCCGCGGAGCTTGAGCGATTGCTCGGTCGCGGCGGACTCTCGTCAAGCGAGATCACCATTCTCTCGCCCAGGCCTTTTGCCGAGTCGATAGCCGCTCGCTTATCGGGCCAGCAGGCCGCTGGATTGGTCGAGCTGGATGAGTTCGCGCTGCGCCAGTTTCCGCCGGCAAAGGTCAGCTTTGCCGAGATTGCCAGCTTCAAGGGCCTGGAGAACGAGGCGGTGATCCTGGTCGACCTGTGCCAGATTGGGTGCCAGACTGGCAACGCGGCTCGATCCATCGCGGATCAATACGTCGGCATGAGTCGCGCCCGTTCACTGCTGATCAGCATTGCCCATGACGCGGCCTTGTCGCGTGCATGATAGACGCAGGTCGCTTCAATCAGTGATTTCACAGAGGCAACGGCATCGATGACTACCACAGCGCTACCCCCTGAACTCAACGCATTGCTCCCGCGCATCGGCCGTACCCATCTGCGCCGGCGTCTCGGTCTTGAGCAGGACCATGATGCCTTTGCCTTCAGTCGGCCGGGCGCCCATTTCTTCTATCCAGAGAATTGGTATTCGGTGCATGGCTTTATCCGCCATGCGCTGCGGCTCGTTGGGCTCTATCAGCGGGCGCAGGAGAATACGCGCAAGATCCGGCTTCAACCGCATCGCCTGCTGATCCCTGGGCTGCCGGAGGCCTTCGTCGGCCTGCGCATCCTGCATCTGAGCGATCTGCATACCGATCTGGATCGGCGCATCACCGCCGCCATCGCCGAGCGCCTGCCGGGGCTCAACTATGATCTCTGCGTGCTGACTGGCGATTATCGCGCCAAGACCTATGGCCCCATCGACGAGACCCTGTCCGGGATGGCCAGCATCCGCACTCAGCTACAAGGCCCGGTCTACGCGGTGCTGGGCAATCACGACAGTATCCGTCTGGTGCCAGGCCTGGAGGCGATGCAGATTCAGATGCTGTTGAACGAGACCGCGGTGATCGAGCGTGACGGACAACAGTTGTACCTTGCCGGCATCGACGATGCGCACTACTACCAGGTGCATAACATCGACAAGGTCGCCGCGGAGATCCCCGAAGGGGCTGCCGCGCTATTGCTCTCGCATACCCCGGAGATCTATCGACATGCGGCCTACGCTGGTTTTGCCGCGATGCTCTGCGGGCATACCCATGGTGGACAGATCTGCCTGCCTGGGCGGATCGCCTTATTTTGGGATGCCAATTGTCCAAGGCGCCTCGCGGCTGGGCCTTGGCGCTATGGCGAGATGATCGGCTACACCTCGATGGGCACCGGCTCATCGGTGGTCCCGGCACGCCTCAACTGTCTGCCCGAGATCACCATTCATGAGCTTGTCGCCTCCGCCTAGCGATCAAGCCGAGTCCCGCAACCTTGCGAATAAACCTGTCGCTAGCAGATGGCCGATCAAAAAGATCCCGACCACCAGTCCTAGGTCGACCCAGTCCAGATCCAGCCAGAGGCTGGCGGCGAGGGCGGGCAACAAGGCCTCAGGGATCTGGTCCAGACCCGGCGAGTTCGTGCTCGGCGCGAGACCAAGCCGGCGCTTCAGGAAGCTCGCCAGCATGTCGCCGAGCATCGCCGTGGCGCCAATGGTCAGGCCAAGCCAGATTGGCCAGCCAATCAGCAGCGCTAGCAGCGGTGTCGCGATCAAGGCTGCCGCAAGTCCGCGCCAGGTCTTGGAGGAGCCAAGCAGTGGCCGGCCATCAGCGAGCCGCAGGCCCGCGTCCAGCGGCCGCGGATGATCGGCTCCAAACCAACGGCCAAGCAACCAGGGTGCGCCATTAGCGGCCGCGATCAGTGCGACCAGGAGGAGATCTGTCGGTATCCTGTGGAACGGCATGAACTATTAATAGTGATTGCGGATGGAAGGATTAGCAGCCAGTTTAAACCGAGTGATTACCCGCTTGTTGGCAACACCAATGCAGGGTGCGGCCTGCGCAGCAAGTTCTTTCTTCCTTTGCGCCTCTGCGTCCCTGCGCGAGCCTCTTCTTGCCACGTCACAACATCACGCGACATCATGTCGAGGCCGCACCCCTAATACAAGTTCAGTGCGCGCTAACTTGGGCCAGCTGCAGACAAGCCGCCGGATGCCCTGTTGGGCTTTTACCTTGGTCTTTGGTCTTTTGTTCTCTACACTCTGGAGCAGGTTCAGCAGGTCTTGTGTCGATATGCCTTCCTTCGTTCTTTGTCTCATTGAACAGCCATTTAGCCGCGCGCGACGCCTTGCCATCGGGCTGGCGATCACCGGGCTTGCTTGCGCTGCCCTGGCTGATAGTGTCAGCATTACAGACGAGGCAGACTTGCGGCATGTAGCCGAAGCAGGCTCGCATCCTGGCGCTCGGGCAGGATTGATCGCGGCCTATCAAGCCGAAGCAGCGCGCCGGGCACGCGACTATGATCGCGCCCAAGACATCTCGCCGCCACAGTTGCTCAGGTTGCTGGAGGTTTCTGAGCGCACCGGTAAATCCTTGGGGCAGGCCTTGGCGACCGGGGAGTTCGAGAGCGCGGGCACCTGGAATGACTTTGTGCGGCCGACCCTGGGGGATGGTCGCCTAGGCTCGGCGACTGGTGTGTGGCAATTCATCCCGAACACCTTTTTCCTGATCATCAAGCGTTACGGCAAAGCGCTGCTGGCGGCGAGCGCGGCGGACCTAAGCCAGGGCCGCGAACGGCTGGATCTGGGAGCGGGGCCGTTTAGCGATGCGCAGGTGCGCGCCATCATTCAAGAGACCGTCGCTGGAAGGCGCGATGCGGATGACGAGGCGTTGCGGCTGCTGCGACACAACTTCACGGTGCTGGCCTTTGCCAAGCATTATCTGAGCGTCGATTCTGGCGCCAAGACGCCCGTGGAGGACTATCTATTCCATTTCCTTGGCGAAACCCGCGGCAGACAGATCCTGGCGCTGGCTCGGGGGGAGGCGAGGCATACGCTCAGCGTCAAGCCCTCGGCGCCAGCGCTGGACGCCAAGATGCCAGGCCTTGCCGGCTTAGCTGATGCTGAGGGGCAACGGCTGCCGGGGTCGAGAACGCGGCTCCTCTTGCGGCCGGCATCGGCTCGAACCGCCTTGTCCACCTCGACCACCTCGACCACCCGCGGCCTCCTCGTCCCCCGGGGGCTTCTCTCCGGACAGGGTTTGTTCGCCGATGCTCAGGCTGCGAAGCCTGGCCGACCTAGGGCGCGCGCGGACTCCGGCAGTCCGTCGTCATCGGACCTGATGCCCTTCGAGTCGCGTCCATCCGAGTGGGGCTTGCCGGCTGATTCGCCCATCGTCACCGGCAATCCAGGGATGTTCTATCGCAACGCCAGCGCGCGGGCCGATCCTTACACTTGGGCTGAATTCATGCAGGCGCTATCGAGGCGGGTGAAGGCGCGCAGCCAGCCCGCCATGGTCCGAGCCAAGTATGGCGTCGGCTTTCCGCTCAACGGCGGCGATATGCCAGGCTGGACGCTCGACGAGGAGCAGGCGCCAACCCTTTCTGAGTTTCGCGATCAGGCCGGTGGTCGCCTGCTGTTGCCTGAAAAGCTGCTGACCGCACCGCTCGATGCCCACGAGATGCAGGCCTATAAGGCGCGCCTTGCCGAACTCATCGCTCAGGGTGAGACCGAGCCCGTGGCGCGCCTGCCAGCGTCCGCCGTGATGGCCCTCCAGCATCTGGGCGTCTTGGCGCCTGGGGTGACGGCGCTTGCGCCCGGCAGTCCTGAGCAAGCGCGGGCGCTGGCGGCCTTTCGCGCCCTGGTCGGTAAGGACGAGCCGGACGACCCGGCGCTCGCCGATCGGCTCATGCCCGCCGAACGGGTTGCCCTGGAACTCTATGATCGGCGGCTCGCGCAGTACGCGGCGCTCCAATCGGGTCAGCAGGCCGCCTTGCCCGAGGCCCTCGACCTCTTGGCGATCAGGTCATTGCTCAAAAGCCATCGGCGCGCGTCGCGGCCGCACATCGTTAAACTTCAGCAAGCCCTCGCCGAGCAAGGGCTGCAGACCCAGGTCGGTGGGCGCCCGCGGGTCAAACCGCGGCATTTCGATGGGATCGCCGGCAAGCTCACCGTTGCCGCGCTCGATCGGTTCCAATTGCATAATGGGCTGCTGCGGACGCAGGGTCGGCTCGATGCGGCCACCGCGGCGGCGCTGGGGCTACCACCCATGGGATCTGAGATCTTTTTCGTTCCAGTGGGTCCGCAATCACCGCTACGCGCGCAGGCCTCAGCCGTGACTGCCCAGCAGCCCGCAAGCTGTGAGGTTCCAACCCGGGATAGCGCCACCAATCTCATCGGACTCTTGCAGCGGCGTCAGGACTTTGCGCCGAATGGGCTGCACCTGATGTTCACTCAATCCGTTAGCTCGTCATCGCTGGCGCCGAATCCGCCAGCAGCGATGGATATGTGGATTACGCGCGAAGTCCTTGGGGATGGTCTGGGCGCTGATATCCGCGATGTCCAAATCGCTCAGCGCCTCCTGATCGAGCTTGAAGCGGCGCTTGTTGGTGGAGAAGATCAGCTCGCCATCGGGCGCGAGTAGGGCCAGGCTGGCGCGGATCAGTCTGACTTGATCGCGCTCGACCTCAAGGGTGCCGTCCATGCGCTTGGAGCTGGAAAAGGTCGGCGGATCGAGGAAGATCAGCCCGAAATGACCGCTGTAGGCACGGGCCTGCGCTAGCCACTCCAGACAGTTGGCCTGGATCAGTTGATGGTCCTGGCCGGTGAAGCCGTTCAGCGCGAGATTGCGCCTGGCCCAGTCGAGATAGGTCTTTGACAGATCGACCGTGGTGGTGGAGCGGGCGCCACTCCGCGCCGCATGGCAACTGGCAACGCCGGTGTAGCCAAACAGGTTGAGGATATGCCGACCCTTGGCCAAGCGACCGATCATCCGCCGCGTCTCGCGGTGGTCGAGGAACAGGCCGGTATCCAGATAGTCCGCGAAGTTGACCAAGAGGGTCAGCTCATCCTCGGCGACCTTGTGAAACTGGCCGGTCTGCGCAAGCCGCTCATATTGGGCCTTGCCGCGCTGCGGCTGGCGGACCTTGAAGAACAGGTCTTGCTCTGGCACCTCGAGCACCTCGGCGATGACGCCAAGGCCTTCGCGTAGCCGCCGCCGCGCGGCCTTGGGATCGATGTCGGGCGGGGCGGCGTATTCCTGTACCTGCACGAAACGCCGCTCCGGGGTGGCCGGGTTGGCGCTCTGGTAAAGATCGACGGCTAGCGCGTACTCGGGCAGATCGGCATCATAGAGTCGGTAGCAGCTGATGCCTTCGCGCGCTAGCCATTTCCCGAGCGCCTTCTGATTCTTGCGCAGCCGATTGGCGAGCATCTCGGCGCCGGGTCCGCGCTCGGCAACTGGCAGCGGGCGCGGGCGGTCGGAGACATGCGCCTCGGGGTGGACCTTAAAGTGCAGCAGCCGGCATTCGATTGGCCCGTTATAGAGGGTATGGAAGCGATGCGCGCGCAGCCCCATGCGCTTGCCAAGCTCGGGGTTACCGGTCAGTACGGCAGCGCGCCAGCCCTCGAACTGGGTGCGTAGCAGCGCTCCGAGTGACTGATAGAGGCCGGCGAGATCCTCGGCGCCGATGCGCTCGCCATAGGGCGGGTTGGTGATCAGCAGGCCAGGTATCGACGCTGGGTGGCTTGGCCGGCAATCCTCCAGTGCCTGTCGCTCGAACCGCAGATGACCGGCAAGCCCGGCATGCGAGGCATTGGCATGCGCGGCCTTGATCGCGGCCGGATCGAGATCGCTGCCGCGCAGCCTGGTGCTGCTGCGCGCGAGTCGATGCAGGCCGGTTGCGCGGCGCTCCTTGGCCTCGGCCAGGAGCGTCCTCCAGACACTCCAGGCCGCCTGATCATGACCACGCCAGCCGCTGAAGCCCCAATAGTCGCGCCGCAGTCCAGGGGCGATATCGGCGGCGATCAGCGCGCCTTCGATCACCAGGGTGCCGATGCCGCAGAGCGGGTCGATCAGCTCACCGCCGCCGGCGGCGATCTCGGGCCAGCCGGCCCGCAGTAGCAGCGCGGCCGCCAGGGTCTCCTTCAAGGGCGCGGCACCGCCTTGAATGCGCCAGCCGCGCCGATGCAGGGCCTCGCCGGAGAGATCGAGAAAGAGCACCGCCTGGTCGCGGAATAGCCGGCAGCGCAGCGCCAGATCGGGCTGGATCGGGCGCACGCTCGGGCGGCTGCCGCTACGCTCGCGGATCTGGTCGACGATCGCATCCTTGATGCGCCGGGCGGCGAACTGGCTGTGCTCGATCTGCGAGCGGGCACTGTCGACCGAGACCGCGAGGGTCTGCTCCGGGCCGAGGTGCTCGGACCAGTCGATCTCGCGCACGCCAGCGTAAAGCGCGTCTGAATCGGGCGCGGCGAAGTCGGCGAGTGGTAGCAGCACCCGGCTGGCCACACGCGACCAGAGGCAGACGCGATAGGCATCGGCCAGGCTGCCGGAAAAATCGACTCCGGCGCGGGTCTCGACGGCAGTCTCGATGCCAAGGCCACGCAGTTCATCGGCGAGCAGGCTTTCGAGATTGCGCGCGGCGCTGGCGAAGAAGCGAAACTGGCTCATCTGTTTCGGCTCATGCGTCAGTCGCCTTTGTCGAGGCTGAATCTGTCGAGGCTGAAGAGGCTGTAGGCATTGCTCCCTCTACAAGCGTTGGAGAAGTTGCCGCGGCAGAGGGGGCAGAGCGCCTTGTTTCACCGGCATTGGCATTGGCATTGGCATGAGTCTCGGCATTGGCGGCATCCGCATTGGCAGCCGCGGCAACCAGCGCGCTCGGTAATGGCCGCACCGAGTCCGGCAACTGCGAGACCAAGACCTCGGCGAAGGCATCCAATGCCTGCTGGCGCGGGAAGCTGCGCCGCGAGACCAGCGAGATGCGCCGATAGGCATCCGGCAGATGCAGCGGACGTCGCACGATTGGGCTGTCGGGTGGGTTATCGCCGCCGCAGGCCAACGCCGGCAGTAGGGTGCAGCCAAAACCGGCGCCGACCAGTTGCAGCAGGGTCTCCAGGCTGGAGGCACGCAGATCGGCCATCTCGCCGCTGCGCGGGCGCTCGGCCAGGCGGCAGACCTCCATCACCTGATGGGTCAGGCAATGGCCATCGCTGAGCAGCAGCAGCTCGGTCTCTTCCAGATCGGCCTCGGTGATCTCGGGCTTGTCGCCGAGCGGGTGCTGGCGCGGATGCGCGAGCCAGAACGGCTCCTCGAACAGCGGCCGCGCGACCAGCTCGGGCTCGGTGACCGGGGTTGCTAGCAGCGCCGCATCGATCTCATGATGCTCGAGCCGCTTGAGCAGGGTCTCGGTGATCTCCTCAATCAGTACCAGCTTGATCTGTGGCAGGCGCTCGCGCAGCGGTAGCAGGATCAACGGCAGCAGATAAGGGCTCAGCGTCGGGATGGCGCCGATACGCAGTGGCCCGGCGAGCGGGTCCTGATGGGCACGCGCTACCTGCTCAATGGCATCCGCCTGCTCCATCAGCAAGCGCGCATGCTGCAGGATCAGTTGACCGGTGGGGGTGATCTCAACCGAGCGATTGGTGCGCTCGAAGATGGTCACGCCTAGCTCATGCTCAAGCTTGCGGATCTGTCCACTCAGCGTCGGTTGACTCACGAACGAGCGCTCGGCCGCGCGGCCAAAGTGGCGAGTCTCGGCGAGGGCGAGGATGTACTTGATATCGCGCAGGTTCATAATGAGGAACAATGCGGCGCCTGAGGCCGCGGGCGCCTAGGGTCATTGCCGAAAACGCTTGCGCCACGGGGCGCGGGGTTACTCTCGAAGCGTTTGTCGACTTGCTCGAAGCGTTTGTTCATATCGGCCCGCATCAGCTCAAGGCGTTTATCCATATCGGCCTGCATCAGATCGAGGCGTTTATCGATTTGGTTGAAGCCTTGCCGCATCAGTTCGCGTTGGTGCTTGAGTTCCTCCTCGACGCGGACCATGCGCTCGCGCAGTTCGATCTCGTAGACCACTGGCGGTTTGCCTAGGCCTTGCTCGGCGATCCAGTCGCTGATGTTGTTTTTGACGTAGTCGCCAATCTGCCGCAGGTCTTCTTGAGCAATGGCCATCGGTTGGTCTCCTTATGTTCTAGGGTCTCAAGCAGCGCGGAAGTCAGGACGAATGGCTATAGCAGTGGCTCGGTCAAAACGGCTGCCTCTGTCTTAGGATCGGCGTTTACCGATCTCGCGAAGGTGGCATTGTGCGTTTCGACGCGATTGCGCCCTAGCTCCTTGGCCCGGTAGAGCGCCTCATCCGCGCGCTTGATCAGCATTTCATGATCGGGGTTGCTCGGATCATCCGCGGCGACGCCCATGCTGACCGTCACGACGCCCTGCGTGGCGGCTGGATGGTGCATGCTCAGCCCGGCAATCGCCTCACGCATGCCCTCGGCCATCTTGACCGCATCGGCCAGCCGGGTATTCGGCAGTACCAAGACGAATTCTTCACCACCATAGCGGGCACAGAAGTCGCCCCCGCGCTTGAGCCCATCGCTCAG
>Ga0180429_10005281_pt1 | contig 10260 bp, 20 predicted proteins | sample SS_ome_FD_132428 | JGI IMG/M metagenome (GOLD analysis project Ga0180429, IMG submission 132428) | Hypersaline lake sediment archaeal communities from the Salton Sea, California, USA - SS_1_S_1 metaG | ecosystem: Environmental > Aquatic > Non-marine Saline and Alkaline > Hypersaline > Sediment ...
CCCGTCCGCATGACCATGATCTCCTGGTACGACTGGGCCTCGTGCTACCCGGTCGGCCAGGAGATCATGCCCACCGAGAACGTCCAGTGCGTGGCGGCGGGCCTCAGGCGGGCCATCCTGACATTAGGAAAGATGCCGAAAGTGGCGTACTTAGACAACGGCAAGGCGTTCAAGGCCAAGGTTTTCACCAGCCAGGAGATCGACTTTGAGGAGGCGGGCTTTTACGGCATGTTTGCGCGTTTGGGGATCGAGACGATCTTTGCCTGGCCGTATCACGCGCAGTCCAAACCGGTGGAGCGCTTCTTTGGGACTTTCAATGAATTAGAACGGCTTATGCCCACGTACACGGGGGCGTCGATCCAGGACAAACCGGCCCACATGATGCGTAACGAAAAGCTCCATAAAAAACTCCATGAGCAGAAATACGGCGGGTGGGTCCCCACGGTGGACGAGGCCCTCCGGATTATCAACGGGTGGGTGACCGAGTATGCCCAGCGACCCCATACCGGGCTTAAGGGGCTCTGTCCTGGGGAGGTTCTGGCCTCGGGAAAGGGACCGGGCGTGGACGAGGCGGCGCTTAGGTTCCTCATGATGTCGATGGAAATCAAGCGCGTTCACCGGAACGGGGTGCGGTTCATGGGACGGAATTATTATGATGACGCGCTTTATGGGTACAAGGACCGGGTTTTGATCCGTTACGACCTGGAGAACCTGGACGCGGTCCTGGTCTTTGACCAGACAGGGTCTCGGTTTTTGTGTGCTGCCCAGGCGGTGCAGCCTGTCCACCCGGTGGCGCGGCTCACGGGGAAGCAAGAGGATCTGGACGCGGTGAAGGACGGGATCCGGCAGAAACTGGGCTTGAAAAAGGGGACGGAAGCGGTGGCCAGGGCCTATGTGGAGGCGGCGCCGGCTTTGGTGGCGATGCCGCAGAGCGCAGAGCGCATAGGGCAGAGCGAACGCCAGGCGCCAATCGCCAAGCGCGAAACGAAAAAGCTGCCCAGGGGGGAGGCGGAACGGATCGAGGCGGAGGCCAATAATATGAAGGTGTTGGAGCTGAAGCCGAAACAGTCCGAGCCTTTGTATCTGTCGGATTCGGACCGGTACGAAGCCCTTTTGGAGCGGGAATGCGGGGGTGAGACCCTGGCTTTGGATGAGATGGCGTTCATGCGCTATTTCGAGAAGACGGATGTGTATAGGGGCCTGAAGGATCGGTTTGAGTTTTTGCGGGAGCTGTATCTGGCGGGTCCGGAAGAGGAAGGAGGTATCCATTGAAAAATGTATTCGTGCACACCAGTAATGTGAAGCATTTCATGGACGCCATGCGGGAGGCGGAGAAGGTGCGGGCCGAGCCGGTGCTTTTGGCGTTTCACGGGGAGGCGGGACGGGGCAAGACCTCGGCGGCCCGGTTTTTCGCGGCCCAGGAGGGGTGGGTCTATGTACGGGCCCTGAGAGGATGGTCTGAATTGTGGATGCTCCAGGACCTCTGCTTTGAGATGCAGATCGACCCGATTCCTGGGCGGAAGAAGCCGGCCTTTGAGCGGATCCGGTCTGCGCTCTACGAGAGCCCGAAGGCGGTGCTTATCGACGAGGCGGACAAATTGTCCGAGGGTCTCATCGAGTGGGTGCGGGACCTGGCGGATCTGACGTTTGTGCCGTTCGCGCTCATCGGTGAAAAGCTGGTGCTCCGGAAGATGCAGAAGGAGAAAAGGGTCTGGTCGCGAACCCTGCGGGCCGTGGAGTTCGGGCCGATCTCCACCAAGGATGTGATGTTCTTCGCCAGGCAGGCGGCGGATATGACGCTGTCGGCGGATCAGGCCAACCAGATCCAGGGGCGCACGGACGGGGATTTCCGATTGGTCACCCGGGTGGTCCGGAAATTGGAGGACCTGGCCAGCGTGAACCAACCCGGGCAGGGCCGGATCACGGATGAGATGGTGAAAGTGGCCATCAAGCAGGGCCTTTGGGGGAGGACCCCATGACCTTTGCCGAGCGGATGAGACGGGCAGCCAGGGGCCTTGAGGAATTCCGGGCGATGGATCTGGCCGACGCCATGAAGGTCCAGACGTACCGGGAACGGCGCCAGGTCCGGGACTATGTGCGGGATTTTGTGCGGCGGGGCGAGATGGTGCGGGTCTCCAGGGGGCGGTATCGGTATGTTGCTGTGATTCGGCGGGGGTATATGGATGTGATCTGGCATCTGTGCCGGTCCCACCGGCAGTTTGACACGGACGAAATCGAGCGGCTCTCGGGCGCGGCCCGGGCCACGGTCCTGGAGTATCTCCGGTGTCTGGTCGGTTTCGGGTTTTTGCGGCAGCGGGCCAGGGGCCGGTGGGAGCTGGTCCGGGATCCGGGGCCGGAGCGGCCGGTGGATACGGGGAAGTGCGCGAGGCTGAAGAGGCAAAGGAAAAAGTCTCTCACAGAGCTCACAGAGGACACAGAGGGGTGAAGTTATGAAAGCTGAAGACATGGGGTTCAATGTTCGGACGTGGCACCATGACCGGCGGTTGACGCGGGCGGAGAGCTGCTTTTTGGGGGTTTTGTGGGTGGACCACGTGGGCAGGGATCATAAGATCTCCGCCATTGATCTGGCCAGGGCCTTTGCCTACGGCATGGAGGCCAAGGTTTTGGATCCAAAGGAGCCCGGGAACCGGCCGGAGCTGGAGCAGTGGAAGCGGGACGTGCGGTACATGCAGACCCATTTGATCGAGCGGCATGACCACATCCCCCTCTTCTCCAAGGCCGGGACGGACGGCGGGTACTGGATCGCGGCCGATGATTCGGAGGCGGACGAGTATTATTACCCCATGCGGCAGCGGGGGATCCGGGGGATCCGGAAGGCCACTCGGGGCAAGAAGGCCAGCATGATCGAGGCGGTGACCCAGCTCGCCTTTGATTTCGATTTTGACGAGATCGAGGGGGAGGAGGCCCTGCGGGCCATACCGGATCGGCCAAAAAGTACGGCGCCTGAGATCGTGGACGCGCTCCTGGACACCATGACGCGCAACCCGGAGCGGTTTTCTGAGCGGCTGGAGCGGCTCAGGGAAAAATATTTTTCCGGTGGGGTGGTGTTGGGGAGGGATCGGCTGGCCGAGGTGAGGGGGAAGGCCAAAGAGTTGGAGCGGATGGTGGCGGCGTTGGGATAAATCACGTTTCACGTATCACGTTTCATTCCCTTTTTTGCAGATGGTTTAAGAAAAATGGGGGAGGTTCAACGGTTCACGGTTCAGAGGTTCAGCGGTTGAAAACGGTAAGAAAGGCATCTGAAATCTACAAGAAGCAGAACACCCTCCTCCATCGGGCGTTTGCGGCGGTGGGGATGCCGTATCAGGATCATAAGGAGGTCTGGCTGAGACTCATGACGGAGATCGCGGGGCGGCGCGTCACGGGCTTGAGCCGGCTCACCTTGTGGGAGCGGCACCAGGTGTTGGCGCATTTCAGGAAACAGGGTCAACGGATCTTTGCGCCGGGGGTGCCCAGGGAGGTCAAGAACTGGAAAAAGGGGGATCCGGAGATCGAATACGGGTTTCGGGAAGACGCGGATCCCCAGGTGCGGATGGTCTACGCCATGTGGGCCGAGATGGGGTATGCGCAAAAGACGCTCCGAGGGCTGTGCTGGAAGCTGTTTCGGGTGAACGAGCCCCGGTGGCTGGATGACCGGCAGTTGGGGCATCTGGTGAATGTGGTGCAGCAGAAGGCCAAGTTCAGGGGGTTCGGTACCTATTATAAAAGGAGCGCTTAGTTGCAAAGCGCATGGCGCATAGCGATTACGGAGGCCAGATGATAGCCGAGGACATGGAAAAAATCAGCACCTGGTTTGACCAGCAGATCGAGGCGCTGGAGGCCTCGCCCGTGTACCCGGAGATCCGGGAACGGGTGGAGGGGCTTAAGAATAAGGTGGCACGGATCAAAAGGGAGGCCGTAGATGCTATTTTACCCGACGATGCACTTTAACGACCGGTGGGAGGAGCGGGTGGCGCCCCAGCTGCCCAGCGTGCGGGAGCTCAATGAGATCATTGAGGGCTCCGTTCGGATCCAGAAGCAGCGGGATCTGTTTACCCCGAAAGGGTATCGGCAGCGGGTCCTGGCCCTCTACTGGAACCCGGATAAGAATGTGGTGTTCAAGGTGGATCAGAAGGCCGGGAAGGTGGTGACCTGTTTGACCCCGGAATTGGCGAGGGAGATATGCAGCGACGAGACGAGCGACTGGTAGAGTGTCCCCACAATGAGGGGGTGCACTATTATGTGTGGCACTGTAACGAACAGAAACGGCTGGGACTGCGGCCGTGTGTGGACTGCAAGGCGCCGGATCGCGCCAAGTCTTTAACGGAGGTGTGTTTGGATGGAAACGGCGGAAGAGATCCTAAGCGGAAATGATTATTTCACCTGCGAGCGGTTTCAATGCACCATGCGGCGGGCCGTGTGTCTTGGGCGTCAGGCGCCGAAATTAGTCCAGGGCGGGGGTTTTAACGTCTGGACAGGCGGCCTTCTGGCCTGCCGGGACTGTGATCAGGGGCGGGAGATCAGCGGGCGGCCGAAGTCGCAAAGCGCCAAGCGCAGAGTGCATGGCGCAAAGCGGGCCGGGGCCAAGCCGACGGTGAGCCAGGACGGGGTGCGGGAGGGCTACAAGCTCTGTTTCAAGTGCATGGAGACCAAAAAGAAGGACGCTGGGTTCTACAAAGACCCCAGGCATCATGACGGGTACAAGAATATCTGCAAGGCCTGCATGAAAAGTGCGCAAAATGAGAGGCGGGGCAGACGACGGAAGACGGAAGGCAGACGACGGAAGACGGACGACGGAGGACGGACATGAGACTGAGAGATCTGGATGAGGATTCCATGCTTCGGGTCGGGATGTTGGGGTTGCTGGTCTTTGTTGCGGGGATCGGGTTTGGGTATTGGTGGTGCTATCAAGCGCTAAGCGCGTAGGCGCAAAGCGCAGAGCGCATGGCGCATGGCGGATAGACGCTTTGCGCTTTGCTCTATGCGCTATGCGTTCTGGAGGAACATGATGCGGTGTCCCATTTGCGGTGGTGACTTTGATGTCCGGGAGGCCATGATGGACCAGGAGTGGCGGGAGATCATCGGGCTCCTGCCCGGGTTCGGGGGGCAGGGGCGGCTGGTGTTCGAGTATGTGGAGAAATTTGGGGTGGGGCCGCTTCGGATAAAGAGCAAGAAGATTTTGAGGCTTTTGAAAGAGGTGTCCAGGCTGTTTGATACCGGCGAGTTCGCGTATCAGAAGCGCAAGTATTCGGCAAGTAGTCGGGTAGTCATTGAGGCCCTCAAGGTAGTAAACAACAAGCATTTCTCGCAGCCGCTTGAGAACCATAACTATCTGAAAAAGGTGATGATTTCGTTACAGCAGGAAGTAAACAGGGAGGCAAGTAAAAGGAAGGAAAGGGAGATGAGGAACGCGGAGCTCGGAACGCGGAACGCGGAACAAGAGGGGCAGGATGCCGGGGATTTTGTGAGCGCGGCCGAGTATCTGAAGAGCATCGGGAAAGGGAGTTTGTCGGAGGCGGTGGGGGCGAAGCTTGAAACTTGAGACTGGAAACTCGAAACTGGATGCGCGCAAAACCGTTGAACCCTAATCAGAGAGGTGCGTGATGAGTGAGAAAAAGGCTAAGGCCATGAGACAGGCAAAGGCAGCGGACGGCGACCAGCCTTTGTTTCAGATGGAGGTCGTGATGATGCGTAGCGGCCACGTGCAGGTAAACCATTTTCCGACAGACCCGGAATGGGCGCTCAAGGCCCTGACCGGGGCCATCCATGCGGTGACCGCCTATTTTTTGAGGCATCCCCAGGCCGGCGAAGAAAAAAAGATCGTGGTGCCAGAGCGGGCGCCGCTGATCCTGCCCCATTGAGGAACGAGATGCGTGCAAAACCGTTGAACCGTGAACCGTGAACCATTGAACCCTTGAGGAGAACCATGAAAGAGAGACCGGATTTGCGGGCCGATCAAGCGGCCGGGCGGATTGAGGAGAGGCAGAGGGATGTGTTTTTTTGGAGGGCGGCATATAGGCGCTTGAAACAGCGTAGGTTTACGGGTGTTTTGATGGTCCGCTTTGTGGACGGGGAGATTGAGGGGTATAGGTTAGATGAGGCGCCAGGCATCAGGCTTTAGGCTCAAGGAAGTTGGATGAAAAAAAGGCTTGACAAAATGAAGAAAGTGTGCGTTAGATGGGGGCGCTTAAATTCCGAAGGCGGCACTCGCCCCCGTCTGGGCGGTTTTTTATGCCACCAATTTATCCCGAGACTCCCCGTATCCGCGAGGGCGGGGGCGCTACCTTTGGAGCGTAAGCAGGTCTCGGGAACTTTTATTTTGAGCGGGGAGTCACCCGGGATAGCTTAAATTTCAAAGGAGGCAGTTATGGGCAACGTCGTCAAATTCGAGGCACAGGGCAAGGCGTACCAGCTCTCTCTGATCGAGAGGGATGGCGGCAAATGGGTCACCGCACAGCAGGCGGGCGAGGCGATGGGCGTCAAGAACATTCGGGATCTGATCGGCGGACTGAAGGAATCCGGCGAACTCAAGGCGGGTAAACATTACCGTCGGGTTATCCTACAGAAAAGAACTCGTGGAAATCCAAACACTTTGGTCCTCTCCTATCGCGGCGTGATCCGCGTCGCCATGCGAGCCCAGGGATCGCGGGCCAGGCTCTTTCGGGACTGGGCAGAGGACGTGCTTTACCAGGTCATGATGACCGGGTCCTATGGCACGCCGAGGCATTTGGGCCCCAACCAGCTTGAGGCTTTGCTGGCCCATGCGCGGCGGGAGGCCATGTTTCGCGGCATTGCCCTGGCCGAGGTGCTTCGGGACTTTGACCGGGACAAAATCGCCAAGATCATCCACTTTCGGAGGATGGGCTTGTCACAAATCGAGACGGCCAGGGCTTTACAGGTTCCCCAGGATCAGATCAAGCGTCTGGAACGCCGGCTCCGCCAGGTGGATATCCACTTTGATCCGGTCATCGCCAACAAGCGGGACAAGATGATCCGCGAAACCCTCATCGAAAACCTCCTGGTCCAGCCCCGCCTCCCCATGAGGGCGGAAGGGGGTGCCCGATGACCCAGATCACCCAAGAGACCGTTGACCGGGAGTGCCGGAAGAACCAGCCTTTGATGGCCCTGTCGCGGCTGTCCGGGATCCTGGGGGCCGTGGCGTACCTGGCCCACGAGGACGACCGGCAGGGGCCGCCCTGGGATGATTTCGTCATGTCCCTCCACCAGATGCGGGAGAGCCTGGACGAGATCTACCGGCAGGTGGAGGCCATTTAGGCGCAAAGTGCATAGCGCAAAGCGCATAGCGCCAAGCGGCCCGCCATGCGCCACGCACCATGCGCTATGCGAAAACCGCTTGACATCATCAACCGGATAATTTAGAATCAGTCATCCTTTTAATAAATCGGGCGTTTTATCGTTTATCCTACCTACTCTGAAGCCCGGCCTTTCGAGACCCTGTTGAACCTCGAACGGCCGGGCTTTGTCTTTTATAGGGGGTTGTGGGTTGCGCGTTCCGCGTTAATCTTCAATATTCAATAATCAATATTCAATGTTAGCGCATAGGGCATGGCGAAAACCCATGAGCCTCAAGATCAAAAACCACCGTCCTCCAGGGCCTGCTGACACACCCGGCCCACCCGAAGCTGATCGAGCTTTTGTGCTGGTTCTGCGTCCGGTATTCGGAGACGGTGTTCACCTGCGGGTGGGAGGCGAGGGACTATGCGTCGGTGCATAGCTGTTCACCCTTTCGGGGCATGGACGTGCGGTCCTGGATCTACAAAAACCCCCAGGCCGTGGTGGACGATACCAATGACCACTGGCTTTATGACACAGACCGGCCGTGGAAGCGGTGCGCCATCTGGCACAATACGGGCCGGGGACGCCATATTCATTTACAGGTGCATCCGCATACGGTTTACGTGAAACGTGAAACGTGAAACGTGAAAACCTTTGGACCGTGAACCCTTTTGAACCCCTGAACCTCAAGGAGAGAACCATGAAAAAACGAAAACAGGCCCTTTGGATTTTGCTGCTGCTCATCCCGATCCTGGCTACCGGGTGCGCCGGGACACAGGACGAGAAAACCGCCGTATTGACCAACGGTTACAAGGCCCTGAGCGCGGCGGCCGCGACCTATGACGTGGCGTTTCAGTCCTTGGCGGATCTCTATGTCCAGGGGGCGATCGACGAAGCCGCCAAGACCAAGGCGATTGAGTACGGCAGCTATTTCTGGGCCGGGTACCATATGGCCGTGGAGGCCCTGGAATCGTACCAGAAGACCGGAAGCCTCGAAGATCAGGAGGCCCTGAGTGCGGCCCTGGCCGAGGTGTCCAGGCTCCTGGGCGTGTTCCTGGGATACGTGGAACCGCTTTTGAATTGAATATTGAATATTGAATATTGAAGATTTGAGGGGAGAACAGATGGAGACGACATTAGCATTTATACTGAGCATTATCCAGCTCATCATGAAGTACGGGATCCCCGGGGTGATCAGCATCATCAAGGACTGGGACATCGGGGAGGAGGGCCCCACCCTGGAGCAGATCCAGGCGCTCAAGACCCGGGTACCGAAACCGGAGACGTATTTTGAAGAAAATGATGCGTGAAACGTGAAACGTGATGCGTGAAAAACCCGCAACGCGCAACCCGTAACGCGCGACGAGGAAATCATGAAAAAAAAATGGTACAGACAGAAGACGTTCTGGGCCGGGCTGGCCGGGTTGGTGGCCGCTGCCCAGGGGTTTATGACCGGCGCGATGGGGGCTGATGGGGCCATCCAGCTGGCCGTGACATCGATTATCGGGATTTTCCTGCGCCAGGGGGTGGAGGGCGCCAAGTCGTGATCGACGATTACGCCTCCGCCAAATTCTGGGCCGACATCGGCCAATGGATCTTCAACGCCCTGGTGGCCACTTACCTGTGGATCAACCGCCGGCACAACGAGACCCTGGACAAGATCGAGTCGGCCTGCGAGAAGATCGACGAGCACGAACGGGATATCAGTCTGCTCAAATCCCACCCGTCCCACGACCAGTCAGGCCGGATGGTGGAGCAGATCGAGCGGATGAGCGGCGAGATCAGCGAGATCAAGGGCCGGTTGACCGGGATCAACCGGGCGGTCGATTTGATGAACGAATATCTCATCAAGAGGGAGCGATAGATGCGATTCGACAAGATGGTTACAGCGGACCGGCGCCTGGTGATCCTCCGGTGTCTCAATGAGGATCCGGGCTACACCCTCAACGAGAGCATGCTCCAGTCCATGTTAGAGGCCCTGGGACACAACGTGAGCCGGGACCGGATCCGGACGGACCTGGCCTGGCTCAGGGATCAGGGGCTGATCGAGATCGATGAGGTGGTCAGCGTCCAGGTGGCCAGGATCACCGGGCCTGGCGTGGACGCGGCCACCGGCAAAATGGTCGTGCCGGGCGTCCGGCGGCCGAGGCCCGAATGATGGCACAGGCATCGTCCATCGACCGTCTGCCCGACGATATCCGCGACCGGCTCCAGGAGCTGCTCCGGGACCCGAGGGTCACCCAGTTAGAGGCAACCCGAAGGATCAACGGGATCCTGGAAGAGGAAGGGGCATCGGAGAGGCTGAGCAAAAGTGCGGTCAACCGCTATTCGCGGAAAATGGATGAGGTGGGGGCCAAACTGCGCCAGTCTCGGGAGATCGCCAAGATGTGGATCGGAAAGCTGGGCACCGAACCCCAGGGGGAGGTGGGGAAGCTCCTGAACGAAATGGTGCGGACCCTGGCCTTTGAGGCCACGATGGAGATGGCAGACGGGACCGAACCGATTCAGCCGCGCATGCTCAGGGATTTGAGCATCGCCCTGGAAAAGCTGGAAAAGGCCGCCTCTGAAAATGTGAAACGGGATCAGGATATTCGCGACCGGGCCCTGGAAGACGCGGCCCAGGCCGTGGAAAAAGGCGCCAGCGCCGAGCAGATCCGGGCCTTGAGGGAACAGTACCTCTAACATTGAATATTGATTATTGAATATTGAAGATTAACGCGGAATATTGAAGATTAACGCGGAACGCGGAACATCAACCTAAAATCTGCGATCCCTGAACCCGTAACCCGTAACGCGCAACCCCCTATGAAAGGCAACGCGAAAAATATTCCGGACACGCCGAACAGGGTTTTCCTGCCGTATCAGCAGCGATGGATCGATGATCATTCGCGGTTGAAGCTCATGGAGAAGTCGCGGCAGATCGGGATCTCCTGGGGCACGGCCTATGGGGCCGTGGAAAAGACC
>Ga0180429_10005282_pt1 | contig 10254 bp, 4 predicted proteins | sample SS_ome_FD_132428 | JGI IMG/M metagenome (GOLD analysis project Ga0180429, IMG submission 132428) | Hypersaline lake sediment archaeal communities from the Salton Sea, California, USA - SS_1_S_1 metaG | ecosystem: Environmental > Aquatic > Non-marine Saline and Alkaline > Hypersaline > Sediment ...
CGCATGCATCTCAAGCGTTTCCGGATCGTCGTCAACGACGAGAATCGCCGACGCGCCGTGCTCTGCGTGAGGAACCAACCCGTGCTGATCGAGCGCTCTCGTCAGATCGGTCAACTCGATCGGCTTTGTCAAGTAGTCAAGCTCGACGACCGCGCCACCCTCTGGAGAAAGCGAACAGAACAACACAGGCAACGCCCGTGTCTTGGGGTGCCTCTTGATCGCCCGCAGCACCCCCCAGCCCTGGTGAGGGTCCGAGCTCACGTCTACGATCACTGCACCCGGCGGCGACGCGACCAGCTGTGACAGCCAGTCCTCCGCACCGTCCGTGAACGCCGTCTCTACAGCAAGACCGTGCCCTGACAGGTAGTCGCTTAGCTGCTGCCACATCCCATCACGGTGGCTCACCAGCATCACGCTCGCCTCGGCACCCAATGAGCCCGGTACAGGCATGGCCTGTGCCGCCGGCGGTTGCACCATGGGCAAGGTGACGTAGAAGGTCGAGCCCGCGCCCTCCCCGCCTGACGAGCGCACGCTGACCGTGCCGCCGTGCTGTTCGACCAGGCGCCGGCTGATCGCCAGACCCAGGCCGAGACCATGGTAACCGCGTCCAAGGCTCCGCTCCGAGCGGCGGAACTCGTCGAAGACGATCGACTGCTCCGCCGGCGGGATCCCTAGTCCCGTGTCGCGCACCGTCACAGTCGCCGAGCCGGCCTCCGATGTCACGGCTAGCGACACGTGGCCCTGATTCGTGAACTTGACAGCGTTGTTCACCAGGTTGAGCACCACCTGCCGCAACCGCACCCGATCCCCCCACACCCAGGGACTACGCGCCGGGAGATCTGCATGCCAGCGCAAGCCCTTGTCCTCGGCCAATTGGCGGCCCGTCTCAGCCACCAGCCGCAGGGCGTCGCTGAGGTCGACGTAGTCAAACGCTAGATGTAGCCGCCCGGCATCGCTGCTGGCGAGATCAAGTACATCCCCGACCATCCCACCGAGGTGCTGAGCGTTGGCGTGGATCTGCGCCACATCCCGAAGGACGTGCTCCGGTACCGCAAGTCTCCCTTCCTCACTCTCCTGCACCAGAATGCTGCTCAGACCTACAACCAGGCTGAGAGGTGTACGCAGCTCGTGACTGACGGTCGACAGGAAGCGGCTCTTCAGCTCGTTGGCATCCTCAGCCTGTTGGCGTGCTCCGATGGCCTCGCGGTACAGCGCGACACTGTGGAGCGCCGTTGCCAGTTGCTGGCTAATCGCACCGTACAGGCCCAGTTGGGCAGTGTCGAACGCCAAGTAGCCCAGCTGCCCCATGGGGCTCGAGAGCGGGAACAGCGCCAGACCGAATGTCGCGTCCTCCGGCAACAGGTCCCTGGGTGGGAACTCGCGGCTTCGGATACGAACAGTGCGCCGTTCACTGCTCTGATCCTGTGACACGATGGACCGCACCACGGTCCAGGCCATCGAATCGTCGCCGGCAGCCTCAAACTGTGCCAGCCATACAGTCTCGACGCCCATGGTGGGCAGGTGCTCTGCCAGGATGTCGGTGACCTCGTTCTCGTCCCGGGCCGCCAGCAGATTGGCCGTCAGAGCTCCTAGGCGGTTTAGCATCCAGTGCCGGTCGACGGTCTGCCTGCGTAGCCAGCGTCCGGTGTTAACGTTGAGGGCAGTGCGCGCCTGTTCCAGTAGCTCGTACACCGGGCCGGATGGCGGCGTCACACGTCTCCGGCAATCCGATGCCAGCATCGTGAGCGCCGTTCCCCACGCGTGGGCATGCTGCGCTGGCTCGTTCACCCGCGCCAGAACCGCACGCAGGGCCGCCCTCAATGCGAGCGAATCATCTCTGATCCTCCCTGGTGCACACGACGACACCAAACGCCGGCAGAGGGACACGGCCTCCTCGCGGGATAGGTCCCAGGCTCCATCTAGCACGACAGCGGCCATAGCCTCCACCAGCTGCTCAGGGTCGTCGGGGGTGCCCGTCGCCTCGTGCGGCCCAGGGTGCTCGGACAGGGCGTCTAGATCACCCGATGTCTGCCCGCAGCCGCACGACTCACGCGCCACCAGACGGGTCTCGACGGTGGACGACGCGATGCTCTCGGTTCGTCCGGTGAGGTACGCAACCAGCGACTGCAGTGCACGATACCCCATCTGCTCAAGAGGAATGTGAACACTGCTCAGTGCCGGGGTCTGAACGACGCTTTCAGGGCGGTCGTCAAAGCCGATGATGGCGACGTCCTGGGGTATGCGGAACCCGGCCTCGCGAATCGCCTGCATAGCGCCGATGGCTGACTCATCATTGCTGACCATCACGGCTGAAAACACGACGCCGGCGTCAAGCAGCGCCTGCATGGCGGCATAGCCGCCCCTGTAGACGTGATGGCCCCATGCGACCAGGTACGGATCCGGCACCAGGGCGTGTAGGGCCACGGCATCCTGGTAGGCCCGCAGGCGCTCGCCCGTGTCACCTGCGATGTCCTCCCGGCTGCCCGCGATGAACGCGATCCGCCGGTGCCCGTGCTCGGCCAGATGGCGCATGGCCTCCAGTGTGCCAAAGCGGTTGTCCGCCGAGACTGTGGGGCCCGCTTCTCCAGAGCCGACAAAGATCACGGGATGGCCGTTCTCGCGCAGATCCTGGACGTAGCGCGTGAGCGCCGGAAGGTGGAGGGGGTTGACCACAATCAGACCATCCATGTTCCAGGGTCCGATGGGGACGAAATCCACGTCGGGCGAGGAGATCGGCCACGCCGTGCGCAGCACGTCGCCCTCGGTGGTCCACGCGCCCATACCGCAGGCCAGGACGAGATTGCAGTCCAGATCGCGTGCAGCTCGGCTGATCCCACGGTAGACGGGGTCCAGGTAGCTCAGGGGCGTTGCAGTCCAAGCGTACTGCCAGCCTGCAAGCACCCCGATCGTCGGTCGATCCTGCGCGCCTCGCTGCGGCATACCGTGCTGCCCTTCCATCCTCACCACGTCAGATCACCCATAGCTTAGTGACCATAGGGCCTACAGTCAAGACGGGTTGGGCTCAATCACACATGTAGATAGGTCAGGGGCTGCGCCGCCAAACACTATCGGCAGTGCCCATCTCGACGACCAGCCAGCAGGCCGCACTGGGGAAGCGCATCGAGCTGGAAGCCGGTAAGGCTGGGAGACACGTCCGTCTCGGACAGTAGCGGTCAGCGCCGGCGCTCGATGGCGTACGGGTTGCTGTGCAATGCTGCGGGTGGTCGGCGTTTTCATTGCAGGCTGCTAATGTACAATGGGCCCTATGCTACGGAAGCCCCAGCTTCCCGCACCGAAGCCGACTCGGACGCAGCGCTCGCTGTCCTTGAGCGGCGATTGGGCGCGACCCCATCTACAGAGGACGCGGACATGCTGGAGGGGAAGGCAGAGCAGCTCAAAGTCATAGTGATGGGCAGCACTGCCGGCGCCTGGTGCCTTAGCAAAGGGCTCACCGGCGCCTGGCTGCACATTTGCCGTGCAGAATCAATAGACTTGGGTGACAAGTGCGCAGGCCCGGCCCTCGAGGACACGGGGATGCGACTCGCGCAGCTACCGAAAGGATCTGCTAGATGGACACTCGGCTAGAAACGGTCTATGTAGGGGGCTGCGTGCTGGATGGGACACCCCAGCCCGTCAACGGCGGGTACGTGGAGATGCTGGGGGAGACGTACTACTGCATCCGGCACTACGACCAGATGCCGCCGTTCTTTATGAGCGTGGTGAGCAGCTCGGATCATTGGATGTTTATCTCCAGTACGGGGGGACTGTCGGCGGGGCGGGCGAACGCGGAGTCGGCGCTGTTCCCGTACTATACGGACGATAAGCTGACGGAGAACGCGTCCAACACGGGGCACGTGGCGGTGTTCCGGGTGATGAAGGACGGGCAATGGTATCTGTGGGAGCCGTTCTCGGACCGGTACGCGGGCATTTACGCCCTGGAGCGGAATCTCTACAAGAACGTGGCCGGGGACAAGCTGGTCTTTGAGGAGGTCAACCAGGATCTGGGGCTGGCGTACAGTGCAGCCTGGCGGACGAGCGACCGGTACGGGTTTGTGATGACGGGCCGGTTGCGGAATGATTCCATTGAGGCTCGCGCGGTCGAGCTGGTCACCGGGCTGCAGAACTTGCTGCCCTATGGCGCCACGACGGCGCTGCAGTCGACGTTCAGCAACCTGCTCAACGGGTATAAGCGCAATGAGCTGGCCCCGCAAGCGGGGTTGGGGATGTTCGGGCTGAGCTCGACGCTGACGGATCTGGCGGAGCCCAGCGAGAGCCTGAAGGCCACGACGGTGTGGCAGGTGGGGTTCGAGAACCCGGGTTATCTGCTGTCGACACACCAACTGGACGATTTCCGACGGGGCAAGGCGATCGCCACCGAGCGCGATGTCCGAGGGCGCAGGGGCGCCTATCTGGTATCGGCGGCGGTTGAGCTGGCGGCGGGCCAGGAACGCGAATGGCACGTGGTGGCGGAGGTGAACCAGGACAGCGTGGCTGTCGCTGCGTTGATCAACGGGCTCGGGCGTGACGAGACCACCATCAAGCAGGATCTTGAGCGGGACATCGCGGACGGGACCAGGGAGCTGGTGTCGATCGTGGCTGCTGCCGATGGACTCCAGGTCTCGGGCGATCGGATGGCGGCAGCGCACCACTTTGCCAATGTGCTGTTTAACACGATGCGCGGCGGGATCTTCGTCGACAACTACACCATCGACAGGGCCGACCTGGTGGATTTCGTGCGGGTCCGCAACCGTCCGGTGTTGGCGGCTGAGCAGGCGTTCTTCGAGGCGTTGCCGGATACCATGAGCGCTGCCGAGCTCCAAGCGCGAGCCGAGCAGACCGGGGGCGCCTCACTACGGCGCCTGTGCAGCGAGTATCTGCCGCTCACCTTTAGCCGCCGGCACGGCGATCCCAGCCGTCCGTGGAACCAGTTCTCGATCAACCTGCGGAAGCCCGACGGCACCCGGCGGCTGGACTATCAGGGCAACTGGCGCGATATCTTCCAGAATTGGGAGGCACTGCTCTGGAGCTATCCGGAGTTCATCGAGGACGTGATCGGCACCTTCGTCAACGCGACGACGGCGGATGGGTACAACCCTTACCGTGTCACACGGGACGGCGCCGAATGGGAAGCGCCGGCGCCGGACGACCCCTGGGCCAACATTGGGTACTGGAGCGACCATCAGATCATCTACCTGCAGAAGCTGCTGGAGATGTCAGCGCGCTTCCATCCCGGGGCGTTGCAGGCGCAGTTGGATCAGCGCGTCTTCAGCCACTTGAACGTCCCCTATCGCATCAAGCCATATGGGGACCTGCTGGCGGACTGGTACGACACGATCGCGTTCGATCAGGATCTCCATAAGAGGATCGCCGAGGATGTGGCGGTAATGGGGACCGACGGCAAGCTGGTGCCGGCGGAAGGGGGGGAGGTCCTCCACGTCAGCCTGATCGAGAAACTCCTGGTCCTGCTGTTGGCCAAGCTGGGCAACTTCGTGCCCGAGGGCGGCATCTGGATGAACACGCAGCGGCCTGAGTGGAACGATGCCAACAATGCCCTGGTGGGCAAGGGGCTCTCGGTGGTGACGACGGCGTATTTGCGCCGGTATGTGGCCTTCGTGCGAGAGCTACTGGCGGACGCTGCTGTGGACCACGTGGCGGTGACGGCGGAGGTCCAACAGCTGCTGACGGCGTATGATGCAGTGTTCCGAGTGCACGAGGGAACGCTGCAGGGCGCTTTCTCCAACCGCCAACGACGCGATGTGATGGACGGACTGGGGCAGGCGAGCAGTGACGCTCGATGGCAGATCTACGACCACGGGCTGTCCGGCAGCTTTGTATCGCTGGAGAGGGATGGACTGGTCGCATTCCTGGATCTGGCGCTGGCCTATGTGGAGCACACGCTGCGGGCGAGCCAACGCCCGGACGGTCTGTACCACGCGTACAACGTCCTGAGTCTGGGGGACGGCACTGCGTCGGTGGCCCACCTGCAAGAGATGCTGGAGGGACAGGTGGCGGTGCTCTCGTCGGGCATGCTGTCGGGCGAGGAGAGCCTGGCGCTGCTGCAGAGCTTGAGGGAGAGCGCGATGTACCGCGCCGACCAGCACAGCTACATTCTGTATCCCGACCGGGATCTGCCGGGATTCCTGCGAAAGAACCAGATGCTGCCGGCGCAGGCGGCGGGCTCGAAGCTGGTGGCAAAGCTGCTCGCGGACGGGGACCGTACCCTGATCCTGAGGGACGAGAACGGTCTGTATCACTTCAACGGCGCGTTCCGGAATGCCAAGGGCGTTGTGGGGGCTTTGGAGGCGCTGAGGGCGCGGGAGGGTTACGCCGGTCTGGTGGATGCGGAGTCGGCGATGATCCTGGATCTGTTCGAGGCGACCTTCCAGCACAGCAAGTTCACTGGGCGGTCGGGCACGTTCTTCGCCTTCGAGGGACTGGGCAGCATCTACTGGCATATGGTCTCGAAGCTGCTGCTGGCGGCGGCGGAGTGCACGCTAGAGGCCGTGGAGGCGGGTGAGGATGTCGATACAGTGGCGGCTCTCACCGCGGCGTACTATGACATCCGGAAGGGGCTGGGGTTCAACAAGTCGCCGGCGGAGTATGGAGCGTTCCCGACCGATCCCTATTCGCACACCCCGGCGGGACAGGGGGCGAAGCAGCCCGGCATGACGGGGCTGGTGAAGGAGGAGATCCTGACCCGGCTGGGTGAGTTGGGTGTGGTGGTTGAGGATGGGGTGCTGGCCTTCGAGCCGGTGATGCTGCGGGCGGGCGAGTTCATGGACGCGCCGACGCAGTTTTCGTATGTGGATCTTGAGGGCGAGGCGCGCGTGCTTGATCTGCCCGCGGGGGTGCTGGCGTTCACATACTGCCAGGTGCCCGTGGTGTATGTGGCGGGCGGAGAGGCGGGGACCGAGGTGCATACCACGGATGGTGGGGTGGAGAGGGTGGAAGGGAGTGCGTTATCGCGCGAGGTGAGCGCGTCGATCTTCAAACGGGAGGGGCGAGTGGAGCGGCTGGTGGTGCATGTGGGCGCGGGGGGTGATTCCCCGCGCTAGCGAGCAAGTGGATAGAGATGCTCCCGCCGGACAACAGTCCGGCGGGTTGCTCGTCTAGAGGAGCGAGGCGGCCTGGACCTGGACCTTCCGGACTGCGGCGGCGATGTCGTCCATGTCAGCGCGGGTGCCGAGGAGCATGTTCTGGGTGAACCACACCCCTTCGGTGGTGCAGGCGCGCTCGGTCACCGGGCAGTCGGGTAGTACGTCCGGGTAGCCGCCGGTCTGGCCGACGGCGCGCTTGAGGCGCCGGACGCCGTCCTGGATGGCGGGCATGCGGTAGAGGGGCACATAGCCCTCGCTGCACGGGATGCCCTCCGCGGCGAGCGCCTCGAGGAAGCGCTCGCGCGGCAAGCCGTCGAACGCCGCGGGATCGTAGCGGCTGATGAAGAGGTGATAGCCGTGCTGGGTGACGCGCGGGTCGCGGGCCTGTGCGTCGAATCCCTCGATCTCCTCCAGGCGCCGGGCCAGGTAGCGCCCGTTCTCCTCACGCACGCGGGCCAGTTCCTCGAAGCGCGTGAGCTGGGCCAGCAGCACCGCGGCCTGCCACTGGGTCATGCGGTAGTTGCCGCCGAGGATCTCGTGCTGGTACCAGCGCCCGTCGCGAACGCGCCCGCAGTTGTGAACCGACCAGCACCGCTCCGCCAGGTCCTCGCGGTCGGTGACGATAAAGCCGCCCTCGCCGGCGTTGATGTTCTTGGACGACTGGAAGCTGAAGCAGCCCAGCTCGCCGTGGGCGCCGACGCGGCGTCCGTTCCACGCAGCGCCGTGGGCCTGACAGGCGTCCTCAATCACGGGTAGACCGTGGGCTCGCGCGACGGCCAGGATACGGTCGAGGTCCGCGGGCAGGCCGCCGATGTGCACGGGCACGATGGCGCGGGTGCGCGGCGTGATCGCGGCCTCCATCGCATCGGGGTCCATGTTGTACGTGCCGGGGTCGATATCGACGAAGACGGGGACGGCGCCCGCCATCAGACAGGCGGTGGCCGTGGCGAGGAAGGTGTAGGAAGGGATGATGACCTCGTCGCCGTAGTCGATGTCAATGGCGCGGAGGGCGACCTGCAGGCCGACGGAGCCGTTGAAGACGGCTTGTCCATACGCGGCGTCGTGGACCTTGGCGAACGCTTCCTCGAACGCCGTGACGTTCGCGCCATCGGGGGCGACACCCCATATGCCCGACTCGAGAGTCGCCGTGAGGGCGTGGCGCTCTCGTTCATCCCAGATTGGCCACGTGGGGAAGGACGCGGTACGGATGGCGGTTCCGCCAAGGATCGCGAGTTGGTCAGGCATGGGGTCTCCTCCTGGAAGTGCGCGACGGCTTTCCGCAACTGTACACCACCTGACGGTGGTGCCGAGCGGCCAGGCCATGGTAAGTGCTCGACCCGACCTGATCGGGCGGTCAGTCGGAGGGGATGCCGCGTCCGGTGTCAAGATCCCTCGTTGTCGTGGGCCAAGGCGCGAACACTCGATTCACCCACTCGGGCTGACAGGCAAATCGGGTGTCGATCCGCGCTTGAGGTTTGGGCGAACGGGGACCTGATAGCTCAGAAACCTGAAGTGCGCCCTGCCAGCCGCACGCTGGCCTGGACGATCATCTCGCCGGCTTCAGGAGCCAGGGCGGCCGGGTAGCCATAGTACCGGTACGCCTCGGCGATTTCGTAGCCGCCGACATCATAGGCCGCGCGGTCAGGGATGTAGCCCACGTCGCCGTTGGCGTAGCCGACGATGAAGGTCTGGATGTCCGGCAGCGCATCCTTGATTTGTCGGCCCATGCCGGAGAAGAGCTCGCCGGGAATGCCGACGAGCGCCCAATCACCGACGCGGATGACCTGGAGCGGCGCCTCTATGGTGTCCGGCACCGTGCCCTCCCACACGCGAACCAGGGTCGCGTCGGCCCAGGCGAGCATCGCCCGCCGGATCTTGGCCTCGACAGCAGCCTCTGTGTCCGCGAACGCCGAAAGGGCTTCGGCATACTGGGCCTGCAATCGATCCAGCTCCGCAGCGCCGGGCACCGTCAACAGCGGCAACGCCAGCTGCTCACAAGCATAGGTCACCGTCGCCGCCCCGCCTCCGCGGTCGGCGGGTTGCGCATCGATCTCTGTCAGGGCATCGTGCACAGCGCCTGCCAGGCGCTGCCCCAACCATTCGACGTCCTCAAAGCTCCCGCGACGCACGGGATCGACGTTGCCATCGGCACCTGTCAGGAAGAATCCTGCGCCCCCTGAGGCTGTCTCCAGCGCTTGGATCGCGGCGCCCGGGTAGTCAGTCGAGATGAGGCGATTGTCCGCGTTCATCACAACGGGATGACACCCATAGTTGATCAGCAGCGCGACTGCTTCGCCCTGGGGGTCGCGCAACCGGGCGACACCGACGTCAGTGTCGATCTCCTGACCGTCGCCGCGACGATTGTGTGCCCCTTGGGGGAGTGATGCGTTGCCCACGTCAAGCGTGACCGGCTGCATTGCGGTGACGGCCTGCTCTGCGAGGCTGACCAGCCTCGGCGGGAGCGTTGTCAGATAGCTAGTGGCCACCTCTCCACACTCGTGAAGCGCCAGGGTCGCCGGTCCGCTGTGGGTGTGTGTGCACGCCAGCATCACGGCTTCGACAGGTGTTCCTGCGGCAGTCGCGATCTTGCGACGGATCTCCAGCGAGAGATCGCGCGCCAGTCCGAGCAGGTCACAGACGACGAGGAGTGCAAGCTGCCTGCCGTCGCTCAGTGCCAGGGCCCGAGCAAAGAGAGGATCGTGCACGCCAAAGGCAGGACCGATCCGCGCCACGTAGCCGGACAGGTGGATCTCGCGGGGCTGCCCAGTGGCGGGGTCGGTGTCGATCGCCGGGGTGATGTCGGTGGTCGCTGTGCCTGCGTGCAGTCCGGCATGGAAGGATTGCATGTATACCTCCATCGTCCTGTGCGGGTATGCGGGCGCAGTCCGAAACACTCACACATAGGAGGGCAGCAGCTGTCGATGTCCAGGCCCGGGCGGGCGGCCAGAAGACGTCGCGAACCCTGCGGGTTCGGTCCGGACCGTCTCTACAGCAGAGCGGCGGCCGATGGGTCTGTGTACTCGTGGATGCATTTCACTTTTGGGGGCAAAGGCCAGATCAGCATCTGCGCGACCCTGCGACCGCATGCTCGTTGCGCCCTAGAGGTAGTGTAGAATGGTGATGCGCAACGCAAGCCTGCGTTGCGCGCTATCTTGCC
>Ga0180429_10005285_pt1 | contig 10251 bp, 7 predicted proteins | sample SS_ome_FD_132428 | JGI IMG/M metagenome (GOLD analysis project Ga0180429, IMG submission 132428) | Hypersaline lake sediment archaeal communities from the Salton Sea, California, USA - SS_1_S_1 metaG | ecosystem: Environmental > Aquatic > Non-marine Saline and Alkaline > Hypersaline > Sediment ...
CCTCGGATTCCTCGCCTCGGCCAGCGCTGTGGCACTCCTCGGCACCTCCGGCTGGTTGATCTCCTTCGCTGCCGAGATGCCGCCGGTGCTGGCGCTGGGAGTGGCTGCGGTGCTGGTGCGCACCTTCGCGCTCACCCGGTCGGTGTTCCGCTATGCCGAGCGACTTGTCGGACACGATGCAGCCTTCCGCGGACTGACACGGCTGCGCGAGGAGGTGTATGCGCGCCTGGAACGGCTCGCCCCGGTGGGCTTGGCCCGGTTCACCCGCGGTGATCTGCTGTCGCGCCTCGTCGCCGATGTCGACACCGCACTGGATCTGCCGTTGCGGGTGGTGCTGCCGTGGGCGCAGGCCGTCGCGGTGTCCGTCGGCACGGTCGCCTTCCTGCTGTGGCTCGACCCCGGAGCCGGTGTCGCGACGGCGATCGCTCTCGCCCTCGGGTTGACGCTCGTGCCCTGGCTGGTCGCTCGCCTGGCCGCGCGCGCGGAGGCCCGACTCGCACCGTTGCGCGGTGAGGTCTCGAGCACCGTGGTCGCGAGCCTTGCCGGCAGCAGCGATCTGCTCGCTTATGGCGCGACCGGTGCCGCTTTGCAACGAGTTCGCGCGGTGGACGATGAGTTGACGGCGGTGGCGCGTCGAGAATCGGCGAGCCTGGGCATCTCAGCCGGGCTCGGCATCGTCTTGCAGGGCGTTGCCGTCGTGGCGGCGCTCGCCCTCGCGATGCCCGCGGTCACCTCCGGTCAGCTCGAACCGGTGTGGCTCGCAGTCGTCGCGCTCGTTCCGCTGGCCGCCTATGACCTGCTCACCACGCTGCCGGCGTCAGCACTGGCCCTGCAGCGGGTGCGGGCCTCGGCTGCCCGAGTCGTGGAGGTCATCGACTCTCCGCTCCCGGTTGCCGATCCGGTGGATCGGCTCGGACCGCCGGTGGCCCCGTACGCGGTGGGCGTTCGCGACCTGCGGGCCCGCTGGTCGCCGGACAGTCCACTGACCCTTCACGGGATCGACCTCACGCTCGCCCCCGGAGAACGCATCGGGATCGTCGGGCCGAGCGGTGCCGGCAAGTCGACATTGGCCGCGGTGCTGCTGGGGTTCTTGTCCTATGAAGGCGCCGTGATGGTCGGGGGCCGAGAGATCGGCCAAGTCGATGGTGATGATCTGCGGACCTGCGTCACCTTGCTGACCCAGGATGCGCACGTGTTCGACACCACGATCGAGGCGAATCTTCGTCTAGGCGACGCGCATGCCGATCACGATGAGATGCTCCGGATGCTCGAACGGGTGGGCCTGCACTCCTGGCTCGAGCAGCAGCCCGATGGGCTGGCGACACAGGTCGGATCAGGCGGAGTGACGATGTCGGGAGGTGAACGCCAACGCCTGGCTTTGGCCCGGTTGCTCCTAGCGCACCGGCCGATCATGGTCTTCGATGAGCCCACCGAACATCTTGATCCGGCGACCGCCGATGCGCTCACCGATGTGCTGCTCGAGGTCACCGAGGGAACATCCACGGTGTTGATCACCCACCGCTTGCGCGATCTCGATCGTCTCGACCGCATCGTCGTGCTCATCTCGGGTGAAGTCGTGGCCAGTGGAACCCATGAGGAATTGCTTGCCGAGGATGGTTGGTACGCCGATCGCTGGCGGGCAGAGACCGAGCAGGCCGATCTGGCCGCACTCACCGCATCCATCCCAGCAGGCACCGCCATCCGCCGCTGATCGATATCGATCGTTCAGTCCCGCACGATGCCGGGAACCTCTCGGTAGCCGACGGCGACGACGGCGTTAGTCGGCACACTGCTGCGCGCGCGCACGCGCACCCGGTAGGTGCCCTTCTCCGCGACGGCCGAATATCGACTGAGATAGAGGTAGGAAGTACGCGAGTACGGCTCATAGAACGGTGTGCGCTCATCGGGTCGGATCGTCGTCCGCTTTCCCGATGGGGACACCAGGATCACCACCGGCTGTCGCCTGTTGGGTACGGCATTCGCCGGAGCGGTATCGGTGATGAGCAGCTGCAATCTCAGCGGCTGGCCCTCCTGCATCCGGAACCGGAAGCCCCGCTGCATCTTCCGAGCGGCCAAGGACGCATAGACCGCGAACGAAACGGTGCCGTCCATCAGGAGAGGTCCGCGCTTGGGTGTCGAGTCCCGGGCATCGAGGCGAACCGGTTGATGTGCTGATGCGACTCCGGGAACCTGGACCAGCCCTATCGTGACCGCGACGAGGACGAGGACTCGAAGGAGAAGGCCTGCATGCGTTCGCTGGTTCGGGTGCATGGAGCGAGTCTGACCGGTCATCGGGCCCGACGCACACCGGCGGGATAGCTGCGCAGCCGTCGAGCTCCCTGAGAGCCCCACGTCTACGACCCCTACCGCCCGGTTCGCGATCGAGACACGGCCTGCGAATGCGAGTGAGAGGATGCGGGCATGGCTGACGGTGGGCGCAGTGATGCGGGCCTGTTCTCCGCGGTGGTTGCGGTGGCGGCCGGACTCGAACTGCGCTCGACCCTGCGCCGGATCGTGACCGCTGCCGTCGATCTGTCCGATGCCACTTATGGAGCCCTCGGAGTCATCGACGAATCCGGATGCGTGACGGAGTTCATCCATGTCGGCATGGATGCGACGACGGTGGAGACGATCGGTGCACCGCCGACCGGACGCGGGGTGCTCGGAGTCCTCATCGACCATCCGCTGCCCATCCGTCTGGATGATCTGATGGATCATCCCGGGGCCGCGGGGTTCCCCGAGGGTCACCCGCCGATGCATTCCTTCCTCGGTGTCCCGGTGCGGGTGCGCGGACGTGTCTTCGGCAACCTCTATCTGACCGAGAAGCGCGGCGGTTCACGATTCACCGCCGAGGATGAGCAGACGGTCACCGCGCTTGCCGCTGCCGCTGCGGTGGCGATCGAGAACGCTCGGCTCTTCGAACACACCCGGCTTCGGGGTCAGTGGCAGGAGGCGTTGACGAGCATCGACAGTGTGGTGTTCGCCGGTGCGAATCCGGATGAGGTGATGGCAGCAGCGGCTGAACAGGCGCGCGCCATCACCGGGGCCGATATCGCGGTCGTCGTCGCGCAGGATCATGATGCGGATCAGTTGCCAGCCGGTTGTGTGCATGCGCTTTCGCTTGCGGTGGCCACGCCTGAGCGCAATCACGGATGGCTGGTGTTGGGATGGATCGATCCGCTTCGGCAGATGTCTCCGGAGCATGTGGAGCTAGCCCGTGAATTCGCCGCCCAGGTCGCGGTGACGGTGAGCCTGGCCCAATCTCGTAGTGAGCAGGAGCGGTTGGCTGTCTTCGAAGACCGCGATCGCATCGCGCGCGACCTGCACGATCTGGTCATCCAGCGGCTGTTCGCCACCGGCATGATGCTGCAGGGCGCGCTGCGCAGCAATGAGATTCCTAGAGACGTGCGCGAACGCCTGTCGCGATCCGTCGATGAGCTCGACGAGACGATCAAGGAGATCCGCCAGACGATCTTCGCCCTGCACGAACCGGTGGAGTTGAACACGGATTCAGTGCGGGGCCTGGTGCTGCGTGAGACCTCGCAGTCTGCGGCGCTGCTCGGATTCTCGCCTTCAGTTCGCTTCGTGGGGCCGGTGGATTCGGTGACCACTCCAATGCTGACCGACCATCTGATCGCAGTGTTGCGTGAGGCATTGACGAATGCGGCCAAGCACGCTCGAGCGAACACGGTCGAGATCCTCGTGCAGTTCGCCGACGGGGTGCTGTCGCTGGTCGTGACCGACGATGGAGTCGGGATCGGCGATGGTGGTCGCTTGTCGGGGTTGGCGAACATCACCGCACGCGCCGATGAACTCGGCGGGGTCTGCGCGGTGGAACGCGTCGACGAATCCGGCGGAACTCGCCTGCGCTGGTCCGTCCGCCTCTAGGCTCCGCCCGATCCGAATCCCGACCTGCGATAGGTCGACGAGGCGGGTGCGCCATCATCCGACAACGACGGCAAACCGGATTACGGGGGAGTAGTTAGTCCGGTCAAGCGTCGTTCTCGTGAGAAGTGGACGGTTTCACAGCCTGATCGTCGCAGAGTTCAGTGGCCCTGTTCGGCGTCGCGGCGGGCCACGTAGGCCGCGGCCTGGGTGCGCCGCTCCATGCCCATCTTCGCCAGCAGGCTCGACACGTAGTTCTTCACCGTCTTCTCCGCCAGGTGCATCCGCTCTCCGATCTGGCGGTTGGTCAGCCCCTCGCCGATGAGGTCGAGGATGCGTGACTCTTGATCGGTGAGCGCATCGAGCCGTTCGTCATGCTGCTCGCCTTTGCGCAACCGGTCGAGCACACGTTGGGTCGCCACCGGATCGAGCAGGGATTTGCCGGCTGCGACCTGGCGGATCGCATCGATGAGGTCGTTGCCGCGGATCTCTTTCAACACGTATCCCGACGCCCCGGCCATGATCGCGTCGAATAGCGCCTCATCATCGGCGTAGGAGGTCAGCATCAGGCAGTGCACCTCGGGCATCGCATCACGGATCTCGCGGCACACCTCGACTCCGCTGCCATCGGGTAGCCGCACATCGAGCACCGCCACATTCGGTCGCACCGCGGGGATGCGTGCGATGGCCTCGGCCACACTGCCAGCCTCGCCCACGACGTCGAGGTCGCTTTCCAGGTTCACCAGATCGGCCAGTCCGCGTCGGACGATCTCGTGGTCGTCGAGCAGGAACACCCGGGTGGGTTCGACGGAGGGATCGACAGCCATATCGGAAGTCTGCCCTATCCGCGCCGCTGGTCGGTGGAAGGATGGAGGCAGTGCCCGAGACCCGGGCCGAACGACATCACGAGAGGTCTCACGATGACCCAGGATTCACACAGGCACGATCCGCTCAGTGGCTTCCTGCCCAGCGACGAACCGATCCGGTTGCTCGCCCCCGACGGCACTGCGACAGCCCACCCCCTCGTCCCCCAACCGGTCGACCCGATCGCCGATGCGGACCTGTTGCGCGCGATGTATCGCGACATGGTGCTGGCACGCCGCGTCGATACCGAAGCCACCGCGTTGCAGCGCACCGGCGAACTCGGTCTGTGGTCGTCGTGCCTGGGTCAGGAGGCCGCCCAGATCGGTTCGGCCCACGCCATGCGTGCCAACGACTTCGCCTTCCCGACCTATCGCGAATCCGCCGTTGCCTGGGCCCGCGGGGTCGATCCCGTAGGCCTGCTCGGGCTGTATCGCGGCACCACCCACGGTGGCTGGGATCCGGTCGAGCACGGCTTCGGCCTGTTCACGATCGTGTTGGGCAGCCAGGTGCTGCATGCGGTGGGTTATGCGATGGGCATCCAGCGTGATGGCAGCGATGACGCGGTGATCGCCTACTACGGCGACGGCGCGGGCAGCGAAGGCGATGTGCACGAGGCGATGGTGTTCGCCACGGTCGAGGCAGCGCCCGTGGTGTTCTTCTGCCAGAACAACGGCTGGGCGATCTCCGAACCGATCGAGCGGCAAACCCGGGTGCCGTTCGCGCAGCGGGCCGCCGGTTATGGCATGCCGGCGGTGCGCATCGACGGCAATGACGTGTTGGCGGCACTCGCGGTGACCCGCTGGGCTTTGGAACGGGTTCGCACCGGCAGCGGCCCGGTGTTCATCGAGGCGATCACCTATCGCATGGGTGCCCACACCACCTCGGATGATCCGACGCGTTACCGCCCGGCCGGTGAGTTGGAACACTGGGCGAACCTCGATCCGATCGATCGGATGGAGCGCTATCTGCGCAGCACCGGCGCAGCCGACGATGCGTGGTTCGCCGATCTCGACGCGCAAGCCGAAGCGCTCGGTGAACGCATCCGCGCCCATGTTCGCGGCGCACAGGATCCCGCCCCGATCGAGATGTTCGACCATGTCTATGCCGAACCGCATGCAGATGTGCAGCGCGATCGAACACGCTGGGAGTCGATCATCGCCGGTGGTGCAGCATGAGCGGCGTGACCACCGAGATGACGATGGTCTCCGCACTCAATGCGGCGCTGCGTCGCGCGATGGATGAGGACCCGAAGGTCCTCCTGCTCGGGGAGGACATCGGCACCCTCGGCGGGGTGTTCCGTGTCACCGATGGCCTGGCGAAGGATTTCGGTGATTCCCGAGTCGTCGGCACGCCATTGGCCGAGGCCGGAATCGTTGGTACCGCAGTCGGTTTGGCGATGCGTGGATATCGGCCGGTGGTAGAGATCCAGTTCGATGGCTTCGTCTACCCGGCCTTCGATCAGATCGTCACCCAGGTCGCCAAGCACCACTACCGCTCGGGTGGTCGAACGACACTGCCGATCGTGATCCGCATTCCCTATGGCGGTGGGATCGGTGCGGTCGAGCATCACAGTGAGTCCCCCGAGGCCTATTTCGTGCACACACCGGGATTGCGCACCCTGACACCGGCGGATGCGGATGAGGCCTACCACCTGCTGCGTGCGGCGATCGCGTGCGATGACCCGGTGGTGTTCTTCGAACCCAAGCGCCGGTATTGGGATCGTGCCGAGGTCGACACGGCACGCGCGGTCGATCCGTGGACATCACGGGTGGTGCGCGAAGGCGGTGACATCACACTCGTGGCCTACGGCCCGATGGTGCGCACGTGCCGCGAAGCCGCCGATGCCCTGGCCGGTCAGGGCGTACAGGCCCAGGTGATCGATCTGCGGTCGCTCTCGCCACTGGATCTCGATCCCGTCATCGCATCGGTGCAGCGCACCGGGCGCTGTGTCGTCGTTCATGAAGCGGTCGAGATCGCCGGTCTCGGTGCGGAGATCGCCGCACAGGTGCAGCAGCAGTGCTTCTTCCACCTCGAGGCACCCGTCACACGCGTCGCGGGGGCGTATCTGCCCTATCCGCCAAGCAGGTTCGAGAAGCACTACCTCCCGAGCATCGATCGGGTGATCGCCACGGTGAATCAGGTGATGAGCCTGTGAGCGACCAGGTATTCGCCCTGCCCGATGTGGGCGAGGGATTGACCGAGGCCGAGATCGTGCGCTGGCGGGTTGCGCCGGGCGACACCGTCGCGGTGAACGACCCGATCGTCGACATCGAGACCGCCAAGGCCGTCGTGGAGTTGCCCAGTCCCTTCGCGGGCATCGTGGCGGCGCTCCTCGTCGAGGAGGGGCAGATCGTCGAAGTCGGTGCGCCGATCCTGTCGGTGTCGGAACAGGGCGAGTCGCAGACGGCGCGCACCCCGGTGCTCATCGGCTATGGCGTGATGGAGGACCGGGTCCATGTCGAGACACCCGGTGACTCGAGCCACTCGACTCGAGCGACACCCACCATCTCCAGTCCACCGGCCGCCGCACCGACGATTGACGGCGGGAATGCGCAGCGAGTCCTTGCCAAACCGCCGGTGCGCGCGTTGGCTCGCGAACTCGGAGTCGACATCACGCGCATCATTCCCACCGGCCCGTACGGCGATGTCACACGTGATGACATCCACCGCGCGGCAGCCACCCCCGCGTCTGAGTTACGCGAGTGGTCGTTAACTCCCGAAGTTAACGACCACTCGCGTAACTCAGACGAGCCCGGCGAGCGGGTTGCGGTTCGCGGCGTGCAACGGTCGATGGCTGCCGCGATGGTCGCCTCCGCATCGACGGCGGTTGCTGTGAGCGTCTGGAAGGACGTCGATGTCTCCGGCACGGTTGCCGCGGTAGAGGAGCTGCGCGAGCGACTTGGCATCCGAGTCACGCCCCTGGCTCTCGCAGCGCTCGCAGTGGTGCAAGCGGTGCGCCGCACCCCCATCGTCAATGCCACCTGGCATGACACGGCCGAGGGCGCCGAGATCGAGCGGCATGCCGGAGTGCAACTGGGCATCGCGGTAGCGGGTCCGCGAGGGCTGGTGGTGCCGAAGATCGCCGATGCCGATCGCCTCGACGTGAACGGTATGGCAGCGGCACTTGCACACCTCACGACGAAGGCCCGCGAGGATCGCATCACCCCCGCTGATTCACTCGGCGCGACGATCACCATCACCAATATCGGGGTGTTCGACGTCGACGGGGGCACCCCGGTGCTGCCACCCGGACAGGCAGCAATCCTCGCAACCGGTCGGATCATCGATCGACCATGGGCCATCGACGGTGGATTGGCGGTGCGTCCGGTGATGCAGTTGTCGCTGACCTTCGACCATCGCATCGTCGACGGTCAGCAGGGGGCGAGTTTCCTCTCGGATGTGGCATCCTTCCTCGCCGCCCCCGACGTCCCGCTAGCGTGAGGCCCATGAGTTCTTCGACCTACCCGCTGCCCCCCGATGCCGACCTGGACACCCTCATCGCCACCTGGGAATCCGCCCACGACGATCTGCTCGAACTGCTTGACTCCCTCGACGACGAGCAGTGGAATGCACCGACCGATCTGCCCGGGTGGAGCGTGGCCGATGTGGTCGCGCACATCACCTGGCTCGAACTGTGGCTGATGGGTGATGTCGAGCCGGCCCACGAACCGGATTGGTCGACGCTGCCGCATGCGGCGAGCGACAAGGCCAAGTTCATGGAGACCCCGGTCGATCGACGCCGGTCGTGGTCGCGCGAGGAGGTGATGGCCGAAACCCGCGAGACACTGCAGCGGCGGCTCTCCAGCCTGCGCAGCGACTTCACCGATCGCAATGACGCCTACGAGGGCCCCTTCGGGCCGGGCAATATCGGTGGCCTGGTGCAGCAGCGCACCTTCGACACCTGGGTCCATGAGCAGGACATCCGTCGCGCAGTCAGCAAGCCGGGGAGTCTTGACACCCCCGGCGCGCGGGCATCGGCAACCCAGATCGCCCCGGGTCTGGGCAAGATCGTCGGCAAGGGTGCCGGTGCCGGCGTGGGCGAATCGGTGCGATTCACCATCATCGAACCTGGAGTGGTCTTCGATATCACCGTCGTCGTCGGTGAGGACGGCCGGGCCCGCATGGTGGAGTCGATCGATGAGCCAACAGCGACGCTGACAATGCCGTTCGAGGCGTTCATGCTCGCCACCGGCGGTCGTGCCCCCGATTGGCGTTCGACCGTCACCGTCGAAGGTGATGCGGATCTCGCCGATCGAGTGCTGTCGAATATGACGCTCATCCGCTGATCACCGCGCTCGATGAGTCTGACCGCCGCGTGGGTTGCCGCCTGGTCGGCTGACCCGACGCGGGTCGTGCTGCGGGCACCTGCGGAGGACGTCGCCTGGACCGCTGCGGAACTCGACGAACGCACATCAACAGCGGCAGCTGCGTTGCAGGCAGGCGATGTGCAGGCCGGTGATCGGGTGCTGCTGTCGTGCGCGCCATCGGCGGCGACGGTGGTGGCCTATATCGCCATCTTGCGAACCGGGGCCGTCGTGGTGCCTGCCAACACCGGCTACACGACGGGCGAACTCGCCCACATCGAGTCGATCGCGCAGCCGACCCACCGCATCACCGATGCGAACGTCGACCTCGTTGATCTGCCGGCACCACTGACGAGTCCGCGCCTCGACACGGCATCATCCGATGCGCCGGCGATGCTCGGGTTCACCTCCGGGACGACCGGGAAGCCCAAGGCCGCGCAGTTGTCGCACGGAAATCTGCTGGCCGGAGCCCGCGCGGTGGTCGAGGCCTGGGAATGGTCGGCGGATGATGTTCTGCTGCACTGTTTGCCGATGTTCCACATGCACGGCCTCGGTGTCGGGATCAACGGCACCTTCACTGCCGGTGCCGCCCTGCTCGTGCTGCCCGGATTCGATCCCACGACTATTGCCGAACACGCTTCGCTTGCGTCGATGTTCTTCGGGGTGCCGACGATGTATTCCCGCCTCGCGGATGCAGACCAGCTCGACGCACTGCGCACGATGCGGCTCATCGTCTCCGGTAGCGCACCTTTACCCGTCGACCTGTTCACCACTATCGCTGAGCAAGTCGGCCAGGCGCCGCTGGAGAGATACGGGATGACTGAGACGGTCATGCTGACCGGCAATCCGCTGCATGGTGAGCGCCGCCCGGGCAGTGTCGGAATGGCGATGCCCGACGTCGATATCCGATTGGGTGCGGACGATGTCGTCGAGGTGCGCGGGCCGAATGTCTTCGGCGGCTACCTCGGGGTCGACCCTGGTGAGACCTTCACTGCCGATGGCTGGTTCCCGACCGGCGACATCGGCAGAGTAGACGACGATGGCTACTGGCACCTCTTCGGTCGGGCGAGTGAGTTGATCATCACCGGCGGCTACAACGTCTACCCCCGTGAGGTCGAAGACGTCCTGCGCGAGCATCCGAGGGTGCAGGATGTCGCGGTGATCGGCCGGCCCTCGCGCGAGTGGGGCGAGGAGGTGA
>Ga0180429_10005287_pt1 | contig 10250 bp, 4 predicted proteins | sample SS_ome_FD_132428 | JGI IMG/M metagenome (GOLD analysis project Ga0180429, IMG submission 132428) | Hypersaline lake sediment archaeal communities from the Salton Sea, California, USA - SS_1_S_1 metaG | ecosystem: Environmental > Aquatic > Non-marine Saline and Alkaline > Hypersaline > Sediment ...
GAAGTCATCGGTTGCTCCGTGGTGGTAGCCTGGTTTCACCCCGGCGCCGGCCATCCAGATCGTGAAACCGTGGGGATTGTGATCGCGCCCGTTCTGGAAACGGCCGGTGGCTCCGTCGAAGAACTCGAAGGTCGGGGTGCGCCCGAATTCCGTGCCGCAGACCACGAGGGTGTCCTCGAGTAGACCACGGACGGCGAGATCGTGCAGCAGCGCGGCGATGGGACGGTCCACGGCATGGGCGTTTCCGCGGTGACCCTTCTCGAGCTCCGAGTGCTGGTCCCACAGGTTCCCGTATCGACTCGTGGCGTGGTTTACCGTGATATAGCGCACCCCGGCTTCGGCGAAGCGCCGGGCGAGGAGGAGAGCCCGGCCGAATTCGTCGGTGTGATCTTCGCCGATTCCGTAGAGTTTTCTCGTGGCGGGTGACTCGCTCTCGAGATCGAGGAGTCCGGGAGCCTGTGCCTGCATGCGAAAGGCCAGCTCCATCTGCCCGATCTGCTTTTCGACCGGAGAGTGAAGTTCGTTCATCCGGCGGACGAAGGCGAGGTGGCGTTCCTGTTCCTGGAAGCCCGCCTCGAGATTGTCCCATACCAGTCGCTTCACGGTATCGTCCTCGAACACCGGGGTTCCCCCGCAATCGGCGGGGAGAAATCCGGTGGGACGATTCGGATCGGTCGGCGTGATGTCGATGTAGCCGGGCAGGTTTTCGTTCTCCGTTCCCAGGCCGTAGAGGAGCCAGCTGCCCAGGGTCGGACGAATCTCGACCGGAACGCCGGTGTGCAGGACCCTCTTCGCGGTGATGTGATCGTTGCTCTCGTGGTGCAGCGAGTGGAGAAAGCAGAGGCGATCGATATGACGTCCGTTGATCTCGGGAAAGAGGTCGCTCGCCCAGGTCCCGCTCTCGCCCCAGTGCCGCCACGAGAAGGGCGAGGGGATCACCGCGCCCTGCCGGGAAAAGGTGAACTCGGGCGGATGGATCGAGTCCGGGAGGGGCTGCCCGGCATACTGTGCCAGCGATGGCTTGTCGTCGTAGGAATCGAGCTGGGACAAACCACCCTCGAGAAAGACGAGGATCATCCTCCGCGCCCGTGGTGCATGGTGGAAGGCTCCCCGTTCCGCCCCGACTCCGCTGCGCGCGAGGAGGTCGGCCGCGGCGATCGAGCCGATTCCAAGCAGGCCGCGTCGGAGCGCTTCGCGTCGTGTCGGGGGGGGAAACATGGTGGTCTCTACTCGAGGTGGCTGAGGGAGTCGGTGCAGAAGAGGCCGAGGCAGGCGCGCGACCAGGCGGCAATGTCATCGAGGCCCGCGGTTCGATTCGCGGAAACGTAGTCGAGAAGCGCGTCGTGCGCGGCGGATTCCGGGGGACGACCGAGGACCGTCTCGAAGAGTGCTTCGGCCCGGTCCCCCGGTTCATCGAACTCGCTTACGAGATTCTCCGCGACGAGGTCGGCGAAATGGCGGGGCAGCGGGTTGTTGAGCCACCAGAGGGACTGGCTCGCGGTGACGGCATCGTCGCGGTCGTGCATCGGGCGGCCCGAATCATCGAATCCGAAGAGACGGAGCATCTTGCGAATTTCGATTCCGAGACCCATGGGGGACCGAGCCGAGATGAGCACGTAGAGCGCGCGATCCTTGGATTCTTCGGTGTCGAGGGGCTCTCCGGCGGACTGGGGGGAAAACTCGCCCGAAACGGTCAGCAGACTGTCGTAGATCGCCTCGGCCTCGAGTCGCCGACGCGGATAGCGGGACAGGAGAGATCCATCCGCATCGCGTTCCAAGTTGTGGATTGTTTCCTGTGCCGAGGCGCGATAGGTCTCCGAGTTGAGGATGAGCCTGTGGAGGTGCTTCGTCGACCACCCGCTTGTTATCAGTTCGTGGGCCAGGTAGTCGAGCAACTCGGGGTGTGTCGGGCGGGCTCCCGTGGCTCCGAAATCGTCGGAGGTCCGGACGAGGCCCGTTCCGAAATGCCACTGCCAGATCCGGTTCGCCCACACGCGGGCGGTGATGGGATGGCGTTCGTCCGCGAGCCACTCGGCCAAGGCGAGGCGACCACTCGAATTCGTCCGTGGAGACGGACGCGGGACGAGGTGCCCGGCCAGGGTGGGAACGCCACGCGGCACGAGTTCTTCCCCGGTGCGGTAGACGGCTCCCCCGACATGGACGGGCAAGTCGACAGGTCTCGCGGTCTCCCGAACGGCGAGAGCCTCGGGGAGGTCGGGAATGGCCGATTCCGCCGCGGCGAGCCGTGTGTCGATTGCGTCGAGTTGCTCGCGTTGCCCTGGATCGAGGAGACTCTCCATCTCCGCCACCGTGGGAGGCCACGCGGCGAGGTAAGTGGTGAAGGGATCTGTTTCGGATCCCGTTTCCGTCGCGAGACGGACGAGACGGAAGCGGTCGAGACGCGGGAAGGTCTCGTGGGGGCTCACCTTGAACCGCAACAGAACACGGGTCGCGGGCAATTCGACCGGGAACGGCTGGGTCCAGCGGAAGTGATCCGGCCCGAGTCCGCCCGAGGCAGGGAAGGGGATCGTGGACGGGAGAGTCTTCCCGTTCACCTCGATCGAGACAGAGGCATCATCGACGGAGGCATAGCGGAACTGGAGATGGTAGCGCGTCGGTTCGGGGGGGAGGTCGACATAGTATTTGATCCATCGAAAATTGGCCCGTCTCGTTTCCACGATCGTTTCCCCTTTCACAGAGACGGCGCGGAGTTCTTTCTGCCCGTCGTGATCCTCGGCCTCGATTTCGGCAACGATTCGCTCCCGCGCGGCTGCGAGCGCCGCCTTTCTTCTCCCGGGATCGGCGGAAGCGAGCAACTCGTCTCGAGCGTTCGAGAGGAAGGCGAACCGCTCCGACCGGATCGCGTCGCGCCTCGCGGTCGCGGATTCTCGTTGATCGAGAAGGGCCGGCTGTGCGATCGGCTGTGTCAATCTCGGACGTCCGTTGCGCCACTCTTCGCTGAATCGCGAGGTGATCTCGGTGCTGCGGAAAATCCCCGCGAGGGCATAGTAGTCCCGGGTCGGGATCGGGTCGGTCTTGTGGTCGTGGCAGCGCGCGCAGGCGAAATCGTGGGCCAGGAAGGCCTTGGTCAGGGTGGAAATCTGCTCGTCGATGATGTCGAGCCGAAGCTTGTTTGGATCGGTGCACTCATCGAACCACGGCCCGATCGAGAGAAAGGCGGGGGCGACCGAGGCATCGATGAACCCCGCGTCATCGGTGTAATCCCGGTTGTCGGCGAGGAGGTCGCCGGCTATCTGTTCGGTGAGGAAGCGGTCGTAGGGTTTATCCGAGTTGAAGGCACGCACCACGTAGTCCCGGTAGGGTTCGGCCAGGTCGAGGCGATCGACGCCCGGAACCTTGATCGTTCCCTGCACGTAGCGCGCCAGGTCGAGCCAATGCCGCCCCCATCTTTCGCCGTAGTGGGGGGAAGCGAGAAGCCGATCGACGGTTTTCGCCCAGGTGTCGGGAGAGTCGTCGTCGATGAAGGCGGCGAGCTCGTCGCGGGTCGGTGGGAGGCCGGTGAGGTCGAGAGTGATGCGGCGCAATAGGGTATAGCGATCGGCCGGTGGATTGCGCTCCAGCCCGTTTTCCTCCAGTCGTCGCTCGATGAAGGTATCGACCGTGGCGTCCTTCGCGGGCTTCGCAATTGCCCGATAGGCCCAGTGCCGATCACTCGAGTCCTCGGACCTCGAAGGCACGATGCCGAGGAAGAGCGCGCCAGTCAGGACGGCGATTGGTTGGGCAAAAAACCTCATCAGGTCAGGTGATCACGCTTGCGGCATGCCTCCGAGAGCGCACGATAGGGGATGAAGCCGGTCGACATTCCACGGGGACAAGGTCGCGAATCCCGGGTTCGATTGCATTCCGCGCATTTGCGGCCCGGTCTCCTCGTCATGATCGTGGTCGTCGCGCTCTCTTTCATCGTGTCGGTCGAGGCTGAGGAGAAAGGCATGCGTCCTTCGTTCCTGCTCATCGTTGCCGACGACCTGGGTTACGAGGGGCTGGGCTGTTATGGCGGTCGGGATTTTTCCACGCCACGACTCGACGAGATGGCGGGGCAGGGATTGCGGTTTACCCGCGCCTATACCAGCGGAGTGTGCACGCCGACCCGGGTCAGCCTGCACACCGGGCTCTACAGCACCGGACATGGGCACACCGGGGTGTTGCCGGTTCATCGCGGGACGCGGGACAAGGTGGACTTCGCGGCGATGCCGACCTTCGCGCAGACCTTCCGGGCCGCCGGGTATCGCACGTCGGTTACGGGAAAGTGGCAGCTCGCCACGCTCGAGGAGCACCCCGGACACATCCGGGATGCGGGGTTCGATCGCTGGTGCGTCTGGCAGATCTGGCGCACGAATCCCCGGACGGGGGCCGGGGAGAAGACGCTGCGCTACTGGACGCCGACCTTCAATCACAATGGTGCGATCCGCGACGATATCGCGGACCGCTTCGGTCCCGATGTGCTCGTCGAATTCGTGATCCACGAAATGCGCGAAGCGAGCCGCACGGGCGAGCCCTTTCTCATCGTGCACAACGAGATGCTGCCACACTATCCCATGGTCCAGACGCCGGAAGACCGACGGGCGAGTCCTTCGCGTCCTGCCGGACTGGGAAACATGATCGGCTATCTCGACCAACTCGTGGGGAGGCTTCTCGATGCCGTGGAGGAGATGGGAATCCGGGACTCGACCTACGTCGTCTTCACGGCGGACAACGGGACCGAGGAGCGTTTCTTTCTCAATCCGAGATCGGGTGAAGCGGGAGAGGGGTCGCACACCCGTCATACCGATTCCGGTCCGGTCAACGGAGGAAAACACACTGTCACCGATGGCGGAACGCATGTTCCGCTCATCGTGTGGGGCCCCGATGACGTGCCACGAGGGCAGATTTGCCACGATCTCGTCGATGTCGTCGACTGGTTTCCAACGCTTTGTGAACTCGGTGGTGTCGGGGTTCCGGAAGCGGCGTCGATTGGGGGAATCAGCTTCGCACGGCAGGTTCGGGGAGAGAAACCCATCAAAGCCCGAAGTTGGGTGCACGGAAGTGCCGGGAAGAGCGAAGCGGTCTTCGACGGTCGTTGGCGGCTCGAGCGTGGCGGCCGCCTGGTCGATGCGCGGGAGTTGCCGCTCGAAAAAGAGGTGGTCGAGATGACCGCCGAAAGCCGCGAGGCTCGAGGCCGGTTGTACGCGATTCTCGATCGATTGGCCGGCAAAATGCGGTGAACCAAACGGCAAGACGAGCGAGATTGGCGCTTATGCAGGTCGGATTCTGGCTTGATGAGGGCACTTGAAAACATCGTGGGCCCGTTCGATCGTTTTTGTGGACAGTATTTTCCGCCCGATTTCTGACCTTTCATCGGCCAGGAAGCACTTCTCGATCACCCGACAGACTTTCACACGAACCTTTTCCATGGCTCACTCCTGCCTACCCCAGTCCGCCCCCTGCTTCGTGACCCACAACCTCGCCCTCGGGGGCGCTCAAACCGCCGTCCTGCGCTACATCATGGCGCTACCCGACTGGGTGCGTGAGCGCACGACACTCTATTCGCAGTCGGATGACATGCCTCTGCTCGACGCGGCGGAAAAGGCGGGTTTTTCCTGCGGGAAGGTGACGCGCGAGGCTCCGTCCGATCCGTCGTCCTGGTTTCTCAGCTACGGAGACCTTGCCGGACTCCCGCAACGGCCGACGTCGCTGGTATTGCACTCCTGGGACGATGCCGGGTGGCGCTTCATCAACAGGGCCTACGACGACAGGCGCGGGATGACCGTCGCCGGGGTGTCGCAGAAAGTGCTCGACCGCTATGCGGACTGGGCCCGGGAGAAGGGCCACCGCGTGGCCGGAGTGCTGACGCCTCCCGTTTCGGAGTTTGCCACGGTGAAGGGGGACTATGACGCGAAAGGTCGCATCGTGGTCGGCTGGATGGGGCGCCCCCTCGAGTCGAAGGGGTTGATGACCCTGCCCTACCTGCTCCAGATGGAGCCCCGCATGGTGATCCGCGCCTGGACCGGATCGGACACCGCGGGCCTCGAATACACCCAGCGCACGCAGGCCGAGGCACTCCAGAAGCTGAAGGATCTCGCCGCCAAGCTCGGCGTGGCCGATCGCCTCGATATTCGCCCGCTCGATTTCAATCCGTTCCACTACCGGCATCGCCTCGACGGGGTGCACGCCCTGCTCGGCAACAGCGAGAAGGAGGGCTTCCTGCTCACCGCGGCAGAGGCCCTCAGTTGCGGCGTGCCCGTGGTCATCACGAAGACCTGTGGCGTCGCCGATTTCATCACCCAGGGCAAGAACGGTTACGTGATCGACTGGAACGCGAATCCGAAGAAGCTGGCTCGTGCCGCCCACAAGGCCCTGCTCAAGGCGGTGACCCTGCGGAGCGTCGACTGCCTCGCCTCTGCGGCGGAACTGTCCCTCGGCGCCAATTACGCGAGCGCGAACCGCCAGATCCTCGGGGAGATGACCGGGACGAGCCTGAATCATCCCGCCGCGAACGTGACGGTGGGCCTTCGCATTCACAAGGGCACGGACGTGACGAAGCTGGATGACGCCGTCAACAGCCTCGCGATGCAGACCTACCGCCGGTTCAAGACGGTGCTTCTCGTCGATGGCCCCTGGTCCTTCGCCGAACCCCTGGCCCAGCGCTACGGGCTGCCGCTGATCTGCACCGGTATGGAGCCGGACATCGAGCATTGCAGCTGGCTTCACCGGCAGGCGGTCGAACAGTGCGACACCGAATACTACAAGCCGCTCGACTACGACGACCAGATCGTGCCGACCTACCTCGAGCGGGCCGTGCACATGATCGAGAAGAAGAACGCGGACGTCTATGGCTGTCTCCTCCTGACGCTGGAGAACGGCGAGGTCACGCCGCGACTCCACTGGCCGAACAAGGGAGTCGACACGATGTTCACCGGCTCGTCCGACGACAACATGCTTCCGCATTCGTCGGTCCTGATGCGGGCCGCCGTGGCGCGGAAAGCGGGCAACTACCAGGAACGGGCCGTGGGCCTGGGGGCCGACGACTACCACCTCTGGTATCGCATCCATCAGGTCGGCGGACGCTTCTTCCGTGATGACGAGGTGCGCAACGTGGTCTATCGCATCCACGAGCAGAACTCCCTCAAGATCCGCCGGGCTCGCTTCGGCGATACCGAGAAAAAACGACGGGAGTCGCTCCTCCAGAAGGCGGCCGCGGCGGCCGGCATCACGGTGATGGGAACGGCTGCCATGGGCGGTGTGGCCTGCAGCAACGAGGAACCCGCTCCCGAGCCGAAGGAGAAGGCACCGGCTGCGGAAAAGGGTGACGGTCAGGCGAGTATCGCTCCCGAGCGCACCGACCCGCCGCACTCCTAATTCGGATTCGGATTCGGATCCCCGTCTCCGTATGGGAGGGAAAAGGGGCGTTGGAGTTCCGGTCACTACCGCGGCTTCTCGTGGTTGCGGTCGGCACGGGCAGCACAGGCCACGGCGTCACCGCCGCGGCTACGAGGACTGCGGACGCGTGTGGGCCCGAGCGTGAGCGAGGGCAGGCGAGTGATGGGCGGGTTCCGAACGGCTGGGGCAGCGCGGGCCACGGCGTCACCGCCGCGGCTACGAGGATGGCGGAAGCCTGTAGGCCCGAGCGTGAGCGAGGGCAGGCGAGTGATGGGCGGGTTCCGAACGGCTGGGGCAGCGCGGGCCACGGCGTCACCGCCGCGGCTACGAGGATGGCGGAAGCCTGTAGGCCTGAGCGTGAGCGAGGGCAGGCGTGTCACGGGCGGGTTCCGAACGGCTCGGGCAGCGCGGGCCACGGCGTCACTGCCGCGGCTTCGTGGATGGCGACAGCGTGTGGGCCCGAGCGTGAGCGAGGGCAAGCAGGTGATGGGCGGGTTCCGAACGGCTCGGGCAGCGCAGGCCACGGCGTTACCGCCGCGGCTACGAGGATGGCGGAAGCCTGTAGGCCTGAGCGTGAGCGAGGGCGGGCGTGTCATGGGTGAGCTTCCGAGTCATCCGGGCAGCGCGGGCCACGGCGTCACCGCTGCGGCCAAACTCGGTCTTGGGTGCGTCGGAAGGCCCGGTGGACGGGCCAGGGAGCGTTGTCCGGTCCGGACGTGAGGGGGCATGACGCGAAGACAAGCCGGACTGCAGTTTCGAAGGCAGAAATAGCCCGGTCTCTTCCCCGATTCGCTCAATCTCGAGAAGCGGAGACCTTCGGAGAGGCCATGTCGGTCTCTCACAATGCTCCGCAATGAGACGCGGCGCCGGGACCGCAGCGGGCCGCGGAAGACAGTTTGTGAGAGGTGTGGACTTGCTTCTCGGACACAGGGAGCGCGCTCGAACTGGCGACTGGTTGCGTAAAATGGCGGTCGCTTGTTTTGATAATGAGACCGAGATGCAATACGAACTTGCCTCTGTCGTATTCCGATGCGATTCAGGGCGCGAAATGAATCGACTCACCACGAAACACCATCACTACCTTCCGCATGTCGGAGGCGCACTTCTCATTTCGCTCCTGGCCCTGCCCGCGATAGGTCAGGAGGAGGCGGCGCTGGACCAGACCGTTGTCACGGGAGATCGACCCGCCCCTGCAGCAGCCGAGGCGCCTGCTCCCCGTCCGGCTCCGCCCGCACCGGCGCCTGTCACGGCCATCGTCGATCCCGTCGGGGAACCGGAACCGCTCATCATCTCGGACAAGATCAACTCTCTCCGGACGGGGACTCCCCTGATCGACATTCCCCGGAGCATCTCGGTCTATTCCGAACAGCGGCTCAAGGACCAGGGAGTCACGAGTATCGAGCAGATCGTCGACTACACGCCCGGCGTCACCAATTCTCAGGGTGAGGGGCACCGGGACGCGATCCTCTTCCGCGGGCAGCCGAGATCGACAGCGGATTTCTACGTCGACGGCGTCCGGGACGATGTTCAGTACTACCGTGCCCTCTACAACGTCGAGCAGGTGGAGATCCTTCGTGGTCCCAGCGCCCTGGTCTTTGGACGAGGAGGAACCGGGGGAATCGTGAATCGGGTGATGAAGAAGCCAGTCATCGGCTATGACTTCACGAACATCGACACCACGGTCGATACCTTCGGGGCCACTCTCACCCAGTTCGACTGGAATGAGAGCTTGTGGAGCCGAACCACCGGAGTCGACGGAAAAGGGGGAAAACAGATCATCGAGGAGCCCTGGGCAGCCTTTCGCCTGAACGCCTTCTACGAACACCTCGGCAACCATCGCGATTTTTACGACGGGGACCGGGTGGGAGTGAATCCGACCCTGGGGCTCGAACTCGGTCCCGACACGCGACTCGACCTGTCCTACGAGTTCAACAATCACGAACGCTTCATCGACCGGGGCATCCCGGTCGGCGCGAACGGACTCCCGGTGCGATCGTTCGTGGACACGGTATTCGGCGATCCGGACCAGAACTTTCATGAGTTGGAGTCCCACACGATCCGGGGCAGGGTGGGCCACCGCTTCTCCGACAACTGGAGGGGAAGCGTGACTGCGTTCTACGGCGACTACGACAAGACCTACCAGAACTTCTATGCATCCGGCTACAACCCGGCCACGAACGTGGTGACGATCGACGGGTATGTTGACGACACCCTCAGGGAGACCTTCGTTCTCTCCGGAGATCTCATCGGTGAGTTCGACACCGGCGCGATTGGCCACAAGGTTCTCCTTGGTGCCGAGTATACGCGTACTTCCTCGGCACAGGATCGTTTCAACGCTTTCTGGGATACCTCGATGGACGATACAGAGGACTTCAACGCGGCAAACTTCCGGCTTCGGGGAGGCGCCGGAATCAACTCTGCAGGCAACTTGGCCACCAACAATTACCAGGCAGACCTCAACGATGATACCCGGGTGCACATCGACACGCACTCCGTTTTCATCCAAGACGAAATCGCCCTGGGAGATCACCTGGATCTCGTGCTGGGAGCCCGCTTCGACTCCTTCGACATCGAGGTGTTCAATGCGGTCAACGGGGAAACCCGCACCCGGAAAGATGAGGAGGTATCCCCGCGTCTTGGCGTGATCTTCAAGCCCGTTGAAAACGTGTCTGCTTACGGAAGCTATAGCGAATCGTTCCTGCCGCGAAGCGGGGAACAGTTCGCCAACATCAACGGGAACAACCACGTGCTCGATCCCAACACGTTCTCCAATCTCGAGGGCGGCGTGAGGTGGGACATCTTTCCCGACCTGAGCCTGCGGACGGCCCTCTTCGAGATCGAGCAGAGTTCGCCGCAGGTCGCCGACAACGATC
>Ga0180429_10005288_pt1 | contig 10250 bp, 4 predicted proteins | sample SS_ome_FD_132428 | JGI IMG/M metagenome (GOLD analysis project Ga0180429, IMG submission 132428) | Hypersaline lake sediment archaeal communities from the Salton Sea, California, USA - SS_1_S_1 metaG | ecosystem: Environmental > Aquatic > Non-marine Saline and Alkaline > Hypersaline > Sediment ...
GACGCCCGCACCGTGCGAAGCGAATTGCTCACCTTGGCGGCTGAGCAGGGTTGGCAAGGTTGGCCCAAGCACGGCAACACGGCAGGGTGATCGGTTGGTCTCGACTGCGGGCGCCAGGCTTAGCCCGCGCGTGCGCTCATGGAGCTGCGGCAGCCTGAGCCGCGCGACATGACTGATGGCATCGCCGTTATCGACGAGCCGCTTGATCAGCGTCAAGCGGCCAACGTCCTCCGCCGAATAGAGACGCGTTCCAGCCTCGGATCGAACCGGCTCCACCACCGCATAGCGGCGCTCCCAGACCCGCAAGGTATCGGGCGGAATCCCTGTCAGACGCGCGACGGCTCCGATGCGATAGGTTTGCGCGGCGAATGGATGCTCAGATTCAGTCAAAGCGACACCTTCTACGAACAGACTTTGTCTATAAAAAAACGAATTTGACGTTGACAGCAGCTGAATTAACGCCTAACTTCAGTTCAAAGCCTGTTCAAGTCCGGCCAAAGCGGTCTTTGCTGGCACTCAAACCACAATCATTTTGGATGACCCTGATTGAGCCAGGTGAGGTGCTACCATCTCGATAAGAGGTACATGGTGACGCCCAATACCGCGACCAAGTTTTGTTCAGGCAAATCTTGACAATGCGCTAGTCCATCGATCCCCTCTACCCGCGACCGAACGCATTCCAACAGGAGAGGCACCATGCCCATAGCTATGATCGCGACCCATTGCCGACGCGGGGCCTTTCTAACCTTTGTAACGGCCAGCATTGGACTCACCGCAAGCAGCATCGCTGGTGTCAATCCATCGAGCTGCCCAAGCCAGGCCAGCGCTGACCAACCTGCACATCAAGTCGCGGCCATGGGACCCGGCCTGCTTGGTATCGCGCGCCAGTTCGCGCGCGGCCAAGCGACACTGCCGACGACAACGGCAGTGACGCAACACGCGGACCAGGGGATAGGTCTCTCCGCGGCCCCACTCAATGAGCAGGCCATGCGCGCGCGTATCGCTGACTATCAAGTGTCGCCAATGACTGAGCAGCGACAAGCGTCGCTACCGGTCGAGTCCCAGTCCAGTTGCCGGGACTGACAAGCCCCGGAGCCTGTCCCGGAGCTGCCGCGGCCAAAATGATCCAGGCGCCAGGCTGAGATAGACCATCAAGAGGATGGCGACCTGGTACCAGAGCATCCCCATCCAAGCCGGGGTGACCCCTGTCTCAAGCCAGTTCTCGGCGAGACGCTGCAGATTGAAGAACGCGAAGTAGGCGAGAAAGGCGAGCAATAGCCGGCCGGTGCCCCGTTGACGGGGCGAGAGCGTCGTCAGCGGGATCGCAATCAGCGCCAGCACATAGATGGCCAGCGGGGCGGAGAGGCGATGTCCTAGCTCGGCGCGATCTAGCAGAGAGTTCGAGCCGATCAGCTCAGAGGTCGGCAGCGCCGCGCGCCGGCGTCGCTCGACGTCGATTTCGCCCGCCGGCTCAAGATAATAGGTATAGCGATCAAACTCGGCGAAGTCGTAGTTGGCGGTCCCTGGGCTGCCATCGTAGCGTCGCCCTTCTTCGAGAACGATGCTCTGCTCGCTCCTGTTCGGGTCACGCTGGTAGAGGCCACGATCACTCAGCACCAGCCGCGGCTTTTCCGCGCGACGATCTTGGATGAAGACCCCTTGGAAGCGATTCTTGTCGTCGATACCAGCGGCATAGAAGGTGATGTTGCCGTCTTCTTGCTGGTAGAAACGCCCGGCGCGCAGACCAGCGACCTGGGTCGAGCGCTCAGCCTTGGCGTCTTCGATGATCTGCAGCTGCAGCGAGGCATAAGGTTGACCGACGAGGGCAAACCAGCCGGTGATCAGGGAGAGCGGGATCGCGAACAGGAGGAAGGCGCGATAGAGGCGGATCGGCCCGAAGCCGCAGGCGCCAAAGGCAATGAGTTCGCTATCTCGGGCGAGTCGGCCGAGGGTGACCAGGGCGGCGATGAAGAAGGCGGGCGGCAGCAGGCTGGCCATGTCACGGAGGATCTGCAGGCCGAGGTAGCGCAGCACGGCATTGTTGCTGAGGGCGCCGAGGTTGACGTCTTCGAGGGTGCCGAGCAGCAGGATGCTGACCATGATCATCAGCAAGGTCAGGATGATGGCCGAGAAGACCTTGGTGATCTCGGAGAGCAGGTAACGGTCGGCGACGCTTAGCACTGGTCGGGCGTTGTTGCCTTGGCGGCGATGCTGTTGATCCCGGCAAAGGCTTGTATGGCTGCCCGGGCGCCGGGGTCGGGTGGGTATTGACAGCCTGCTTGGTTCATTCTGGGATTGTGATGGTTAGGGTGCCGGAGGCGGTGCGCGCCCTGAGGTTAGGCTGGTACATGGCTTCGACCTGAGCGGCCGGATGCGCGAAGCGGCCGGGGGAGATGGCGCGAACGATGTAGGCAAGCTGGAAGCTTGAGGGGTCGTTGCGCTCGCGATCGACGGCGGCGACGAAGCGGTCGCTGCCGAAGGCGAGATGGGCCGGCTCGGTGACCAGGTTGAGCCAGGGTAGACCTTGGATGGAGCCGGAGCGCAGTAGGTGCGGGTTGTCGATCTCGAGACCAGCCGGCAATGGATCGTTGATGATCAGGCGCGCGGCACGGCGTTGGTCGGCACGGACGCTGATCAGCACGACGAGTCGGGCGCCTTGGTTGATCTGGGTCGGGTCGACGCGGCGGCCTTCTAGGTTGTAGTAGCTGCGCTCGATGCTGTAGCCGTTACCGCCGGCTGGCGCCGGCCGCACCGGGATACCGGTGCGGGTGAGCATCGCGGTGAGCGGGCGATCACCGGCGTTGGCGAGTTCGAGCTGGGTTGCAGGCGCCGGTCTCGCCGCGGAAGGCTCGGAAGCGAGGTCGAGGAGCCGCCCACGGAGGAAAAAGGCGCCATCTTGGGGGCGGCCATTGACGCTGAGGCGCGGCTTGGCGGCGCCGTCCATCAGGGCGTGCGCGGCGAGGAGCATCCAGGCCTGGTCTTGGGTGCTGGGATAGTCAGTGGCGGCCCAGAGGCGCTCGAGCTGACCGCCGAGGGCGCTGATGGCGATGGCGCTGCTGCCGGATTCAGCGGCCAATGTGAGCAGGGCGGCACCGTCGCGCAGATGCGAGCCGAAGTCGGCGCGCCAGCCCGCGGTCTCAGTCTGTTGCTCCCAGAGGGCTTGTGCCGAGCGCAGCGCGGTTGCCGCACGCTCGGTCTCGCCGAAGAGTGCCAGTGCGGCGCCAAGTTGGGCGCGCGCCATGGGCGTGGCGAAGGCGTCGAGCTTGGTCTCGAGGTAGTAGCGCAGGTCGCCGACGGGAACACGGCCATTGCGAGCGAGCACATAGAGGGCGTAGGCGATGCCTTCACCACCCTTGTCGAAGTCGGCGGCGTAGCTGAGCTGGTTGCGCAGATTGTCGAGCGCGTTACTAAAGGCGGTGGCTTGGACCGCGTAGCCCTGCTCGCGGGCTCGAGTCAAGAAGTCGGTCACGTAGGCGTCGAGCCAAAGGTCGCCTAGGCCCGGCTGCCAGAGCCCAAAGCCTCCGGTCGAGTATTGATGAGCCAGGATCTCAGCAATGGCCTTACGGATGCGGGCAGGCACATCGGCCTTGGCCTTAGCAGTCGACCTGCTGGCATGGTCGTCGTGGGCGGCATTGACATAGGCGCTGGGACCAGGGCTAGCGTCGACACGAGTGCTGGCATTCGTACTGAGGCTGGCATCAGCGGCAGTGGCGTTGCTATCCAGTGGTAACCCAGCGCTGAGCGCAACCGAATCCAAGTAGAGCAATGGCAGCGCGCGACTGGTCAGCTGCTCGACGCAGCCGAACGGATAGCGGTCGAGTGACCAGAGGATGCCAGGCACATCGAGGGCGCCAGCGCCACTGATCGAGAGTGACCAAGAGGCGGTGTCGGGCAATAGGCCGCTGTCTTCGGCGAGCAGGGTCTGCAGCCGCAGCGGCGCTGCGCCAGGCTCGAGTGGGATCGCCTGGGTCTGGCTGATCGCCGGCTCGAGATTGCGCAGGCCGAGCAGCAGCGCTTTGGTGAGTTCATCGCCGGTTGGCGTGACCAGCCGAACCAGAAGCTCTGTCGGTCTCGCAACCCCGGTGCTCGAGGCCAGGCTCCCGCCCGATATCACAGCCGGCCCTACGCGCTGGCGCTGGTCCTCGACCCCGTTCTGAGTTGGACCCTGGCTCAGCGCCTCCACCTGGAACGCCAGCTGCGCGCGCCCTTGCTCGGGCAGATCGAGCAGCATCGGCGTGCCATCGTTTTCAATCCCTAGCCCGTTGCCATGGCTGGTCAGCGAGACCTCGACCGGCCCGGCCGGTCCCTCGACATGGGCCAGCTCGAGCAGGATGCGCGAACGATCGCCGGGGGCAAGGAAGCGCGGCATCGCGGCACTGACGACGATGGGATCGCGTACCAGCACATCGGCAGCGGCCTGACCGATGCCGGCGGCCGACCAGGCCATCGCCATCACCCGCACCTGGCCGTTGAAGTCCGGCAGATCGAAGCTGACCTGGGCACGCCCGTCGGCATCCAAGCGCAGCGGTTTGGTCTGGAAGGCGACCAGCGCCTCGCTCGGCGGTGGTCCCTCGAAGGACATCAGCTGGCCGGTGCCACTGCCGGTCCGCAGTCGGCCAGGCTCACCCTGCATGCGGTCGATAAGCTGGCCATAGAGATCGCGCAGCTCGGCGCCAAGGCGGCGCTGGCCGAAGTACCAGCGGCTGGGTGACCAGGACTTAAAGCGCGTCAGGTTGAGGATGCCAACATCGACCGCGGCGAGGGTCACGAAGGCCTCTTCGCCAGGCGCCAGATCCTGGATCTGGACCCCGATGTTCAGCGGCTCGCGCGGGCGGGCCAGCTCCGGCGTCTCAAGTGCCAGCCGCAGCCGGCGTCGCTCAGGATCAACGCCCGCCCAGTGCAGACCGATGGCGCGTCGCGGCATGCGCCGCGCCTGCAGATCCATGCCGCGATAGAGGATCGCGGTGACATAGGCGCCCGGTCCCCAATTAGCGGTCACCGGTATCGCCAGGCTAGCGCCGGTCTCCGGCACCTGTGCCGGATGCATGCTGACCAGCCCATCGCCGCCGATCACCAGCACCAGCGCCAGCCCCGGGAAGCGCGGCTCGAGCCGCACCTGCGCCTGCCCGCCGACCCGATACTCGGGCTTATCGAGCGAGACCTTGAGCACGTCCGGGGTATCGAAGGCCTTGGGCGCGACGTACCAGCCGGCCTCGAAGCCGATGCTGGCCGGCACCAATGGGCTATCGATGCGACTGTCCGCGCGACTCGCATTGCTTGCACCGCCCTCGATTCGCAGCTCATAGGCACCCCAGTCGACCGCCGTCTCAAGCGGCGCTAGCGCACTTGGATCAGCGCCAACATTCAGATCGCCGCTGGCGACAGGGGTGCGGCTGACGACGGGCTCGAAGCGCCAGTCGCCATCGGTGCGGTACCACTGATAGGCGGTCTGTACCCGAGACAGGGTCCAGCGCAGCCCGGCTGCGGGCATCGGCGCGCCATGGGCGTCGAGCACCATGACCTGGAAACGCGCGTTGCTGCCTTGGTCGACCGCGCCCTCGAACAAGGGTTTGATGCCAATGCGCGGACGCTGATCGAGGATCGGCAGGCTCAGGTTGCGTTCGACCGGACGCCCACCGCCATCGAGCACCTGTACGTCAATCTGTGCCTGCAGGGGCCGCGTGCTCGGCACCAGGGTTGGCAGCTCGACGCCAAGACGCGCCTGTCCCGCCGCATCGGTCTCGACACCTGGGAGCGGCTCGCTGCGAGCCTCGACCTCTTCACTAGCGAGACCAAACCGCCAGCCCGGCCAGTCGGCCAGACCCTCGGCGAGACTCACCTGGGTCATCCCTGAGACCTCGAGGTTTGCCGCCGGCGCGCCGTACAGGAAGCGCGCGGCGATGCTCAGACTTGGCGGAGCGGACGGATCAAGCCTGGGTGCTGAGGACTCGACGCTGAAATCGAGACGCTCGGGTTCGAAGTCTTCGACCAAAAAGCTGGTCTGCGCCAAGGCGTCGCCCTTTGGATCGGCATAGACCTCAGCCTGCCAGGTACCACGCATCGCATCCTTGAGCAACGGCAGACGCAGTTGGTAGCCGCCAAGCCCCTGATCGGCCACCAGCTCGCGCTGCTGCTCAACCCCGTCCGGGCGCTTGAGCACGAAGGTCAGCGGCACTCCCGTCAGGGCATCGGCACGCGGATCGCGCGTCAGGGCCGTCAGGACCAGCGTCTCGCCGGGACGATAGATGCCACGCTCGCTGACCAGATAGGTGTCGATCGGCTGTGCTGGCGCCCGGCCGCTAACGCCGCGGTCGCTGAGATCGAAAGGACTCGCCTTAAGATCGAGAAAGCCATAGTCCAGGCTTGCTTTCGCGCCAGCGCCCACAACCGCGCCCTTGCCCTTACCAGCGCCAGTATCAGCACCAGTATCAGCACCTGCACCTGTGCCAGCATTCGCGCTCGCGCCCGCCCCAGCGCTTTTGGCGATCAGCAATGCCGGGCGATTACCGCCCTCGCCCCGCAGCAACCCGGGCTCGAAGCGCGCATGGCCCTGTGCATCGGTCCGCGCCTCGCCAAGCACTTCTTGGTTCATTGCCAGTAGCTGCAGCCGCACATCGGACAGTGGCTCAGCACTCGAAAGCGAGCGCACGAAGGCATGTAGGCCATCATCGGCGGAGAGCGCGGTCAGGCCCAGGTCTGAGACGACGAACCATTGGACTGCCAGCTCGTCGTTCTCGAGTGCATCCGCTGGACGGGTACTGAGGATATAGGCGCCAGGTCTGAGACTGAGCCTGGTCAGATCCGCTTCGGCCGAGACCTGCTTGGCCGTCTGCGCGCCTTCCCGCCGCTCCTCGCGCGGATGCGCAAGCAGCGCTGCCACCGGCACCGAGGTCGTCACCTCCCGGTTCAGCTCCGAGCGCGTCTCGATCCGTCCCTTCCAAAGCTGCTCGCCGGTGGTCTCAGCGATCGCTTCGAGCTGATAAGGGCTGAGCTGCGTCAGCAGGGTCTCATCGTTCAAAAAACCGCCGAGGGCGCGATCACCGACTCGATAGAGCGCAGCATCCAGCAGACTGGTGTTGACCGTGACGACTGGCAGCGCCGCCGCGCCGCCGCTCGGGAGCACATAGGCACGTCCGGGGAAGCGCACCGAGGGTGAGCGGTCGCGCACATAGACCTCGAGCGCGACCGGCTTGGCCAGGCGCTCGCCATCATTGGCTGGCAGCCCAGCGCGCACCCTGATCCGATAGCGCGCGCCATGCTCGACACCGTCGATGCAGATCTGCTCGGCCTCGGGCTCGATCGCCAGCCCGGAGACATCAAGCTCGAGATAGTCGGCCAGCTCGACACCGTCGCGCGCCAGCGGATCGGAGAAGCGGATGCAGATGCGCGGATAGCGGGCGTCAGAGGAGACCTCATGGCCGATGACCCGAAAGCCGTGCTTGGCGACCAGCTGATCGAGCCGCGTGCGCAGGGCCGGATCATCAACCAGTGCCAATGAGGCGCGCTCGGCGCGGATCGCCGGCCGCCAGGCCGAGCGCGCCTCGAGCGAGCGCCCGATCAACGCCAATGTCCGCGCCTGCTCATCGACGCTGGTCGCGCTGAGATAGGCGTTGATGGCGGCCGCCGTCGCCTCCTGCCGCAGTTGCTGGCGCTCGGACCAATCGTCGGTCTGGACCGCCAGGGCGGCCTCAGCCAAGCGCCGCCAGAGCCCAGGGTCAGCGGGGGCCAGCCGCAGCGCGATTCGGTAGTTGAGTGCCGCCGCACGCGGATCATTCTCCGTTAGGGCCTGCTGTGCTTGGCCCAGGATCTCATCGAGGCCGCCGCGCGCGCCGCTCTGATCCTCGGCAGCGGCGATACGTCGGCGCAGCCCATCCGCCTCATCGCGATAGCCACTCGGCAGAAAGGCCAGCTCCGAGCGGCGTTGGGCGCGTTGATCAGCGTTTTCGACCGAGCCGGTCTGGATATAGCCGGAGATCGCGCCATCAAAGGCACGCAGCTCGCCAAAGCTCGACTTCAGAAAGCACCAACCGGCATTGCGATTGAAGGTGAAGGCACGGCAACGCGCATCGGCTAGGCAGGCGGCCTCGCAATCATCGAGACCGACATCCCGCAGGGTGTCGTAGTCATGGCCGAAGTAGTCGGCCCCGCGGATGATCACTAACTGGCGCTGGCTCGCATCGCTTGGCTGCCTGGCATCAGGCCGAGCATGGGCCCCGGAGCCAGCTTCAGAGCCATTCGGACCGGCTTGACTCAGGACATCAGCAGACGGGTCGCCAGCCGGAGTCGTCGCGGCAGTCGCAGCCGAAGCCTGCGGTACAGGCCGTAACAGCATTGCGAAGCAGAGTGCCAATAACGCCAACCCAAACGCGGGCAACGCAGAGAGATCAACAAGTCGCCGTGCCATCGCCTCCTCCAAATCGCTATCGACCAATTGTCGAGAGCAAAAAACAGTGTAGCCCCAAGCGCACGCTAGAAAAACTGAGCACGCGATGCACTTAGTTTAAGGCCGCGGCGCTCAGGGTATTAAAGGCCGCGGTCGCCTGAGTTATGAAAGGCTCGCCGTCGGGGGCGCCTTCGGCATGCTCGATGAAGAACGCGGCCAGCCCCAACTGCTCGGCCAGCGCGAAGCCGCGCTCGGGTCCGAGCACCAGCAGCGCCGTGGCCCAGGCATCGGCCTGCATGGTCTCGGCGGCCAAGACCGTCACCGAGGCGAGCCGATGGTCGACGGGCTCGCCCGTGGCTGGGTCGATGGTATGGGAATACTGTTCGCCATCGACCTCGAAGAAGTTCCGATAATCACCCGAGGTCGCCATGCCCATGTCGTGCAGCGCGACGACGCGAAACATCGCCCGTTTGCTGGTCTCGGGGCGCTCGATCGCGATCCGCCAGGGCTCGCCACGACTATTCAGGCCGCGCCCGCGCAGCTCACCACCGATCTCAACCAAATAGTTCTCGATGCCAAAGGCTTCGACCAAGGTCGCCAGTTGGTCGACCGCATAGCCCTTGGCGATCGCCGAGAGATCGACATAGAGATCCGGTCGCGCCTTGCGCAAGGCCGGAGGCTGCAACTGGACATCGAGCTGCCGCCAGCCGACGCGCGCCCTGGCGGCTTGGATCTCACCCGCATTGGGCAACACATCCGCACTCAGCGTCGGCCCAAAACCCCAGAGGTTCACCAGCGGCCCGACCGTAATATCAAAGGCCCCAGCACTGGCGTCGCTGACCGCCCGCGCCGCCTTCACCACCGCCACCAGCTCCGGCGAGACCAAGAACCAGTCCGTCGCACTGCTCGCGTTAAAGCGCGACAGCTCGGAGCTGGGCTGATAGGTCGACATCAGACCATTGATGTCGGAAAGCCTTGTCTTGATCCGCTTAGCGAGCGCGTTGCGATCCAGCGCCGCGGGTGGCTCCAGCACCTGCACGCTGTAGGTCGTGCCCATGGTCGCGCCGCGCAGGGCAAGCAGCTGTTGCTCATTGCCCTGGCCGCAACCGGCCAGCATGGGCAGCATGGGCAGCAGGCAAGACAAGATCGACAGCAGTCGCGATAAGCGCGGCAGTAAGGCGACAGGCGCTGGCGGAACGACAGGCGGCCGGGCGGTAGGCGATAGCGGCAAGCCGGCTGGATTCAGCGTACAGCCGTCATCAGGCTTCAGTATCATGCGGATAACACCGGATTCCTAATTGCAATAGACAAGCTCGAAGATGGGTCAAGGCGAAAACACCAGATGACCAGAAGCAAACAATGGTCACCCCAGCTGGTCGCTAGCCAACGGCTGTCGGGCCAGCTCGTCTTCCTCGGCTCACCGAATCCTTCCTGCACGCACCAAATCCAGCGCTCGGGGCGAATGGCGATCAGCCGCCAGCGCCCGATCTCGCTGGAATGCTGCCGCGTCGCCCTCCGGAAGATGAGCGCTGATTCAGGACAACAGGCCAGTATCCGCGGCATCGAGCCGCCCAAGCTCAGGCCGCTATGATAGACCACTCGCGAGACCTCTACCCAAGTCGGCCCTTGCCATGCGCCTAATCGATCACCTACGGCTGCGGCCTTATGGCGACTCACTGCTGTCACCGGCTGCCGCTGCCTGGATCGGCTCGGCGCGCATCCTGATCCTGTTGATGGCGAGCATCGAAGGCTTCGTCTGGGGCGCGGTAGGCTTCTCACTCGTGCCCGCGGCCACTGCCTGGCTCGGTCCGCCGGTCGCGCTCTTCTTGTTTGCGTTGATGTTCTCGGTCATCTGGATCATCGACGC
>Ga0180429_10005289_pt1 | contig 10249 bp, 8 predicted proteins | sample SS_ome_FD_132428 | JGI IMG/M metagenome (GOLD analysis project Ga0180429, IMG submission 132428) | Hypersaline lake sediment archaeal communities from the Salton Sea, California, USA - SS_1_S_1 metaG | ecosystem: Environmental > Aquatic > Non-marine Saline and Alkaline > Hypersaline > Sediment ...
CATTTGCTGCTGATTCTGCTGAAATGGCCGAATTAAAACGCATGATTCTTGAAATGAAACAGCAGCATGAGCAGAAAATTCAACAGCTGGAAAATCGTGTTCAGCAAGCCGAGGCCCGCGCAAAAGCTGCCGAAAGCAAAGTAGAAAAAACTGAAAGCAAAGTCGCAGCAGTCGAGGAAAAGGTACAGGCGAAACCACAGGGCGGTACGGGTGCCGTAACCTCGAGTTCTGCCTTTAACCCTCAGATCTCGGTTATCCTTGACGGCAATTACTACCAGGATGATGTCGATGGCGAGGGAACTGAAATTTTAGGTATGGCTGAGGGAATTCATCATGTTCACGGCGGAGATCATGACCATGACCACGGGCATTCGCATGGTGGCGCCGAACAGGGCTTTAACTTCCGCAGCGCCGAGATTTCTTTTTCAGCAAGTGTAGACAACTATTTCGACGCAACCGCAATGTTAGCGGTGGACTCAAGCGGCAGCGTAGATCTTGAAGAAGCCTGGTTCCAGACCCGTTCACTGCCGAACGGTTTGAAAATAAAGGGCGGCAAGTTCCTGTCCGACATCGGCTACGCCAACAACCAGCATCCGCACTACTGGGACTTCACTGATCAGAATCTCGCTTACCTCAGCCTGCTTGGAGACCATGGTTTAAGTGACACTGGCGTGCAGCTGACCTGGCTGCCGGATTGGGATCACTATACCCTGTTTGGACTTGAAGTGCTTCAAGGCGATCATGAGCGGCTGGGAGCACTGGCCGGAGAAGAAGCTAAACATGAAGCGGTCGAAGGAACACCTCTCGATGAGGACGATCTGGGATTAACGGAGGGACGGGACGACCCCAACCTTTATACTGCCTTCGTAAAATACTCCCCGGATCTTGGTTACGACCATGCCTTGCAACTCGGTGCCTGGGGTGCCTGGGCTGATCTCCATCAGGAAATTCACGGCGAGTACCAGGGCGGGCCTCCTCCTTTTGCTGATACTCCCCTTCATGCACTGGAGGGGGATGCCTGGATGTGGGGCCTGGATGCTGTCTACAAGTATGATGGTAAAGGCGACTATGGCCAGGGTGATTTCAAGTTGCAGGGTGAATACCTGTGGGAACGCAAGGACCTCAACGTGGTATATCACGAGGTTGCCAGTGTCATCGGCCAGGACCGCGAATTCACCCAGGACGGCTTCTATTTACAAGGCCTCTATGGTTTCGCCCCGCGCTGGCAGGCCGGCCTGCGCTACGACGTGACCGGCTGGACCAATGAAAAGCGCTCGTCAGTCAATCCGGGTGCGAACTCGGACTGGGATGAGTCAGACCGCTGGACTGCAGCCGTTTCCTGGAAACCCACTGAATACTCGCAGTTGCGATTGCAGTATTCGAACGCTGATATCATGACTGACGATGGCGCTCAGGATTTCGACTACGTTTACCTGCAATACATGATGAGCCTGGGTTCACATGGCGCGCACAAGTTTTGACGAGGCACACTGATGACAAGAATGAAATTATTTCTGACGATAGCCTTCGTCTTCTGGCTGCCAGGCGCAGCTTTGGCGGCACTGGATATCGTGGCCAGCAGCTCAAGTACAGGCGTACTGGTCAGAGAAATAGCCGGGGATAAAGCCAACCTCAAAATTCTCGCGCCACCTGATCGCAATCTGCATTATCTGCAGGCTCGCCCCAACATGATTCGTGCGCTGCGCCGCGCGGATCTGGTGGTGTCACTCGGTGGCGACCTGGAGGTTGGCTGGCTGCCGATGGCGATCAGGCAATCGACTAATTCCAGGATACAACCCGGGACTAGCGGCTACTTTGAAGCTGCCGCGCAGGTCAGCTTGCTGGAAGTCGGTGGTCCGGCTGATCGCTCCCATGGTGATGTGCATCCAACCGGAAACCCGCATGTTAACATGGATCCCGTGCGCATGGCCGAAGTAGCAACCGCCCTGGCGGAACGCCTTGCGGTACTGGATATTCAGCATGCCGATACTTATCGTGCACGAGCCAGGGGATTTTCAAAACGGGTTGACGAACGCGTAGCGGCCTGGAGAGAACAACTCTCCAATCCACCTGGTGCCGTCTCGTTTCACAAAGACGTCATCTATCTGCTCAAGCGCCTGGACATTCCCTACTGGGGCTCCCTCGAGCCGGTGCCAGGAGTACCTCCGACTGCATCGCATATCAGCACATTGGTCAATGAACTGCGCGGCAAGAAAGGCGTGGTACTGTTCACCACTTACCAGCCTGAACAGGCACCAGCCAAATTTGCCGACAGCCTGGGATGGCAGCAGGTCAGGTTACCCCTGGAACCTCCACTCGATGCCGATGGCGATGGCTACCTGTCTCACATGCAACGCTGGGTCGACGGGCTGGCTTCCGCCAGCAAATAATGACACAGGCTCTACTCGCTGCCGACGGGCTGGTGGCCGGCTATTCAAAACCGGTCATCGGCCCGTTATCATTTTCCCTTCAAGCAGGAGATGTGCTGGGCCTGTGGGGAGCTAATGGCAGCGGCAAATCGACATTATTGCGTGCCATTGCGGGTAACGCCCGAATTTTCAAAGGTGCTCTTAAACAAAAACCCGGTTTAACAATATCCTGGCAAATGCAGCAACCAGTTCGTCTGGATGAAATGCCTTTGAATGGACACGATTACCTGCGCTATGCACGGGCAAACCACCAGCCTCCACCGGACCGCCTTCAGCCGTGGCTTGACCAACGCATTGATACCTTAAGTGGAGGACAGTTCCAGCTATTAGCTGTCTGGGCCATGCTTGGTGGTAATGCTGACCTGGTAATGCTGGACGAACCAACCAACAACCTGGATCCTGACGGAGAACAGTTACTAACTGAAATTCTGCATTTTGAACAGGGCCGAAGGACGGTTCTACTGGTAAGTCATGAAAGAGAATTCCTTGAAAAATCCTGCAACCGGATTTACAGAATAGACGCATGAACTGGGACGTATTATTTGATCCGTTATTCTGGACTCCCTTTATTACCGGATTTCTTTTAGCCGTTATTCTTCCTGTTTTGGGCGTACTCCTGAGACTAAAAGATGAATGGCTTGCGGCGCTAGGTCTTGCTCACCTGGCAGGAGCCAGCGGGCTGGTAGGACTGGCGGTTGGCATTCCGGTCGTGCTTGGCGCACCTTTAGGGGCACTGGCGGGTGCCTTGATAAAGTCCTTTGGTCGCTTTTGCGGCAATACCATCTATGCCCTGATGATTCTTATTGGTTGGGCAGCCACTTTACTGATCGCTGCCAACACAACACTTGGCAGTGCCATGGGGCATGCATTGGTCGAAGGGCAGCTTTATTTTGCAGACAATACTCATTTAGTCAGTGCATATATTTATGCGTTATCTTCTATATTGCTATTACAATGGATGGCTCCGGTACTGGTCAGTGCCCGTCTTTTCCCTGGTCATGCTTTTTCGCTGCATCACTCAGTTCGCAAGTGGCACATCGGTTTTAATCTGTTAGTGGCCCTGGGAATGGCTCTCGGTACCGGAACTCTCGGTCTGATGGCAGCCTTTGCGCTGGTTTTCATACCCGCCTGGGTAGCTTTTCGTCTGGCATCCCGATGGCGGGTCTGCCTGGCCATCGGTACAGGAATTGGACTTATCTCTTATATTCTGGCTTTCGCTATAGCACTCATTTTAGACCAGCCTTTCGGCCCCACTCTGGTGGCTGTACTGATCATGCAGGCAATCATGGCATTGATATTCTGGCCTGCCCCGACACAACAACCAAAAAGCCCCACCTCATCAGTATAGCTATTTTTTAAATCGAATATTCACGAATAATAGTTAGTGACTTTTTCAACATATAACCGTCAAAAATAAAAGTCAGTCGATATTCAAAACCTTAGAATGCTTAATGTAAAAACGACGTGATTTTGACTTAAACTCGGACGGTGATTAATTATTTATAAGGATTAAAAAAATGACAGATGAAGCGATAATTGCCCAGAAGTCTCCTTTTGCAGTTGATGTAGAGAAAGGCAAGACCTATTTCTGGTGTTCCTGTGGCCGTAGCAAGACCCAGCCTTTCTGTGACGGGTCCCACCAGGGGACTTCTTTCCAGCCAACGCCCTACAAGGCAGAAAAAGATGAAACTGTTTACTTTTGTGGCTGTAAAAAAACCAGTACCGCACCAATGTGCGACGGTTCACATTCGCAACTCTAAAATCCGGAAAGCCTTTTCTCTCACCGAAAAAAAGCTCACCAAGAGGTGGGCTTTTTTATTGAAAATCAACTACATGAAATAAAACCTTGATTTTCAAAAGACAAAGCGAGATTTTTTGTCTAAATTTATGGTGCAAAACAATGCTAAAAAAACCTGTCAAATGAACGAAACTGAAAACCTGCAACGCCAGCTCAATGACTATAAATGGCTTTTTAATACCGTCGAAGTTGCTATCGCGATAGTTAACCAGGATGGCAGCTATGTAGACTTTAACGAAGCCTATATCAAATTGATGGGGTTTTCCGACAGAGAGCAACTTTACCAGTCACACCCTGCTGACCATTCTCCTGAACTCCAGCCTAATGGCAAAGCCTCTGTGGACATGGCTGAAGCGATGATCCAGGTTACATTGAGCAAAGGTAAACATGAGTTTGAATGGACTCACAAACGCCCCGATGGCAATGAGTTCCTATCACAGGTCGTACTTGACCAGATTGATTTCGATGGTGAAAAGCGCCTGCGGGCCGTGATCCATGACATTTCTGAAACTCAACGTCTCGAACGTATTGTCCAGGAACGAACCAATGAACTGGAACACCTGGCCAAAACAGATAAACTGACGGGCCTTTATAATCGGGAGAAACTCGAGGAAATTCTTGACCAGGAGCAATACCGGGCCGATCGTTACCGGTCTTCATTCGCCATCGTTAAACTGGACCTGGATGATTTCCAGAAAATCAATGAAGAATATGGCCATGACCGAGGCGATAAAGTATTAGCTGCAGTGGCAGAATTGATCAGAGGCTTCTGTCGCGAAGTCGACTCAGTGTGCCGCTGGAGCGGAGAAGAGTTCCTGATCGTGTTGCCGGAAAGCAACCTGGATGGAGCCTACCTGATGGCAGATAACCTCCGGTCCCGTATTGAATTACACCACTTTACCGGCATTGACGGACTTACAGCATCCTTTGGCGTTGACATGTATCAGGAAGGTGAAAACATCAACGACCTGTTTCGTCGTGTTGACCAGGCTTTACGTAATGCCAAGGATATAGGTAAAAACTGCGTGGAAATGCTTTGAAGCTATAGTCCTGTAGCACAAGCTCCTGTAATTACTCCTCAACGCTGACTTTATCCACCCGCTGAAATCCTCGTGGTAACTTGCTGCCGCGACGCCCACGCTCACCTACAAAGTGTTCAAGATCTGACTGTTTCAGAGTCATATGGCGTTTGCCTGAATGAATGGTCAGTTTGCCATTCTCTGGAACCGCCGCTATGGCAACCACAAACTCGTCCCTGCTTTCCACGCGTTTACCGGGTATGCCGATAATCTTGTTGCCCTTGCCACGGCTTAGTGCGGGTAATTCAGTCAAAGGAAACTTTAGCATGCGCCCTTCGTTGGTAATCGCCACCACAGCATCGGCTTCAGGATTTTCAATTTTCTGCGGCTTTAACACTTTGGCACCCTTGGGCAATTTCAACAAGGCCTTGCCGGCTTTTTTGTTGGCAAGAAAATCTTTTAACTGGATCTGGAAACCATAGCCGGCATCGGAAGCAATCAGATACCATTGTTCGGTATCACCACCCAGCGTGGCCACGAACTGCGCATTGCCGGCGGGTGACAGTTTACCTGTCAGTGGTTCACCCTGCCCCCTGGCTGATGGCAGGGTATGAGCGCCCAGAGAGTAGCTTCTCCCTGTGGAATCAAGAAACACTGCCTGCTGGTTGGAGCGGGTTATGGCTGAGTCCAGATAACCATCACCCGCCTTGTAATTCAATCCTGCTGCATCAATGTCAGCACCCTTGGCAGCACGCACCCAGCCTCTTTGAGAAAGCACCACCGTTAGCACCTCACTGGGCAGCATATCGGTTTCATCAATCGCCACGGCTGCTTCACGTTCAACCAGTTTACTGCGGCGAGCATCACCAAACTCTTCGGCATCAGCTTTGAGTTCCTTCTTGATGAGTGTTTTCATACGCGCATTGGAACCCAGTGTTTTTTCCAGCCAGTCACGCTCTTCTTCAAGGTCCGACTGTTCCTGACGGATTTTCATTTCTTCAAGTCGTGCCAACTGGCGCAGCTTGGTATCAAGAATATAGTCCGCCTGTACTGCTGTCAGGGAAAAAGTATCCATGAGAACCTGCTTGGGTTCATCTTCGGTACGGATAATGCGGATGACTTCATCGAGATTGAGAAATGCGATCAACAAACCATCAAGCAAGTGCAGCCGATCAAGGACTTTTTGCAGACGGTATTGAAGACGCCGTTTAACGGTGTTGAAGCGAAACTCCAGCCATTCCTTGAGCATTTCGCGCAGATTTTTTACCGCGGGTCGCCCATCAAGACCAATCACATTCCAGTTGGCGCGGTAGGAGCGTTCCAGGTCAGTGGTGGCAAACAGATGAGACATCATGCGTTCAGTATCTACACGGTTGGAACGCGGTACCAGAACCAGTCGGATGGGGTTTTCATGATCAGACTCATCACGCAGATCTTCCAGCCACGGCAGTTTTTTGGCTCGCATTTGTGCAGCAATCTGCTCCAGTATCTTTGCTCCTGACACCTGGTGCGGCAAGGCTGTGATTACAATGTCTCCATGTTCTTTGGTGTAAGCTGCTCTCTGCTTGAAAGTACCATTACCGGTTTCATAGATTTTCTGAAGTTCCTCCCGCGGGGTAATAATTTCAGCTTCACCGGGAAAGTCCGGGCCTTTAACATACTCACACAAGTCTGCTACGCTGGCTTTGGGGTTTTCAAGCAAATGTATGCAGGCCGAAACCACTTCGTTCAGGTTGTGTGGAGAGACGTCGGTTGCCATGCCCACCGCAATACCTGAAACACCATTGAGCAGCAAATTTGGCAGGCGTGATGGCAGCATCACAGGCTCTTTGAGGGTGCCATCGAAGTTTGCCGTCCAGTCGACTGTACCCTGTCCGAGTTCTTTCAATAGCACCTGCGCATAAGGTGTGAGCTTGGCTTCGGTATAACGCATTGCCGCAAATGACTTGGGATCATCCTGTGAACCCCAGTTACCCTGACCATCAACTAACGGATAGCGGTAAGAAAAGTCCTGCGCCATTAACACCATGGCCTCATAACAGGCCGAGTCACCATGTGGATGAAACTTGCCAAGAACATCACCGACAGTACGGGCAGATTTTTTGAACTTGGCAGTGGCAGTCAAACCCAGTTCAGACATGGCGTAAACTATTCGACGTTGCACAGGTTTCAGACCATCTCCAATGAAAGGTAATGCCCTGTCGAGAATGACATACATGGAATAATCCAGGTAGGCTTTCTCAGTAAATTCTTTCAGTGGCAGTTTTTCAATGCCTTCAGAGCTATAAGTTGTCGTGGTTGTCATAAATTTTAAATTCGCATTTCGCTAAACATTTCATCGATGTCATTATGCCAGCGTCGCAATTGGTGTTTAATGTCAGGATTGTCAAAATAATCGGCAAGCGTATCCGGATCCAGAGAAACGATGACGGTTTCATCATTCTCGGCAAACACCAGAAACTTCAAGGGAAGGAAGGGAATCAACTCGGGATAATCATTACTTAAAGCCTTGACTTCTTTATACTTGCCAAAAAATATCACGCGGTAATAATCGGTTTCATAATCAAAATCATTGAGTCCGCCATCGCAGCGCTGAATATGGGCTACACTATAGCCATACTCCTCGATAAGACGCTGAATTTTTTCCATGGCAATTTCAAAAGTTTGCTGTGTTCTGACCATCAATAGATGGTCTTCACTGGCATGAGATACAGTAGAAGAGCCAATTAATAAAACAACAAAAAACAGTTTCAAGCATCTATTCATCAGAACGTAGCCTCTTCAATGGCGTTGCTGATATTTTCTTCCATCTGTTCAGCGATCTTGAACAACTCGTCATTATTAAACCAGCTCGACAGCAGTTTCATATTTGGCGCAATAATCAGAACGCTTTTATCAGGCTGTTCAATAATGGTAATGCGACAGGGTAACAATACGCCAAGACGCGGTTCAATTTTCAACATCTGGTAAAGTTCACTGAAATTACAGAATCGCAAGCTGACCTGTCGTGTATTATGAGTAAACTCATCGACCAGCCCCTGCTCGATATAGCGTTCAGGAAACAGGCGGAAATTTGAAGCACTTAAGGCCTGCCTGGCAGCTTCCACCGTAGATTCAAAATCATTGGGCGATTCAACAATTATCGATAGCTCGGGCTCTTCTTTGAGATAGTCTTCAAAAGCTGGTTGTGCGACTTTAAGGCTGCGCACGTAGGCAACAACATCATCGATTTCCTGATCAGTCAGTTTGCCTTGCATGGATGGCATTTTGGAGTCATCACGATCGGCTATAATAATTTCTCGAATTTCCTCATCAGTGACTGAATCCAGGTACCCGGAATTATTAATGGCCGCCGGCATAATCATGAACTTGCGCTTGCGTGACTTGGTGACCCCGGTGCCTTCGCCTTCACCACTGCCATCGTTGGCATGACACTTGGCACAGCGTTTTTTGTAATGCTTTTCTCCATTTTCAGCATTACCGGTAATGGTCTCGCTGGAGAAAGTTGGTACGGGCTGGTCGGACCAGCTTCGAATGTATCCAATGATCGATGCAACCTGGGCATCACTCAATCCCGGGTAGGCGGGCATGATGCGACCGGGACGCCCCAGCCTGATGGTTTTTTCCAGGTATTGATCGGATACATGAGCCATCTTGATATTGGAAAGTGGCAGACCGATTCCTCCCTCACCCTGCGTTTGATGGCAGGACTCGCAATACTGCTGATAGAGCTTTTCTCCATTGGGAGCAGATAAAACACTAAAGCTGGAAACCAGTAACATCAAAGAGAGGATTAATGATATTTTCATGATTAATGTGTCCTCCCTTGTTCAAGTATGGTGAATATTGCGTTGGTCAACATATTTACCTGGGCTTCGTCAATGATATAAGGTGGCATCAGGTAGACCAGTTTCCCAAATGGTCTGACCCAGACCCCGGCTTCTACAAAAGCAGGCTGTATCTGTTTCATATCCACCTCTTCATGTAACTCCACTACACCAATCGCACCAAGCACCCTGACTTCCCTTACCGCTTCAAGCTGCTCACAGCTCTCCAGGCCCGCTTTCAGCCAGGACTCAATCTGCAAGACCTTATGCTGCCAGCCAGAAGATAGCAGCAAATCAATACTGGCATTGGCGACTGCACAGGCCAGGGGGTTTGCCATAAAGGTAGGGCCGTGCATAAACACACCCGGGTCTCCGTTACTGATAGCTTCGCTGACCATGCTGGTCGTTAAGGTTGCCGCCATTGTCATGTATCCACCGGTCAATGCCTTGCCGATGCACATGATATCCGGTGATATGCCGGCGTGTTCACAGGCAAACAGTTTACCGCTTCTGCCAAAGCCCGTGGCGATTTCATCTGTAATCAGCAATAAGCCGTATGCATCGCATAATTGTCTGACTTTAGACAGATAATCCGCTGAATAAAAGCGCATACCACCCGCACCCTGCACTACAGGCTCCAGAATAAAGGCCGCGGTGTATTCAGCATGCTGCTTAAAGGCTGTTTCCAGCTTTTGCAAATCCTGCTCTGAACAGGCCTCATGCACTCTCGACACTGGCGCATCGATAAACAACTGTTGCATAAGTACGTTATCACCATAGATGTTGTGCATACCGGTATCCGGATCACATACTGACATCGCTGCGAAGGTATCACCATGATAACCGCTACGGATGGTCATAAAACGTGTGCGCCTGTTTTCCCCCTTTGAAATCCAGTACTGTAATGCCATTTTCATGGCTACTTCGACTGACACCGATCCGGAGTCTGCAAAGAAAACCGAATCAAGGCCCTCTGGCGTCAACTCAACCAGTTTTTTGGCCAGCTTGCTTGCCGGCTCATGGGTCAGACCACCAAACATGATGTGTGACATGCTTTTTAACTGATCGGTTATAGCCTGGTTCAATACCGGGTGGTTATAGCCGTGAATCGCACACCACCAGGATGACATACCATCAACCAGTTCCCTGCCATCTTCCAGCTTTATCATCACACCA
>Ga0180429_10005292_pt1 | contig 10247 bp, 7 predicted proteins | sample SS_ome_FD_132428 | JGI IMG/M metagenome (GOLD analysis project Ga0180429, IMG submission 132428) | Hypersaline lake sediment archaeal communities from the Salton Sea, California, USA - SS_1_S_1 metaG | ecosystem: Environmental > Aquatic > Non-marine Saline and Alkaline > Hypersaline > Sediment ...
ATTTACGTGATCAAGCGTTCCATGAACCCGGGATATTCCGGGGTTGATAATCTTCTTTATTATGAAGATAACTGTTCTTTGATATTTGGTGATGCCAAGGATGTTTGTGAAGGCCTGGTAACTGCCTTGAAGGGCGGTGGTCACTGATCCTCGATGATGAAATTATTGAAGTAACGTTTAACTCATCGTTACTTCATTTGTTTCTGAATATCTGAATATCGTCTGATCCAGATTTCCTCATTATCCTGTAAAGATTGTGGCAACTTGAATTGTGCGATATATGCCAGTTCCTTGTTGCCATACGTGCCATAAAGCAGGAGATAGCGTACTTTGCCTTTAGCGCTGGTTTCAGTGATCCTGGCGGCTTTGCCCAGTTTATAACGGCGTTTGAAACCTTGCAGTGTTGAAATATCGTTGGCTGTTTTAAGTTGCAGGGTCCAGGACCTTGGACGGGTCTGTTTAACCCAGTCTTTTCGGGCTTTTTGCGCAGCACGTTTTTTGAGCTTTTCCCTGTTGGTTAAATCATCAAGCCTGGCAGCCAGTTGATCGGCTCTTTGCGTTTCAGCCTGTTTTTGTTGTAGCAGCGCGGCTTTCTGTGCTGCCTGCTCGGCTATTTGTTTTTCAGACTGGTAACAGGAGTAAATGTTGTTATCGAGTTTGCGGGTTCCCTGTGCCAGGGATTTTTTTATCACGCGTTTTACAGCAGCAACGCGGGCGTTTTCTAGTCCGGGCTGTGGCGGGACATGAAAAATACTGTTTTTGAGTACAAGCAGGTCAGTAAGCAGCACACCATAGTCCCTGAAGTATTGCAGGGTATTTTCAATGTATTGTTTGCGTAATTTCAGTTTATGAATGCTGGCGGCAATGCTGTCATCGAGTAAGCGTTTTTTGTGGGCGTTAAGGCTTTCTGTAATCTGTTTGTGACAATGTGACAGGGTAAATATTTTACGACTGTGAAGATACTGCAGCATCGCCAGATGAGCCCGGGTAAAAGCGGCGGAAGTAATTAATAAATCAGAAGCAGCCTGTTGTTGTTTGGCTTTTTCCTTGTCTTTTTCTTTCAGTAGTTTTTTGCGTTCCAGACGGTCCAGCTGATTATAAAGATCGAACGCATTGTTTTTCCCGGTAGATAACCAGTTGCGTATTGATGCCGAATTCATGGCCAGCCAGTCAAATTCAAGGCCAGGCGTCAGGCTGGAAAGATAGCGCTTTACAGCGTTGAGCTGGATTTTTTCGTCAGCTGTCCAGTGTTTGAGAATGTTGCCGTCAAACTGTGAATGATCGATCTCCAGCTCATGGATGGAAAGGTTTTTGACGGGTACAAAAAGTGTGTGTTGGATATGTTCTGCTGGTGCAGCAATCAAGGCTGAAAAATTTTCCAGGGCTGCCTGATTTTGTTTCTGGATAAGTTCAAAGTCATCCAGCAGTTGCAGCAAATCCTTTTTGTGTAACTCTGCCTGCGCAGATTGTTCGTTTCTTCCCTTGATAAATGGATCCAGAAGTCGCCTGGTTTCATTAATAGCCCGGGTGATATAGCCACTGGTATTTCGATAGCCATTGATTTCCCAGTATAAAGGCAGCGTCTTGCGTATCAGGTTTTCGGAGGCCCGCTGATTTAACGCCTGCTGGTAAGCGACCTTGTCTGCAGACTTCAGTGCCTTGACTTCGGCGAGTACGTCATCAAGCAGCATGATGACCTGGTTAATTTCAGGAAGACTGCTGCTGATAGCGGCGGGTTTAACTTTTTGTCCCTGTAACCTGGCTACTGACTGACTGACGCGTTGCTGTGCAATGCCGGATGTTTCCTGCAGGGCCTTGTTTTTGAGGATGGTATCGCCGTGCCTGTCCAGTTCCTGCTGATGGCTGGTGACAATCGCGCGTGCAATGGCTTCTGCCGGGGTGAAATATTTACTCGGGACAGAAGCCGGTCTGAAACCTCCAAGAGGCATCTGGGCAATGGCCGTCATTGCCATCAATAGGGCAATGCCAGCTGCAATAGATATTGTAAGACCTTTGCTTTTCATTCCTTCGTATCGTATTTTGACTTCTTCAAGTGAAAATAGCAGTTTTCATGCCATTAATCCCGAAAAGCAGGCGAATGCTGTAAAATCTGCCTTATCGTTAATCTTTTCTGTTTATCTTTGCAGCCATGGATGAAAAAACCATAGAAAATTGCCTGCTGATCCATCAGCACCGCTATAAGCGGCGGCTGCAAAACCTGTTAAAGCGTCAAAAAACCAACCAGCCAGCCACGCAAGGGCTGGAAAAACTGGCGCAGCAGATCAAAGCATCTACGGCTATCGTGGAAAGTCGCAAGCAGGCACTGGATATTCATTTCCCTGAAGAGCTTCCCATTAGTGCAGAACGGCAAAAGATTGCCGCTCTCATTGAACAGCACCAGGTTGTTGTGCTTTGTGGTGAAACGGGCTCGGGCAAGTCGACCCAGCTTCCAAAAATCTGTCTTGAACTGGGACGGGGAATTTTCGGTCGCATTGGCCATACCCAGCCCCGGCGCCTGGCCGCCAGAAGCCTGGCATCGAGAATCAGCAATGAACTTAACCAGCAGCAAGGTGAAACGGTTGGTTACAAGGTACGCTTTAAGGATACTGTTAAATCACAAACCCGGGTCAAGCTGTTAACCGATGGCATGTTGCTGGCTGAAATTCAGCAGGATAAATGGCTTAATGAATATGACACGCTGATCATCGATGAAGCGCATGAACGCAGTCTGAATATTGACTTTTTGCTGGGCTATCTCAAGTCATTATTGAAAAGGCGCAAGGACCTTAAAGTCATTGTTACTTCCGCAACCATTGATCCTGAACGTTTTTCAAAACACTTTAATGATGCACCTATTATCAATGTCAGTGGGCGTACCTATCCCGTTGAGGTGTTGTATCGGCCTGCGGAAGAATCCGTGTCGGAGCGCGATGATGGTATGCAGCAGGCAATTGTTGCAGCTGTTGATGAATTAGGACGCCTGTCTCGCGGAGATATTCTGATTTTCCTGTCAGGAGAACGGGAGATAAGGGAAACTGCCGAACACCTGCGTAAACACAAGCTCGGGCTCACCGACATTCTCCCCCTTTATGCCCGACTGGGACCGGCTGAGCAGGGAAAAATATTTTCTCCTTCCAACAAGCGGCGCATCATTCTGGCTACTAATGTGGCGGAAACCTCCGTTACTGTGCCGGGGATTCGTTATGTTATCGATGCCGGCTTTGCGCGTATCAGCCGCTACAGTCACCGCTCGAAAGTACAGCGCTTACCGGTTGAACGTATTTCACAAGCCAGCGCCAATCAGCGTAAGGGGCGTTGTGGACGTGTCGCAGCCGGTGTCTGTATCCGCCTGTATGATGAAGATGATTTTAATAGCCGAACCGAGTTTACCGAACCGGAGATTTTAAGAACCAATCTTGCCACCGTTATCCTGCAAATGAAGTTGCTGAATTTTGGTGATATCGAGGCCTTTCCTTTTCTGGAAAAGCCTGACAGAAAAATGATTCGTGATGGTTATCGGGTACTGCATGAAATCGGTGCGGTTGATATCTTCGAAAAAGTGACTCACCTTGGAAAGCTGTTAGCCCGATTGCCTGTGGACCCGCGTGTTGGGCGTATGTTGCTGGAAAGTGCGCAGGAAGGTTGCCTTAAGGAAGTGCTGGTAATTGCAGCTGCCTTGTCTGTGCAGGATCCCCGTGACAGACCGATGGATAAACAGCAACAGGCTGATGAAGCTCACCAGGAATTCAGGCATGAGTCTTCAGACTTTCTGGGCTTTTATAAACTCTGGCAACATCTTCAGGAAAAGAAAAAACATTTATCCCGTCGCAAGTTCAGTCAGTATTGTCGTCAGCGTTTTCTGTCTGCCACCCGTGTGATGGAGTGGTTTGATATTCATCATCAGATGCAGGGGCAGTTGCATGAAATGGGTTACCGGGAAAATCAACAGGATGCACATTATGATGTTATTCATCAAAGCCTGTTGTCGGGCTTACTCAGTCATATAGGCAACAAATCCCAGGGTAAAGACAGGGATTATCTTGGTGCACGTAATACGCATTTCCATGTGTTTCCAGGCTCTGTATTGTTTAAAGAACAGCCAAAGTGGGTGGTGGCAGCTGAACTGGTTGAAACCACCAGGCTCTATGCCAGAACGGTCGCTAAAATTGATCCACGCTGGGTTGAATCGTTATCAGGACACCTGGTCAAACGTAATTATTCCGAGCCTCACTGGCAAAAGAAAAGAGGGCAGGTTGCCGCTTACGAACGGGTAACCCTCTATGGTGTTACCCTGGTCAGTGGTCGCAAGGTGAACTATGGTCCTATCAACCCGCTAGAGGCCAGGGAAATTTTTATCCGCTTTGCACTGGTAGAAGGTGATTTTGAAACCCGCGCAAAATTCTGGCGACACAACCAGGAACTGATCGAATACGTTCATGATCTGGAAGCGCGTGCCCGGCGACGCGATATTCTGGTTGATCCGCAAGTGCTTTATGAATATTACGATGCGCAGATACCTGAAGGCATCTACAGCAAGCCACAGTTTGAAAAATGGCTGAAAAAAGCCAGCGCCAAACAGCCCAAACTGCTATTTCTCAAACAATCTGATCTGATACGCAAAGACGCTGACATTGTTGATGCCGATAATTTCCCGGACAGGGTCAAGCTGGGGTCATTGATGTTGCCGCTTGAATACCACTTTGACCCAAAGGAAAAAGAAGATGGTATCAGTCTCGTGGTGCCGGTAGCGATGATAAACCAGGTCAACGCCACGCAGGGAGACTGGCTGGTTCCCGGGTTATTGAAAGAGAAACTGGTTGCTTTACTTAAAAGCCTGCCCAAGCTTTATCGACGCCAGCTTGTGCCGATACCGGATACCGTCGACAAACTCATGCAGCAGCTTGATCCCCAGTCTGACCTGCCGATGATTCAACAGGTCTCTGCGCAGATAAAACGCATGAAGGCCATTCATATACCGGAAGACCAGTGGAATGAAGCCGTGCTGGATCGACATCTTCATATGAATTACAGAATTGTTGATGCCAACCACAAAGAACTGGCAAGTGGTCGTGACCTGTATGAATTGCAGAAACAGTTTGCCGGTCAGGCACAGCAGCAATTCAGTGAACTGCCTGTTTCTGTCAATGATATCAGCGGCAAGAAAAACTGGGAATTTGGTGATATTCCGGAAACACAAAAAATAGAACAGGCGGGTGTTTCCATGACGGGCTTTCCGGCACTGGTGGATGAAGGCGATAGCGTGGGTCTGCGGGTGCTTGATTCCAGGCCCACCGCCATAACATCTCATCAGAAAGGCTTGTTACGGTTAATCAAGCTGGCGCTGCCTAAAGAGGTTCGTTATCTCAAAAAGAACCTGCCGGGACTCGATCGTATGCGCTTGCAATATGCAAAGGTACCGGTTACGAAAGGTCATCAAAAACAGCAGACTGATTTGCAGGATATTCTGGTGGACTGGATTCTGATGCAGGCATTCCTGTCTTCCGCTGAACAGACAAGAACACAGCAACAGTTTGAGGACCTGCTGGAAGCGGGTAAACAGCAGGTGATGCTGATCGCCAATCAAAGCTGTAAACAGTTGTCTGAAATACTGGAGCATTACCAGCAGCTACGTAAATCACTCAGCAAGGTCAAGCAGATTAACTGGATGTCATCTGTCAGTGACATGAAACAACAGCTGGATCACCTGATTTACCAGGGTTTTCTGCAACACATGACTGAATCCAGGTTCAGGGATTACCTGCGCTACCTTAAAGGCATGCAGATACGCCTGGACAAGCTCGGTCATGCAGCTCCCAGAGATCAGCAACTGATGCGTGAAATGGCGGGGCTAAATCAGCAATGGCAGAGTCGAATGCAGCTGGCAGATAAAAAAGGCCGAATCGATGAGCGCCTGGAAGAGATACGCTGGATGCTGGAAGAACTGCGTATTTCCCTGTTTGCACAACAGGTTAAAACCGCTTACCCGGTATCGGTTAAACGTATTGAAAAACGTTGGAAGGAATTGGGGTTGTAAACTTGCATTTTTCTATGACAAAAGTGATTTAAGTCAAAAAAACGCTTGAAATGAGCAGTGTTCTGTAATATTCCTTGTTGTGCAATAAATAATCATTATTATATTAGCAATAGCTTTTTGGTTTCTTCAACTTAATTACAATGACCATTAGGAGAAATTCACTATGAAGAAAATAATCTCGACCACGCTGCTATCAGCCCTGTTACTTGGAGCAGCGGGCAATGCTTCAGCCTTTTTCTGGGATGATGACAACGACCACAAATGTTGGGGACCACAGGGACCTTACGGACCCAAAATTCCTGACTGTAACCCGTATGATGAGTGGGATCCAAGATACTGGATGGAAGAAATGGAACAGACCTGGGACGACGATGATGATTATTATCGTTATGGCGGCGGTCCATGGGGTGGTCCTATGATGGGTGCTCCATACGGTATGCCATCTCCATATGGTATGCCTGCACCTTACGGTGCTCCAGCTCCTTATGGTGCTCCAGCTCCATATGGCGCACCTGCTCCTTACGGTGCTCCTGCACCTGCACCGGTTCCTGCACCAGCAGCGCCTCCTGTCAGGTAACTATTCAGTTACACCGACAAGAAAGCCCTCTCAGTAATCTGGGAGGGTTTTTTTTTGAGTATTATTTAAATAGGCATAGTAAGTTGACGTAACTGAACTACACTGAAAAAAATCATAATCAAATAGATTAAAGTTGTTTTTACAGACTCCGGAGGCAGGGTATGAAAAAAGTATTCATTATTACGGCGTTGGCTGCGTTACTCTCAACGAATGTTTCAGCAGGTACCAGGGATAGTGGTGTAGCTCAGGATAACTATGATGCGCAGGTAAAATCGGCGCAAATCCAGGCGGCCAAAATGAAAGCTGCAGAAGTTCGTGCAGCGCAGATGAAAGCAGCCGAAATGATGTCAGCCAGGATACGTGCGGCGCAGGTCCGGGCAGCGCAAATGAAAGCAGCAGAATGGATGGCGGCCAAAGTACGCGCAGCCCAGGTTCGAGCAGCTCAGATGAAAGCAGCAGAAATGAAAGCCGGGCAGTTCAGGTCTGAAAAGACAGATCGCCAGTCCTGAAGCGCATAAGGAGATCAACAACGCACACCAGGATTGGGCGTTAGGCTCAGTCCTGTACCATGGGGAACTGGATTTTAAATTCTGTTCCCTGGTTCTCTGAGCTGTTAACCTCGATTTTTCCTTTTAAAGTAGCAGTTACCAGGTTGTAGACGATGCTCAGCCCCAACCCCGTACCTCCCGTGCCTCTTCTGGTGGTAAAGAATGGAGTAAAAACCTTCTTAAGGTGATCAGGGCTGATACCCTTTCCATTATCCTTGAAAGTAAATATTACCTGGCTGCCATCGATTGAAAATTTCAAGAGGATCTGTCCTTTCTCTCCCTGTTCAAACGCATGGGTGACGGTATTGATCACCAGGTTGCTGACAATTTGGGATATGTCACCAGGTAAATTCCTTCGTCGCACTCTGACTTGAGAGTGATAGCAGTGCGCTTGTAACTCGGGCCAATACTCACCAGTACTTCATTCAGATAGTCTTTCAGGTTGATTCTTCTCAGTTCATCGTGTGTCTGGTCAACAGCGACCTGCTTGAAACTGCTTACCAGCTCCGAAGCGCGATGCAGATTGGTGTTGGTTCATGGTCAAGTCAGTTGTGCGTTGCTCAGTTCGCTAATTTCTCCTCAAACCTGCTATCACATAGCATCCATTGCCCGTGATATGAGTCTAAAGTATAGATAAGAATTTTAAGTTGGAGAATAATCTCAGTAACTTCAGGGAAAAAGCCCTGATCCAGAGAAGGATTAACCCGCTGGTTGCCTGCGGCAGAATATGATTTTTACGGTACGGTCTTTGTTGTACTTTGTTACCGGCAGTTTTTCCCTGGAGCTTTCACCGGGTAACAGGCCGCTTGCATAACGATAGGGGGCCTTATCCAGAAGTGTGCCCTGTTCATCGTATTTCCAGATAGGGACGCCCTTATAGGTATCAGTGGAGCGGTTGGTTACCACGCAGGTAAACAGCTGTCCTTTCCATTGGCAGTCAGTGATTTCTATGGGTTCACCACAGTTTTTGACAATAATTTCCCTTTCTCCGACACTGCATGCAGACAGCAGTGCCAGGGTAATCGCAGCGAACGAAAGCCTAGCTATCATCATTGGTCCCTGTCAGTAGCGGTTGCAATTCAGGCCAGATATTATCAAGTATAAACGGTTGAGCTTCTGCTGCCGGATGAATACCATCAGGCTGCATCAGGTCACGGGTTTCAGCCACTCCCTTGAGAAAAAAGGGGACAAAAGCAATTTGCTGTTTGCCGGCGACATCAGAAAATATTTGTCTGAACTTTTCGCGAAAAGAGGGGCCATAGTTAGCAGGTAACTGAATGCCCAGCAACAATACTTTTGAGTTGCCTGCATGCGCAAGTTCAACCATGCGATTGAGATTGTTGCGTGTCAGGCTGATATCAAAACCACGTAAACCGTCGTTGGCCCCAAGTTCCAGAATGAAAATATCGGGTTTTTCCCGTTGCAGGGTTTGTGGCAAGCGGGCGAGCCCGCCTTGCGTGGTATCACCTGTTATGCTGGCGTTAATTACGCGATAATTGAGGTTTTGTTGTTGCAGCCTCTGTCGCAGCAGGTTAACCCAGCCTTCTTCAGGCTTGAGACCATAACCGGCACTGAGGCTGTCGCCCATCACCACAATGGTGGGGGTTTTTTCTGCTGCAAAAACAGCATGGATTGAAACAAGAGTCAGAAACAGGATGAATGAAGTAAACAGTTTTCTCATACGTGCAGAGTCACTCAGTAAGCAGGTGGTATCACCTGATGGGTCGATGCTTGATATCCTTATGGGTATTGACCTGCATGTCAACTCGGCAGAAGCAGTGGCTTTACTTGGAGCATCTGGGTCAGGAAAGTCTACCTTGCTGGGATTGCTGGCTGGTCTGGATGATCCGACTTCCGGTTCCGCTTTTTTATTAAAACAAAATCTGTCTGAAATATCAGAAGAGCAGCGTTCACGTCTGCGCCTCGGCAGAGTCGGTTTCGTATTCCAGTCTTTTCAGCTGATTCCAGGCATGACCGCCCTGGAGAATGTCATCCTGCCTTTGCAGCTGGCAGGCGTCGACAAGGCCTCGGAGCAGGCCAGGCAACTACTCCATGATGTCGGCCTTGGAAAACGCATGACGCACTTGCCGCGGCAGTTGTCAGGCGGAGAGCAGCAACGCGTGGCAATTGCCCGTGCTTTTGCCGGTGAGCCTGAAGTGCTTTTTGCTGATGAACCGACCGGCAATCTGGATGCTGAAACCGGTGAACAGATCATCCAGTTATTATTTGATTTGCGTGACCGTTGTAATACGGCTTTGCTGATGGTCACGCATGATGATCAATTGGCTAAACGCTGCGACCGGGTTTATCACCTGCATGGTGGCAGACTGGCAGAAATTGGGCAGGAAGCGAGCTGATTATGGCTTTTATCAGCAGGCTCAGACAAAATCGCGCGTTATTATTGCTCATGGTGGCATTGATTGTCGCGATCAGCGCCATGACCTCTGTTGATTTTTTCGTGGATCGAGTTGATCGGCAGTTAACAAGACAGGGAACAGCGTTGATGGCGGCTGACCTGGTGGTTCAGGGCGGGGCTGAGTTTGATCAGTCATGGTCTGACAAGGCTGTTGAACTTGGGCTCGACGTTTCCAGGCAGGTCAGTTTTCCCAGTGTTTTGTTTCATAATGACAAGCCCTTGCTCGTTCAGGTCAAGGCGGTTGATGCCGCTTATCCCTTACGTGGTGATTTTCATGCTGATTCAATTGTTGGGGAGACTTTCACCAAAGGGCCACAAACCGGGCACGCATTTGTTGATGCCATATTAAAAAGCAAGTTCTTTACGGCAGACAGTGAGCTGGCAGTCTCAATTCCACTGGGTAATTTGCAACTTGTTTTGCAGGGTATTGTGCAGGAAGAGCCAGACCGTGGCGGCAGTCTGTTTCAGCTGGCTCCCCGCTTAATGATCAATTATGCCGACCTTGGAGAGAGTGGCCTGCTGGGGCCTGCCAGTCGGGCCCGTTATCGCTTTCTGGTTGCTGGTGAAGCCGCTTCAGTTGAAAGTTTTCGTGATTGGGCCGCTTTTAATTTACCGGCGGGTGCAAGAATTGTTGATATCAAAAATGCGCGCCCCGAGTTGCGAACAGCGCTG
>Ga0180429_10005293_pt1 | contig 10247 bp, 7 predicted proteins | sample SS_ome_FD_132428 | JGI IMG/M metagenome (GOLD analysis project Ga0180429, IMG submission 132428) | Hypersaline lake sediment archaeal communities from the Salton Sea, California, USA - SS_1_S_1 metaG | ecosystem: Environmental > Aquatic > Non-marine Saline and Alkaline > Hypersaline > Sediment ...
CTGGGCATCGCGATCACCATCCGCGAGCACTTTCCGACCGTGGTCTCGCCGATCGAGGGCACGCCCGCCTTCCTGATGTGCATCCAGGGCGGCGACAAGAACATCGAGACCGAGGGGGAGTCGACCCTCGACTTCACCAGCAGCGACGCGGTCGAGCTGCTGCGCGGCAATCCCGGCACCCAGGTCACCATCACCATCGAGCGGGAGGGCCTCGACGCGCCCTTCCCCCTGACCATCACCCGCGACATCATCCACGTGGACAGCGTGCCCTACGCCTTCATGATCGACGACATCGGCTACATCCGCGTGGCGAGCTTCTCCCGCACGACCACCGACGAACTGGTGGAGAAGCTCGCGGAGCTGGAGGCCCAGGGCGCCCGCGGCCTGATCCTCGACCTGCGCTGGAATCCCGGCGGCCTGCTGGAGGCGGCCAACGGCGTGAGCGAGCTGTTCCTGGGCGACGGCGACCTGATCGTCTACACCAAGGGACGCCTGCGCAACCAGAACCGCAGCTACTACGCCGAGACCCCCGCCCGGCCGCGCCGGACCGACCTGCCGACGATCGTCATGGTCAACGGCTCCTCCGCCTCGGCCAGCGAGATCGTCTCGGCGGCCATCCAGGACCACGACCTGGGCATGGTGGTGGGCAAGACCACCTTCGGCAAGGGGACGGTGCAGACCGTCTTTCCCCTGAGCGACGACCGGGCCCTCAAGCTGACCACGGCCAAGTACTACACGCCCTCGGGCCGCTCCATCCACAAGGACCGCCACGAGGACGACAGCGACATCGATCTCACCGAGGCTCCGGACGAGGCCCAGGGCGACGCCGCGGAGATCGAGTCGGACATCCCGCGCGAGGAGAAGGAGAAGTTCAGCACCGACGCCGGACGCATCGTCTACGGCGGCGGCGGCATCACGCCCGACATCGAGATCGAGCAGCCCTTCCTCGACGACTTCGAGGTGGCCCTGGAGCGCGACGGCGCCCTCTTCAGCTTTGCCACCACCTGGTCGGCCCACCACGAGGTCTCCCGCGACGTCGCGGTCGACGCGCCGATGCTCCAGGCCTTCTCCGAGCATCTCGCCACGCGCGAGAACATCGACGAGTACCTGGGCGTCTACGACCTGGTCCGCACGGACGCGCTGCTGGCCGAGAACGAGGACTACATCCGCCAGGGCATCCGCCGCGAACTCATGCGCCGCAACTTCGGCCCGGAGGCCGCCTACAAGGTGGCCATCGAGGACGACGTGCAGCTCCAGGAGACCCTGGAGATCTTCAAGCGCGCCCGGACCACGCAGGACCTGTTCTCGATCGCCGCCGAATGGGAGGCGGAGCGGGTCGCCAGCAGCGAGGCCGAGACCGAGACGGCGGTTCAATAGGCCTCGAACAGGTCCCGACGGACGGACACCCCTCACCCGGCTCATGCGCGAGCGAAATCGCCGGGTGAGGGGTGTCCGTCCGTCGGGACCCGGAGGTCGATCGAACCGCTGTCTCGGTCCCGGCTTCTGTAGTATCGTGGGCCGTGCATATGGAATCGGCATCATGACCGGATTGACTGGATCGGGGGGGGATATGCGTGGCGCGTATTCGGTGATTCTGACGGTTCTGCTGTGTTGGGCGGGTTGCCTGTGGAGCGGGTCGCTGCGGTACGGGGGGCTCGTCTTCGATCGGGATTTCCAGGCCTTCCAGTTCCTGCCCATGGGGTTGCTGGGGGGCATCCTGGTCGCGGGGGTCATTCGGCTGCGGGCATTCCGCTTCTACATGCTCGTGCTGGCCGCGACCCTCGCGGCGGTGGTGTTCACCGGATCCGACACGTTCAGGTCCGTCCTGCGCGACGTCGTCGTGACCCACGCCCTGGCCCTGGCCGTCTACCTGGGCGCGGCCCTGAACCTGCGCTACCCCCGGCCCGCCCTCGGCAAGTTCCTCTTCTGGGGCCTCCTCTGCGCGGGAACCTACGCCACGGCCACCTACATCCTGGCCCGCTCCGCCGGCTGGCTCGACTACCGGATCCCCCTGCACATCAACCTGGTCAACGGCTTCCTCACGGGCGCCGGCCTCGGCCTGGGCGCCGAACTCGCCACCCTCCTGCGATCACGCCTCCCCACCCCTCTGGACCGCCCGATCACGCACAGATAGACGCAGCAGACGCGGACGCACACACCCTGCCGAGCGATTTCGCCTGCGCATGAGCTCGGCAGGGTGTGTGCGTCCGCGTCTGCGGCCAGCCTATATATGCGCCATCGCCCGGTCCAGATCCTCCATGATGTCCTCGGGATCCTCCAGCCCCACCGAGAGCCGGATCATCGCCGGATCGATGCCCACCTTCAGCAGCTCCTCTTCCGTGTACGTCGAGTGGGTCATGGTCGCGGGGTGCTCGATCAGGGTGTCCACGTCGCCCAGGCTCACCGCCAGGGTGCAGAGCTCCACGCTGTCCATGACGATCTTGCCGGCGTCGCGGCCGCCCGCGACCTCGAAGGTGATCAGGCCGCCGTAGCCGTCCTGCTGGCGGTTGGCCAGGTCGTGCTGGGGGTGGGTCTCCAGGCCGGGGTAGTTGACCTTGCGCACCTGGGGATGGTCGACGAGCCATTCGGCGACCGCCATGGCGTTGGCGCAGTGCTGGCGCACGCGGACGGGCAGGGTCTTCAGGCCGCGGATCAGCAGCCAGGCGTTGAAGGGGCTGATGCAGCCGCCCACGTCGCGCAGCGTCTCGAAGCGGGCGCGGGTGATGAAGTCCTCGCCGCCGGCCAGGAGCCCCGCGATGGCGTCGCCGTGGCCGCCGATGTACTTGGTGCCGCTGTGCAGGACGATGTCGGCGCCCATCTCCAGGGGCCGCTGCAGCACCGGCGTGCAGAAGGTGTTGTCCACCAGCAGGGGGATGCCGCGGGCGTGGGCGATCTCGGCGACGGCGGGTATGTCGGTCAGGACCAGCGTGGGGTTGGCGGGCGTTTCCACATAGACCAGCCGGGTCCGGTCGGTGATGGCCGCCTCGAAATGGGCGGGGTCGGTGGCGTTGACCTCGGTCACCTCGATGCCCATGCGCGGCAGGGTGTGGGAGAAGAGCTGGTGGGTGCCGCCGTAGAGCGTGTCGCCGGAGACGACGTGGTCGCCGCTCGCGCAGAGGGTCAGGGCCGCCGTGGTGGCCGCCGCCATGCCGCTGGCCACGGCCAGGCCGGCCTCGGCGCCCTCGAGGGCCGCGATCCTCTGTTCCAGCGCCTCCTGTGTGGGGTTGCCCAGCCGGGTGTAGAGGAAGCCGTCGTTCTCGCCGGCGAAGATGGCCGCGCCGTGGTCGGCGCTGTCGAAGGCGAAGGTCGACGTCTGCACGATGGGAACCGAGACCGGGCGGGCCGTCCGCCAGCGTCCGTCCGACTGGTGACCGTGCCCGTGGACGCATCGCGTGCTGAACCCGAAGGGCTTCTTCGCCATGTCTCACACCTCGTTCTCGAAATGGCGGGGAACGTTCTTGCATTTCCCTGCGTCTTTGAAACAATGGGTTGCCCGTGCCGTACGGGCAGCCGGATCCAAGGACACGACGAAATGACAACCGGACCCCATGATGCCGACTGAAGACACCAAAGTCAACCGGGCCGCCGCGGGCGCCATCGAGGTCGCGGACCTGACCTTCGCCTACGGGGTCAAGCCCGTCCTGCAGGGCGTCTCCTTCACCCTGGAAAAGCGCGCCATCGGCCTGCTGGGGCCCAACGGGTCCGGCAAGACCACGCTCCTGCGCGCGCTCCTGGGACACCTGAAGGTGTCCCGGGGCAGCGTGCGGGTGCTCGGAAGCGACATGGCCGTCGATCCCCACGGCGCCCGGCGCCGTATCGGCTGGATGCCCGAGCGCGGCGGCATCCTGCCGGCCATGAGCGGCGTGGGCATGGTGGCCTACCTGGGCGAGCTGTCGGGCATGCCGCCCACCGACGCCATACAACGCTCCCACGAGGTGCTGAACTACGTGGGCCTGGCCGACGAGCGCTACCGCAAGGCCGACACCTACAGCCAGGGCATGCGCCAGAGACTGAAGCTCGCCCAGGCGCTGGTGCACGATCCCGACTGGCTGTTCCTGGACGAGCCCACCAGCGGTCTCGATCCCAGCGGGCGCGTGAGCCTGCTGGAACTGGTCCGCGACCTGGCCCGCGCCAAGGGCTTCGGCGTGATCCTCTCGACCCATCTGCTGGCCGACGTGCGCGCCGTGTGCGAGGAGATCCTCGTGTTGCGCGAGGGCGTCCTGCTGGACCACGGGCGTGTGCAGGCGGAGTCCTCGGGAGACCGGGAGGCCTTCATCGTGGAGGGCTTCGGGGACGAGCAGGCCTTCGCCGACCGCCTGGCCGGGGCCGGAGCGCAGGTGGAGCGGCAGGACCGCTTGTGGGAGGTGGCCCTGCCCCGCGAGGCCGGCGCCCGGCGGATCCTGTCGGCGGCCGCGGATTGCGGGTTCGCCCTGCGGCGTCTCGAGGTGAAGACCGAGACCCTCGAGGACCTGTTCTTCAGGCTCCTGGACGACGACGTGGCGGCCGCCGCCGGGAAGGAGGCCTGACATGCCGGTCTACGAGCGCGGCTACCGCCACTGGGAGGACTCCGGTCGTCGCGCCGCGCCCGCGTGGTGGGCCATCGCCCGGCGGGGCATCGCCGAGCCCATCAAGAGCCGGCGCCTGCTCTTCCTGCTGGTGGTGGCCTGGGTGCCGGCGATCGTCAAGGGCGGCATCCTCTATTTCACCTTCAAGATGGGCGAGTTGACCCGCCTGCTGGGCGGCGCCTGGACGGACATCACGGCGCCCGGCTTCCACGCCTTCCTCAAGTGGCAGTCGCCCTTCGTGCTGATCGTCCTGGCCATCATCGGCGCCAACCTGATCACCAAGGACCGCCGCGAGAACGGTCTCGCGCTCTACTTCTCGCGTCCGCTCGGCCTGGTCGACTACGTGGCGGGCAAGGGCGCGATCATCATGTTCTACTACTTCACCGTGACCCTCTTTCCCATCTACGCGCTCTGCATCTTCGGCTACCTGGTGACCAACGGCGCCACGGGGATGGAGATGCTGCTGGAGATCCCCCTGCGCGCCACCGCCTACTGCCTGCTCGCGGGCGCCGTCTACGCCCTGGTCCTGCTGGCCATCTCGGCCATGATGACCCGGACCGCCTTCTCGGTCATGTGGTGGGTGCTGCTGGTTGCGGGCACGGACGGGCTGGCCGAGATCAACGCCCTCTTCGACGCACGGCTGGCGGTCATGGGCTTCCCGGGCCAGTTCCTCAACGCCGGCACGCTGTTCTTCGGTGCTTCGCCCCATCTCGAGGGCGTGACGCCCGTCGTCAGCCTGGCGGTGGTCCTGCTCTACGCGGCGGTGGGCTGGCTGCTCCTGCGCCACCGCATCCGGCCGGTGGAGGTGGTGTCGTGAGCGGCTTCGCCACCGACCGCAGCGCACCGGTGCTGCACGCCGAGCGGGTCAGCAAGTGGTTCGGCGAGGTGATCGCCGTCAACGACTGCACGCTCTCGCTGGGCGCCGGCGTCACCGGCCTGCTGGGTCTCAACGGCGCGGGCAAGACCACCCTCTTCAAGCTCATGTCCGGCCTGATCCTGCCCAGCCAGGGGGAGGTGACGGTCCGCGGCAACCGCCTGCGCCGCGAGGTGGGCCTCTTCCGTCGCGTGGGCTTCTGCCCCGAGAGCGACGCCCTCTTCGACTGGCTCACCGGGCGCGAGTTCCTGTCGCTGATGGTCCGCCTGATGGGCTACGACAGCGCCGAGGTCGCGCGCCGAACCGACGAGGCCCTCGAGCTCGTCCGTCTGAGCGACGCCGCCGACACGCGCATCGGCGGCTACTCCAAGGGCATGCGCCAGAAGATAAAGATGGCGCAGGCCCTGGCCCACGACCCGGAGATCATCTTCCTGGACGAGCCCCTCAACGGCATGGACCCCGTGTCGCGCCGCGAGATCGTGGATCTCGTCAAGAGGCTCGGCGGGGAGGGGCGCTGCGTGGTCGTCTCGAGCCACATCCTGCCGGAGATCGAGACCATGACCCGGTCCATCGCCCTGATCCACCACGGCAAGCTCATGGCCGAGGGCGACATCACCGAGATCCGGGACGCCATCGAGGACCGTCCCACCATCGTGGCCTTCAGGAGCCCGGAGCCCCGGCGCCTGTCCTCGTTCCTGGCCGGACAGGACCTGGTGGTCGGCGTGGAGCTGGACGAGTTCGGCCGGGTCGTCGCCCGCACCGACCATGCCGTGAGCTTCTATCGCGAGCTGCCCGGCTGGCTGCTGGCGGAGGACCTGCCCGTGGACGAGTTCCAGACCCTGGACGACAACCTGCAGGCCGTCTTCGACTACCTGGTGGGAGGTTGAGATGACGCCCGACCGCGCCGCCGCCGCACCCGTCGCGACCGATCGGCCCCTGTCGATCTGGACCTCGGCCTACTGGATCGCCTTCTTCTCCTTCCGCGAGATGCTGCGCCGGCGCCGCATCCTGTCGGTGGGGCTGCTCATGCTGCTGCCGGTGATCCTCGTGGTCGCCTGGCGCGTGCTGGACAAGGACGGCGTCATCTCGCCGGGGCTCCTGCTGGCCAACCTGAGCGGCATGGTCTACGTGCACTTCATGGTCGCGGTCGTGTCGCTGGCCTTCGGGCTCTCGGCCATCGGCGAGAGCGCCGACGAGGGCACCATCATCTACTACTGGACCCGCCCCCTGCGCCGGGAGGCCATCTACATCGGCCGGCTGGTCGCCGCCCAGACGGTCTCGGCGGTGCTGGTCTCGGGATCCCTGGTGATCTGCTTCCTGGTCATGGTCGCCGGCAACCTGGGCATCCTGTCCTGGGACTTCCTGAAGCTCTACGTCGGCGCCTGCGTGGTGATCGTCTGCGGCGCCTGGGTCTATACGGCCGTCTTCGCCTGCGTGGGCACCTGGCTGAAGAAGCCTCTGCTGCCGGCCATCCTCTTCGCCTTCGGCTGGGAATCGATCGGCGGCAACGCGCCGCTGCGCCTGCAGGAGATGACGATCGTCTTCCACCTGCGCAACCTGCTCCACAACTCCGCGCCCGACGCCGAGAGCATGCCCAACCTGCTGCAGAACCTTAAGGAACTCTTCCTGAACGAGGTTCCCCCGTCGTCCTGGCAGTCGCTGCTGGTGCTCCTGTCCGTGATCGTGGTCAGCATCCTGCTGGGGTGCTGGCTGTTGCGGCGCAAGGAGCTGTTCCGCTGAGGGTATTTGACAGTTCGGGATGTTGGTGTTAGCGTGCCCGTTCGGGTCCCGCATCACCCAGAATCAGCTCCGGGTTCCAATCAGGTTCCGGCCGCGGCCGGAACGTGTGGCGGTCGCTTTCCGCGCCCCGCGGCGGGAAAGCCAACAGATGGAGGCATCATGCCCGCAATTCGCAAGAGACTGGTTCCAGGCCTGACGGGAGTCGTGTTGCTGCTGGCGGCCGGCCTCGCCGTCGGCAGCCCCCAGGACATCCAGGACCAGGTCCGGGAGTTCACCCTGGACAACGGCGTCCACTTCATCGTGCTCGAGCGGCACGACGTGCCCGTCTTCTCCTTCAACACCCACATGAACGTGGGCAGCTCCGACGAGGTGAACGGGCACACGGGCATGGCCCACATCCTCGAACACATGGCCTTCAAGGGCACCTCCGAGATCGGCACCACGGACATCAAGAAGGAGCTCAAGGCCATGAAGGCCGAGGACGAGGCCTTCGCCGCGTTGCTGAAGGAGCGCAACAAGGGCGCCAAGGCAGATCCCGACAAGCTGGCCGAGCTCGAGGCCGCCTTCGACGCCGCCGTCGAGGCCGCCGGCGAATTCGTGGTCCCCAACCAGTTCAGCGAGATCGTCGACAACAACGGCGGGCGTGGGCTGAACGCCGGCACCTGGACCGACGACACCAACTACTTCTACAGCTTCCCGAGCAACCGCCTCGAGCTGTGGGCCTACCTCGAGGGCACGCGCATGTCCGACCCCGTGCTGCGCCAGTTCTACACCGAGAAGCACGGTCCGGTGACGGAAGAGCGTCGCATGCGCACGGACAACAGCCCCTTCGGCATGCTCCTGGAGCAGTTCCAGAACCTGGCCTTCATGGCGCATCCCTACCACCACAGCGCCATCGGCTGGATGAGCGACATCCAGAACGCCACCCGCGACGACTGCAAGACCTTCTTCGACAACTTCTACGTGGGCAAGAACATGACCGTGGCGGTCGTGGGCGACGTGGAGTTCGACGAGGTCAAGAAGCTGGCCAAGAAGTACTTCTCCGACGTCTCCGACGCCGAGCCGCCGATGATGGACACCTACGAGCCCGAACAGAAGGGCGAGCGCCGCATCGTCATCGAGGACGAGGCCCAACCCTTCTACATGTGCGGTTTCCACATCGGCAACTACGCCGACCCGGACTACGCCGTGTACGAGGCCATCTCCGACATCATCGGGCAGGGCCGCACGAGCCGTCTCTACAAGCGTCTTGTGAAGCAGGACAAGATCGCCTCGCAGGTCGTCTCCTTCGCCGGCTTCCCCGCCAACAAGTATCCGACCCTGCTGGCCTTCCTGGGCATCCCGGCCAAGGACGTCACGGCCCTCGATATCGAGGCGGCCATCTTGGAGGAGATCCAGAAGCTGGTGGACGAAGGCGTGAGCGAAGAGGAACTGGCGGGCGTCAAGCGTCGCGCCAAGGCCAACTACGTGCGTTCGCTGCAGGGCAACCTGGGCCTGGCGCGCCAGCTCGCGGGCTTCCAGGGCCTCGACGGCGACTGGCGCGAGATGTTCACGCAGCTCGATGACATCGAGGCCGTCACGGTCGCCGACGTCCAGCGCGTGGCCGAGGAGATCTTCGTTCCCAACAATCGCACCGTGGCCTACATCGAAACGGTCGAGACCGAATAGGAACCGCCGCGCATCGCGCGGAAAGAAAGGATATAGACCATGAAGCGATTCCTGCTGAAGACGACGGCGCTGACGCTGCTGGCGCTGGTGGTCGTCGCGGCGGCGGCCCCCGAGGCGGCCGCCAAGAAGCCCTGGGAGAAGTTCAAGTATCCCGATCTGGGTGAGATCCAGATGCCCGAGTACGAGCGGGTCGAGCTGGACAACGGCATGATCCTGTACCTGGCCGTCGACAAATCGCTGCCGCTGGTGCAGCTCTCGGCCACCATCCGGGCGGGCAGCATCTACGAGCCGGCCCACCTCGTGGGCCTGGCCTCGATCACCGGCGACGTGCTCCGTACCGGCGGCACCGAGAAGTGGAGCGGCGACGAGATCGACGAGATGGTCGAGAACATGGGCGCCACCGTCGAGACCTTCGTCGGCACGTCCTCCGGCGGGGCCTTCCTGTCGGCCCTGACCGAGGACGCCGACGCGGCTCTCGAGATCCTCGGCCAGATCCTCATGCACCCGGTCTTCGACGAGGACAAGATCAACCTCTCCAAGACGCAGGTGAAGGCCGGCATCTCCCGCCGCAACGACGAGACCATGGGCATCGCCATGCGCGAGTTCCGGAAGGTCATCTTCGGCGCGGACCACCCGCTGGCCCGCGTGGAGGAGTACGACACCATCGGCAGCATCACCCGCGACGACCTGGTCGCCTTCCACGACATGTACTTCCGTCCCGATCGCACCTACCTGGTGGTGATCGGCGACTTCGACACCGCGGACATGATCGCCAGGATCGAGACGACCTTCGCCGGATGGGAGAAGGCCACCACGCCCCTGCCCCCGGATCCCGAAGTGCCCAACTTCCCGCGCACGGTCAACGTGGCGGTCAAGGAGGACGTGACCCAGTCCATGGTTCTGCTGGGCCAGAAGGGCATCCGCAACGACAGCGAGCACTACGCGGCCATCCAGGTCGCCAACAAGATCCTCGGCGGCTCCGCGTCGCGCCTGTTCAACGAGGTGCGCAGCAAGCGCGGACTCGCCTACTCGACGGGCAGCGCGGCCGGCACCGGCTGGCGCTATCCGGGCGTCTTCACGGCCTACGCCGGCACCAAGTGCGAATCCACCGAGCAGGCCCTGGACGTCATCCTCGAGCAGATCGAGCTCATCACCGTCGAGCCGGTCTCCCAGCAGGAGATGCAGGATGCCTTCGACAGCATCCTGAGCGCCGACGTCTTCAACTACGACACCAAGCGCGAGGTCCTGGACCGAGCGGTGCTCTTCGAGATGAACGGCTACCCGCCCGACTTCCTGACCACCTACCGCGAGAAGCTGCTGGCGCTGACGCCGGAGACCATCCTGGCCTCCTGCCAGGCCGTCTGGAAGCCCGCGGACATGTCGCTGCTCGTGGTCGGCAA
>Ga0180429_10005298_pt1 | contig 10244 bp, 13 predicted proteins | sample SS_ome_FD_132428 | JGI IMG/M metagenome (GOLD analysis project Ga0180429, IMG submission 132428) | Hypersaline lake sediment archaeal communities from the Salton Sea, California, USA - SS_1_S_1 metaG | ecosystem: Environmental > Aquatic > Non-marine Saline and Alkaline > Hypersaline > Sediment ...
TGATGCCGCCCACAGCGCTGTAGGCTGTGACAATCACCATGCTGACGACGATGGCCGTTGTTGCATCAAGCCCGAAGACGCCCGACGCCAGTGATCCCGTTGCCCGCGCGATCGCCCCTGCTACTCCTGCACAGAACAGGAGTGCGACCACTCCCGCCACCAGCTTAGTTGCTCGTCCGTACCTACGTCCGAGGACATCCCCGAGCGTGTAGGCTCCTTCGACAGCGCGCAGACGAGGAGCGACGAGCGTCCCGGTCAGTATCATCTGCAGCGCGAAGAAGCCGAAGATTAGGAGCCAGATGTAGCCACCTTGGGACACCTTGCCGCTGAGGCCGATCGAGTACCCGGGGCCGATACAGGTGGCTGCCAGCGTGGCGAAGACGATCGTTCCAGAGAAGCGCCTCTTCCCCAACGCGAAGTCGCCAATGGAGCGCGCGCGACGGACGTACACGACTGCTCCGAGCACCAAGCAGAAATAGGCAACCAGCACTGCTGTGTCTAGTGCTGTCATTGTGTCGTCTCCCTAAAGGGTCTATGCAAGATAGCGTCTGTGCAAGCCGAAGCCTAGTATATCTCGTCAGGATCAGGAAACTCTACCTCAGAATCGCTCCGCTCCTTCCTCCGTATTGGCTTGTGGGAACTGCCTGTCTTCAGAACTGCCTGTTCTAGTCCTCTACCTCAGTAGTAGCGCGCGTCCGAGGTGCGTCCTGACAGGACTTGACTTCGGCCAGAACGGGGTCCGGGTAAGCATCAAGGCCAGCTGAAGAGGAGGGGCGGAGGCGCGCAGCATGAACGGGGGATCGCAGGTACTCTCGTTTCTCGCGGAGCCGTGGCATGGCCTTGGGCTCAACGCCGTCTCTCTGACGCGCGAGTTCGTTCCTTTACGCACGGCGGCGTGGGGTCGTGAGGGCGATGAGCACCATCACCGGAATCGTCTTCCTCTGGAAATGGGTGGTGAAGTCAACCTTCGTCAGCACGCATGCCGGTGACCGTCTACTCGTGATGTGAGAGACAAAACGAAACCAACGGAGACCGAACAGGTAGGAATGAGATGGGCACGACCTGGTTGAAGGGGGCTTGGCCCCGGGATACCGATTCCAAGGGGGAACTGCGGGGCAGGCGAGGACTTCGGATTCGTGTCTCAGAGAGGGGTGGATCCATGGGTAGAAAGGAGAAGTACCGGAAGAGCGGCGCGAAGAAGAAGGCGGAGGTGAAGCGTCTGAAGCACGAGGCACAGAGGAGCAAGACGGAAAGGGAGCTGCTGGAGGACGAACTGGTGTGGCTGGCGAAGCAGAGCGAGTCACTTCTTGCGGCGGGCGTGTTGCTGGAAACAGAATGCAGCGCGCGTGCGGCAGGAAAACGCCCGGAGGGCACGAGGCAGTTTGAGAGAAGAACCAGAGGCCTGCTCAACGTGGCTCAGGCCTCCGCCAAGCTCTCGAGGAACGGCGAGAAGTTGTACACCGAACTGCAGTGGGCAATGAGGGAATACATCGAGTGCGCAGCAAGGGAGATACGAACCAGCGCGCGGTTGTTGCGCCCGGATGTGCAGAAGACGGTTCAGACAACAGATCAGATCGTCAAGGAAGTCTGCGAGACAATCGCTAGATGCGGGACGAGGGTCAAGACGGAGTACGGATGGAAGGCGAAGGTTCTTCTGGATGACGTCAGCAGCAGTCGGCTCGCGGCAGAGGTCGACGGCCGGCTGCACAGACTCGGCAACATGTCGCAAGGGGGTTTGGCGGGACTCTAACCACATCAGAGGAGGGCGGCTGGCGGACAGCGAGTGATGAGGACTGGTGTTTGATGCGGTGATAGGTGCGGACGTTCAGAGGAGGGTGTCGAGATGGAACTGATGAGCTTGGGAACGATGACCGGACTTCCCACTACAAGCGAGCTCCTGGACATGTGCGGAGGATCCGAGGGGCTCTGTGACAGTGTGATGTCAGACTACGTTCCTTCCTACGAAACGAGATACATGATGACCCTGAGGAACGACATCGTTGGTCTCCCCGGTGTGGATACGGCGAACAGCTTCGTATCGAGCATCGCGAAGCACTCAGGCAGATCGTATGAGGCAGTCCTGATGGACTCCTTGGCCCTCCCAAGCGTCAAGTAGGACTCAAGTACGGGAGTGCCAGACCGGGTTCTGGTACCCGCTAGCAGAGGAAGTAGCGATGCGCGACTATCGGACGGGCTGGCCATATTGGCAGGATGTAGGAGATAGTGAAAGCGAGGAGTCCGAGGCTTCCATCGGACTGCAGACGAGGACAATCCGCGGCTGGCCACCGCGGAATGCGTGCGGCAGGACTGAAGAGGAGGAGAGGCAGTACCAGGGAGGTCACAAGATTATGGTACAACAGCAGCGCTTCCTCTAGACGCCCGAGTGTGGCGTGTGCCCGAACGCAGGTCGAGCCAACTGCGTGATGGATGCACTAGTGAGAGACTCTCGAAGTGGAAGGAGAACACAATGCGTGACTACCGTGATTTCCGAATCGACACGCCCGCTTGGGTGGATGATAGAGACCGCTACATCGAGCACGACAATCTCATTGAGCCTTACAGTCCCATCACGACCGTCGAGCCTTGGTGCCGGCGAAGGATCCACGAGCCGCCGCGAAACGCGTGCGGCAGGACTGAAGAAGAGGAGAGGTCCTACCAGACAGGCCACAAGATCATTGAACAGCGGCTGGGGCGCTGTCTGTAGATGTGGCATGTTCGGACGAGCAGTGCAGCGACGAAATGGACGGATTCGTTGACGAGCGACTCTCAAGACGGAAGGAGAACACAATGCGTGACTACCGCGACGACAGACCCTACTGGATGGATGACAAGGACGACGAGATTGATCGCTACTCTCCCATCAAGCCCTGCGCTCCCATCGAGACCTACGTGCCGTACCGGCGCGAGCCGCAGGAGCCATGGAGGAACGCCTCGGGAAGAACAGAGGAGGAGGAGCGATACTACCGGGGGGGCGGACATCTGATCATACTTCAGCAGCAGGGCTACCTCAAGTAGGACCGAGATACAGGTTCCAGGCAGGTGGTGGCGAGCGACCTGCTGTGTGAACAGAACATCAAGAGCTTGGTGATAGCGGGGCGGCGGTGACCGATGCAATCGGTCCTGCCGCCCCGCACTGCGTCGATGGCCAGATGGGGGACGACGCATGCGGGCACGTCGTGCCGGTATCCCTCGTAAGCGGGCTGATGCGGACTGGGTTCGACATAGGCGAACGTGCGATGGAGGAGAGATGATGATCGCAAGAACGAGCACCACACGCTGGGTCTTGACCGTGGTCGTAGTCGTCCTGTGTTGCGGCATCGCCCAGGCCTCATGGGAACCTCTTGGTGTCCCGAGTGATTTCGGGGGGCATCTTCAGGTGAACATGGTGTTCATCGACGGATCCGCGTCGATGCGCGAGGGAGCCTCGCTGTCACCCCGCGCAAGAGCCGCGGCGAGACTGGCGATCGCCGAGGCCGATGAGGGATCATACGTCATAGTCGCGACGTTCGGAGCTACGGCCGATGTCGTCGCTGATCGGTTCATGCTGACGGCACATGATCGGGGAGTTCTGTACGAGGCCATAGAGGGCGTCGGAATGAACGCAGCCAAGACAGATATCCGGGCTCTAGAGGGGCTTGTGAGACATGTCTACGCACAGATTGCGGAGATCCGCGGCAGTGAATCAGTCGGTATGACCATTCGTGTGCTTTCGGATGGGAAGCCTGATCCGGTGGACGCAGCGGCGGATACGCAGTCATTTGAGGCCTTGCTGGGCCAGGTGACCTCCCGGGATTCACTAGGAGATGGGCTGTACATGTACACGTTGGTACCGCGTCCCTCCAGCCTTCTGCCCCCCCGCGGCGCGAGCGCGGTGTCCGAGACCAATGGCACTTCGCAGAGCGACCGCGTGGCCGCATCGGCGGTGAGTGAATCCTCCCTGAGGGAACGGGTGGGTGGCGGAACCGCGCATCGAGGTGGGCTTGGGAACCTCTGGAAGGGCATCGCAGGGGTCGTTCTCGCAGGGGTGGTGACGGCAATCTGCGTCGTGCTTGCGAGGGCACGGGCGCAGGCTGCAGCTGCTGCGTGTCGGATTCCCGGTGATGCAGATGTCATCACAACTGCCTACAGTGGGATTCATCCTGCTGGATTCCGGATTACCGAGTGGAGCGTGGAGGATGGCAGATTGGGCAACATCGAGTCCACGAGCACCGTGCCGTATTCGCCCGGCGTTCCCTTCACTCTCGGTGGTGACCGCAACCGAGCGACCGTGCCGCTGAATGGGGATTCTGCTCCAAGCCTGCTTCTGACCGTGGTCGCAGATGGAAGAGGCGGGATGAAGCTCGAGTCTGCTGAAGGTGTGAACGGACTCTCGATCGACGAGCGCGCCAGCGAGAGCTGCGTGGATTTGAGCGCCTTGGAGCGACATACGATACGTACAGACGGACTGGAGATTCGTTTGGAGCCCGCGCACAGTCTTGTGAGCCGGGAGGATGTGCTCTTCAACATCCGAGAGAGCGACGCTGAGACAGACGATGAACTCGGTGCAGGTCGCGGTGGTAGCGCAAGGCCTGGTGGTGCCGACATCGGTCTCGGTAGGTCACCAGGCAACGGGAGGTCTTGACATGGAGCGCAGAACAGGAACGCCGATTGCGACAGCCAACAAGGCACTTCTCGTCCTTGTCGGAACAACCTCGGGCGTCATAGCTAGCATGCTCGGCAGGGTGCTGGATTCGAAGGGGGGGCGGGAGGGTGTTCAGGTCGTCCACTTCGACTCCGCTCCTGCTGACACGATGAGGGACGATGGAGATTCCGCCTCCGATTGCATCGCGTTGGCTGGCGCAGGCGAGCGCAGCGGGGACTGGGGGATGAACAGGTTCGTGCACATAGCGGCCCCCGGTGAAGAGCTCATGGAATCCGTGGATGCAGGCGAGCGCGAGGGTTACGACACGCTGCCACCGCAGGCGGCTCAGACAGTGGCGAGTGCGACAAAGGAAGGAGTCGGTGGACTGAGAAGCGTTGGTCCCTCGGCAGCAAGAGCGAACGCCAAGCAGATCCGAGGAACGCTCGATCAAAAAGTCAAAGCTCTGATCGATGACAAACAGGAACTCTACTCTGAGCAAGGCACTGGTCTCAGGGTCTTCGAGTTTACCACATCTCTGGGAGGCACCCAGGGGGCCCTTTCTTCGATTCACAGGACGCTTCAGGATATCGCCAGGAAGGCCCGCATCGCGCTATCAACGCAGCGTGTCATCGGCGTACCGGGCATGGAGCGGTCCGAGGACATGGAGTCAGCTTACTCGAATACCGCAGCGTACTTCCGCGAGGCACAGGCCGCGGCCAGCGGAGTGTGCATGGACCTCGAGTTCGACGCCGTCGGTTGTGAGCCCCAGGTCGTGGCAGAACCCAGCGAATGCGATTTCCTTGTGTCCGACGTCAATGATCCTCCCGGGATGCCGCGCAGAATCAAGCTCCCGGCACTCAATGCGCTCATCGCCAACTGGTTCTACCTTCTCATTCGCACGCCACTGGGGGCGCGCCTGTCGCAGGTCCTCATGGATTTCATGGATGATGCTGACGTTGAAAACGACAGGGGTGAGAGGAGAAAGGCGCGGAGCTTCGGCTTGTCCTTCATCACTCTGGGGAGGCACCGCCTCATCAGGAATGGCGGCGTGACACTGACAGGGAAGGCCATCAGTGCTTTGTTGGCCGGATCGGACGAAGACGTGGTTCAGACCGACGTGAAGCAGTTCGTTCGAGTCCACAGGCTTCACGAGGGAGCCGGGTACACCGAGATCTCCTCGGCGCTGTGCTCTGGCGAGGAACGGGGTGAGGACTTGCTGGAGAGGCTCCGGCATGTCGTAGGAAGAACGCTCTCGGGGCTCGATCCGGAGACATTCCTCAATCGAGGGGCCGAGATCTGCCAGACGGCCGTCGAGCAGAGCGGTGATTTCAAGGGCACCATCGACCAGAACGCGGGCCGCCTCATAGATGATGTGCGTGCAGCGATGGACGATCAGGTCTCCAGAGCATGTTGGGACCATGACCGTGGCATCACGGCAGCCAAGGCCTGGGTTGAGCGGGCGCGCTTGGTCTTCGAGAACATGAAGGAACTCGCGGGAGAGGATCAACAGGAGTCCAGAGCTGAGGTTGAAGAGCTGACCGACGTAGTCAACGCCATCACGAACAACGCGGTACCCGGCTTCCTCAAGATGGGACCACTTGAGAGGTATTTCGCCAAGGCACAAGTCGCGGAGCTGTCAAAGCGCTACGCCATCGAGTCGGCGAGGCTCGCCGCAATGAAGGTGGAGGACGAAGCCAGGTCCGGGGCCATACGTGTGCTTTCGCGAATCGGAGAACTACTCCATACGCACGAGGCAATACTGACAGACTTGGAGCGTTCTCTTGCTGATGAGGCCAAGTCTCTCGCTGCAGAGAAGGAACGGATTCTCCACGAAGACGGCACTCTCATGAATCCGAACGGTTTCAGGTTGGACGACGACCTGGACTACTACTACAGCCAGACTCTCCGTCGTCCCGGAGATGGCGACGCAGATGTCGCGATGCTCGAGGAGCGTGAGGTGAAGAACCTCATCTCGCAGCTTGGCGCCGACGGTCGTGCAGTGCCGGGTACTGTCGATGCGGAGAGCATCACGAAGCGCTTGCGCACATCCGCAGAGGAGCGCGTCCGTCCCTATGTGATGTCACTCACTGCAGCATCAGAGTTCTTCCGGCGGTATGCCGACAAGCCTGCTGAACTCATGCGCTTCCTGCGTGAGAGGGACGCGGAGGCCTATGAGCGCATTCGTCTCCGTGACACTGCGACCGAGGACAACCCTTGCCACATCATGCGCTTCGTACTCGCTGGACGGGATCGGGGAGCGGAGATTGCGGCGAAGCTGAATCGCGCTGCTTCACCGAGATCAGCAACGAATGGCAACGCGGAGTACGAGCTTCTTGAGTTGGATGACGATGAACGGATAGTCCTCGTGCAGGTCATGTTGACGTTCCCCTTCAGCGAAGTGGACGTGTACAGGACGAGCTTGGGCTACTACCGACAGGAGGCGCAGGCGCTCAGCTATGAGAAGCGGCACCGGACGCCTATGGGCCGAGCGCTGCCGGACATCGGCGTGTTCGCTTCGGATCGCGATGCGGAGGTGGCGATGCTGCGTGCGTACGCCATCGGTGCTCTTCAGACGGAGGGCGGCAACGGGAGTTTGCGACTGGTCTTGCACCGCCACAGAGGGGAGCGAGTGGCAATCGGTACCGACATTCACGATCCGGCTTGTCCTTTCAAGGACTACGCGACAAGAGTGGAACTTGCCTCGCGGTTCGGTTGCCACTGGCGCCTTGTCGGTAGCGAACCGATCCGTCGGGATCTGTCGCTCCTCTCTGGAGGCGATTCTGATGCAACGCAATCCGATGGCATGGGGCGATTGCTGATTCAGCTCGTGAGCCCTGAAGCAGTGGCAATCCTCATGGAAGAGATGGATTTCTATGAGAGGAGCACGAACCCAGCTGCCTGTATCTGGAGCAAGTAAGTGGGGTGATCATCATGCTTGCAGCAGTACTGGGAGCCGTCTGCGTGGCGATCGCGGCTGCGGCGACTGCTCGACAGAGGGGACGTCGCTTGATCGATCAGGCCCTTGTAGCCAAGCGCCGCCGCACGCGTGATCCCACAAGGATATTCGCGGTCAGGGCGCCCGTGGGCAATAGCGGAAGACGGGAACCGATTGACATTCCCATGGAAATCGACATTGAGGGCGATGGGATCGCGCCCGCACCGATCGATTGGGATGGCACGAACCCCCCATAGGAGCGAAAGCGCGCCGAACGTCAACGTTCGCAAGGAGTGTTGAACATGAATGTGAAGCGAGCAAACCGGGATCTGACGGTCGTTCTGCCAGCGTACCGAGAGAGGAGGCGAAGACAGGGCAGGGCAATATGGAGTGATCATACATGGCGCGCGGCTCCCGAAGGAGGATTCGAGCTGCTCCTACGCAATTTCCCGCTTCCTCCAAACGCGCGCCCACGGAGAACACATCTCAAGATCGAGGGTCGGGATTGCCTGTACGATTCGGCCGGTCCCGGGATGTTTCATTACTATCGCAATGTATGGCTTGGGGATGCAATCGAGATTCGGACTCCCGGAGCTGCCAACTGGGGAGCTCTCCCCAGGCTCTACTCACCCGGTACTGGCTCATGGCGATACTGTTGCATACATCCGGAGCTTGTGGACTCGCGGACCAACATCACAACCCTGCTCAGAGTTCTGGAGTTGTTCATTATCAACGCTGACCCTCGAGTCAGGTAAGGGGGTGCACGGAGCGAGATGTGAGTCCGGTGGAGGGGGGTGGTCGAGTTGAGATAGACAGGCTGGCGATTTCGCCAATCAGAGAACGTGTGGCAGGATTCAGTTCGTCAAATGTGGTGAGTGTGCAGGTTGCCGGACCCAGGAGTGTGGGGTCCGGCATTCCGTTTCTTGGAGGTGAGTCGTGGGAAAGATGAAGGTTGGAGAGAAAGTCGTCGTTGCCCCTGCGAGTGAGCTGTCTGCAGCCGAGGTCAAGAAGCTGGGAGGCGTCTCCAACGAGGCGAAGCTCTACGACGCCGAAGGCAATCTGCTCGACGATGACGAGATCGTCTCGACAGAAGAGACCACGTACGGAGTCGTTACAGGTTGGCGGCGCGGCTAGTGTCCCTCGCTGCGCGTGCGAGACAGGAGCGGCCCGGATTCGCCAGGCGGCAACTCGGCCACGGCGGTCCGGGCCGCATGATGTCACCGTGACAGGTTTCCTCGAGAGGTGGCTCGGATGGACACAAGACTCGTAGTGAAGGAAGAAGACTGGCAGCGCATCGCTGAAATGCACGGTGAGACGAAGCTGGAGCACATGTCATTTGCCCTGGGGGGGATCAGTTCCTCCGGGGGGGGCTTGCGCTTCCTCGTCAGGGAACTCGTCATCCCGTTGGCTGACGACTACCAGCACAAACGCGAGGACAGCGTGAAGCTAACGGTTGAAGGCGAGTGGAGAGTGCACGAGCAGATCGGTGAGCATCGCGTGTTCATCGACATCCACGATCATCGCGAGTCGGATCCTGAGTTCTCCGCAGTTGACAATAGAGGGGCTGCGGAGCAACGACGGCAGTTTGCCGATCTGCACAAGGGCGTATTCATCGTGCAGCTCGTCTTCGGGCCCGACGGTTCCTTCCTGGGACGCTGGTGTGAAGGAGGAGGACAGCATGGTTGGAAGGTCGTTGATGGTGTTGATGTCATCGGCCCAGACGGGTTCAGAAGAGAGACCCCATGGAACAGCCCCGCGCCGTCGCATGGCGCTGCTCTGGAACGCAGCGTTCGCGAGAAGCACATTCGATCCCTCCCAGTCATCGGTGAGCGTTCCTTGAGCGAGTTGGCGGATCTCAAGGTGGGCATAGTCGGTCTCGGAGGAACAGGCATGGCGTTCTTCCAGCAGTCTCGCCTCCTGTTCCGGGACTTCATTCTGGCGGACGACGATGTCGTGGAAGTGAGCAATCTCGGGCGGCTTGGCGGAGCCACAATCGCGGATGCGAGGCTCGGATCCCCCAAGGTCCAGGTGGCGGCACGGGAAGCTCTCAGGCAGGATCCTGAGCTCCGAATCGCCGCGTACGAAGAGACGTTCCCTTGCGAGGCGCTCCGGCTCGCCCTGCGGGGCTGCGATGTCATCGTTGCTGCCGTGGACAATGATCTTGCCCGATACCGCCTGTCACAGTTCGCCTCCCGGCACATGCGGATACTGCTTGAGATGGGAAGCGGCCTCCGCCTGAGCGAAGGTCGCGTGGCCGAATTCGGATCGCAGGTGAGGCTGCAGGTGCCGGGTGGACCCTGCTTGGTGTGCATGGGTCTAAGTCTCGATCGCCTCGAGAGTGAGACCGCGTCACGTGACAGGCAGCTGAGCGGCTACATCGAAGACACGGCACTCACGCCCGGCGAGATCGTGCACACGAATTACACCGTCGCCGCGCTGGCACTGCGAAACCTTGTCGCGTACTTCGTTCGCCACGTCAAACACTCATCGTACATCTACTACGATGAAGCTGCGATTAAGCTCATCGATTTGGGCAAGGAATTCCGAAGCTGTCCCGAGTGCTCAACCTGCGGGGGGGGGGGCCCCTCCGTCGGGGGGGGGGGCCATTTGCTTCCCCCATTGCTTTTCATTCCCGAGTGCCCCCCGCCTGCGGATACAACCAAAGGAGGAGGGGGATTTCCTTTATAA
>Ga0180429_10005299_pt1 | contig 10243 bp, 10 predicted proteins | sample SS_ome_FD_132428 | JGI IMG/M metagenome (GOLD analysis project Ga0180429, IMG submission 132428) | Hypersaline lake sediment archaeal communities from the Salton Sea, California, USA - SS_1_S_1 metaG | ecosystem: Environmental > Aquatic > Non-marine Saline and Alkaline > Hypersaline > Sediment ...
ATGCCCGGAGCAGAGCCCTACAGCCACGATGGCGGCGACACCGGAGTGTTGCTGCTCCATGGATTCACGGGTTCGCCCAAGTCGATGAAGCCCTGGGGCGAATTCCTCGCCTCACACGGCTACACCGTGCGAGTGCCGCGACTGCCCGGGCATGGAACCCGCTGGCAGGACATGAATATCACCACCTGGCAGGACTGGTACGCCGAGGCTGATCGCTCCTTCCGCGAGCTCGCCGCGCGCAGTTCGCAGGTCTTCGTCATGGGCCTATCGATGGGTGGATCCCTGACGCTGCGGCTCGCCGAGATGAAGGGGGATGCCATCGCGGGCATCGTCCTAGTGAACCCGGCCGTCCACTCCGAACGCCCCGATCGCTTCGCGCTGCCAATCATCAAGCACGTCATCGGGTCCTTTCCCGGGATCAGCAATGACATCAAGAAGCCAGGTCAGGATGAAGGTGCCTACGATCGGATTCCCTTGAAGGCAGCCCACAGCCTCACCCACCTATGGTCAGCGGTGAAAACCGATATCGCGGCGATCGATCAGCCGCTCCTGCTCTTCCGCAGCGCCGAAGACCACGTCGTCGAGGCATCGAATGCAGCCTGGATCCTGTCGCATGTCTCGTCCACCGATGTCCGCGAGATCGTGCTCATGGGCTCCTTCCACGTCGCCACTCTCGACAACGACGCCGATCTCATCCATCGCGAGAGCCTCGACTTCCTCCGGGCGAGGTCGACCACCGCATGACCTCCACCCCTGATCGGCCCCACGACGGCGAGTCCCCAGAGGACCCCACGTCCCACACCGACGAGGGTTCGCTCGATCCCTCGAACCCGCCCGCTCGGGGGGCGGACCTGAGCAGCGCGCAGGTCGACCAGGCCTGGGCGGAACTCGTCGCGGGTCTGGAGTCTTCGCCCGACGAGCCTCGTCAGGGTTCTGGTTTATCGTCACGGCTCATCCGTCGCCATGAGCGCTCAGCCGATGATGAGCATCCCGAACCACCGGACAACGCCGAGCCGGCGGCGACACCGGTCAGCGCGGGGGGCCCGCGCGACTACGCCGTCGCTGACGACGAGGTGATCGAGGAGCTCCTCGAAGATGGATTCGTTCCCCCCGAACCGCCGCCGCTCCCACGCCCGAGGGACGTCGTCGACAAGGTGGCCTGGGGTGGGGCGGTCGGGGGTCCGGCCCTGCTCGTGAGCAGCAGCGTCATGGGGTGGGGAAGTTGGCTCGGCGGAATAGGAGTCGCCGCCTTCATCGGTGGTTTCGCGCTTCTGGTCACGCGCATGCGCAACGAGCGCGATCACGACGATCCGGGTGCGGTGGTCTAGATCCGGGCAAGATCCGCAGCGCCCACCAGCCCCGCCATGTTTGCCAGTTCGGCCACCTGCACTCGCGGCACCTCCCGGTCCCCGTATCTCGTCACCAAAGCGCTGTGTTCGGCACGGGCCGGGTTGACGAGCAGCTCGCCGGCATCGCTGACCCCACCCCCGATGATGTAGGCCTCGGGATCGAGGACGTCGGTAAGGTCCGCCATCCCACGACCCAGCCAGTCACCTATCTCCGCGAACGCATCGAGAGCAACCGGATCACCTCGTCTGGCTGCCTCGGTGACATTGCGGCCGCGAATCCCCTCGGGGCTGCCGTCGCCGAGGCTGAGCAGCACATGCGCCTCATCACGCCGATCGGCGGCGAGTTCTCGGGCCCGTCTCACCAGGGCCGAACCGCTGGCGTACTGCTCCCAGCAGCCGCGGCGGCCGCATCCGCAGAGACGCCCGTCGGGAACCATGATGATGTGCCCGATCTCAGCCGCCATGCCGTGCGCTCCCCGCCGCAAACGACCGCCGAGGATCAGTCCCCCACCGATACCCGTGCCGACGGTCACGACGACGACGTCATCCATGTCCCGCCCGGCTCCGTGTCGGAATTCCCCCCACGCCGCAGCATTCGCATCGTTCTCGACCACGGTCGATAGGCCGGTGCGCTTGGTCAGCAGATCAGCCAGTGCCACCGCCGGCCACCCGAGGTTGGGGGCGAAGACCACACGTGCACGATCGGCATCCACAAGCGCAGCGACACCGACTCCGACGGCTTCGATGGATTCGGGCGCAGCATCGCGGAGTTCCTCGATGAGCGACGCGATCGCCTCGATCGAGGCCTCGGGGTTACGGGCTGGTGTGTCCCGACGTTGCGTGGAAAGGATCCGACCTTGCTCATCGACGACTCCGGCAAGGAGTTTCGTCCCCCCGACGTCGACTCCGATGGTCAATGACATCGCGCTCTCACCGTCGTCCTCATCGTCGTCGCCACACCGTCAGTGCATACTCTCCACACGATTTTTCAATCCCCGCAGTGCCGTATCGACGATGACCTTCTCTGCCTTGCGCTTGATCATCCCGATCATCGGCACCTTAACGTCGACGACGAGTCGGTATCTCACCAGCGTCTCGTCCGGCCCCGAAGCCGAGAGCGCGTAGCTCCCGTCCATCGCTCGGAGCATGTCACCACGGACGAGATGCCAGGAAACATCGGCGTCACCGGACCAGTCGTATTCCAGTTCATAGGTGTCCTTGATCGGCCCGGAGGACAACTCGAAACGAGCGGTGCGTGGACGACCCCCGTCCTCGGTCAACACCGTGACCTTCGTGATGCCGTCACTCCACTCCGGATAGTCCTCGAGGTCAGCGATCACCTGCATGATGGTCGCGATCGGGGCCGCGATGGTGATGCTGGACTCGGTCTGATCGGCCATGGGACCACACGCTAGCGGTCGGTCTCAGTGCCCGGAGCCATCGGCACTCCCGAGACACCGGGGCGTCGCTCGCCCTCAAGTTCATCCTTCAAGGCCCACACGGTGCGCTTCCACGCCACGGCGTGACGTCGGCGCAGCCGGTCGACCTCCCGGCGGCCGCGCATGGAACTCGGGATGACCCGCGCGCGCGTCGTCGATCCAGGTTCGGTGGGGTCGACGCGAAGGTAGTAGTGCACGATCACGCCGTCCCCGTGCGTTTCCAGCCACACCTCAGCCGAACCGACTAGTTCCCCGGTGACCGACCAGCGCACGCCCTGCAGCCCCCGATCCATGAACACGGTCAGCTCCAGCCCCGGCCACCAGGCCGACCAGCGGGCGGGATCCCTCACGACCTCCGCGATCCGCGGGGTCGCGACGACGATGAACGTCTCGTCCACGAGGTCCACGGCCGGCATAGTTGCGCAGAATACGCCGGTGAGGGCGCCGATCGGTGGCTTCCTCCTTCGATTGGCGTGCCAAGAGGGCCCCAATCGCGTACCGTCCCAGACAGCCCTTCCGAGAGAGGAGCGCGTCCGCGGGCGCGTTCACTGCTGTCGGCGGACCGACCGGCCCGATTCGCCGGCCAGACCCATGAGGAGATCGACCGCCATGAAGACCGATTTCGCTGTTCCTGCCATCGTTGCTCCCCCGACCTCGGGCAGCCTGACCGACCACATCGTGGAAAACGCCCAGCAGGCTCCCGATCGCGTCGTGCTGTCCCGTCACGAGGGCGGGGTCTGGGTCGGTGTGACCGCTCAGGCGTTCCTCGATCAGGTCAAGGCTGTGGCCAAGGGGCTCATCGCCGCCGGGATCGAGCCCGGGCAGCGCGTCGCCATCATGTCGCGCACACGCTACGAGTGGACGCTTGCTGATTACGCCACCTGGTACGCCGGCGCCGTACCCGTGCCGATCTACGAGACCTCCTCCGCCGAGCAGGTGGAGTGGATCGCCGGCAACTCCGACGCCGTCGGCATCTTCTTCGAGAGCGCGAAGAACAAGGCGGTCTACGACGAGGTCGCCGATCGGCTTCCCGAGTGCACCCGAACCTGGGTCTTCGATGACAATGCGATCGACACCCTGGTGGAGGCTGGCGCAGGGGTGAGCGACGAGGCACTCGAAGCAGCTCGGTCGACGGTGACGCCGGAGTCGCTCGCGACGATCATCTACACCTCCGGAACAACCGGGCGACCCAAGGGTTGCATGCTCACACATCGCAACTTCATGTTCGAGGTCGACAACGTCGTGCAGGGAATGCCCGATGTGTTCTTGAAGCCCGGCGCGTCAACGCTGCTGTTCCTCCCCCTCGCTCACGTCTTCGGCCGGATCATCCAGCTCGGTGCCATCCGCGCCCGGGTCCGCCTCGGCCATGCCCCCGATGTGAAGAACCTGCTCGATGATCTGCAGTCATTCCAGCCCACGTTCTTGTTGGCCGTGCCGCGCGTGTTCGAGAAGGTGTTCAACTCAGCCCAGCAGAAGGCCACGGCCGAGGGCAAGGGCAACATTTTCGATACCGCCGCGAACACCGCCATCGATTACAGCCGCTCCCTCGACAGCGGGGGCCCGGGTCTGGGCTTGAAGTTGAAGCACGCACTGTTCAACAAGCTGGTGTATTCCAAGCTGCGGGCCGCGATGGGCGGGAACGTCGAGTGGGCCGTGTCCGGTGGCGCCCCACTCGGCGAACGCCTCGGACACTTCTTCCGCGGCATCGGCGTGACCATTCTCGAGGGCTACGGCCTCACCGAGACCAGCGCCGCCACCACGGTCAACCGTCCGACCGCACTGAAGATCGGCACCGTCGGCCAGCCCTTCCCCGGCGCCTCGGTGAAGGTCGCCGCCGACGGCGAGCTGCTGCTTGCCGGAGCGCAGATCTTCAGCGGCTACTGGAAGAACCCGACCGCGAGCGAGGAAGCCCTCGAGCCGGACGGCTGGTTCCACTCGGGTGACATCGGTGAGATCGACGACCAGGGATTCGTGCGCATCACCGGCCGCAAGAAGGAACTCCTCGTCACCGCTGGCGGCAAGAACGTCGCACCCGCGGTGCTCGAGGACCGCCTCCGCGCGAACTTCCTGGTGAGCCAGTGCATGGTCGTTGGTGACGGGCAGCCTTTCATCGCCGCCCTCGTCACCATCGATCCCGAGTCCTTCCCCGCCTGGCTGAAGCAGGCAGGAAAGCCGACCTCCATGACCATCGCCGAAGCCGCCAAGGATCCCGACATGATCGCCCTCATCCAGGGTGCGGTGGATGAGGCCAATAAGGCCGTGTCCAAGGCCGAGTCGATCCGGAAGTTCACCATCTTGGACACCGACTGGACCGAGGAGGGTGGCCAACTCACCCCGTCGATGAAGTTGAAGCGCAACGTCGTAATGAAGGAGTTCTCCGCCGACATCGACGCGCTCTACGCCTGACGCACACCGGCCGGCTCGATGCGACTCCCGAGGTCTCGTCGCGCCCTCGAACTTGCCGTACGTGCCACGGGGGTCTTCGCGGTGCTCGTCATCGCCCTCGTCACGGGGACCCTCGTGGAGGCATGGCAGCAGATCGTCCTGGTCGTCATCCTCGCGGTGACCGCGACACTGCCGCAATCGCCCGCGTGGTTGCGCTATGTCACGGTCCTAGCCGAGGCGGGGGTCATCGGCGCCATCGTGGTGAGCGCACCCGCCGGTGTTCGCCCGTCAGTCGCCTATCTCGTCGTCCCCCCGATCGTCGCAGCACTCATGGCCGGGGTGTTGGGGGCGCTGGCCGCCGGACTGACGACCACCCTGGTTCTCGTCATCGGTGTGGTGTGGCGACAGGGCGACAACCTGCCAGAACCAGTCGCCGACCTGATGATCTGGCTGGCTGTGGCGGTCGCTCTCGGATTAGGCACCGCAGTAGCCCGACACCTGCGAGAACGCATCGCTCCCACACAAGACTCCTATGCCGCAGCGCGCACGCTGCTCTCCGCACTGCGCGAAGTGACCCGACGCCTCCCCGAGGGATTGGAAGAACCCGTCCTCGCGCGCACCACCCTGTCCGCGGTCGCCGAGATCCTTCCCCACGACCATGCCGCGGTCTATCTACAAACCCGCTCGGGGAACCTCGTCGCGGCGATCGACGATGACCGTCCCGTGCCCTGGACGCCCCACTGGGATCGAGGCCTGTGGGCCCAGGTCCTCGAAGCAGGAACGGCGATGCAGCGCGCGGGTGGATTCGACGGGGCCGAGTGGATCGCCGACCGCGGGGGCGATCAGGCCAGTGCCCTGATCCCGCTCCGACTGGAAGGTGAACCGATCGGAGTCATCGCCCTCCAGCGACACGGTGGCCTCTGGGAGATCACGGACATCGCCCGGGCCCAGCAAGAGGTTGATGCCGCAGCCCTGCGACTCGATGCCGCCCGCATGTTCGATGAGATCCGCGAACTCGCGACAACGGAGGAACGCCGCCGGATGTCCCGAGAGATCCATGACGGTATCGCGCAGGAACTCGTCGGCCTCGGATTCCTCGTCGATGACCTGGCCCATGACGATGCCGACCCGCAGACTCGCGAACAGGTCGCTCGGATCCGAGATGAATTGACCCGCATCATCACCGAACTGCGCCTGTCGATTTTCGACCTTCGCACTGAATCCGGTGTCGGGATCCAAGATGCGCTGGCGTCCTATGTCAACGCTGTGGGCACCCAGTCCGGTCTCGCTGTGCATGTCGTCCTCGACGAGGACGGCAGCCGTCTGCCGCCTGGCGTGGGTCCCCAGCTCCTTCGCATCGCACAGGAGGCCATCGCGAATGTGCGGCGACATGCGCGCGCAAGAACGCTGTGGGTCACCTATCGCGTCGATGAGGAGGGGATCGTCTTGCGGATCGTCGATGACGGACGCGGACTTCTCGCTCCCACCGAGACCGAGAACCACTTCGGCATGACCATCATGCGTGAGCGAGCGGAATCCATTGGCGGAGATCTCACCGTTCGACGCCGCGACGGCGGAGGGACCGTGGTGGAACTCACCGCCCCTGCTTCCCACCCACATCGTCGACATGACGTGGCGGGTCGATCATGACCGCGACGGACTCCACGATCACGGTCATCCTCGTCGATGATCATGAGCTGATCCGCGAGGGATTGCGTCGCGCCTTCGACCGAGAGGCCGATCTCGAGGTCGTGGGTGAAGCTGCGGATGTGGAGCAGGGCAGCATCCTCATCTCATCGATGGAGCCTCGGGTCGCGGTCATCGATCTGCGACTGCCGGATGGCGACGGCCTCACCCTGGTCCGCCAGGCACGCTCGCAGTTCCCCTCGATGGGCATCGTCGTGCTCACCATGTACGCCGGGGATCAACGCCTCTTCGATGCACTCGACGCTGGTGCGAGCGCCTTCGTCCCCAAGAGTTCGCCCGCGGATGAGATCGTCGCTGCTGCTCGACACGCTGCGGCAACACCCCGGGCCTTCAGCGCTCCCGACCTCGCTGATGCTATGCAACGACGACTCAACAACGATGGTCCGAGCCTCTCCCCGCGGGAGCGGCAGATCCTGCAGTTGCTCGCCGATGGTCTGGGGGTTGCCGCGATCTCCTCGACCCTGTTCATCTCCGAATCAACGACCAAGACACATATTTCGCGGCTCTACGACAAGCTCGGAGCGGCCAATCGAGCGCAGGCCCTCATGACGGCGCTGCGTGCCGGGCTGCTGTCGACCGAGGAAGGCACCCACGGCCCGGGTTAATCTTCTTATCGTGCGAGTGTCGACGCTGCTTCGCGCCACACCTCGATCCATGGTGTGGCTCATCATCGCGTGGACAGTGACCCGCCTCGCGCTGCTCGGGGGCATTCTCGGAATCGTTCCCTATCCCGATGGCCCGCTCGTCATCAACGATGTCCTGCTGTATTCGGAATGGTCCCAACTCCTCGTCACGGGTCGATTCCCGATCGGCGACGACATGTGGCAGTACCCGCCTGGCGCCGGTGTCATCTTCGCGCTGACAGCCGCGTGGGGAATCTCACCGGTTGTGGGCTTCTTCGTCATCGCGCTCCTCGCCGATGCCGGCGTGCTCGCGGTCTTGGCGGTCACTGGTGTGCGCCGACATGCGGGCCTCACAGCCGCCTGGGTGTGGGTCGCCTCCGCCATCGTCATCGGACCGGTCTTCCTCGCGCGGTTCGATCTCCTGCCCACCGCGATGGCCGTGTTGGCACTCGTCCTGATCTCACGTCCCGCGCTCAGCGGTGGAGCCGCTGCGCTCGGCACCCTGCTCAAAGTGTGGCCCGGTCTGACCCTGCTCGCGCTGCCACGACGCAGCCTCGTCTGCGGTGCGACCGGTTTCGTCGTCACCGCGATCGCCGTGTTGATTGCCGTGTCGCTGTGGGCGACCGGTGGGGTGTCTTTCGTCGGTGAGCAGCAGGCTCGGGGACTGCAGGTGGAATCTGTTGCGGCGTGGCCCTATCTCGTTGCCCAGGGCCTCGGCGTCTCGGTCCCGCTGGAGTTCCGCTTCGGGGCCATGGAGATCGATCTGCCGATCACCATCGCCATCGGCACGGTCGTGACCGGGATCGGTCTCCTGGCGATCGGCGCTCTGGGAGTCGCCCGACTACTCGGGATGCTCGAGTCCATCCCGGGACCCGATGTGGTTCTCACCGCGCTGCTGATCTCGATGGTGACCTCACGGGTGCTCTCCCCGCAGTACGGGGTGTGGTTGGCCGGCATAGCCGCCGTCGTCCTGCTGGATTCGCGCACGCGCATGCGTCCGGTGATCGGGTTGATCGCGCTGTCCCTGCTGGTGACGCAGGTGATCTATCCGTTCGGGTACGGCTCCCTACTCAGTGGAACCCGGTGGGCGATCGGCTTGCACAGCGTCCGGATCCTGGCCCTCGTGGCCGCCATGGTGTGGGCGATCGCCATCATCATCGCTCAGCGCGATCCGGTGAGCCTGCGCCGCTCCGCTCAGGAGTCGCAGCAGGGTCCCAGCGCCGGGTGCTCGGTCATGCCGCTCCCTCCTGGGCGCTAGATGCCCTGTCGGGTGTCGAGGGCACTAGCCGCAACGGTGGGACGAGGCCGGAGCCGGCCAGAACGGCCAGGGCCGTGCGCTCGACACCCCCGAGGCTGTCCGGGGTACCGAGCAGGACGCTCACGACACAGTCGGTGCAGGCATCGCCCCGGACCATGCAGGTGTCGCAATCGATGAGCAACTCATCCGTTGAATCGTGATCCATGACCCCAGGGTGACCGAGGGGTCTGACACTGCAGGCTGTCCCGCACGTCGGCTAGGGCTGGCCCCCGGGGTTTTCCTCCGGGAGGGGGTCTCCCGGCGCAGGGCGCGCGATGATCTCCACGGCGTCGGGCTTGCCGCACCAACGGCACCGAACCTCCTCCACGACCTCCTCGAGCGGCCGGGATTCCTCCACGGTGGGCTCCCCCGCCAGGTCGAGATGCCAGAACTCCTCGACCCGGGCCCGGCGGACGACATCGAACCGCGTGAGGTTTCCGCAGTGGGCGCAGCGCCAGCGATGGCCGGCATCGGGGATGGAGGTCGACACGCGGCGAACCTATCGGATGCGCGCCTCACCGACGATGTCGGAGGTAGGTCCTAGGTTCGACTCCATGCACCGGTTCGACTCCGCCGACCGCCCTGCTGGCATCGGGGCGGGTACCAGTTTTCCCGCGGACGGCGCCCGGTCGAGTGGTGCCCAGATGAGCCTCGATGATCTCGGCACCCCACTGTCGGAGGTCACCTTCGTCATCGTCGACCTCGAGACCACCGGTGGCGCACCCGCCGATGCCGGGATCACCGAGATTGGCGCTGTGCGCGTCCGCGGCGGCGAGGTGCTCGGCGAGTTCTCCACCCTCGTCGATCCCGGCCATGACGTTCCCGCCTTCATCGCCTCGCTCACCGGCATCACCACCGGGATGCTCATCGGCGCTCCGAGCGTCGGCGCCGCCACCGCATCGTTCTGGGAATTCGCCCGAGGCGCTGTGATCGTCGCCCACAATGCGCCCTACGACCTCGGCTTTCTGCGCGCCGCCGCCAGCCTGGCCGACCACCCCTGGCCTGCCCCGAAGGTGATCGACACCGCCCGTCTCGCGCGGCGGCTACTCGCGCGCGATGAGACGCGCAACGTCAAGCTCGCCACCCTGGCGCAATTCTTCGGGTCGCCGACCACTCCCATCCACCGAGCTCTCGACGATGCTCGCGCGACCGTGGCGGTCCTGCACGGTCTGTTCGAACGGGCGGGAGCCCACGGAGTGCGCACACTCGAGGACCTCCTGGCGTTCACCGGTCGCACGCACGAAGTCCAACGGCGCAAGCGCGGTCTCGCCGATCACCTGCCCACCGCGCCGGGGGTCTACGTCTTCCGCGACGCCCAGGGTGCCCCGCTGTATGTCGGAACCTCGCGCTGCATCAAGGACCGTGTGCGGTCGTACTTCACCGCATCCGAACCACGAACCCGAATGCGCGAGATGCTCCACATCGCCACCGAGGTCACACCGA
>Ga0180429_10005302_pt1 | contig 10235 bp, 10 predicted proteins | sample SS_ome_FD_132428 | JGI IMG/M metagenome (GOLD analysis project Ga0180429, IMG submission 132428) | Hypersaline lake sediment archaeal communities from the Salton Sea, California, USA - SS_1_S_1 metaG | ecosystem: Environmental > Aquatic > Non-marine Saline and Alkaline > Hypersaline > Sediment ...
CCCTCGGATCCTTGTCCACGGCCACGTCGATCTCTCCCCTTCTCGGCAGCGGATGCATGATGACCGCATCCGGCTTCATCTTCGGCATGTCCTTCTTCCCCAGGGAGAAATCTTCGTAGTGAGACTCGGATTCCCCCCCCTGGTCGTGCTCGTCCTGGATGCGCGTCATGTAGATCGCGTCGGCCTCACCCAGAAGGGGCTCGAGGGAGGTGTGTTCCTCGAACGGAATTTTCTGGTTCGAGAGAAATTCCTTGATGTCCTCTCCGATCTGGAAGTTAGGCGGGGCAGCGAAGAGGAGCTTCACCCCGGGGTAGTTCTTCATCAGGTAGCTCAGCGAGCGGACGGTTCTTCCCCTCTTCAGGTCCCCCACGAGGGCAATGACCTTCCCTTCGATGCCTCCGCGGTCTTCAAAGGATCTTTGCAGGGTGTACACGTCCAGGAGGGCCTGGGTCGGGTGCTGATCGCTCCCGGAGCCCGCGTTGATCAGGGGAACCGGCCGATCGGAATAGATGTTCAGCATCCAGGCGGTCTTCTCTGCGAAGCCCTCCAGGGGATGGCGCATGACGATCAGGTCCACATAGCTGCTGAAGGTCCGAATCGAGTCCTCCGGCGACTCCCCCTTGATCTCTGACGATGTTTGTGCGTCGCGAATCTCGCTCGTGTGGAAACCGAGAATGTGACAGGCGTTCAAGAAGGAGAGAAAGGTCCGGGTCGAGGGCTGCACGAAATAGAGCATGGCCCTTCGGTGGCCATGGAGCTCCTGCAACCACTTCGCGCCCTCCCTCACCTTGGCGATTCTTCGAATCCGGTTGGTCAGGTCGTAGATGGAATCCAGAAAGGGCCGGTCGAACTGCTGGGAGAACAGGACATCGAAAATCCTGCCGTCCTTGAAAAAAACAGGCAGCCTTTCGGCAAGGGGCCTCGCCTGGAACTCCTCCCAACCCTCGAAGTACTGAAAAAATGAATACTTCTGCATTCGCCCTCCCCGGATGCCCAGTGATTTTCTGACTGACTAAGCTAATCGAAGAGTGCTTGTTCGTCAAGCGAAATACTGTCTGTCGGAAGAGATATATTTTCTTAATGAAAACAAAATGTTATACAACTACCCCCATGGGCAAAATATTGCCTTGACACAAACCTATATTACTAATAAGATACATTACATCTAATGTATCTCAGGGAGGTCACATTGTCTCTTCGTCACGTCTTGCTGGGCCTGCTTTCGGAGAACTCCGGCCATGGATACGGCCTCAGAAAACAGATGGTCCATCGGCTCGGCCACTTCCGGAACATCAACGAGGGGCAGCTCTATACGCAGTTGGCCAAGATGGAAAAAGAGGGCTTGATCGAGCGGGAGGTCGTCGTGCCGGAAAAGGGGCCGGCGCGAAAGGTGCTCCACATAACGCCCAAGGGGAAACAGACCTTCCGGGACTGGCTCCGGTCGGACCGGCACGAGGACGAAGGGGTGCTCTATGACTTCATGCAGGGATACTCGTTTTTCGCCAAGGTCAACTTCTTTCAGCATCTGGACCCCGAGGAAACCCGCCGGAAGATCCGTTCCCAGCTCTCCCTGATGGAAGAAAGGAAAAAGGCGTACCAGGAGATTCTGTCACAAATGGAGCAGCGCAAGGCGGACCCTTTCCGGGTCCGCATTCTGGCCTTTGGTCTCAAAGAGGTGGAGCACCGAATCGAGTGGTTGAACGAACTCGAGGGTGATTTGATCCCTCGTCCGAAGGAGGCTACGCTAGGATGACCCCCCAGCAAGTGTACGCTTTTGCCAGACAGGAAGTCTTTCCGACCCTGGCGGATCGGTACGAAAGCCGGAGATTCTCTCGAAGCCTCTGGAAGAAGATGGCCGGGGCCGGCCTGTTCGGATTCCTCATCCCAACTCGGTACGGCGGATCGGGCCAGGGGCCGGAGGCACTCGTGGAGGCGATCGAGGCCTTCCTCCTGGGCGGCCGGGACCTGGGCCTGTGCCTCTCCTGGCTGGACCACCTGCTGATCCATTCTCACGTGATCGCGCGGTTCGGCTCCGAGCAGCAGAGGGAGAAGTACTTGCCCGGCCTGGTCACCGGGGAACGGGTGGGCGCCCTGGCCGCGTCCGAGCCGGAGACAGGGGCCAACCCCGTGATGATGAAGGCCCGGGCAGAGAGGCAAAACGGAACGTACCTCATCCACGCACACAAGCTCTTCATCACCAACGGCCCGGTCGCCGACCTGATCATCGTCCTGGCCCGGACCGGACCCGCACAGGGAAAGGAAGGCATCTCGGCCTTCCTCCTGGACACAGCCTCTCCAGGTTTTCGGGTCGTGAAGGAGATGGACTTCGGGTTTCTGCACACCTCGCCCCACGGAGAGCTCCTTTTCGACGACTGCACCGTGCCGGCCGAGAACCTTCTCGGAAATCTCGGGGACGGCCACGTCCGTATCTCCCGGGCCGTCTTCGGCTGGGAGCGCTTCATGGGGACGGTAACCTTGATCACCCATTTTCGGCTGATTCTCGACCAGACGATCCGGCTCATGGGGGAGCGCGGCGCACCCTCCAACGGGGAGACGAAAAGGCTCGTGGCCGAACTTCACATCACTCTGGAAGGCCTGCGCGAATTCGTGAAGGGGCTGGCCTGCGAGGTCCTCGACCGAACCGACCTGGACGCACGCCTTACCGAACGCCTGCTGTTCGCGGCAGACCTCTTGAGGGATTGGTGGGATCGTTTTCAACGGCTCCGGAAGGGCGTCTCCGAGATCCCCGCATTCCCCCTCGGTATCCTCCTGAAGGATGCACAACTCTTGAATGTAGGCAGCCAACTCTACAAAATCCAGAAGACCCGGGTCGCCGAGAGGTTGCTCGAGAGGGTGACAGCCGGGGAATCGATGTAGGATACTGAAGGAGAAGGGTTCCAGGAAGAGGAAGGATTGCAGGACTCCCCAAATGGAGGAGGGACGATGTTTACTTCATTCCAGGAAGTTCAGGACCGATTCGACTCCCAGCAGTACATCTGCAACCAGGAGGCGGCGACCGTGGTCTACCTCGCCTCTCAGATGCAACGTCCCCTGCTCGTGGAGGGGCCTGCCGGGGTGGGCAAGACCGATCTTGCCAAGGTCCTGGCCGCCTCCCAGGGCCTGAAGCTCATACGCATGCAGTGCTACGAGGGACTGGACGAGACCAAGGCGCTGTACGAGTGGGAATACTCCAAGCAGCTTCTCTACACCCAGATCCTGAAGGACAAGATCGCCGAGACCCTCCAGGAAGTAAGCACGCTCTCCGAGGCTGTGGAGAGGATCTCTACCGAGGAGGACGCCTTCTTCTCGGAGCGCTTCCTCGTGGCCCGTCCGCTCTTGAAGGCGATCCTTTCGGACGAAATCACGGTCCTTCTCATCGATGAGGTGGACAAGTCCGACCCGGAGTTCGAGGCCTTCCTGCTCGAGGTGCTCAGCGATTTTCAGGTCAGCATCCCGGAGATCGGCACCCTGGAGGCTCGGCACATCCCTCTGGTGGTGCTCACGAGTAACAACAGCCGCGAGTTGAGCGACGCGCTCAAGCGCAGATGCTTCTACCTGTATCTCGATTTCCCGTCCACGGAACAGGAAGCGGCCATCCTCAAGAAGAAGGTCCCGGACCTCGACGACCGGCTCATCCGTCAAGTCGCCGAGGCGGTGGGGTCGATCCGGAAGCTGGACCTCAAAAAGCCGCCCAGCATCGGGGAAAGCCTGGACTGGGCCAAGGCCCTCGTCCTGCTCAATGCGGACCGGCTCAGCCAGGAGACGATCCGCACGACCCTGCCGACCCTGATCAAGTACCCGACAGACCGGGAACGGGTTCTCAAGGACCTGGGAAGGGTCATGCCGCGAGAGCAGGAAGAGGGCTGAACCCCAAACGCTTGGTCCGGACACGATGCAAAGAGCCGTCCTCACATTCGCAAACACGCTACGAAAGAACGGGATCCGGATCTCCGTGGACGAGGTGCTGAGCGCCTTGACCGGCATCGAGCTGATCGATCTCGCGAGCAGGACACAGTTCAAGACCGTTCTCAAGACGACGTGGATCAAGAGCGCAGACGACCTGGAGGAATTCGACCGTCTCTTCGAGCTCTTCTTCGCCGACTTTTCCGTGCCCGAAGAGGCGCTATCCAAGTCCCTCGCCCGGGGGGAACTCCAGCAGCCCCTTCAGGAGTTGCTCGACCAGGCCAACGGCGCTTTGTCCCCCGAGTTCCGCCAGATGGTCCTCGAGGGAATCGCCGCCCTGGCCGCCACCCTGCCCGAGGTGGCGGAGCGGGTGGGACTGGGGGAGATCCGCTACCCGCTGCAGACGAGCCACTTTGCCCAGAAGATCCGCAGGGAACTCGGGATGGACAACTGGGCATCCGAGGCGGACCACCTGCTCTCTCTGCTCGAGCAACAAGGGGCCTCCGAGGAGGACCGCGCAGCCCTGGAAGCCGGGATCGCCGAGAGGACGGGCGTCTTCGGAGAGATGATCCGCGAATACGTGGGACGACAAGCACAATCGCTGATCAAGAAGGACGACCTCCGGGACCTTCCGAAAGACATCATGGAAAAAGGGTTCGGCGCGCTGACACCATGGGAAATACAGGCCATGCGGGAAGCGATCCGGGAAATGGTCCAGAAGATCCGTGACGAATCCGCACTGCGCCAGAAGCGCAAACAAAGGGGACGGTTCGACATCAAGCACACCCTTCGAAGGAGCCTGGCCTACGGGGGCATTCCCGTGGAGGTGGCGTTCCGGAAGCGGAAGAAATCCAAGACACGGATCGTTACGCTTTGCGATGTCTCCAGCTCGGTCTGGAATGCCTCTCGGTTCATGCTCCACCTTCTGTACTCGCTCCAGGACCAGTTCGACAAGGTCCGGAGCTTTGTCTTCGTCGATCAACTCGGAGAGGTGACGGACTGTTTCGAACGGCACGAGGTGAACGAGGCGATCGAGACCGCCTTGAACCAGGCCGACATCCCTTACAACCGGTACACGGACTACGGGAACGTGTTCAAGCAGTTCTTCGAAGAGTACATGGATGCGGTGAATCGAAAGACCACCTTCATCGTGATCGGGGACGGCAGGAACAACTTCTTCGTGCCGGGGGAAGAGTATCTCGGTCGCGTACGGTCGCGCGCGCGCCGGACAATCTGGCTCAACCCGGAAAACAGGGGGTTCTGGAAATTCGGGGATTCCATGATGCATCGGTATGCCAAGCAGTGCGATGAGGTCCGTGAATGCCGGAATCTGAAGCAGTTGGTTGAGTTTATCAACCAGCTCACGCTCTAGCTTCGGGATATTGCTATGTTTCGGGCGAGGCCTGCGGTTGGGTGCTGACCTGGCTTCCCTCTCCGATTTGCTTGGGCTCCGTCTCTCCCCCCCCCGAAGTCGCCCGGCACAAATCTCCGAGGGAACCCAGGTCAGCACCCAACAACTCGAGTTCAGCCGAGAAACATAGCGCCCGTTTCCTGGCGACCCACTTGGAGCGCTGTCTCTGTTGCGGATATCCCAAGATTCGAAACTATCTCGGGGTTCGGACCATCGAATGTTCTAAACGCGTTTCGGGAAACAACTACGAGGACGGAGGAGTAAGGCATGTCGCAAAGGACGATCGAGTTTTTCTGGGATGTGGGAAGCCCTTACACGTTCCTTGCCTCGACCCGCATCGAGCAGCTTGCGCAAGCGTGCGATGCCCAGGCGCAGTGGAGGCCCTTCCTTCTTGGGGGGGTGTTCCGGGAGACGGGCAACAGGCCCCCCCTGGAGGTCCCTGCGAAACTCAACTACATGCTCGACGACCTGAAGACATGGGCGGCCCACTACAAGATCGATTTTGCCTTTCCTTCCGTGTTTCCCATCAACAGCCTGGTTCCGATGCGGGCTGCCGTGGGGGCGGACACGCTCGGCAAGGGCAAGGAGTTTGCCGCGGCCGTCATGCGTGCACTCTGGCAGGAAGGCAAGGACCCGGGCCAACCCGACACGCTGAACGAGATCGCTCGATCCGTCGGGCTGGACGGCGAAGAACTCGTCCAGATGGCGCAAGACCCGGAAATCAAGGAAGTCCTCAAGAAGAACACCGCGGAGGCCGTAGAACGTGGGGCCTTTGGCGCACCCACCTTCTTCGTGGGCACGAAGATGTTCTGGGGTCACGATCGGATCATGCTGCTCGAAGAATACCTGAAGGGCAAGCTGCCCCAGGCGGACTAGCGCCTCACTCGATCCAGTTCACCTCCAGCGTCTCCCGGGCTACAGGCTTGTCGATCTTGCCTTTGGGGTAGCCAACGCCCAGGGACGTGATTGCCTTCCAGGGAGGCTCGATGCCCAGCCTCTTTTTCCACGCGGGCAGGTAGTCGATTGCCGTAACCGTCAGGCCGATGTAGCAGGTGCCCAACCCCATCGCGTGGGCCGCCAGCACCATGTTCTGCCCGCACATTCCGGAGTCGAGGTCCGGATTGCTGATCCCGCGGGTGTCCATCAGGAGAAAGATAACAGCCGGTGCGTTCCAGTAGATGACGTCGTTACAATGTTCGGCCTTCTCGATGGCCGTCATCGGTCTCTGGTCCCCTTTGTTGATAGACATGTAGCTCAAGAGCGTTGAGGCCGTCTTGTTCCACCCCTTCGAGCCGAGATAGACGTCCCGCATACGGCGCAGCATCTTCATGCTGTCCTTTTCGAGTTCCCGGATCGTTTCCCGGTTGGTGACCACGGTAAACTTCCAGGGCGTGCAGTTCCCGGCCGAGGGGGCAAACCGGCCGGCCTCCAGGATCCGGTGGATCATCTCCCGGGGGACAGGCTTGTCCTTGTAGAGCCGGATGCTCCTTCTCTTGAGGATCACCCGTTCCACCGACGTGAGCTTCTTGCTTACAGACTCGAAGGAGGGAGGCTCGGGGTCGTTGAACGGGTTGGGGGGGGAAATCCTGCCGCGCAGGATCGTCTTGTAGCGACCCTCCTCGACCCGATAGATGCCGTCCAGCCTGGCGGCGCCCGAGGGGCAGACCGCTTCACAGTTGCGGCAGGCGAGGCAGGCCTTCTCGATCCCCTTGTACCCTCGCAGGTATGGAAAGCCGTTCGTTCCCATCTCCAGTCCCATCGTGGGACATGCCTCTACGCATCGACCGCACTGGGTACACTTTTCCTGATCTACCACAAACTCGGGAAAAACGGTCTTCGGGAAATGAGCCTTTCGATACTTTTCCAGCAGCATGGCTTCAGCCCTCCATAAGATTCAGATCCGCTTTTCTGAAAAAACATTTATTATAGCTCACAGGAAGACAAAAGCATATACCCGCCGCCCCTGGGCGGCGAACCGGGAGGCGCCCGACGCCTGGGCCTGGAGCTTCCGGGACGCGCGATGGTCGATGGTCATTGCAGGTATCGACCCGACCCGGCCAGTGCACAAGAGAACAGGGCTTGGGCAGGGAAATACCGGAGGAACGGGGACAGCCACCGATCTCCTGGAGGCCGGCACCCCTTGTAAGCAGACACACGTCCGGGAGAGTGCGCATCCGGAATGGGTCCGCACCCTCCCGTCACAACATGGGAAATGTCCCGGTCACACGCTGGAGCTCACCGGGATCTGGGTGACGATCCCCTGGAGGCGGCCGAGCAATTCGTTGTACCGGGTGAAGTAGACGTGGGCCACCTCGTTCATGATGTAAAAGCCGGCCAGGCAATCCGCCTGCAGGAGGCCGCGAAGCTCTCCTGCATCCACGGCCAACACTTCCGAGGCCTCCGCACATTGGGCCTCGGAAGTGTACTTGGCCGACCCCAACAGAGGGGAAAGGCCGAACAACTCTCCCTCTTTGACGCTGCCGATGACGATCCGGAATTCTTCCGGTTTGGCAGGCAGGCGTAAGAGCACGCGACCCTTGAGTAGAATAAACGTGTGGGCCGCTTCCGCCTCGTACAGGAAGATCGTGTCGTTCTTCTTGAACTTCTTCCGTTCCGAGAACTTGCTGATCCTGTCGACCTCCTCCATCGTGAGATTCTTGAGCAACTCATGGCCTTGCAGGATACTTGCGACGCTCATCTCGTCCCCCTTTCAGTTGGGATTCTATTGCTATTATGAAGACCCTCTTTTTCACAGGTCAAGGCTTTTCTTCGGGCCGGCACGGCCCTGCGGCTCGCCCGAACACGGCGAGGGGTAGAACCCTGGGAAGGAGTTCCTCGGTTGAAGAAAGGGGGATGGATTGCAGAAGACGGGAACAGAACCTATGCGCCAACCTACAGGGGGGGCTTACTCTTCCGGCGTTTCCTCCTCCGGCTCGCCCCTGGTGTAAGCCACCTGCAGGCGATAGTCGGTCGGGAATTGCCAGCTTTCCAGACGGATGACGATGGATTGGCCACGGAGCGGTACCAGCCGTTCCTGATCGATGACGACCACATCGTATCCGGGCCCCGGGTTCAGGGAAACCAGGCTTTCCCCTTCACTTTCACTCCCGAGCCCCACCAGAAGGTCTGCGTCTCCGTCTTCCAGGCTCTCCAAGGCGACCTCCATGGAGAGTGCATCTTCAGGCACTTCAACCGGGATTTCTTCCGGAACGCAGACGCCCGGTGTACAGACCGGGACCTGCCCATCCGGCTCGACGGGGAGCATCCTGCCTTGGATCCCGGACGATCTGACGACCGACAACCGCCAGTCCGGATCATCCCCCTCCTCGCACTCCCGGATCTCCAAGGGGCTAACGAGTTGGACAAACCATGGGCGTAAGGGCTTCCCCACGGGCTCAGGGCTGTCGCGGCCCACGAGGATCTTCTGGGTGCCCGGCCCCCTGCCGAAGGCGAAATAGTCGGACGGCGGCTTTTCCGTTCCGACGACGACATCCAGCTCGCCACGCAGCACCTCGAGTCTCGCCTCCATCAAGGAGAGGCCCACGGGAGGCGTAAACGAGTACAGTTTCGTTCCTGCCTGGACCGGGTCAGGGTTGCCCGCCAGGCAGCCTTCGGCCTCCAGGAAGACGTTCCGGGGCGGGATATCCCCTGATGAGCCCTTGTCCAGGCCACATCCGGCCCCCAGCAGGCAAAGGAGGAAAATGGCAAGTGTCTTGCATAGTTTCATGTATCTGCCGCTTTCCGCGAAATGGGCACGCAGGTCAGCAAGAGCGAGGGGAGAATATCCTTCTCATCCAAGGTACTGAAATTCCCGGAAGGTTGTCAATCGCGAGCCCTTGCTCGCCCCAACAGAAGAAAGGAGGCCCGGAAGATGCGAAAAACAACCCATTCACGGCCCTGCACGATCCTGCCATGGGTCTGCATGACTGCATTGATCTCACTTCTTCTCCTGTCTGCCCCGGCGTCGGCCATCACGGAATCGGACAAGGGGACCGTCCTGAACCTCCCGGACGACGCCTATCACGTCCCCGAAGCCTTTCTCTACGAGGTGAAGGGAAACGACAACCTGCACTGGCTGGCAGCCAAGTTCTATGGTGACGCGAGGCAATGGGTCAGAATATACCAGGCAAACCAGGACAAGGTGCAGTATCCCAGCCTCGTCATAACAGGGCAACAGCTCCTGATCCCTGCCAACCGGTGAGATCTGTCTGCAAGGGGATGATGTCCTGTCCCGGAAGCGCTTCTCGAAGGTCAAGGGGTCAAACCTACACGGGCGGTTGCCCAAATCCGCCGGAGTTCGGGGACAGGAGTTCGGTGCCTGTCCCCAAACTCGCCTCTTCTACGAGCTGGTTGACGGGAGCCCCCCCAAGAGGCAACCTACCGGATGAATCGGAAGAAGACCATCATCTGTGGAGGCTGTGTTGGTGGGAAACCGGGGGCGCTCCAGGAAGGGCCCTGAACACATCGGAACGGTCCTCGATTCCCTTTTCAAGCAGAAGGGTATCGAAGAGTCGATCCGCGTGCATCGTGCAGTCCTCGACTGGGACTCTGTCGTGGGGGAGGCAGTCGCGAAACATGCCAGCGCCGTCCACATCGAGCACGGCACGTTGATCGTCGAGGTGGAAAGCTCGGTCTGGATGCACCGGCTCCAGATGGAGGAGTCGGACTTGCGGACCCGGATCAACCAACATTACGGTGAGGACATCATCCGGCAGATCCGCTTCCGGCTCGGTTCGCCGCCGACACCGAAAGCGTGAAGGGCGCCGTGAAGGGGTCAAACCTACACATTTGACAATAGAGCCTCGTCAATGGCGGCCAGACGACCTTCTGTCAAATGTGTAGGTTTGACCCCTTTTTCAGAGCTCCCAACGGAAGATCTGATTCATCTCCTCCGTGTATTCCCCATGAGCATCCTCCACGA
>Ga0180429_10005303_pt1 | contig 10235 bp, 7 predicted proteins | sample SS_ome_FD_132428 | JGI IMG/M metagenome (GOLD analysis project Ga0180429, IMG submission 132428) | Hypersaline lake sediment archaeal communities from the Salton Sea, California, USA - SS_1_S_1 metaG | ecosystem: Environmental > Aquatic > Non-marine Saline and Alkaline > Hypersaline > Sediment ...
CGGACTTTCTGTACGTTGGTAAGCCGGTCGAGGAGGTCATTCGTTACAACGTGAACCGTGGCTATGGGCCATCGTTCGGGTCGATCGAGGATAATGTCCGCAAGCGCCTGGATTACCTCAAGCATGGAAAGCCATACACCTATGTGCGTGAATGGCGTGATGGCAAGGTGATCCAGACCCAGGGTGCACGTATGCAGGATGGTGGGTTCATCACGACCTTCACCGATATCACTGCGCTCAAACAGGCAGAGCGGGAACTGGCGTACAACGAGACGCTTGAAGCGAAGGTACGCGAGCGCACGGCCATGTTGTCCGAGCTGAACGAGCAGTTGGAAGAGGCGACGCGCAGCAAATCACGCTTCCTGGCCGCCGCCAGTCACGACCTGACTCAGCCGCTGGGTGCATCCAAACTTTACCTGGGTGCATTGCTGGAAGATCTTTCCGGGGATGAGAAAGAGGGATTGGCCAGAAATGCCCTGGGTGCTTTGTCGACCGCGGAATCTTTATTGCGCGCCCTGCTGGACATCTCCAAGCTTGACTCAGGGGTCATGAAGCCGGAGATCAGTCGTTTCCCGATTCAGCAGATGTTTGATGCCCTGTACAACGAATTTTCCGTCGTGGCCAGGCAGAAGGGTCTCAACCTGCGTATCCACAAGAGTGAATGCGGTACCCGTTCTGACCGCAACCTGCTGCGCAGCATTTTGCAGAACTTCCTGGCCAACGCTATTCGTTACACAGACGAGGGCAGCATTCTTGTTTTATGTCGTCGTGCCGGTCCGGATGCCATCCGTATCGAAGTGCGCGACTCCGGCAGGGGGATTCCCAACAACAAACTGGAAGCGATTTTCCACGAGTTTCAGCAACTGGATCGTTCCGCGGAGGGTGTGGGGCTGGGCTTGGCGATCAGCGAACGCATGGCTGAGCTGCTTGGTCACCAGCTGCAGGTGCGCTCGCGCATCGGTGAAGGCAGTACGTTCAGCGTTACCGTGCCGCGCGTCAAGGTACAGGAAATACCGGCCAAAGCGGTGGGTGCACGTTCTTTCAAGACCCGCTGGCTTGAGGGTGTTCGTATTCTTTGCGTAGATGATGACCACGATATTCTCAATGCCACCCGTACCGTGCTTGAGCGATGGGGTGCGGACGTATGCAGCCTTGGTACGGTACAGGAGTTCAGGCGGGAAGTGGAAGCCAAGTCTGAATACGAGATAGTACTCATGGATTACCAGCTGCATGATGAGTTGAACGGGCTGGAGCTGTTGAACGAGTACCGCAGCCATCGCGTCAATCCGTTCCTGGGTGTGTTGATTACCGCAGAGCAGGATCCTGCTGTTGAGGAGGCTGCGCTTGAGGCTGGTTACCAGTTCCTGGCCAAGCCGGTTGAGCCTGCCAAGCTGCGCTCCATTCTCAACACGGCCATGTTGGCCAGGCGCCAGGCCCAGCAGGACGCGGCGCCTTGAGAAACGAGTTCAGGAGTGATCCGCGAGATTGATTTCGGGCAAGTCGAGGTCTTTTGCCGCAAGGACTGCCTGGGTACGGTTCTTGACCCCCAGCTTGCGAAAAATCTCGGTGAGATGCGCCTTGATGGTTGATTCGGTCACCGACATGATCGACGCCATCTGCTTGCTTGGCTTGCCATCGCGCAATAACGCCAGCACTTTGAGTTGAGCCGGGGTCAACTCTTCGAAGGCGCTACCGGGGCTTGTATCGGATGTGCCGGTATCGTCGGATACTTCGGGGAACCACATATCGCCGTCGAGTACGGCGTGAATCGCTTCAGCCATGCGGTCCATCTCCAGGCTTTTGGGAACGAAACCGCTGGCGCCGTACTGCATTGCAAGCCGTACCACGGCGCTGTCGTCATAGGCGGAGATGATCAGCACCGGCAGGGAAGGGTATTGCTTCTTTAAAAAGAGCAGACCGTCCATGCCCTGGGTGTCGCTCAGCTTCAGATCCAGCAGCACCAGGCTTGGGAGTTTTTTGTCCGAGAGCACCTCGGTCAGGGCCCCAAAGCTCTCCACCTGGGTGATATCGACCTTTTCGAAACTGCGTTCCAACAGGTGGATGATGGCATCCCGGAAGAGCGGGTGGTCGTCGGCAACAATGATGCGCGTGGTCATGAGGTCAAGTGTCGAGGGTGGAACCGCAATTGAACCCCGTAGGGCGAAGCTTCCTTTCAATGAATGGCTATTATGGTCGGGGTCGGGTACCAACGGTATTCGACTAAAGTCTAATTGTTGCTTTTCAGTGTGGTTGCCATAGTCCACTCCGTGGATTCACGACGGTTGTCCAGGCCATGGTTTAGCCAGGGTCGTAATAACCAAACCGAGATAATACGGTGCCGTCCCTGACCACGTATGGCCATTTAGTTGTCAATCAAGACGACACCTCACACTGGAGGAATTCCAAACATGTCCGATGAGAAAAACAAGTTCGGGACCCTGTCCCGTCGCGGCTTTATGAAAGCTACCGCGGCTACCGCTGCTGTTGCTGCTGCACCGACCATTCTAACCAGCAAAGCCCACGCTTTCGTCAATGAGCCGAAGGGCGGCACCGTCACCCTGGGCTTCAACGTGCCTCAGACCGGCGCTTACGCCGATGAAGGCGCAGACGAACTGCGTGCGTACCGGCTGGCCGTCAAACACCTGAACGGTGAGGGCGACGGCGGTATGTTGCAGACCATGGCTCCGAAGAGCCTGACCGGTAACGGCATCCTCGGCAAGAAGGTTGCTTACGTAACCGGTGATACCCAGACCAAGTCCGACGCGGCACGTGCATCTGCCAAGCGTATGATCGAGAAGGACGGCGCTATCATGATCACCGGTGGTTCGTCCTCTGGTGTTGCTGTGGCTGTTCAGTCGCTGTGTCAGGAAGCAGGCGTCATCTTCATGGCTGGCCTGACCCACTCCAACGACACCACCGGTAAGGATCGCCGTAAGTATGGCTTCCGTCACTTCTTCAACACCGAGATGTCTGGCGCTGCGCTGGCTCCGATCCTCGAGAAGGAGATGGGTAACGATCGTACCGCTTACCACCTGACCGCTGACTACAACTGGGGTTGGTCGCAGGAAGGCTCTATCAAGAAGTACACCGAGGCACTGGGATGGCAGACCAAGTCAGCTGTTCGTACCCCGCTGGGTGCCGGTGACTTCTCGCAGTACATCACACCGGTTCTGAACTCCGGCGCTGACGTACTGGTTCTGAACCACTACGGTAAGGACATGGTTAACTCTCTGACCCAGGCCGTTCAGTTCGGTCTGCGTGACAAGATGGTTAACGGCAAGCAGTTCCAGATCGTCGTTCCGCTGTTCTCTCGCTTGATGGCACAAGGTGCTGGCGAGAATATCAAGGGTATCTACGGTTCCACCAACTGGAACTGGTCGCTGACCGACGAAGGCTCCAAGGCATTCGTTAAGTCCTTCGGTGCAGAGTACGGCTTCCCGCCATCACAGGCTGCGCACACCTGCTACGTACAAGCCATGCAATACGCAGATGCGTGTGAGCGTGCAGGTACCTTCAACCCATGCGGCGTCATCGAAGCATTGGAAGGTCACAAGTTCGACGGTATGGGTAACGGCCCGACCGAGTATCGTGCTGAAGACCACCAGGCCTTCAAAGACGTACTGGTTGTGAAGGGTAACGAGAACCCGTCTTCTCAGTTTGACCTGCTGAAGATCGTTGAGGTAACTCCGCGTTCCAAGGTTGAGTACTCTCCGAACATGGAAGGCTACCAAGGCGATCTTGGTGAGTGTAAAGCGTAACTGAGCGCTGACCACTGGGCCGACCGCCAATGGCGGTCGGCCTTTTCACAGGACAAGGAGTTTCCAGTAGTTTTCCTGTTTGACGACTACTGGAAATTTCTTCTTTTAACTCAACGGTTTCTGCTATGGATGCGATTCTGCTACAGATACTGAACGGCCTGGACAAGGGGGGTGCTTATGCACTGATTGCCCTTGGCCTGACGCTCGTTTTCGGCACCCTCGGCGTGGTCAATTTTGCCCACGGGGCCTTGTTCATGCTTGGTGCCTTCGTCGCGGTCAGCGTGCAAAACATTCTGACCATCTCCAAGAAGGTGAAGGACGAGAGCATCACCTTCTTTGACGCGTACAAGGAAACGCCTTACCTGGAACTGTGGTGGGGGGACACCGGTGCTGCGATTATCGACTTTGCTGTTCCCATATCGATCCTGATAGCGATACCGGTCATGTTGCTAATCGGTCTTGCGATGGAGCGTGGCCTGGTTCGCCATTTCTACAAGCGTGAGCACGCGGACCAGATCCTGGTGACCTTCGGTTTGGCGATCGTAATCCAGGAAATCGTCAAGGCTAACTTTGGCGCCAACCCGATCCCGACCGCCGCACCGGCCGCTGTTGCCGGCAGTGCGCCGATCGGCGAGCTGTTTGGTATGCCGGGCATCGTTTATCCCTGGTGGCGTTTGATGTACCTTGCGTTTGCCTTGGTGATTATCGGTGGCGTGTTCGCGTTCCTGCAGTTCACAACGTTTGGCATGGTGGTGCGGGCCGGTATGCACGACCGTGAAACCGTTGGCCTGCTGGGTATCAATATTGAACGTCGTTTCACGATCGTATTCGGCCTGGCGGCCGTGGTCGCGGGCCTGGCGGGTGTGATGTACACGCCAATATTGCCTCCTGACTATCACATGGGTATGGACTTCCTGGTGTTGTCCTTTGTGGTCGTGGTTGTCGGCGGCATGGGCTCGCTTCCCGGCGCTGTGGCCGCAGGCTTCCTGCTCGGCATTTTGCAGTCGTTTTTCTCGATGAACGAGGTGAAACAGTACTTGCCCGGTATCGACCAGATCATCATTTACCTGATCGCCGTATTCATTCTCCTGGTCAGACCGAAAGGCCTGATGGGTAAGGATTGAGGAGTAGGCCATGCATCAACTAATCGTTCCAGGCAGCAACAAGCGCGACCTGACCATCATGGCCATCTTCACTGCAGTGGTGCTGAGCGCACCGCTATGGGGAGGCTTGATCGGTGCCGGCTATCCAGACCTGCTGCAGAAATTTGCCATCTTCGGCCTGTTTGCCGTTGGCTATAACATCCTTTTCGGCCTGACTGGTTACCTTTCGTTCGGTCACGCCGCCTTTCTGGGTGTCGGGTCATACATCACCGTTTGGTCATTCAAGCTGTTGAGTATGAATGCGATACCGGCAGTCATTTTTGCCGTGATTTTTTCGGGGCTGTTTGCCCTTGTGATCGGTTTCTTGAGCTTGCGCCGTACCGGGATCTACTTCTCTATCTTGACCCTTGCCTTCGCTCAGATGTCGTACAACATGGCTTATTCAGTTCTCACGCCGGTTACCAACGGTGAGACGGGCCTGCGTGTATTGAACGACGATCCGCAGGTAATCGACCGGGCGCTTGGGGTGGTGCAGGATGGTGCGCCGCTGGGTGACTTCTTCGGCATCACATTGACCGGATGGGCCGGCTTCTACTTCTGCGCCGTCATGCTAATCCTTGGCTTCTGGTTGTCATTGAAAATCTTCCGCTCGCCGTTCGGAATGAAGTTGGTTGCGATCAAGTCCAATCAGACGCGTATGGAATACACTGGCTTCAACCCAAAGCCTTACCTGTTGACAGCTTTCGTGATCTCCGGAATGTACGCAGGGCTCGCCGGGTCATTGATGGCAATTGTTGACCCGCTGGCGGGTGCTGAGCGTATGCAGTGGACCGCATCCGGCGAGGTGGTATTGATGACCATCCTCGGCGGCGTAGGCACCCTGTTTGGCCCGATCATCGGTGCAGCGACCATCAAGTATCTCGAGAACATATTCTCCGCTATCAACGACACGGTACTGACCAACGCCTACTCGTTCATGCCGGATTGGTTGAATTCGTTCTTTGTAACCATCACGAGCCCGTTTGTGGGGGAAGGTTGGCACTTGACCCTGGGCGTTTTGTTCATGGCGATCATCATCTTCCTGCCGGGTGGTTTGATGGAAGGCTTCCGTCGGATAAAAATGAAGTTCAGCGGTACGGATAACGATTCCAATGCTGAGCCGATGGAGTCTGAAGGAGGTGCAAAATGAGTGCGCAAGGCAATTCTGTGCTGAGTATCTCCGGGGTCAACAAGACCTTCGGTGGTCTTCAGGCACTCTCAGACATCAATCTGAATATTGAAGAGGGCAAGACCCACGCGATCATTGGTCCAAACGGTGCCGGCAAGTCCACCTTGCTCAACACCTGCATCGGTCTGCTGAAGCCGGATAACGGGTCGATTAATTTCAACGGGCGCGACCTGACCAAGGGCATGACGCCACACGAGATCAACCAGGCCGGTATCTCGCGCGTGTTCCAGACGCCGCAGATCTTTCCGGAGCTGTCGATCCTGCAGAACGTGATGATCCCGGCGTTCGCCAAGCGCGACGGTTCGTTCAAATTCAATCCGTTCAAGGCGCTGCGCCAGGAAAAGCAGTTACGTGACGAAGCCATGTCGCTGTTGGGGGACCTGGATATGGCCGAGGGTAGTCACCACCACGCTGGCAACCTGGCACGGGGTAACAAGCGGCGCCTGGAACTGGCCATGTGCCTGATCCAGCATCCGAAGCTGTTGCTGCTGGACGAGCCCACTGCGGGTATGGCACGTCATGACACTAACCGCACTATCGAGCTGCTGAAGAAGATCAAGGCATCCGGGATGACCAAGGTCATCATCGAGCACGATATGCACGTGGTGTTCAGTCTGGCTGACAAAATCAGTGTGTTGGCGCAGGGTGCCATCATCGCGGAGGGCCTGCCTGAAGAGATCAAGGGTCACCCGAAAGTTCGCGAAGCCTACCTGGGGAGCGCTGAAGTATGAGTTTCTTTAACAAAGACAATCCGGAATACGAACCGATTAAAGCGGTTGGTACGACCCCGGCTTACTTTTCTGCCTGGGATCTGCACTCTTACTACGGCGAGAGTTACATCGTTCAAGGCGTGAGCTTCGACATCCGCGAGGGTGAAATCCTGGCATTGCTGGGTCGCAACGGTGCGGGCAAGACCTCTACCCTGCGTTCCATCGCGCGTGCATCCAACCCGGAAATGAAACATGGTGAGGTGTGGCTGGATCACCAGCCGATTCATACCATGGCCTCGCATGAAGCCGCGCGTGCTGGAGTGCAACTGGTCCCGGAAGATCGCTGCATTATCCCGGGTTTGACCGTCCAGGAGAACCTGGAGCTGGCCCAGATCGCACCGCCCGTCGGCTGGACGATCGAGCGTATCTACGATCACTTCCCGCGGCTGGCTGAGCGCCGTAACCAGATGGGCACCACCCTGTCCGGTGGTGAGCAGCAGATGCTGGCAGTGGCTCGTGCATTGGCACGTGATGTCAAACTGCTGTTGCTCGACGAACCCTACGAGGGTCTGGCACCAGTTATCGTTCAGGAGATCGAACGTATTCTCGAAAGCATCCGCGAGTTGGGTATCACGGCGGTGATCGTTGAGCAGAATGCTATTGCTGCGCTGACGCTTGCCGACCGGGCTGTCATCCTCGACATGGGGCAGGTGGTTTTCGACGGAACGGCGCAGGAAGTGCTGGATAACGACGCGCTGCGCGAGGAATATCTCGCAATCTGATGTTAGGTTGGCAAACCTGAAAAGGCCGGCGTTACGCCGGCTTTTTTATGCGAAGTTTCAGTGCGGTCTTGTTATTTTTAACAGTCGACGCCAATGGCTTGGAGCTAATATGACAAAGCAGCCCACGTGACACCGCTTCAGAGCGAAGCAAGCCAGGTTCAATGAATGCACTTTCCAGTCAAGTTTGAACCGAGCCAGTCGTTATCCCCGGTACAGGGTTTTCTCCTGCATCGAATCGATTTTCATTTATGGGTAAGTCAAAGAGCTTTGAAGTAACAGACTACATCGTGCCGATTTTTGGTGCCGTGGGTACGTTTATTGTTCTGGTGGCTCTTTACCTCACGATTTCAATGAGTCAGCGCCTAATTGAAGGCGCCATTATCGACTCGACCGAGTTGGCAAACTTTGCCATGACCCATGCATTCGTAAACGAGGTGTATCCAGAGGTTGAATGGATTCTGCAACTCGATTCACGAACTGCCGATAACCTGATGAACGAGGAGGAACTTAAACGCGTGGACAGCCGGGTAAGGGCCTTTATGCAGAATACCGGTGTCCTGAAGATCAAGTTTTTTGGCGTCGACGGGCTGACCGTGTATTCCACCGAGCATTCCCAAATAGGAATCGATAAGTCAGGTTATGAGGGTTTCCGAAAGGCGATCGGAGGCGTCCCTTCCAGTGAGCTGAAATTCAGAGGCAGGTTCAGCGCAGCCGAGGGTGTGGTGCTTGATCGCAACCTGATCGCCAGTTACATACCGATTATTGGCAGGGACAAGGAGATTTTCGGCGTGGCTGAACTCTATACCGACCGCACACCTTCGATTAGAACGCTGGGGGCGGTTGTGGAGGAGTTGTGGTTTGTGCTGACGCCGATTTTCCTTTCGGTACTGGTGCTGTTATTGAGCGTCGTCTGGTATGTCGACCGCGTTCGGCGAAGGCAGTTTTCCCAGTTGGAGCATCAGCATGCTCGGTTGGTTGTGTTGACCGAGGAAGCACGATTGGCAAAGGAAAAAGCCGAGGCAGCCGACGCAGCAAAATCCTCTTTCCTGGCAAACATGAGTCATGAAATTCGCACTCCGATGAATGCAATTATCGGGATGTCGCAACTGGCACTGGATGCTGGCCTAGACCCGAAGCAGAAAAACTATGTCAGCAAGGTGCAGATGTCGGCTGAGTTGTTGCTGGGTCTCATCAACGACATTCTCGATTTTTCTAAAATTGAAGCCGGCAAGCTGGATCTTGAGCATACGCCTTTTCTGCTGAGTGAAGTGGTTGGCAACATGGTTAACATGGTGCGAGAGAAAGCGCGGGAAAAGAATATTCGACTTGCAGTCAAAATTGATCGGGATGCGCCCAAGGCCTATCTTGGGGATTCGTTGCGCCTGACACAAGTGTTGATCAATCTTGGCAGCAATGCCGTGAAGTTCAGTGAAGAAGGGAGCGCAGTCACGCTTTCGGTGCAGCAGGAGCCATCAACAGGCGACTTGGTACGCTTGCGTTTTTCTGTGGAAGATCAAGGCATCGGTATCTCGCCGGAGCAGCAGCAACGTTTGTTCAAGTCATTCACCCAGGCTGATAGTTCCACGACTCGTCGTTTTGGCGGTACCGGCCTTGGTCTGGTGATTTCGCGCCGCATTGTGCAGATGATGGGGGGAGATATCAGTGTCGAAAGTGAAATGGGCAAAGGCAGCACCTTCTGTTTTAGCTTGGAGCTGAGACAGTGCGATGAGAGTGCGGTGCGCAAGATGCAGGCCGAGGACGATGTCGGTGAAGCATCTGAAGTAGCATTTTCGAGGTTGCTCGGTGTGCGCCTGCTGCTTGTAGAGGACAACGAATTCAACCAGGAACTGGCAGTGGCCCTGCTCACGGAGAAGGGCTTTGCGGTCGAGGTGGCTGGAGATGGCCAGCAGGCACTTGATATGCTCGCCAAAGCGGATTTCGATGGTGTGTTGATGGATTGCCAGATGCCTGTAATGGATGGATACGAGGCGACCCGTAGAATCCGCGCTCAGAAGCGGTTTGCACAGCTCCCGGTGATCGCGATGACAGCCAACGCCATAAAAGGTGACAAGGAAAAGGCCCTAGACGCCGGTATGAATGACTACATTGCCAAGCCAATCGACGTCACGGTCTTGTTCAGAACCCTGGCAAAATGGATTCGTCCCGGGCAACCAGACGTCCGCAGGCATGAATCTGTTCATTGACAGGGATCAGCCACTGGCACTTTGAGCAGGATAATCTACGAACTGCTAGCTGTTTTTAGCGGCTTTGGGTTCTTCGAAATTGCGCTGTACTGAGCGATTCCGTAATCTTGCCTGTCCTGCAATGCGGGTATTGGGAGTACGAATGTGAGCGCATCAGCATCAGGCCATCATTGCGAAATACCTCGCGAGCCGGCGACTATCGGCTTTGAGGAATTTCGCCGTAAATACTTCGATCCGGAACAGCCCTGCATCATTGAAGGGGTCTCAGATGGCTGGCCTGCTGCTGAGAAATGGAGCGGTGACTACCTGAAAGATGCACTGGCGGATGACCCCAAGGCGGTTGTCGAGGCGGTCTGGTTCAACGCTGAAAAAGGGGTATTGCCGGACGATTACACGACACCACCAGTGATTGAGCAGGTTTACCGGGAAGAGGGTATCCATACCCGGCCA
>Ga0180429_10005308_pt1 | contig 10231 bp, 10 predicted proteins | sample SS_ome_FD_132428 | JGI IMG/M metagenome (GOLD analysis project Ga0180429, IMG submission 132428) | Hypersaline lake sediment archaeal communities from the Salton Sea, California, USA - SS_1_S_1 metaG | ecosystem: Environmental > Aquatic > Non-marine Saline and Alkaline > Hypersaline > Sediment ...
ATCGGCGGTTGCAAGCTGACCTCCCAGATGGCGGAAGAGCGTAACAGCATCATCCGATCTGCCTGCACGCTCAAGCTCGTCGAGCATCCGGTCTAAGTGCTCCTCCGTGCCATCAAAACTCCGAGCTAGATCCTGCAATGAGCCACTCAGTTCCCTCGACTTATTAGAGGTTTGGTCGATGGCTTTACTGATCTGCGAGACCCTCCCTCCCCCTCCCCCGCTCATGCTCATGCCCATACCGGTAACACCAGGGTCCAGACCAGTATCTTCTATGTCGGAGGCTATAGACTTTTCTCTCGCTCTCGCTGCTGCTATGCCCTCCTGTTTCCGCTTCTCTATGTTCTCTTTCTGCTGTTGCTCTAGCTTCTCTCTAGCTTCTCTCTCAGCCCTGATAGCGTTTGCAGAGGCTTCAACTCCCTGGATCATCTCCCGCTGTGCTTCGCTAACCTTACCGAGAACAGCTTTGACGTTATCGCTTTCTTCCACATATTTCTGAGTCGAGACTATAGCATTCTCGAACTCTTGCCTCTGCTCGGAAAAATGCCGAGTAGCTTTACCGAACCTGGTCTGTAGCTCCCTTAACCGGTCAGAAGAAGTATCGGTAGTGTCCTCAAACTCTTTCTCAAGCTCGGTAAGCCGATCAAGAGCGGTTCCGTAAGATCTCCCGGCGGAAGCAAGCTGATTGAACTCGGCAACTCCTTCAGCAGCTCCTGGAATCTCACTAAGCTTCTTGGCCGCTGTCCGGGCTCTATCGGCAGTTTGAGTAACGCTCTTCAGATGCTCCACCGAGGTACCAGCAGCAAGCTTCATCAGCTTAACGCCCTCGGCAGCAGACTTCCAAGATTCATCTACCGCGTTAGCTGCTCGACTTGCTCGTAGGCCAGCTTGCTCTTGCTCTCCGGCAGCAATGGATGTCTCCATAGCTGTCTTCTTCGCCGCATCACCAACGCCAGCGAGAGAAGAAGCTGTTTTCTTTGACTCTGCCTTTGTAACTACCGCGACATCTTCTACTTTAGTCTTGAAGAGATCGAGTTCTTCTTGAGCGGCAGAGGTATCTATCTGCTTAAAAGCAGCGGAAGTGACTCCGCCCATCTCCATAGCAGCGTTGCTTAACCCTGGGATCTTGTCGCGAAGCTCGTCAACCTGTTTTTCAAGTCGATCCAGTTCACCGAGACTAGCTTTCTCTGCAGAAGCAAGCTGAGTCCATCGATCACGCTGTTCTTTTGTAGCTTGGCTCAAGTCTACCATCTCTCCTTGAGCCTTCCCCTGTTCCAGCCGAAGCTGTCCTTCCAGAGCGATCTGGTTCCTTACAATCCCCTCGTACCGCTCCATCTCTTGAGCAAGTTCGGTCTGCTTATTAGCGTACCGCTCGGCCCCCTGTACAAGCTTATCCTGACTATTCACCAGATCTATGGAGCTCTGTAGAGTCTTCGCCATCCCTGCGCTCAGCCCACCTGCACTGAGAGCTTCGTCCTCAATCGCACTTGTAGTTTGAAGGATAGACTGACCTAAGGATTGCTGCTCTTCTCCAAGCGCAGCCATATCCTGCTCCAGGCGTTTTGTAACTTTCTGGAGCTTCTCTTGTCCCTCCTGCGAAGCGGTGGCTGCTGCAACTTGGACTCGACCCCAAGACTGCGCGCGCTGTGCCAGAGTGTTGGTAACATCAGCGTACCTCTCCGTCATCAGAGCAAGCCTCTGAGTAGAAGTAGTAGCTCGACCAACTACAGCACTAAATTCATCCTTACCAGAAAGGATGATCTCAACACGTCGCCTGGTTTCACCAGCCATTAGAAGGGCAAGTCCTCGAGAGTAGGTTTCTGATTCAACTCTGGAGTTATGATCTTGTCCACGTTAATCTCCTCATCAGCAAACCTGCTAATAGCGAAGTTAGCAACGTGGTCAACAGCTTCCTGGATCATCCGCTCGTTCATATAGATTGCCGGTCTTGCCGGAATCTGAGCAGTGTCCTGGTGCAAACGAACTCGAACTCGTTTACCTCGGTCATCACGACCTGTCAGGTAGAAGTATTTTCCTTCCGCATCCTCGTCTAGCTTCTCTCCAGTGTCCTCCATAGCTGCCCATAAAGGACCACCGTACTCCTGCCAGTACGCGTAGTTAAGGAAGGAACCGACTCTTACAATGTTCTTACCTCGACCCTCCCAGTACTTAGTGCTCTGTTCAAGTTTCAGAGTCTGGCGCTTAATGGGCTGACTTCCACCCCGGTCCTTCTTAACACCCTTGCGAGCCTGCTCTCGCCGAGCCATTTTAGTAACTTCACTAAGGGGAGCCCATGCACCGCCAACATCGCCGTCAGCTTTACCGCCAGTCCGAAACCTCTGCTTAACCTGATTCTCAATGCGCTTACCAAGGGGTCTCCAGATCTTCGTTTTCATGCCACGAGTACGCTTCTTAACGAGCTTCAGAAGAGCAGTAAGCTCGTTAATGGACTCGGTCCCGCTGAGGTTATTGGTAGCCACGAAGTGGATACCAGGTCCACGTAATCGAGGAGCCTTACCTCTATGGGGAGCAAGTTCTTCGTGACGTGGCATTACTCTCGCTTCCCCTCAAGTTCTTTCTGACGTTTACGCTCAAACAGGTTGGTCGTGATAGCAATCTCGTCGAAAACGTCAATGACCCACATAGGCTGATCGAGCCATGCTCCTACGTACGGCAAGGTGCCATACTTCTTGCAGGAAGCTTCCATGCCGATTACCCAATTAGTCCAAGGGTCAGTAATACCAGTGATGCAGAGCTCTTTAGGATGCTGAAAGAAGAGTCGTACGATTTCGTAGAGAGGAAGATCTGGGAAGTGATCATCTTGGATCCTCACTAGTTCATCAACAACCTCATCCGGTCCTAAAGTCTTGAAGTCCCGGTCCTCAATGATACTACCGCCGCCAACCTGTTCCAAAACCGATAGAGGCGGCATGTTCTCAATGAAGACCGGGACCCCAATTCGTACTTCATCCTCGCCATGCTCCGGATGAAAGCAGTGCCTATTCTCTCGGTAGTTGTACGCTATGCAGACGTCGCAATCGTACTGCTGCTGTCTGCTGGCGTCAACGGACTTCCAGAGGGAGAAGTAGACGGCGAGGCTGATTCTTTTTTTCGGCCGGCCAACAGCCGCTGCATGTTCCCTGAAGCTTCGAAGACCTCGATCAGAAGATCAGAGCCGAGGTCGAGAGCCACCTTGGACAGGGTAGCTTCGTCAGAGATAGATTCGAACGCTCCCTGAGCGCGAAGCTCAGGAAACCTCTCAGAGAAGCGGTACCACTCGACCTTCTCGACTGTTGCCAGGAACTGCTCGACGTCCGCGTTGTCCAGCTTGCGGACGTTAAGCTCGCGATAGCCCTGACGTCCGTCGCGGCCGGCGCCGGCATAGGAGGCCAGAGTCTGGTTCGCTTCGTGCCCCGTCTTTGGCTTGATCCAGAAGCAAGACTGCTTCTCGACGACGTTACGCTCTTCTTCTGGAACGTACGGGATAGAAGTAGGTGGAGCGCCTTCAATCACTTTCTCATCTCCTTAGTAGATGATTGAGAAAAGATGGGGCCGGCTTAGTAGCTCGGCCCCATCAAGAAACTCCGGCGTTAGATTACGTCGGAGCGGTAGCCTCAGGATACTCCAGCGGAGTAGCCTGACCACGATCCAGAGCAGCCTGCTGGTATCCGATGGACATCCGGAGAGCAATGGTTCGATCCAGGTCAGGCTGTACTCCAGCACCACCTCCGACCGGACCGCCCTGATCGCCCAGGTCATCGACCAGGGTAAAGGACATCACCTGGCCCAGCTCGTTCTCGCCCTCAACGTTCTGGTCAGTATGACGTATGGCCAGGTCAATGGCCACCGCACCGTCTCTTGCAGCGTCTACCGTATGGTAACCGTCGTCATCATAGTCACCACCTGCATAACCGGTAGCTGCACCAGAAGCGGCGTCGGTGTGATTGGTCTGTCCCCACATGATCCGAAGTCGGTTAGGAACACCATCCAGAAAGTCGACTAGCGGGTTGTTTCCACCGAAACTCGGACGGGTGACTGCGGGAACCAAGGTCTGCAGATCAGCCTTGTCAGTACCCCAGGGGACCGTAACAGTCCCCTCCTGGGTGAAGCGGCCCAGGAGGTACTTGTACGGAACCGGGTTGTTGTAGAAGTGCCCGACGAGGTTGTTGTTCATGGTCAGAGTGAACCCCGGCAGCTTAACGTCGACCCAGTCGTTAGCTCCCAGATTGTGAGCGCCGAACATGTCCATCCGACGCATCTTGACCTGAGCATTCTGCCAGAGCAGAGGCGGCTTCAGATCAGGAAGCAGCTCGAACGGGTGGCGGTACTCGAAACCGGTAGACCTACGATAGGCGTTGTGCTGAACGTACTGACCGTGACCTCCAGAGGCGTCAAGGTCATTGAAATTCAGCTCTCCGGTATCTACCGCGATCTCTACCGTGCCTGAGGCCGGACCACCGCCAGCAGCGCCACCGCCAGCAGAGAAGTCTTCTCGTGTGGCAACGCCGGTCGTTGTGGTAACCGCCGTACCGCCGATCCAGACCTGGATGTCGGAGGTGAGATCACCAGCGCTAAGACCAAGCTGTCGCGGCGTCGGGTAGACCCGAAGACGACGGGTGGTGTGCCAACGAGAATCCATCTTGCCGGCGATATTGCAGATGCCAGCGTAGGCTCCTGCGCAATCAACAGCCATCTGGATGATGTTGCCTTCCTCGGCGGTGATGGCGATAGATCGAGGAATTATCCCCATCATGTAATGCGAGGTGAAGTCAACATCAGTCTGGGCAGGAGACAGCGTATTGCCCAGCGGGTTGATGTACGATTCGTGCGGGTACTTCCCGGATGCAGGGCCCTTAGAGTCCAGAGCCCGGACAACGGCCATGTAGTCCGTGACGTCCGGGATCCAGTACGGCATGTTCACCTGATTGATCAGGTCCTCGGGAGGATCCGTGGAAGCAGCGGTTCCGGCCCACTCTCGACTACCGTCCTGAAGAAGCCCTCGAGTAAACATCGAGAGATTCCAAGCATGCATCTGCATGTTCAGAGTGACCGAGGCCAGATCGGAAGCGACCTGATTGAACTCATCCTCTCTCCGCTGGGCAATCCCAGCCGTGAGCTCTTGTTCCAACGACTGGTTCGCTGGAGTCAGATGAGGATGGTCGGTGAGTTTCATCAGGAAGAACCCGGACCCAGCAGTACTGCCATCGCCGAGGATACCAATATCTGCATCCTCGTCGAAGCTTCCTACATCATCGAGATTGCTGGTTTGCTGAATGGCATAGATATCCTGCCATGCAGTTCTTTCCCTTCCTCTTACAGCCATCACTTACCTCCTGGTAAGACCGCGCATGCGCAATTAGCTCTTCTTGCGCCGGCGCTTGGGTTTGGGTTTCGTGTTAGCGGAGGTCACCTCTTCGCTGGATGGCTTTTCCTCGGCTGGCTTTTCCTCGGCTGGCTTTTCCTCGGCTGGCTTTTCCTCGGCTGGCTGGCCGCTTTCCTCGGATGCCTTACGTGCCTGGTGGACGTACTGCTGTTGCGTCATGCGGAGACTTGAAGACGCCTCTGGCTGGGGGCGCCTCTTCAATTCCTCTTGCTCATTGAAAGAGGGCCCGGAGACCAAAACTCCGTCATGCCAGATGTTCCCGAGATTGTCCTTCACGATCCGTACGGGTTTCTTCCGATTAGTCTCCATTGGGCTCTGAGCGGAAGTAACCTCGATAGATCCTCTCATGTTCAAGAGTTCGTCAACCGGAAAATCGATGGTCTCCCCAACTCGAAGAGCTTTCCAAGCCTTCGGATTCTGCTTCAAGAATGGAGTCCAATCGCGTCTGGGAGCAATGCTCCTGGACAGACAAACCTTGACCATGACCCTACCACGATCCTCAGTCATGATAATTACGTCCTCCCCTGAGTAAAGGCCTGTTTCACACTGGGCAAACCAATCTCCTCAGGACTTTGACACTGGTAAGTAATGGTAGAGCGATAGACTTTACCTACCTCGTTAGTATCCCTAAAAAATTGAACGCCCAGGACAGGACTATCAATGCAGCGGCCTCCCCACATATAATAGACCTGTAGAACATCAATGATAGTCTCGACAATGTCGAGATTCACGTCGAGATTCACTTCCTGATCGAGGAGATGAGTAAAGACACTAATCTCGAAGACCCGAGTGTTAGCGTCCAGTGACGTGTAAACCCTCTCATTATCCGTAAGAGGCTCTACTAGTGTTACGGCTGGATATTCTGGAATTGGAGGGATCTGAGACCGGTAGAACTGACTCACCTGGCGAAGAGACATCTGTGCTTCGTTACGCTGCTTCGTTAGGCGTTCAAAGATCTGCTGTATCAGGTCAACCGAGTCCGTCCAGCGGAAGTCATTATAGACCTCACGAGGAGAGGCTTGCTCCTCATAGGTAATGACTTGAATTGGGACAGCACCCATCTGGAGATACTGGCCCTGGAACGGTATTAGCTCTTCGTACTCCTTTGGGAAGACTTCGCTATCGACTGCTAACCCGTCCCACTTGAAGTACTCCTTGAAGATGTGCTTAGTCACCCCAGCATAATGTCGAACTTGCTCCATCGCCTCTTCTGGAGTGCGCTGGCGAGCAAAGAACTCTACGCTGATCAACCACCGTGCGGTATACTTACCACCCGAATGAGAGTAGTCGAAGTCAACCCTCTCCGGCATGATAGCAATCGCAGGGAAAGCAGGCATGGGTGGAAGAACTCCCCTCTTCCACGTATTAATCCCTCGGAGTTCCCGTTCCCGGAAGCTCAGAAGGACCTGCTTCATCTTGTCGATTAGCTGTCTTGCTGTTGCCATTGCATCCCCTACTATTACAAGGGGATAAGAGAAGAGATAGAGACATCCCCTGCAGATTCAAGGGGATAAGCTGGAGTCTGAGACACCCTCCGCTATCTCAGGAGGGTAGTTGATAGAAAATGGAACAGAAAGGAGAGAGCTTAACCAACAAGAGGGTCACCATCACCAAAGATCTGAGACCCATCGTTGTCAGTCAAGTATGGAGACATGTCGTACCCAAGGTCCGTAACTTCATAGTCTACGAAGATCGTATCCAGGTCCCAGGAGGGTACAAAGTCGTCCAGAGCAGCTCCGACCAGCATCTCATCACCAGAGCCCTGAATCGCTTTACCCTCCGCAGCCAGGACAAGCTGGTGGATGAAGGACATCCCTCGACTCCACAGGATCTTACCGAAGTCACTCATGTTCGGGGACTCGGCAACGTAGAGCGAGGTCATTGCCAGGGCTGTAGCTAGAAGATTACTGCAGAACTGGATGAAGGGGTGGACCCGGTGAACCGAGAAGTAGAGGCGATCACCATTTACAAACTCTGCAAGGTTCTCGATCCAGAAAGAGTTTGTGATGGAGATCTCCCCGTTGGCCGAAGTATTAGTCACGTCCGAAGTACTCCAGCCGGTTCCTTGAACAGCTTCCAGACTGCTGTAGACGTTATAGACGGAAGCTGAGGAGAACTGGATAGTCCAGGCTGCTGTGTAGATATCGTCAAGGGTATCACTATTCAAGAGTACAGAGATTAGTTCAGTGTCCCCTTGATTGTGAGGAGCTGGAGTGGGAGCGGTAACTCTAGCGTCGGTTACCGCTCCCAGCAGCGTCTCGAGAGGGTAGTAAATGCGCAGCTTCGCCCAGATCATAGCATCCACCTGCGTGATGAACTGCTCGACCTGAGATTTGTACTTCACCACCGAGAAGAGATACGGAAGCTGCTCACTTACGTCTATCTTCTCGGTGGCTATCTGCTGAGCGAGACTAACGACATCCCAGTACGTACAGAACATACGGGGCTTTTGGTCTCGAAGAGCCATATACTACCTTCTCGAGTTTATGCGTCGTCGAAGTCGGCCACGATCTCGACATCGAAGGAGTCATTGATAGGAGCCGTGAACTTCTTACCCTGAGGAGTTATAACCTCGAACTCCATCACGAAAGTTCCCAGCTTATCCGTGTCTCCGGTAACCCATTCGAAAGTGACCGTACCATCTGTAGCCGGATCCTCAACGATGGCAGTCCGGTCGATCTTCAGAATGTTGACATCAGCCCCCTCAACATGGCCAACCGCTGTTGTGGTAGCTGCTGCCTCTCCGACCCCGTATGCTGCTACCAGGCCCAACTCAGCATCCGCGATCGAGTCCGGGCTGCTGATCGCCACGTTCGAAGTCGCGCCTGTCGAATTCGAGGTGAAGGTCAGCTTGTCGTTCTGATTCCCAACCGTCACGGCAAGGCCGGCCAGGGTCACGGCAGACTGAACATCGGCCACGAGATCGGCCATGGAGTTATTCGTCTGAGTGCCTGCACTCAGAACGGTAACTGCCGCTGGAGTTCCGCTGTCAACCGAGAGAGTGAAGACAGCATCGGTACCACCGAGGCGGTACTGGTTAGCACCCTGACCGTCCACGTCCTTAGACGCGAAGATGGCGCCAGCAGTTGCCGAGACGCCGGTTGCTCGACTGACGTTAAACTGAGCGGTTGCTCCAACCACCGGCTGGGTGGGGAGCGCGGAAGTGATGGTAAGGCGCTCATGGTCGATGAGCACGATGTCACCGAGCTCGATAACGTCCACAACCGCTGCCGGAACATCCATGGTCAGCTGAGAGTCGTCCATAGCAGTCGACAGGGTCGTGGAGTACCGCATGAGCATCTTCACGGAGTGATTCGTCAAGTCATAAGCGCCACCGCTGGCAGCGTTAATGACGAGGCGAGGCGAGGGCTCCGTATCATGGCGTTTAATCGTTCCGACAGCCATTACTCTATTCCTCCTTAGACCTTAAGAGTAAAAACGGTCTCTAGCGTTGGAATGGTAGACTCGGTCTCTAGCGTAGGCCGAGTAGTAGCCGCTTCAACCGTTCCGAGAGTGGCGGTTAGGTTTACAACCCCCAGTGAAGCAACGCCCTCCATAGATGGAATGTTATGCGATGAGGCGAGATCTACAAGCTCTTTCACCACCCCAAGAGCTCGTAGCATGATGGGATACGAAAACGGGAGAGTTACTGGAGCGATATAACTACCCTCAATAGCACCGAGAGTAGTTTGTCCGGTGAAAACAGGACGGTCGAAAACAGCGCGAAGTGCAGGAAGCGTCTGACTACCCTGTAACACCTGTCTAATGGTAAGGGAGGAAACAGAGTTAGGACTTAAAGCCAAGCTCAAGGCTTCCAGGATGTGCTGAATCCGGAAGAAACTACGTAACTTCGGTTCTACTACGTAGAGCGCTACTGCATCGCCCACGGGAGGAGTATATGACCCATCTAGATAAGGGTCAAAGTTCTCCGCTATTTGCTGCCCCGGGTACTCCGCTGGGACCCTCAGAAACTTATCAGTATACTGGTGAGCCATGTTAGTCCGACGTCACAATGAAGGTGTACTCGAACGGAGCGTGAACGAAAGTAGCTGTTAACTCAGATAACGCAACGGTAAGGTCGAGTCGACTGCGCCCACCAACGGAAACAGAGTAGCCAGCTTCGTGTAAGAAGCTACTAATATCGAAACTGAGGGCAAAGACAAGACCAATGCCTTCCTTCAGGTAGATAGCTACGTCAGTACCAGTATCGGGTGTGTAGTCAGGGTCGAGATACCCAACCCATTCGTCAGCCACTATGGACCCTCCACGCCAACTTTATCATCTTCTACGTAGGACCCGTAGCCTGATTTCGAGACCAGAATGAAGAAGGGACCAGCCTCCAAAACCGCTATCCGATAAAGACCGTCAGAGTCGGTAACATCGGTACCAGCTTTAACTCCGGTAGACTCCAGGTAAGCTACCGCTGCCGCGCCTGGCACTGAGTAGCCATTAGCGTCTTGTGCTCTTCCGCTGATTATGAAAGCAGACGCCGTAATGAAAGACTCCAGAATTGATTGCTGGCTGTAGTTTCCTCGAATATCCCTAGCGAAGAAAGCTGCATAGTAGGGGGTTCCAAGGGTTAGCCCTGTCACCGTAGTAGTCAGCGTAGTACGAGTAGCCAGAGTGGCGTCATCAATATAGTCCCATTTGATCCCGTTCTTAGCAAGAGCATCAGCGGGACTGACCGTTGACAAGTAGATCTCGTAAGAGGCGAAGTTCCCTTCAACCGCCGCTACATTCCAAGAGAGTACCGCTTGAGAATCAGTAATCGAAGAGGCAGTCAGAGTGATTCCCGAGCAGTCTGGGTTCAGAGTGTCAAGGATGAAAGAAGCTGAGTCATCAGTGGTAACC
>Ga0180429_10005309_pt1 | contig 10231 bp, 10 predicted proteins | sample SS_ome_FD_132428 | JGI IMG/M metagenome (GOLD analysis project Ga0180429, IMG submission 132428) | Hypersaline lake sediment archaeal communities from the Salton Sea, California, USA - SS_1_S_1 metaG | ecosystem: Environmental > Aquatic > Non-marine Saline and Alkaline > Hypersaline > Sediment ...
AGGCCGTTCCCGGCGGGAGTCCTTCCACATGCACGTGCCAGAAGAAAAAGGTGCGGTTGATATCGGGATCCAGACGGACGACTTGAAGGGGGGAGGGGCTGAGGGCGTTTTCGAAAAGCAGCAGCTCCACCGCCGTGGCGTGACGGCTGAAAACGGAGAAATTCACTCCCGTGGCATCCCGGCAGGCCCCCGGGGGATAACGCCGGCCGGGGGTCACCGGGTAGCGGCTCGTCAAGGCTCTTTGCATCCGTCTTTCGTCTCCTTTCATGAATCGCGCGAAAGACAAGAAGATACTCGATAACCCTCGCTTCGTCCAGAAAGGGTTTGCTTCGGGGAGTCACCGGCAGAAAGGAGGTGAACGGAAATGCCAAAATGTGGTATCCGTGGAGGAGAAGCGCCCAAGCAGCCTTGCATTACGGAAGACGGCAAGTGCGATCCGTGCGGTCGAAAGGTGGCTTTGGCCGAGGAAGAAAAGGAAAAGAGCGAGGAAGATCAGGGTCTCTTGAAACGAAGCCCCGGCGAAAGCCGGGGCCTTGTCCCCGGAGGACCCGGGTGGCGGCTTTCCTGTCGATGGCCATCGAGGGTTTGAATCACTTTGAGACAAAGGATAAAAGGAGCCTTCATGTTTCCCCAGATCATTGGCATTTCCGGAAGCCCTGTCAAGAACAGCAACACGGATCGTCTCATTCAAAAAGTCTTGGATGCGAGCGGGCTCCGCGCGGAATTCGTAAAGCTCAGCAAGATTCAGGTGCGCCCGTGCATCGCCTGCCTCGGATGCAAGGCGGACAATGTGTGCAAAGTGAAGGACGACTTCCCCCGGCTGGCTGAAAAGGTTCGCAAAGCAGGGGCTCTCGTGGTGGGGGGATACGCCGCTTACGGCTCCTTGGACGGGTTTGCCAAAGCCTTCTTGGAGCGGTTGTTTTCCTTGAGGCATCAAAACGGCCTCAACCGGGGCAAGCTGGCGGTGGTGGTGGCCACGGGCATCGGCCGGGGGGCGCCGGGCTTGGAGGAGGCCGCCCGGCAGATGCATCACGCCTTGTCTTTGGAAGGGATGGAAGTCCTGGGAGAGCTCAAGGCCGTGGGCAATCCCGAGTGCATGGTTTGCGGTTACGGAGAGAGCTGCCCCATGAGCGCCCTGCCCTGGGTGTTCGGAGACGACGTGAAGGTCACCCCCGAAAAGTTCTCCAAAGTGGAGGATCAAAAAGAGCTCTGGGAAGAAGCCGCTCGGTTGGGAGCGGAGATCGCTCGAAGACTCGAAGGAATGTTGGCCATGTGAGCGCGGAATCGACTTCTGCGCGAGAGGTGTAGCGGAGAGCAAGCTCTGAAAGCCGACGAAGAGCTTGGCAAGAAAAGAGGGGCCCGAATCCTTTTGAAAGGATTAAGATCTTGTAAATACTTTGAAATGTTTAATGGGGCATGGGGCTTCCCCCCCTTTTCTCTTTGAGCGGCAAACGTTATGATAAGCTTGACGAAGGCAGGATGGCCGCGGAAGTGGAAGACGCCCTTTTCGCATGCGACGCGAAGCATCGTTCCCCATGGATTCGAGCGGAGCCGTTCAGTGGAACCGGACATTTCAGCCGGGCCTGTCCTTTGGGCAAAAGGAAGGGGCTTTGAAATCCGCCAGGGTGTCGCGGCCCGAAAAGGCCGCGTGGTCCTCCGGGCAGGTGGCGAACCGGGAAGGTCCCGGGAGAAAGCCGTCTCGTTGCGGGCAGGACGGGGCGCCGCGAGGGGACCGAGGGTCAACTCCATGGCAGGGGAGGTGCATCATGAAAGCCGCTATCATCTTTACTGGAACGGGGCCCATTCTGATCCTGACGTCCTATGATTCCTTGTCCGACCAAGCGTTCGTGGACAAGCTGAACGCCAAGGGGATCAAGAAGTTCGTCGCGCGGGAAGTGCCCATGGACGCCGTGAAGAGTCGCTACGGTCAGCATTATTCGGTGGTCATGGGGGATTTGAAGCAAACGGACGATTTAAGGGTCCTCGACTACGACGGGCACCATGTTTTCCATACCTTTCCTTTCGCCGAAATGGGTGAGCCCGTTTATTTCGAGGCGTAGCGTTCATGGGTGAGGGAAGCGAGGGGGACCTCCCGCCCCCCGGGACCGTCGGTTCCTCCCGCTTCCGCAAGGTGAAAGCGGTCGTCCGGATCGCCTGCTCGTCGCTTTCGGCCCCTTCTCCCCGGCGTGGCCGACATCGGGGCTCGCGGATTTCTTTAAGGGGCGTAGAAGACTTTTCGAATGAGCTGTTCCAACTCCTCCAGGTGGACGGGCTTGATGAAATATCCCAGGGGCTCCGTTTCCTCCATTTCCCTGACGGTTTTTTCGTCGGCGTAACCTGTCATGTAAATGATGGGAACCCTGAATCGGGATTGGATGATCCGAGCCGATTCGATACCGCTCAACCCCTTCCCCAGATAAACATCCATAAGCACCAAGTCCGGTTGCTCCGATTCGATGCGCTTCAGAGCGTCCTCTCCGGATCCCATGAGGTCGCACACTTCGAATCCTTGTCTCTTGAGGTGATGCTCCAGGGACAGGGCCGGGATGACCTCGTCTTCCACGATCATGACGCGAACTTTGTCTGTATTATCCATAACCGTCTTTTGTGCGGCTTCGCATGCTCGGAAAGCCGAAGCCGTGAGGAGCACGCGACTCTCGACCCCTTTCAATTTCAGAATGAAGCCCTCTCCCTCCTCGGAAGAAGAGGTCCAGGGTGGTTGCATTGGGGTTCCATTGCTTTCGAATATACTTTTACCAAGTTACGGGGGAAAGTTTCAAGGGGGATGTCGGGATTTCCTCGTCAACGCCGATCTCGCCCCAAGTCCATTGAAAAAATGGGCTTCGAGATGGCTTCGATGTTTTTTCCCAAAAGGATCTTGGATAGGGCATGCAATATGCTATATTTTGCGGTACAGTTCGGCGAAAAAAGGGTTTTTCGGGAGGTTGCCGTGAAAGAACTGGTTCGTGGTCAAAGAATGAAATTGAAGGATTTGACGGAAAGCGCCGTCGTCCGAGCGAGGATGGAAGTCGGGGGGCCGTCGAAAAGCGAGATGGAGGTCGGTTGCCTCGGCTTGGACGGTTCAGGGAGCCTTTCGGACGACCGTTATTTCATTATGGGTGATCGGAAGCGCTCCCCCGAAGGCGCCCTGGAAGCTACGGGGAGCGATTCCCAAGGGATGGAGGGCTTCCGACTTGATCTTGCTCTGCTGCCTTCGGGGATTCAGCGATTGCTGTTCATCGTTGCCTTGGAGGGGGCCATGGATTTCTCCCGAGTTTCGCGCGGTCGCTGGATCATCGGCGACGAGGCGAATCTTTTGGCGGAATTCTCTTTTGCGGACGGAAATCTCGGGCGGGAAAAGGCGGCGATCATAGGGGAGATCTACCGCAAGGACGACGTGTGGAGGCTGGCGGCCGCGGGACAAGGGTTCGAAGGAGGATTGGAGGCTTTGCTGAGCCGTTTCGGAGGAGAGAGGATCGGGGCCCGTTCACCGCTTTCCGGAAGCTCCGCGGCGAAGCGACCGGAAGAAAGGGAGCGGTCCTCTTCCAGCGGCGCTTCGGGGACCGGGGCCGCGGTTCGTTTGAGCAAGGTCAGCTTGAAAAAGGGTGAATGGGCTCCCCTGAGCCTTGAAAAGGGCGGAGCCGGGATCCGTCGCATCAACGTCAAGCTTTCCTGGACTCAGGCCGTGGATTTGGACCTTCATGCGTTCTACAAGACCAAGAACGGGCGCTTCGGCCATGTTTATTTCGCGTCCAAGGGGAGCTTGAACAAGCCGCCCTACATTCGACTGGACGAGGACATGGGGGTGGGCAATACCGCCGGCGACAACGAGGAGAACATCGCCATAGCCACCCTGGAGGCGGTGGATTGCGTTCTCGTGGCCACCAACATCTTCCGTTTTTTCGGATTCCTGTCTCGGGGGGACCATTTCGCCAAGTACGACGGCAGGGTGGTGGTGAAAACGGATCGGGGGGACGAGATCGAAGTGCCTCTGACTTCCAAGGAAAAAGGGCGGTGGTGCATCATCGCCAAGATCGACAACACCGATTCTTCCCATCCTCGGGTGGTCAACATCAACGAGGTTCGGCAGGAAGAGCCTGCGATAAAGGATTATTGAATCCGGTTGGCCGGGCTTGCCGTCGCTCGGGGAAGCTCGACGCCGGATCGAATGGTCGAGAGCCTTGTTGCGGGAGACTCTCCATCGACCTGTCACGATCGTTTCCGTTCCATGGCGGTGCGCCCTTTGATCGCTGCGCTCATTGAAGTAGAAAGTCGCAAGGGGAAGACGGATTGCTGCCTTGCAAGGATTCCGAAGGAAAAAGAATGCGATGAGCCGGCGAGGGGAGGAAGATGTCGTGACCTTTGAGAGGGGAAAAGAGAGCTTCCGCGAGACCCTGCTCGAAGGGGACCGGATGAGAATCCGGCCCTTTACCCTGGCGTTTCCCCCGTCCGTGGAACGGGCTTTTCAGGACCACTACTTCAATAAGTTCCTGAGCCAGGTTCGCTTTTCCCTGGGGCTGGCCGTGTTCTTCTACGCCGCCTTCGGGGTTCTGGACGCTTTTCTGGTCCCCGAGATCCGTCGGGAGTTGTGGCTCATCCGATACGCCGTCTTCTGTCCCTTCACCCTGGGAGTCTTGTTGTTTTCCTTCTCGCCGTATTTTCGGAAATACATGCAGGGGGCTATGTCGGCCGTGGTGGCGCTGGGCGGAGTGGGAATCATCGCCATGATCGTCATGGCTCCCCCTCCCGCCAACTACTCCTATTACGCGGGCTTGATTCTGGTGCTCATTTTCGGCTACACCTTCATGCGCATCCGGTTCGTATGGGCCACCTTGACCGGATGGCTCATCGTCGCCCTCTACCAGGTGGTCGCCATCCGGATCACCGACACCCCTCTCCCCGTCCTTCTCAACAACGACTTTTTTTTCATCGGGGCCAATTTGGTGGGCATGCTGGCGTGCCATTCCATCGAATACCACGCTCGCCGGGATTTTCTTTTGGCTCGCCTGCTGGAAGAGGAGCAACGGAAGGTGAAGGATGCCAACCATTTCCTGGAAGACCGGGTGGAGGAGCGCACCCGACAGTTGGCTCTCGCCAACGAGGAGCTCGTTCAGGAGATCGCCGAGCGGAAGCGGGCGGAGGAGCAGAACCGGCTTCTGGAGATTCAGCTGCGCCAGGCTCAGAAAATGGAGGCCATCGGGACTCTGGCGGGAGGCATCGCCCACGATTTCAACAACATCCTGTCTCCCATTTTCGGCTACACCCAGATGGCCCTGGGGGCCTTGCCTTCGGACAGTCCTTTGCGCAAGCATTTGAGCCAGGTGCTCAAGGCCGCCAGCCGGGCCCGGAGCCTGGTCCAGCAGATTCTGACCTTCAGCCGTCAGAGCGAGCAGGACCGGGGGGTTCTCGAGCTCAAGCCCGTGGTGGAGGAAGCCTTGAAGCTGCTGGGGGCCTCTCTTCCCAAGAACATCGAGATCCGCGCGGACCTGGACCGATGCAGGGGGCAGGTGCTGGCCGACGCCACCCAAATGCATCAAGTCGTCATGAACCTGTGCACCAACGCCTATCAGGCCATGAAGAAAGGAGGAGTGCTGGAAGTCTCCCTGTGGGACCGAGTCCTGGGTGAGGAGGACGCCCTCCCGTTGCACCTCAGAAGCGGGACTTACGTGGTGCTTGCGGTGAGCGACACGGGGTGCGGCATGAACCGGGAAGTGCTGGAAAGAATTTACGATCCTTTCTTCACCACCAAGCCTCCCGGAGAGGGAACGGGGATGGGGCTGGCCGCCGTCCACGGCATCGTCCGCAGTCATCACGGCCGCATCAGCGCCACCAGCCAACCGGGGGAGGGAAGCCGATTCGAAATCTACCTGCCGCGGGCGAGCCTTCCCATGGAATCGTCTTGTACGGTCTCCGCCTCTTCCCTCGAAAAAGTGGCGGGAGGCGGGGAGCACGTCCTTTTCGCGGGCGACGAAGCCACCATGGCGACCATGGTCTCCGGTATGCTGGAAAAGCTCGGCTATCGCGTCACCGCCGTCAACGACGGCTCCGAAGCCCTGGAGATGTTCAATCGCAGCTCCAACGATTTCCATCTTGTTCTGGCGGATCAATCCATATCGCGCATGACCGGCCTTGAACTGGCCCGGGAAGTCCTCGCCCTCCGTCCCGCCATGCCCGTGGTGCTCTGCACCGGTTACAGCGACGCCCTCACCCGGGAAAAGGCCATGGAGCTGGGGGTCCGGGCCACCATCGGCAAGCCCGTGGTCCTGGATCAGGTGGGGCTTGCCGTACGCCTGGCCTTGGACCAATCCTGATTTTCTTCACGATTTGTGAAGATCCAGAAACATCTGGCATCCCGACGACTCGAACCCCACTTCCATGCGGGCGATGCCGGAGAGCCCCGCAGCCAGATCGCGCATGGCGTCTTCGTCTCGATAGATAAGAGGCCAGTCGAGAAAGTAATTCAAATAAGTCCGATTCGGGGAGGTTTTATGAAAATTGCCCACGACGAGGCGTCCTTTCGAATCCAGCATTTCGAACAGCCGGGACAGAATCGCCTTGGCCACGGGCTGGGACAGGTAGTCGAACAGTCCCATGGAATAGACGAAATCGAATCGGGATTCGGAAAGGATTGGATTGGATTTTTTGAGCAGCGTGCGCACGGAATCCCGGATGTAGGTGATTTTCGAGGAATCGCCGTTTTCCAGGGACGCGAGGTTGCGTCGGGCTTCCTCCAAAGCTTCGGAGTCCTGGTCCAGCAGATAGAGCCGGACGCGGTCCCTGTGGGGGCTCCGGGTCAGGAAATCCTGCATTTCCCGGGCGGGCCCGCAGGCGATGGAGACGACCTTGACGGAAGGGCGGGAGGTTTCTTCGATGTGCGCGTCGAGAAGGTCGCAGACGAGCCCCCTGCGGTTGCGGACGGCCCGGGACATGGGCTCCTCCAAGGGATGCTTGTGCATGATTTTACCGAAGGACGATTCCCCCACGTAGTCGTTGGCGTAGATCATTTCCATGAGGGTGGAATCTCCCGCGTACCCCCGGGGCTTGAGATTGGTGCGCCGATAGAAGGCCGATTCCATGAGGAAGGCCCAGATGGTGCGGCGCAGGTAGAAGCCGTGGCGCTCGTGCTCCTCCCGGCCGAAGGCGGCGGTGAGGGTTTTCAGCTTCTCCATGGACTGGGTGACGAATTGGGCGAGCTCTTTTCCGATGCCCTGGACGATGGTGCGGAAAAGATCTTCCCGGAGGTCCTCGGGCTCGTCCTCGAACTTGACGTCCAGCTCGTCGAGCTTGGCTTTGAACACGGACAGCCCGTAGGCGAAGTCCGAGGCGAAGCTCTTGAATTCGGGACGGATGTCGTCCACGTACTTGAGGTAGGATCGCAGATAGCTCAGCTCGTCGCTTTGGAGCAGAATCTTTCGGTTTTTTTGAAGAAATTCCAGGTCGATGAATTCATGCAGCAAGGAAACGCCCAGGAAAAGGTGCTCCTCGGCGACGTTTTCGCGCACGATGCGCCCGTCTCCCAATCGGCGTCCGTCGCCGAAGGCCTCGATATGAATGTCCGAGATGAGCTGGTTCAACCGGAAGGGTGTTTTCCGACCGGGGATTTGTATCCCCAGCCCGAAGCGGGAGTAGTCCCAGAGGGCCCCTTCGTAGGTTTTTTCTTCATGGACGAAGCTCAGCCGAACTTGTTGGGGATGGGTCGGCCGTATCCGGACGGCCCGCCGTTTTTCCTTGCCCCCGCGCATGTCAGTCGCCTCCTGGTGATGAGTGGACGGCCTCCGGGCGAAAACCCGAAACCTCCGGGTGCGCGCCCAGCTTCCGGACAATGGTCTTTCCCATCCTATAGGGGAACGGGCGCGGCTGCAAGAAAGTGTTGTCCAGGGAGAGGCCGGAAGGGGCCCCTTGGAAAACAAGAAAGGTATGGACAATCTTTTCGGCTTTCAGTAGTTTCGGAAAAGGTTGCGCAGGAAACGGAAGGAGAAAGGACATGAGCTCGGGCTGCCGAATGGAATTGCGCATGGATTCGAACTGGGAGAACGCCGGCTACGTGCATGACGCCGTTTGGAGCGCGGTCATGGCGAGCTATGCCGACGAAGACCTTGCCGACGCCGTTTCCATGACCTGCACCGAATTGGTGGGCAACGCCATCAAGTTCGGGGTGCGCCGGTATCGAGGAGAGGAGGCGGTCGTCCTTCGCATCGAAGGCGGCGAGGAAGAAGTGCAGATCGAGATCGTCAACGAGATCGATCCCGAAGACCATCGGGATCTGGCCACTCTGGAAGAGACCATCCAGTGGGTCCGGGGCTTTCAGACCCCTTTCGAAACCTATCTGGAGCGCCTCAAGGCCCTGACGTCCGCCCCTCCCGGCGAAAGCCGCATGGGACTGACCCGCATCGCCTACGAGGGGGGAGGGCTGCTGGACTTTTTCGTCAACGACAACGACCGGCTTTCGGTCTCCGCCATCATTCCCGTGGAATAAAGTCTAAAAGCAAGGAAGGGAAGGCCCATGAGCTCCTCCAGTGCTCTCGACTCGTTGCACGATCCGCCCCTGCGTATCGAAGTTTCGGAGGGGGACGTCGTTCGAATGATCTGGAAAGGCAAGAGCCTGCCCCGGCGCCCCCAGGAGCGTTTGGCGCCTTTTCTGGACGGGCTTCTGGAGAAGGCGGCCCTGAGGGTGCAGGGCGTGGAGATGGATGTGCGGGAGCTGGCCTTCATGAGCGCGGCCACCATGGGCGTGGTGGTCTGGTTTATGGGCCGGGCCGCCGTTTTGGCCGTTCCCGTCACTGTCTTCTACGACGACTCCGTCAAGTGGCAGAAGATGCATTTTTCCGCCATGTGCTTCCTGGAAAGCAGCGATCCCCCCATCCGCATGGTGCCGGGCCCCCCCCTGTCGAAGGGCCCCGCCGAAGACGAAGGACGGTAGAATCGGCTTCCGGCCGCATGGAAGCCATTCGGCGGGAGTCGTCGGGGATATCTGAAGGGAAACGCGGGCGGGTCGCGACATGTTGCGCATTCGAAATCTCAAGTGCTACTACGGGCGCATTCAAGCCATAAAAGGGGTGACCCTTTCCGTGCGCCAGGGGGAGCTGGTGGCTCTCATGGGGGCCAACGGGGCGGGCAAGAGCACCTTGCTGCAGGCGGTTTCGGGCCTCTCTCCCCAATGGGAGGGGGAGGTGCTCTTCGAGGGCCGATGCCTGAAAGGGCTCGCCCCTCCCGCCATCGTTCGCCGGGGCGTCAGCCTGACCCCCGAAGGACGCATGCTGTTTCCTCCCATGACCGTGCTGGACAATCTGAAGCTGGGGGCCTACCTGAGATACCGGCGCAAGGAGCACCGTAGCGTCGAGGGGGACCTGGAGAGGGTTTGGAAATTGTTTCCCGTTCTGGGGGAGCGACGGCTTCAGCCGGCGGGGACCCTCTCGGGAGGCGAGCAGCAGATGCTGGCCATCGGCCGGGCCCTCATGGCCCGCCCCAAGCTGCTCCTTCTGGACGAGCCATCCATGGGGCTCGCCCCTTTGCTGGTCAAAAGAATTCTCGAGACCCTGGTGCGGCTCAAGGAAGAGGGGCTGACCCTTCTTCTGGTGGAGCAGAACGCCCGGGCCGCCTTGCAGATCGCCGACCGGGGCTACGTTCTGGAAACGGGGCGCGTGGTGCTGAGCGGGGCCGCCGGGGACCTTCTGGCCGACCAGGACGTCAAGCGCGCCTATCTGGGCAAGGACTACCGCGAGTTCGCGGAGGGGAGGGGATGAGCATGGCCCTTTGCAGGGGAGACGTGGAGTGCATGGATCCCGAGGAGAGAACGCAGCGGCAACTGGAAGGGCTTCAAAGCACCCTCAATCGCGCCTTCAAAAACGTTCCCTTCTACCGCAACCGGTTTCAGGAGCGGGGCATCGATGTCGCTTCCATCGAAAGCCTGGAGGACTTGGCGCGGCTTCCCTTCACCGAGCGGCGCCATCTCAGCGATCATTACCCTTACGGTCTTTTCGCCGTGCCGTTGCGCGATATCGTGCGCATTCACACGGCCCCGGGCTCCACGGCCCTGAATCCCACCGTGAGCGGCTACGCTCGGGGGGACTTGGCCCTGTGGAAGGAAATGGTGGCCCGGGCCCTCAAGGCCTCGGGCGTCACGGCCTCGGACATCCTCCAAATCCATCTCGACACGGGACTGGCCAACTGGGCCAGGGATTACAAGGACGGGGCCGAAAGCATGGAGGCCGGCGTCGTCCCTCTCACCTTC
>Ga0180429_10005311_pt1 | contig 10229 bp, 6 predicted proteins | sample SS_ome_FD_132428 | JGI IMG/M metagenome (GOLD analysis project Ga0180429, IMG submission 132428) | Hypersaline lake sediment archaeal communities from the Salton Sea, California, USA - SS_1_S_1 metaG | ecosystem: Environmental > Aquatic > Non-marine Saline and Alkaline > Hypersaline > Sediment ...
ACGTCTCGCTGGCCGGGGCCGCTGGCGCCGAGGACGTGCGCGAGCTGACCAGCACGCTGTGGAACCTGGCGGAGAATGGGGCGCAGAGCGAGCGCTATGGACGCCCGCCCACCGCCCGCCTGATCTGGGGCAAGTCGTTCAACGTCCTGGGCGTGGTCGTCTCTGTCGCCGAGCGGCTGGAGCGTTTCACCGCCGAGGGCGCGCCCCAGCAGTCGTGGCTGCGCCTGCGCATGCGCCGGGTCAGCGAGCCGCCGCCCAGCCCGCCCCAGGCGGCGGGGCCAGCGGCGCGCGTCGCGCCCCTTTCTCTGGACAGCGCGTCCCTCCGCGTGCCCGAGACCACGCTCGCCGTGCACCGCGTGATCGGCGGCGCCGCCCAAGAGGCGGCCGCCCCCTCGATCGCCGGCGCGGTGGTCACCGGGGCGGACATCATTGCCGGCGCGGTGGCCGAGACGCCGGCCGGGCGGGCGCTGCTGCAGACCCAGGCCGACCTGGCGGGCATGGTGGACGACATGATCGCCCAGGTGGGGGCCTGGCTGCGCGAGCTGGGCGATTCCCCCCTCTTGCGCGAGATCGGCGATCGCCTCTCCCAGATGGCGCGCCGGGTAGGGGCGGTGGTCGAGGCCGCCAAGACGCGGGTGGTCGAGACCGCGGTGGGAGCGGCGGCGGCGGTCGCCGGCGCGGCGCAGACCATGTGGCAAGAGATCCAGGAGGCGGGCAAAGCGTTAAGCCAAGAGATCGTCGAGGCGCTGCAGCCCCTGCTGGGTAACGTGGTCCCCGTAGCCCGAGCCATGGGCGAGGCAGCGCGGCTGGTGGCCCGCGCGGTCAAAGCGCGCGCGGCGCGTTTGGCAGCAGCGGCGGCGGCGCACATCGACTGGGCGGTGGACCGGGTCGAGGCTGCCCTGGAGCAGGTCTCATCGGCTGCCCGCCGGGCGGCGGCGGGGGTCATTGAAAAGGTCAAAGGCGCGGCAGCGGACCTGCGGGGCGTGCTGGCCGACATGGCCCAGGCCGGCAAGATGGCGCTGACCGAGGCGATCCCCTCGGCCCTGGTTCGCATCGGCGGCGCGCTGGAAGAACTGTGGTCGATGGGCGAAGCGGCCGCGGCGCGGGCGATCGAGGGAGGGGTGCGGGCGGCCTCGGCGGGCCTGCAGCGCCTGGCCGCCGCCGCCGAGGCGATCCACTCTGTGACCCGAGACCGGATCCTCCCCGCCGCGCGGGCAGCGTTGGGCGCGCTGCGTGAGTCGCTCCGCGTCCGGCCCACGACGGTCGCAGGAGAAGCCCTGGAAAAAGCCGCCGAGCCGGAGGCCGGGCCCGCCCTCCCGGAGCGCACCCCCGCCGCCGCGCTGACCGAGGTCGAGATTGCCGTCGACGCGCTCCGCTCTGTATTTGCGCCCCAGGCGCTGGCCCCGGCCGAGGAGGCCCTGGAGCGGGTCCGCGCCGCGCTGGACGCCCACGAGCCCCCCGACCTGGAAGAGGCCCTGCTAGAGATCGAGCGCGCCATCGAGGAGGGGGTCGCCAGCCAGGAAGAGATCGAGATCCAGGTGGCCGGCGCGGTGTCGGCGCTGCGGGAGCGCCTCTCCGAGCGGGAGAGCGGGGACGAGGGGCCGCCCGCAGAGGCCCAGGTCGCGCCTCCCGGCGCCGAGCGCGCTCCCGCCGGCGAGCGCCTGGACCAGATCGCCTACCGCTACTACCAGGACGCGGCGCTGTGGCGTCTGCTGGCCCTGGCCAATGACGTGCCCGATCCCCTGCGGCTGGCGCCCGACCGGCCGCTGCGCATCCCCACGCCCGTGGAGTGGAGGACGACGTGACCCAGATCGCGCTGCTGCCCGAACTCGAGATCGATCTCGGCGGGGCGCCGCTGACCGCCGACGAGGTGCACGCCATCGACGAGGTGCGCGTCAGCCAGCGGCTGTCGGCGCCGGCGCAGTGCGAGCTGGCCTTTGCCAGCCCGCCCGGCCCGCTGGCGCGCGCGGCGGCGATCGCCACCGGCGCGGCGATGAGGGTGCGCGTGCGCGGGACAGAGACCCCCCTGTTCGAGGGCCAAGTCACGGCGATCGAGTCGGTCTATGGGCCGTCGGGCGAGCGCGAGGTGCGGGTGCGGGGCTATGACGCGCTGCACGCCCTGCGCAAGCGGCAGACGGTGCGCGCGCACGTGCAGGTCACGGCCCGCGAGCTGGCCGCCGAGCTGACCGCAAGCCTGGGCCTGCGCGTGCAGGCCGACCGCCCCGGCCCCATGTGGCAGCAGGTGGTGCAAGGCGAGCAGTCCGACCTGGACCTGCTGGTCGAGCTGGCCGGGCGGAGCGGGCTCTACCTGGTCCTGCGCGAGGGCACGCTGCACCTGCTGACCCTGGAGGGGACGGGGACGCCCCTTCCCATCGCCCTGGGCGCGTCGCTGCTCGAAGCGCGGGCCGAGGTGAACGGAGAGCCGGCGGCGCGGCGCGTCGAGGCGACGGGGTGGAACCCGCTGCGCGTCGAGGCGTTCGAGGCGCGGGCCTCCTCTCCGCAGGTGGGCCGGCGGGTGATCGCCGGCAGCGACCCGGCGCGCGTGGGGGGCACGGGCACGCGGGTGCTGGTCGATCGGGCGGTCGAGGATCCGAGCCAGGCCGAGGGGCTGGCCCAGTCCGAGCTGGACCGCCGCGTGGCCTACGAGGTCACCCTGTGGGGGATAGCGGAGGGCGACCCCCGGCTGCGCCCCGGGACGCCGGTCCTGGTTGCCGGGCTGGACGAGCGGCTGTGCGGCAAATATGTGCTCACCGAGGTGACGCACACGATAGACAGCCGGCGGGGGTTCCTGTCCGAGCTGTCCACGGCGCCCCCCGCCCCCCCAAAGCGGCCCGCCGGGGCGCGCGCGGCCTTGGGCGTGGTCACCCGGGTGAACGATCCCGAGAACAGGGGCCGGGTGCGCGTCTCCCTGCCCGCCTACCGCGACGTGGAAAGCCCCTGGCTGCACGTGCTCAGCGCCGGCGCCGGCGAGGGCAAGGGCCTGGTGATCCTCCCCGACCGGGGCGATCACGTCCTGGTCCTGCTCCCGGGCGGCGACCCCAGCCTGGGCGTGGTCCTGGGCGCGCTGTACGGCATGCGCGGCCCGCACGACAGCGGGGTAGAGGGAGAGGCCGTGCGCCGCTACACGCTGCGCACCCCCGGCGGGCAGCAGGTGCAGCTCGACGACGCCCGCAACCTGATCCGCCTCGAGGACCGCGAGGGGAGCTATATCGAGTTTGGGCCCGATGGATTCCAATTACACGCCGCCGTGGACCTGCTGCTCGAAGCGCCGGGCCGGCAGATCGTGGTGCGCGGCAGCCAGATCGACATGCAAAAAGGCTAGACCATGCCCAAGGTATTGACCCAGGACGCGCTGCTGGTCTGCGACCACCAGCCGGGGCGGGTCCAGATCCAGGCCAGCCAGGGCTTGCTGACCATCGAGGGGCGGGCCGTGCTGGTCGAGAATGACCCCCAGGGACGGCCGATCGCGGGCTGCCCGAACGCGGGGGGGACCATGAAGCCCTGCACCACCACCCTGGTGGTCAAGGAAGGCTATTCCGACCTGGTGCGCGTGGATGGACGGCGGATCTGCCTGGACACGGTGACCGGGCTGACCGATGGCACGCCCCCGGGCACGGTGGACTATGTGGTGCACAGCCCGGGACAGAGCCTGGTATCGGAGGACACATGAGCGAGCGAACACACCGCGCCTGGCGGTTTGCGCACCCCGACCAGGCCGCGCCGGGCCAACAGGCCGGGCTGCAGCTCTCGGCGCGGGGCGAGATCGACGTGGTCGAGGGCGCGGACGCGATCCGCCAGGCGATCCGGCTCTTGCTGTCCACGATCCCCGGGGAGCGGGTCATGCGCCCCGACTATGGCTGCGACCTCTTTCGCCTGGTCTATGCCCCCAACGACGACACCACGGCCGGGCTGGCGATTCACTATGTGCGGCGCGCCATCGAGCGCTGGGAGCCGCGCGTCGAGATCCTGCGCGTCGACGCCCGGCGCAGCGCCAGGCGCGATGGCGTGCTCGAGATCGACCTGGCCTATCGCATCCGCGCCACGCAGGACGCGGACCAGTTTGCCTTTTTATTGGACCTCTCCGGAGAGGAGGGATAATGCCACTCCCGTCACCCAACCTGGACGACCGCACCTTTGACCAACTGCTCCAAGAGGCGGTGCGCCGCGTTCAGCAAACCAGCCCCGATTGGGGGGCCGAGCTCAGCCCCAGCGATCCCGGCGTGGTCCTGCTCGAGCTCTTTGCCCACCTCACCGAGACCATGATCTATCGCCTCAACCGGCTGCCGGACAAGGCCTATGCCGCCTTTTTGAACCTGATCGGCGTGCGCCTCAACCCGCCGGGCGCGGCCACGGCCACACTGCGCTTTCGCCGCGCCAAAGGGTCCGAGGAGCGGATCGAGATCCCGCGCGGAACCCGGGTCGCGGCCAGCCGCAGCGACGGCGACAGCGAGCCGCCCGTCTTTACCACCGCGCGCACGGTGGCCATGGAACCGAGCCAGGCCGAGGTCGAGGTGCTGGCCCACCACTGCGACCTGATCGAGGCCGAGCTGGCGGGGATCGGCACCGGGCTGCCCGGGCTGACCCTGCAGGCGCAGCGCCCGCCCATCGTCGCCCCCACCGGCGACGAGTTTGACCTCTTGCTGGGCGTCGAGGCCCGCCCGGACGAGCTGGGCGAGGGGACGCCGGTGATCGAGCACGGGGGCAAGGCCTACCGCCTGTGGCGCGAGGTGGACAGCTTTGCCGACCTGGGGCGGGACCGCTTTGCCTACCTGGCCGACCGCATGGCCGCCAAGATCACCTTTGCCCCGGCGGCGCGCATGGGGCGCCGCGAGGGAGGGCTGGAGCCGGTGCTGGGCGCGCTGGCCGAATCGCCGGGGCCGGGGCGCGAGATCCGGCTGTGGTACCGCAGCGGCGGCGGGGTCGAGGGCAACGTCGCCGCCGGGATGCTCACCGTGCTCAAGGACCCCATCCCCGGCGTCGAGGTGGCCAACCCGGCGCGGGCGGCGGGGGGCGAGGCCGCCGAGACGCTGGACAATGCCCTGCTGCGCGGCCCGCAAGAGCTGCACTCGCTCCACCGCGCGGTGACGGCGCGCGATTACGAGCTGCTGGCCCTGCAGAGCTCGCGCGCTGTGGCTCGCGCGCGGGCGCTGACCCGCTCCACGCTGTGGCGCCACGCCGCGCCGGGCGCGGTTGAGGTGCTGCTGGTGCCCGACGTACCGCCGCACGAGCGAAATGAGGGGCGGGTGACCGCCGGGGCGCTGCGCGCCCGGCAGACCGAGGCGGTGCGCGATCAGATCCAGGGCGTGCTCGACGGGCGGCGCCCCCTGGGCACGAGCTGCGTGGCCAGTTGGGCGCGGACCAAGGTCGTGCGCGCCTCGCTGCGCATCGTGGCCCGGCGCGAGGAAAACCTGGGCGCCATCCGCCGCCGGGTGGTGGAGCGCCTGCACCAGACGATCAATCCCCTGCCCGGCGAGCTGTCGCCCGAAGGGTGGCCCTTTGGGCAGGCCCTGCGCGCCTCGCACGTCTATGACATGGCCCTGGCCGAGCCGGGCGTGCTGTGGGTGGACCGGGTCAAGCTGTTGGTGGAGGACGTGCCTGACCGGGCGGTGCACGCCATCGCCGCCGACGCCTTTCAGCCCCGCACCTGGTACGCGGGCAGCGCCGACACCCTCTACCGCTCGCTGGACGATGGGGAGGGATGGGAACCGGCGGCCCGGTTTGAAGAGCCGATCCAGGTCGTGCGTCCCTGCGGCGACCGCGCCGGACTGCTGGCCGTGGTCACCGAGCTGGACGACAACCAGGGGTCGCGGGTGCACATTTCGACCGACAGCGGCGAGTCGTGGCCCGACACCCCCTACACCACCTCCTTTGAGGTCCACGACGCGGCGTGGATGGAGCGCGACGGACGCCCCGTGCTCTTGCTGGCCGCCGGCGTGGGGCTGTACGAGCTGGCCATGGCCCCCGACAGCAGCCCGGTGCAGATCGCCGTGGATGCCGGCGATCCCGACCGGGGCTTTTACGCCGTCGCCGCCGCGCGGGACCTGCGCGGGCGGGTGAGCGTGGCCGCCGCGGCCAAGAGCCTGGGCGGCGTCTATCTCTCGACCGAGGGGGGCGCGTCCAACACCTATCGCGCGGCAGGGCTGGGGGGCAGTGACGTGCGCGTCCTGGCGGTGCAGGTCGATGGGCCGCGCACCTTTTTGTGGGCCGGCACGTGGGCCATGGGCGAGCAGGCCGAGGGCTGCTACCGCCGCGAGCTGGTCGGCGCGGACGACGCGCCCGACGGCTGGCAGCACTTTGAGCGGGGGTGGACGGGAGGAAGCTGCTATGCGCTGGGCTTTCGCGGCGCCGAGGTGGCGGCCGCCTCGCACCAGGCGGGCGTGCTCCTCTTGAACGCGCGCCGCAGCGACGCCGCCTGGCGCGCGCCCGGGGTAGAGTGCGGGCTGCCCCTGCGCGACCAGGGGCGCTTTCGCCGCGTGCGCACCGTCGCTGTCGATCCCCGGGGCGAGGTGATGATGGCCGGGATCTATCCCACCGACGAGACGGTTCCGGGCGCGGTCTATCGCAGCCGCGATGGCGCCCGCTACGAGCACGTCTCCAACCACGAATTCCCGGACAAGGTGACCCTGCCCCCGACGTGGCTTTTTTGCTCGGGCGAGCACGCGGTCGAGGTGGTGAGCCAAGATGAAGCGGAACGAGATTGAGCGCCTGCTGCCGGGCGTGATGCAGCGCACGGCAGCCCCGGGCACGCCCCTCGACGCCCTGCTGCGGGCCATGGAGGCCCTGCAGGCCCCCGACGAGGAGGTGCTGTCCCGGCTGGAAACCTATTTCGCGCCCTATGAGGCGCCCGACGAGTTTGTGCCCATGCTCGCCCGCTGGGTGGACCTGGACCGGCTGCTGGCCGAGACCCCCGACCACCCCGCCGACGCTTTTGCCGGCGGACTGGGCCGCCTGCGCGAGCTGGTCGCCGCCGCCGCTTACCTGTCCAAGTGGCGGGGCACGGCGCGGGGGCTGCTCCGCTTTCTGGAAACCGCCACCGGGCTGACCGGATGGGAGATCGACGAGACGGTCCCCGGCCCTGACGGGCGCCCGCGGCCCTTTCACATCCGTGTCTCTGCGCCCCCCGGGGCAGCGCGCTACCGGGCGCTGGTCGAGCGCATCGTCGAGATGGAAAAGCCCGCCTACGTCACGTACGAACTGGCCGTTCCCGACTGAGCCCTGGGGCCGCCCCTGTTTTGCAGGATCAAAGGTAGATAAATGGCAAACCCGTTTGCAATCACAACCACCACCAACCACGCGCCGCTGGGCGCCGCCCGGCGCGGCGCGGTCGTATTCAACGTTTCAAACGCCGCCGGGGTCGAGATCGAGGGACGGGCGCTGATCCACGCCGACGACCCGAGCACCGAGAGCTGGCTGCAGGTCGAGGGCGAGGCGGAGCGCGCCTTTAAAGTCAAGGGCACCGAGCAGGTCACGGTGCACATCGCCCCCCCGGAGGGCGCCGCGCCGGGGCGCTATGCCTTTCGTCTGGACGTGGTGGGCGTGGAAAGCCCCGACGAGCAGTACAGCGAGGGGCCGGCGGTCACCTTTGACGTGGCCCCCCCGCCTCCCCCACCCCGGCCCTTTCCGTGGTGGATCGCCGCCGCGGGCGCGGCGGTGGTGATCGTCGTCCTGGCGATCGTCCTCTGGCCGCGCCGGGTGACCCTGCCCGAGGTAGCGGGGCAGCCGCGCGCCACCGCCGAGGCCATGCTGGTCGAGGCGTGCGGCAACCGGGAATGCCTGGAGGTGGCGATCGTCCGCGCGTCGAGCGTCCGCTACGACGCGGGAGAGGCCATCGCTATCCTGCCCGAGGCGGGAACCAGGGTGCGCCGGGGCAGCACGGTCAGCCTGACCCTCTCCACCGGGCCGGACGTGGTGGCCGTGCCCGACGTGGCCGGCATGGCCCTGGGCGAGGCCACGTCTCTGATCGAGGGCGCCAGACTTCACGTCGGAGAACACCGGGAAATCATGGACCCCGCCCCGGTTGGCCAGGTGTTGGGCAGCGAGCCACAGGCCGGACAGCAGGTCGCGCCGGACACGCGGGTGGCGCTGATCGTCTCCAGCGGGCTCTCTTTTGGCACGGCCCTGGCCCTGGATGGGGTAGACGACCACGTGCGCGTGGCGGCCGGCGAGGCGCTGGAGACGGGCGACGAGTTTACATGGGAGCTGTGGATCCGCCCCGCGCCAGGCTATGGGCAGACCGCGTCGGGCCACGCCATGATCCTCAGCCGCGAGGATGAGGCGGGCGCGTCGGCGTCGCTCTCTTTTTCCGGCGAGGGGTACCTGGCCTTTGCCGTCCGCGACGCGGAACAGTTCTCGGACGTGGTCTCGCCCGAGCCGCTGCCCGCCGATGCGTGGTCGCACATCGCCGCCGTGCGCACCGTGACCACGCTGCGCCTGTACGTCAATGGCGACCTGGTAAGCGCCACCAGCCGTCCCGTAGCCCCCCGCCCGGACGCGACCGATCTGTGGATCGGCCGCGGGACAGAGGGAGGCCACCTCCGCGCCCAGATCGACGAGCTGCGCGTCTGGAACGCGCGCCGCTCCGAACCCGAGATCGAGGCGACCATGCGCCGCCCGCTGCGGGGAGACGAGGCGGACCTGGTCGGGTACTGGCGCTTTGACGAGGGGGAGGGAAGCGCCGCCGCCGACGCCACGGGGCGCGGGGGAGAGGGCGCCCTCTCTGCGGCGGGGAAAGAGGTGTGGTTCACCTCGGCGCTCTACATCGGCGCGCCCTATGGGCACGTGGACCTGGGCATCGCGCGCGGCCTGGTGGAGCGGACCAACAAGCTGACCATCGAGGCCTGGATCCGGCCCGACACGGTCGAGGAAGGCGCGGCGCGCCGCATCTTGACCTCGGAGCGCTTTGGGCGGCGGGATGGTTATGGGTTTGGCCTGCTGGGCAGCCGGCTGCGCTTTACCACCTTTGACGTGCGCGACTATGACACAGCGCCCGGGCTGGCAGCGGCGGGTGAATGGCAGCACGTGGCCGCGACCCTGGACGATCGCAACCAGGTGACCTTTTACGTGAATGGCGCGAACAAGGGCACGATCGGGCACGACCGGCCCGCCATTCCCAACACTGACGACAAGCTGGTGATCGGGATGTCGAACGACCCCCAGGCGGACATTGCCCTGCAGGGAGCAGTCGCCGAGGTGCGGGTGTGGAGCGTGGACCGCACAGAGGCCCAGATCCGGGCCAACATGAACCGCCCGGTAGAGAGGAGCGCGCCCGGCCTGGAGGGGTACTGGCGCTTTGACGAGGCCGATCCCGAAAGCATCCTCGTCCAGGACGCCAGCCCCAACGACCGCGACGGGCTGATCAAGAACGGCCCGCTGCGCTTTGACCCCACACAAGGCCCGGGTTGGGTCCCGTCGGGGGTAGAGGTCGAATAGAGAGGGATGACCGACCACAGCACGGACAGGGACGAAACGCGGAACGCGCGCCCGGCGGGCGCGGCGTCCTCCCCTGCCGGGGGCGCGCCCCTCTATGCCAAAAGCTGGGCGGTGGTGGTGGGGATCGACGACTATCGAGGCGGCCTGCCCAAGCTGCGCAATGCGGTCAGCGACGCCCGCGAGGTGGCGCGCCTGCTCCGGGAGCGATACGCCTTTGACGAGGTGCACACCCTGCTCGACGCCGAGGCCACGCGGGGCAGCATTCTCTCCTGGCTGCGCGACCACCTGGCCCAGGATACCGGGCCCGACGACCGGGTGATCGTCTTTTTCGCCGGGCACGGGGTCACCCAGTCCCTCTCCAGGGAGCGCGTGCGCGGCTACCTGGTCCCCTTTGACGCGCAGGTCAGCCGCTACGCCGACTATATCGACATGCAAGAGCTGAGACAGGCCTGCGGCATGATGTCGGCCAAGCACGTGCTGCTGATCCTGGACTGCTGTTTCAGCGGGGTGGCCGCCGTAGCCAGCCGCAGCGTCCCCGTGCCGCCCCCCCGGCTGGACGACGCCTACCTGCAGGCGATCACCTCCGAGCCGGCGTGGCAGGTGCTCACCGCCGGCCGCTCGGACGAGCCGATCGCCGACAGCGGGCCGCGCCCCGGGCACTCGGCCTTTACCGCCGCCCTGCTGGATGGGCTGGAGGGCACGGCGGACACCAACCAGGACGGGCTGGTCACGGCGGGCGAGCTGGCAAATTACGTCAGCGCCCGGGTGACCCGCGAAACCAGGACGCCGGGGTCCGGGGG
>Ga0180429_10005314_pt1 | contig 10227 bp, 6 predicted proteins | sample SS_ome_FD_132428 | JGI IMG/M metagenome (GOLD analysis project Ga0180429, IMG submission 132428) | Hypersaline lake sediment archaeal communities from the Salton Sea, California, USA - SS_1_S_1 metaG | ecosystem: Environmental > Aquatic > Non-marine Saline and Alkaline > Hypersaline > Sediment ...
CGCTGGCCTCGACGACGGCAGCCACGTGAACGTCCATCATCGATCTCTGGATACGGGCGATTTAGAATGTTTCGAGCTGGTCCTTCGCGGCCGACTTTTCGACGGCTTCATCCCCGGCGAGTTCGTTCGGACCCCCGGCCTCGAGTACTACCTGTCCGCGGTCGATGAGGACGGCATCCGGCACACCCTGCCCATCGGGGTTCCGGAGTATCCGGCATTTCGCGTGAGGGTGGGCTCGGAACACGCCGATCCTCGGACGCGTCTGGGAAGCCCGCCGTCCATCCGAATCGTCGCGCCGCTGTCCGGTGCGCAGCTGGAGCGCGAGGATCTCGTCCTCATCGCGACCCTCGGCGACGAGGATGGAGATCTCGAGGCCGCCGGTGTTCGGCTCCTCGTGAACGGCCGCGATCTGAGCGTGGAGGCCGCCTTCCGCGCCGGCCTGCTGGTCTGGATTCCCTCGCCGGATCTGCCGCCCGGTCCATTGCGCATCGAGATCGAGGCGAGGGACAGGGCCGGAAACCTGTCGCGGTCGGAGGTCCTCGACATGGACCTGCTTCGGCCCGGCGGAAAGCCCGTCGAGCCGGGTTTCTTCGCTCGCGCCGGGAAGCCGCAGGGCAGCCTCGTCCTGGATTCCCGTGTCACCGGACTCGAAGGCGAGGGCGCCGATCTCAGGCAGGAGCCGGATCGAACTCTGCGCGCCAGGTTGGGTTTGCGGGGGAAATTGTCCTGGCTCGACTACCGGGCCCATGCCTTCCTGACCAGCGACGAGTCATCCGACGCGCAGGCGCGCAATCGCTACCGGCTCGACCTGGAGGCCGGTCCGCTGCGACTCAGCGCCGGAGACGTGACGCCGCGCTTCAACCCGCTCGTCATCTGGGGCAGGCGGTTGCGGGGCATGGAACTGGAGTTGAAGTCCGGCGTCATGGACGCCCAACTTTTATACGGAAGCATCCAGAGGGCCGTCGAGGGCGAGGGTCGCGATTCCCTGGACGTCACGGCGCCCGGCGGCATTCGTCCCATCGTCGAGAACGCGGGCAGCTACCGCCGAGAGCTCAAAGCCCTGCGCTTCGGCTCGAAGACCGATCAGGCGGTGGGCCTCTCGATGAGCCTCCTGAAGATCAAGGACGACACCGGTTCCATCCGCTACGGAACCCGCCCGAAGGACAACATCGTTCTCGGCGCGGACCTGAAGATCGGCACCTTCGGCAGGCGGCTTCTCGTGGACGCCGCCGTGGCCATGAGCTTTCTCACCGACGACATCAGCGACGGCGCCCTGTCCCGCGAAGAGGCGGATTCGACCCTGGGCATCCGCCTGCCCTTCGATCCGCTCAGCGTGGAGGGCCTCCTGATCATCAACGGAAGCACGACCCCGCTGGACATGAGGGGAATGAGCAACCTCGCCTTCGAGACCAGCGCCCGAAGCCAGGTGGCCGGCAATCTCCTCGACATTCGTTTTCGCCGGATCGGCCCAGTCTATCACTCCCTGGCGGCGACCTCCCTGCCTCGGGATCATCAAGGTTTCCGCGTTCGCGATTCCTTCAGTTTCTTCGCCAGGCGCCTGAGGGTGAGCGGAGAGTACGAGCGCTACCACGACAATCTCGTGGGCGACAGGGAACACACGCGCGATTCGGATGTGATCGCCGGCAATCTCACCTGGGTTCCCCGGGCCGGACGCGTGACCGGCCTGAACGCCGGTTTCCGTCTGCATGGGCAGAACAACGGCGTTTCCGACGAGCTCGAGGGCGTGGACAACGTGACGCTGCTTCTGGCCCTCGGCGCCGGCCTTCAGTTCCCATTGGGCGACTTCCGGGAGAACCTGCGGCTCAGCCTCGTTTCTACGAGCCGGACGGATCATATCACCGAGGCGGGCGACAGCAGGGGAAGCAATGCGATCCTAGAGTCGCGAACCTTCTTCCCGGGCATGCCTCTCAGCCTGGGCGGCCTGCTGGGACTGAGCCGCAACAGCTATCCGGGGCTCGAGTCGATGGAGGGCACGCTGGGCATCGAGGCCGACTTCACCACCGTCCAACTGGATCTGGATTACGATCGCCCGAAGATGCCGATGCGTTTGTCCTGGCGGACCGTCAGCGGAAACGGCGACATGACCGGCGCCGATTCCGGGCGATCCTCGCTCGATCTTCGCGTGGACTACAGGTTCAATCCGGATCTCACCTTGAATGGACGCGTCGGTTGGGTGGGGTTCGACGACCGGTCCTCGGAGAACCAGGACTACAACGAGACCTTTCTGGAACTGGGCCTCAGGCAGGCAATCTAGGAGGAGGGGCTGCGGATGAACCGGCGGCAGAAGACCTCGCAGCGCAAGCTCTCCCTGCCTCATCTGGCCAATGCCTTCGCGGCCCTTATCCTGATCGTCGTCATTTCCCAGTCCACCCTCTTCCAGAACGCGGAATTCAACACGCTCGATTCCCGCTTCCGTTTTCGCGGACCGGTCGAGCCTCAGGGCAGCACGGTCGTGGTGGGCATCGACCAGCAATCCTACAGCGATCTCGGGCGTCCCTTCCCCTGGCCGCGGGAATGGCATGCCAGGCTCCTGGAAAATCTCCACGAGGCCGGCGCCCGAGTGGTGGTCTTCGATCTCATCTTCGATGCCCCCGGCGTGGATCCCGAGGGGGATCGCGCCCTTGCCGAGGCGATGCGCGAACACGGAAGGGTGGTGCTCGGCGTCAAGCAGGAGGCCTTCGGCGGAGATGTCTTGGGGCGGCGCCTGACCTATCCCGCAGAGCCCCTTAGGCAGGCGGCCGCGGGTCTGGGTCTCGTCGATAGGCTCGAGGATTCCGACGGCTTCACGCGCCGCTATCGTCTCACCGTCCCCGCCGGCGATCGGACGCTCTATTCGCTGGGCGTGGAAGCGGTGGCCCTCTTCGAACACGCGGATACACGGGCGGGACTCGGCGAATCCGGGAATTCACTCGAGATCGGATCGCTGAGCGTCCCCCGAATGGACGCGACCAGCTTCCTCATCAACTATCCGGGCGGTCGCGGCAGCATCCCGATCTATTCTTTCAGTTCGGTGATCGACGACGCCGATTTCGAGCTTCCCGCCGGTCTGGACGTGGATGCCTTCGAATTCCAGCGGGATGTCTTTCAGGGGAAGATCGTGGTGGTGGGCGCCACGCTACCCGAGATGCAGGACTTCGTCAGGTCGCCCTTCTTCCGCACGCGGGAGGGCCAGCACGTTCTGACATCGGGCGCGGAGATGCACGCCGCGGGCATCGAAACCATGCTGTCGGAGAGATTCTATCGACGGATCGGCGCGGGCTTCGACCTTCTCCTGCTTCTGGTCGCCTCGCTGTTCGTCTCGGTCGCGGCCATGCGCCTGCGTCCGCTTTCCGGTCTGGCGGTCGTCCTGGCCATGATTCTGGGATACCTGGCGCTGGCCTATTGGCTTTTCGTGTCTCGCCTGATCATCGTGGATATCGTCGCGCCGGCGGGCGTCATGCTCGCCAGCCACGCGGGCAATACGCTCTACTACTTCGTCCAGGAGAGGCGCGAACGCCAGCGCATCCGAGGTATGTTCGCCAAATACGTGCCCGACAAGGTCATCAAGGTGCTCTACGAGAATCCCGATCTGATGAACCTCGGCGGCGAGGAGAGGGAGTTGACCATCCTCTTCTCGGACCTGGCGGGCTTCACACCCATCGCCGAGGAACTTCCGCCCACCGAACTCGTGGAATGGCTGAACGAGTATCTCAGCGAGATGACCGACATCATCCTTCAGCACGACGGGATCATCGACAAGTACGAGGGCGACCTGATCATGGCCGAGTTCGGGGCTCCGCTGCCCGATGCCGATCACGCCGAGAAGGGCTGCCGCGCGGCCCTCGCCATGCAGAAGCGCCTGGCCGAGCTGCGGGAGAAATGGAAGGGCGAGGGGCGGGCGCCGCTCTATGCGCGCATCGGAATCAGCACCGGGAAGGTCGTGCTGGGCAACATGGGAAGCCGCGCCGTTCACGACTACACGGTGCTGGGCGATCCCGTGAATCTCGCCTCGCGCCTCGAAGGCGCCAACAAGGTCTTCGGAACCTCCATCATGATCTCCGAGGCCACGCGAGCGGGAGCCGGAGATGCGATCCACGCGCGGGAACTCGATCTGCTGCGAGTCAAGGGGAAGCAGCGCGCGGTGACGGTTTTTGAATTGGCGGCGATGGCCGATGCGGGGCTGGACGCCGAGCGCGCGCGCCTTCACGGCCTGTTCGCGGAGGGACTGGAGTCCTACAGGGAGCGCCGTTGGCGGGAGGCGGGTCTTCGCTTCGCCGCCGCCCTGGACATCGATTCCGAGGACGGTCCCTCGCGGGTCTATCTGGAGCGCGCCCGCCACTTCCTCGATCATCCGCCCGACGAGGATTGGGACAGCAGCTTCACCTTGAGCGGAAAGTAGGTATCGGTCATGTCCCGAGGTCTGGTGAATCCCGGCCCCCTCGAGCGCTTCGACGAGAGGGACAGCGTTTTCTCCAGGGCGCGGCTGCGGCCCGGAACCTCGCAGTTCGACGAGTACTACGCCTGGCGGCCGGAAAACTGGGAGGCGGACCTCCGCACGGCGAAGCTTCCGCATCTCGCGATGCCCGGCAGCCATCGCTACGGCGTGGAAGAGGCCGTGCTCATCCAGTCCCAGTTCGCGGCCTCCGATCTCATCGCCGCCGCGGTGGAGGGCAGCGAGAGCGTCGAGGAAAGCTCCATTCCCGAGGGGCTGGGCCACGGCGACCCGTCGCAGACCATGCACCTCTTCGAAGATCCCTCTCCGGCTCGGCTCAGCGCCTTCGCGAAGCGGGCCGCCCGCTTTCTCGGCGCCGACGATGTGGGCCTGACGCGGCTCGATCCCGCGCATGTCTATTCGAATCGGGGACGTCCCTCCGAGAAATGGGGGGAGCCCGTGGACCTGGATCACCCCTTCGCGGTGGTTCTCGTATTCGCCATGAGGAAGGAGTGCATCGATTCGGCTCCCGAGATGATCAGCACCGCGGAGGTAGCGCGCGTCTATCAGGAGGCCGCGGCCGCCTGTTTCGCCCTGGCCGATTCCTTCCGGCGGATGGGCATCCGGGCTCGGGCGCATGTGGACTCGAACTATCTCCTAGTCGCCCCGCCCCTGGCCGTGGACGCAGGGCTCGGCGAGCTCGGGCGGATGGGCCTGCTCATCCATCCTCGTCTGGGGCCGGGAGTGCGTCTGGGTGTGGTCACGGTGGATGCGGAACTGCTGGCCGACGAACCCGGCGACTGGGGCATCGCAGATTTCTGCAGGAGCTGCGAGAAGTGCGCGAAGCTCTGTCCGGCCGGGGCCATCCCCTGCGGGACGACGAGCATCGTTCGCGGCGCCGAGAAATGGCCGATCAGCCCCGAGCGTTGCTACCACTACTGGCGCACGCAGGGCAGCGACTGCGGCACCTGCCTGCGCGTCTGTCCCTTCACCAAGCCCGACTCGCCCCTGCACCGATTCGTACGGAAGACGGTGGCCCGCACTTCCCGGTTCAATAGTGTCTTCCTGAAGATGGACGATCTCTTCTACGGCAGACCACGGGAGCCGAAGAACGCTCTCGATCTGAAGTCTTTCGGGGAATAGCACGAGTGTGGTGCCAAAAAAAAACGCTCCGGAGCCCGTGAGGACTCCGGAGCGTAAATTCTCACGCGTGTGTCTAGCGCCAGCTTCCGCCGCCGCCGCCACCACGATTCGAATCGCGACGCTTCTCCTCCGCAACGTTGACGCGGAGGTTACGACCGCCCATCTCATATCCATCCAGCGCGCTCATGGCGGCTGTGTGATCTTCCATCTCGACGAATCCGAAGCCACGGGGCCGGCCCGTGTCACGGTCGTTGATCAGGTTGACGGAAATGACGGTGCCATGCTGGGAGAAGAGCTCGCGCACTTCGTCCTCGTTGGCGGAGAAAGGCAGATTGCCTACATACAGTTTCTGAGCCATTGAAGTCTCCAAATCGCCCCTCAGTCTAAACAAAAGATACCGCCGCGACGAATTCGCGGTTCGGCAGTCTGTCTTCTCTTGGATAGTGCGGTGTCGTAAGGCGGTCGCGATGATCGGCGAAACAAAATCCCACGAAGTCCACTCGATGCGACGGGGGCGGACGGCGTATCGAATCCAGGTCGAGAAGTTGACGGGACAAATATAGCTCAAGCTCACCAGGAAAGCATCCCCCGTGAGGAGAAATTTCAATAAATCGAACCTGGTGGACGGAAATTTGCCGATTTCAACCCTGTTCCTAAAGCGGACGCGGAAATCCCGGAATTCACGGCTCGATTGCGCTCCTCGATGGGAGTGATCATATTGCCCCGACCTTCATCTTTCATCCACGAGGAATTCCCCTGTCCCGCACGCTTCGATTCTCCGCGGCCGCGCTGCTTCTACTGACGCTGGTCTTGCCTCTGGTGGTCGTCTTTCCACCCGCGGCGCTGCTCGACATGCTCGCCCTGGCGAACCCGGAGGTGCTTTTCGAGGTGGACACCGAGCGCCGCGCGGTGGCCCTGACCCTCGACGACGGGCCTCACAGCGAGGTGACGCCGCGCATCCTGGATCTCCTGGCCGAGCACGAAGCGCATGCCACCTTCTTCCTGATCGGCGATCGGGTGGAGGGCAACGAGGATCTCATGGCTCGGATGCGCGCGGAGGGTCACGAACTGGGCAATCACCTCGCACACGATGAAGCCTCCATCGCGCTGAGTCCCGAAAGCTTCGAACAGAAGTTGGTCTGGTCCGATTCGCTGATCAACCGGAGCGAGCTCAGCGGGAAAGATGAGGGGAAGTGGTTCCGGCCCGGTTCGGGCTGGTTCAATCGCAGAATGGTCCGCCAGGTCGCCGCGCATGGATATCGAATTGCTCTCGGTTCCGTGTATCCCCACGATCTCATGATGAGAAGCCCCGGCCTGATCACCTCGTTCATACTGGGCCGAGTCGATCCCGGTTCGGTGCTGATTTTGCACGATGGCGACGCCGATGCCGATCGCACGATTCGCGTGCTCGAGCGCGTGCTTCCGGCGCTGAAGATGCGCGGATTCGAGATTCTGACGCTCTCCGAATTGACGGCCTTGGAAGTCGAGGGATCCTGACTCAGGCGCCCGCGCCCGAGGTTCTGAGGAAACGGATTCCGAGGATCGAGAAGAGGACTCCGAATCCCAGGAGCGCCGCCGAGGGCAGGAGCACGCTTTCGAGCCCATAGCCGAAGGACACGAGCGCGTGGAATCCGTCCATGGCCCAGGCCGTGGGCAGCAGGTGCGCCGCGGCCTGGAACCAGCGCGGCGTGATCTCCGCCGGCCACCAGCAGCCGCCGAGTGCGGCCAGCCCCATGCTCATCAGCCATCCCACCGAACTCGCCTGCTCCGGCGACCTGAGCACCGCGCCGAGCAGCGTGGCCAGGCCCGTGCAGGCGATGCAATAGGCGGTGATCAGCACGATGAGTCCCGCGGGGGAATCTCCGTAGGACATGGGCACTCCGAAGGAGAGCCAGGTGATGATCTTGCCCGCCGTAAGGAGCACGGCGGCCTGGGCGAGCGCGAGGATCATCCTGCCCGTCAGTTTTCCCGCGATCACCTGCCATCGCCTGACAGGCAGCGTCATCTGCCGATCCAGCATGCCCGATTGCTTCTCCACGGTCAGAAACACGCCGCCGTAGATGACGGTCATCATGAGGACGGTCATGACCAGGATGCCGGGAACGCTCTGGGCCTGGCCCGAAGGGACGGGCCTTCCCCGGCCGGCGCTGTGGACCTCAAGACTCACGAGGGCCTCGCGCTCGCCCAGACTCGCATAGGCGGAGGCGGCTCTCGGATCACCGATCAAGCCGGCCTGGTTCAGCTCGACCATGCGACCGATCGCCCGCATGGCCGTCCGGATGATATGCACCTCGGCGGCCATGGAGTAGTCGCGGTTGCTGCCGGGTTCCTTCTCGAGGGTGAGAGTCTGCTGCTCGCCGGCCAGAGCCCCCGCGGTGAACCCCGCGGGAATCACCAGCGTGCGCACGCGCTCGGCCTCCGGCGGCAGGGAGTCCGGATGCACCTCCCGCAGCGCGATCTTCTCACTTTCCAGATCCGCCACGAGGGCGCGCGCCAGCCAGCCGCCGTCATGATCCACGAGGTCCAGGGAGATCTCGCTCGCCGAGGAGCCGCCGCCGAAGTGAATATGGCTGAACATCCACATGAGGAAGATGGGCAGCAGGAGCATCCAGATGAAGGACTGGCGATCCTTCAGGGTGAGGCGCAGATCGTTGAGTCCGAGCTGGACGATCTTTCTCACTGTCCACCTCGTCGCAGCATGCTGCGGTTCAGGAGCGCGCCGCCCAGCAAGAGGAACACGACGCCCATCGCCGCAAGCACGACGATGGAGGGGAGGATGTCGGCCAGACCGGCTCCGCCCTCCAGCAGCGACCGGTAGCCCTCGGTACCCCAGTAGAAGGGGGAGATGGGGGCGACGAGTCGGATGATTCCCGGCATCGCGTCGATCTGGATGAAGCTGCCTCCGGCGAAGGCCAGCAGCAGATAGACGATGGAGGCGATAACCGCGCCGCGTTGCTGCCTGCCCGCGGCTCCGTAGATGAAGGAGGCCGATCCCACGATCGCCAGGATGAGGGCCAGGGAAAGCAGGAGATAGCCCGCGACATCGATGGACGCAGGCCCCGCGATCCACGCGAAGGCCGTGAGGATGACCAGGCTGATCAGGGCGACCGAGGCGCTGAAGGCCGCCTTGGCCCGCACTACCATGCCGGACGTGAGCGGGCCCTGGATCTGGCGCCGCAGGGTGCCGGCCTCGCCCTCGACGAGAATGTCGCGCATGGCCAGGTCGCCCACGAGGAAAAGCGCATAGACGGCGATGCCGGGGAACACGAAGAGGAAGATTCTGAAGAAGCCGACACCCGCGTCGCTCTCCGCCTCTTCTTCCTTTTCGCCTTCCACTTTTTCCTCGCCGAGCGTCACCGACGAAAGCCTGATGACCGGAGGATAAACATAGTCTCCGGCCCCCTTCACCGATTCGAAGATGCTGCCGGAGATACCGGTGAATGCCTCCAGGCTCATCTCGGCCGCGTCTTCCCGGATGAAGGGCGCCAGCGTGCCGAGGGGTTCGCGAAGAACACGCGATCCCGAATCCAGTATCTCGACGAGGACTCCCGCGAGTTGCTCGGCGATCTCCGGCATGATCCCCTGGGCCGGATTGCGGACGAGTTCCAGCGTGGATGGTCTGCCCTCGATGAGGTTTTCCGTGAAGAGATCGGGGATTCGCAGCAGCGCGGAACCTTCGCCCTTCTCGATCCGCGAGAGGCCTTCGTCGCCGACGATTTCCACGTCGAAGTGCCTGGCCATCTCATCGGAGGCGAGGGCGGATATCAGCGCGTTGCCGAAGAAGTTGTCGTCCAGGTTCTCGACGAGCAGGTGAACCCGCGGCGCCTCGCCGCCGCCGAAGGCCAGCGCGATGATCGAGGAGAACATGATGGGAAAGGCCAGCACTACCAAAAGTCCCAGGGGAGAGCGCGCCTTGCGGAGGAGATCCTTGCGGACCATGAGCAGCAGTGTCCGCATCAGTCGCGCAACTCACGGCCGGTGAGGTTCAGGAAGAGGCTGTTGAGGCTCGGCGGACGAATGGAGATGGCGTCCAGGGGCAGCTCCGCGCCGAAGAGGCTTGAGAGAAGCTCGACCGCACCCCTGCCCGATCCGCCGGTGGAGATGAGCGCGCGCCCGTCCTCCGCCGAGAGCAGCCGAACGGATTTCACCTCTGCGATCTTCGTCCTGACCGTCTCCGCCTCGAAGACGCCCTCGATGGTGACGGTCTCCTCCTCGCCGGCCTGTTTCTTCAGCTCGGCGAGCGTGCCTTCGGCCAGGATGCGGCCCTGATCCATGATGGCGATGCGGTCGCAGAGCGTCTCGGCCTCTTCCAGGTAGTGGGTCGTGTAGAGGACGGTCGTCCCGGTTTCGGCCACCGCGCGAACCACGTCCAAAATATTGGCGCGGGCCTGCGGGTCGATGCCCACGGTGGGCTCGTCCAGGAGCACGAGCCGAGGCTGATGGATGAGCCCGAGCGCCAGATTGAGGCGGCGCTTCATGCCGCCCGAGTACTTCTTCACCGCGTCCTTGGCCCTGGCCGTGAGCCCCACCTGATCGAGGGTACGGTCGATGGCCTCGTTCAGCTCGGAGCTTCCCAAGCCGTAGAGTCCGCCCCAGAACTTCAGATTCTCCCGGGCGGAGAGGTCTTCGTAGAGCGCCGTCTCCTGCGGCAC
>Ga0180429_10005315_pt1 | contig 10227 bp, 6 predicted proteins | sample SS_ome_FD_132428 | JGI IMG/M metagenome (GOLD analysis project Ga0180429, IMG submission 132428) | Hypersaline lake sediment archaeal communities from the Salton Sea, California, USA - SS_1_S_1 metaG | ecosystem: Environmental > Aquatic > Non-marine Saline and Alkaline > Hypersaline > Sediment ...
CACCCGGGAGTTCCCGCCACGCCGCAACCTCCGAAGGAAAGCGCCCGCCGTGCTGCCGTACAACGATGCCGGCGGCACGATGCAGGTTGCGCGCCCGGCTGTAGTACCCCAGTCCCTCCCACACACGCAACACATCCCCCGGCGGTGCGGCGGCCAGCGCCGCCACGTCGGGAAACCGCGCCATGAAGCGCTGAAAGTAGGGAAGGACGGCCTCGACGCGGGTCTGCTGCAGCATGATTTCGCTGACCCACACGGCGTAGGGCGAGGCCTGTTCGCGCCAGGGCAGCGCGCGCCGGTGACGCCGGTACCAGGCAAGCAGCGCGCGCGGCCAGTCGCTATTTCCGGTGGCCGAGCGAGACATACTTCTTGTCGTATTCGCCGGTGTACAGCGCGCGCGGCCGGAAGATGCGATTGTTCTTCAGGTACTCGATGATCCGCGCCGTCCAGCCGGCCGCGCGGCTGACGGCGAAGATCGGCGTGAACATCTCCTTCGGAATCCCCATCGAGCGATAGACGAGGCCGGAATAGAAATCGACGTTCGGGTAGATCCCCTTCTCCTGGCCGAGCGTCGACACCACTTCCTGCTCCAGCGCGAGCGCCGTCTCGTACAGCGTGGCGATGGCGGGGTTGCCCGCCCCCAGGTGTTTGGCCAGCGGACCGAGAATCCGCGCGCGGGGATCGTAGGTCTTGTAGACCCGGTGGCCGAATCCCACGATCTTTTCTTTGTTCTTGCGCGCGTTCGCGAACCAGGCGGGAACCGCCGCCGGACCGCCAATGCTCTCGAGCAAATCGATCACCGCCTCGTTGGCGCCGCCGTGCAGCGGCCCGTTGAGCGCGGCGATCGCGGCGCCGACCGAAAAGTAGATGTCCGACAGCGTAGACGCCACGACCAACGCCGCGAACGTACTCGCCGGCATCCCGTGATCGGCATGCAGGATCAGCGACACGTCCATGATCCGGACCTCCTCGGCGGTCGGCCGGCGCCCCGTCATCATGTACAGGAAGTTGGCGCTGTGCCCCAGCTCCGGGTCGGGCTCGATCGGAAGCTTGTCCTCCCGCAACCGCGCAATGGCGGCCGCCAGGGTGGCGATGCCGGAAATCACGTGAATGCACGAATCAATGCTCGCCGCGTCGTCCTGCACCTTCTTCGCGGCGCGCCGGCGTTCCGCCTTCTTCGCGAACTCGTAGATCGCGTGCTGTTCCCCGCGCGGGATCGTCTCCATCGGAATGGAATCTTCGTCGGAAGCAATGGCGGTGGACGCGAGCGGCCGCCCGGTTTCGGTGTCGCGCCACGTCAGGCGCCGCCGCATGAAGTTGGTGCCCAGGCGCAACGCCGCCATGGGGTTGATCTCTTCCACGGGCGTGGCCATCAGCATGCGCAGCGTGTTCGGCACATGGCGATACTGGATCATGCGCTGGCAGAACCCGTCGTACTGCTTGCGGGTCGGCAACTTGCCGTACAGCAGCAGATAGCAGACCTCTTCATAGTTCGACGACGCACAGAGGTCGTAGATGTCGTAGCCGCGATACAGCAGCCGACCGGCCGTTCCGTTTACGTACCCGACCCCGCTCTCGCAGGCGATCGCGCCTTCCAGGCCGGGTCCGACCGTGCACTGCAGCGGCCAGTCCAGTTTTGTGACCCGTTCGGGTTTATCGAGTGGCGGAGTGTCGCGACGTGCCTGTTGCGCGGATTTGCGGACCAGCTCGGCGATACCGTCTTTCTTGACCAATCCCATCATATGTCGACTCCACCTGGTGCGGGAAACAAGGAACCCGTCTATATGTAGATCGCGTGTGAGCCGGGAACTCTAGCACGCGGCTTCGCGAAGTTCAACGGAAATGGTTTTGCCTGTGCGGCCGGTTTGCTATGGTCCCGGATCATGACAGGGTACCGCTATCTGTTCGGCCCCGTCCCCTCGCGCCGTTTCGGACGGTCGCTCGGGGTCGATCTCGTGCCGATGAAGACCTGCACGCTGAACTGCGTGTTCTGCCAGCTCGGCGCCACGCCCGCGACCGGATGGCAGCGCGCCGAAACCGTGCCGCTGGACGCCGTGCTCGAGGAACTGGAGCGCTGGCTGTCCGTGGACGGGCGGGCGGACGTGATCACGCTGTCCGGCTCGGGCGAGCCGACGCTGCACACCGGTTTCGGCGAGGTGCTGGCCTTCATCGGGCGGCGTTCGTCGATCCCCTCGCTGCTGCTCACGAACGGAACGCTGTTGTACGATCCGGACGTGCGCGCCGCCGCCTGCCGCGCCGACACGGTGAAGATGTCGCTCAGCGCCTGGGACCAGGCGTCGTTCGAACGCGTCAACCGCCCCTGCGCGGGGTATCGGTTTGACATGCTGCTGGACGGCGAGAAGGCGTTCCGGCGCGCGTACGGCGGCCGCCTGTGGCTCGAGGTGTTCCTGCTGAACGGGATCAACAGCGCGCCCGACGACGTGCGGCGCATCGCGGCGCTGGCCGCCGAGATCGCGCCCGACCGGGTGCAGCTCAATACCGTTGCGCGCCCCCCGGCCGAGGATTTCGCCGTTGCCGTCGAGGCCGGACGTCTTGAGGAACTGGCCCTGCTGTTCGATCCGCCGGCGGAGGTGATCGGCGGCTACCGGGCCGACACGCCGGCCGCCGCAGACGCGGATGCGGACGGCATCCTGGCCATGATTCGGCGCCGTCCCGTCACGGCCGCGCAGATCGCCGCGCTGACCGGCCTGCACCGCAACGATATCGGCAAGCGCCTGGCCATCCTCCTCGCACGGAACAGCATCCGCGAAGACCGGCGCGGCGGCGAAGCGTATTTTGTCGCGCGGAAGGACAGGAACGACACGGAACCGCCCTCCCCATGAGCCTGTTAAAGACGCAACGCGGCCGCTGGATCTTTGCCGTCGTCCTGGCCTTATCGACCACGACCGCCTATGCCGGGGGCGGGGCCGGCGGCGGCGACGGGATGGCGCACCGCATGACGGCGCTGGTCCTGCAGGTGGGCGTCATCGTGCTGGTGGCGCGCCTGGCCAACGCGGCGTTCAAGAAGCTGACCCTGCCCGGGGTCGTGGGCGAACTGGTCGGCGGGATCCTGATCGGGCCCTTCGCCCTCGGCGCGGTGGCCCTGCCGGGATTCGAGCACGGCCTGTTCGGAACCGGCGCGCCGGCCGGCGCCGGCGCCTTTCCCGTCACCCCCGAGCTGTACGGGATCTGCGCCGTGGCGTCCGTGGTCCTGCTCTTCATGGTGGGGCTGGAAACCGATATCGGCCTGTTCATGCGCTACTCGCTGACGGGCAGCCTGGTCGGCGCGGGCGGCGTCCTGAGCGCGTTCGTGTTCGGCGACCTCATGGCGGTGGCCTTCTCGCCCGTTCTGTTCGGGCAGCAGCTCGGCTTCATGGATCCGCCCTGCCTGTTGCTGGGGATCGTGTCCACGCCCACCTCGGTGGGCATTACGGCGCGCATCCTGTCGGAACAGCGCAAGCTGGACACGCCCGAAGGCGTGACCATCCTGGCGGGCGCCGTGGTCGACGACGTGCTGGGCATCATCCTGCTGGCCGTCGGCATGGGCGTCATCACGGCATCGGCCGGCACCGGCAGCGTGGACTGGGGCCATATCGGCGTGATTGCCGCCAAGGCCTTTGGCATCTGGATCGCGGCCACCGCGATCGGACTGCACTTCGCCCGGAAGCTGAGCGTGATGCTGAAGATGTTCCGGCACCACGTGTCGATCGCCGTCATGGCGCTCGGCCTGGCGCTGATCCTGGCCGGTCTCTTCGAGCAGGCGGGCCTGGCCATGATCATCGGCGCGTATGTCATGGGCCTGTCGCTCTCGCGTACGGACATCAGCCACGTGGTGCAGGAGAACCTGCATCCGGTCTCCGCGTTCCTGGTGCCGGTGTTTTTCACCGTGATGGGCATGCTGGTCGACATTCGCATGCTGCTGTCCCGCGAAGTCCTGCTCTTCGGGCTCCTCTACACGGCGGTGGCCAACATCGCGAAGGCGGCCGGCTGCGGCCTGCCGTCGATGCTGACCAGTTTCAATGCGCGCGGCGCGCTGCGCACCGGAATGGGCATGCTGCCCCGCGGCGAAGTGACGCTGATCATTGCCGGAACCGCGCTGGCCGCCGGACTCCTGAACCAGCAGGTCTTCGGCGTCGCGGTCCTGATGACGCTCCTCACCGCCCTGATCGCGCCCCCGTTGCAGGTGAAGACCCTGGGATTGCGCGGCAGCGGCCTGCGCCGGGCCCTGCAGGTTCCAGAAGGCGAGCATGTCCGCTTCGCGATGCCGAACGTGCGCACCGCGGAAATGATGGTGCATAAGCTGCTGGCGACCTTCGAGGCCGAGGGGTTTTACGTACAGACGCTCGACCGCAACGAAAGCCTGTTCCGCCTGATGAAGGACGAGGTGTCGATCGGGTTCCGGCGCGACGGAACCGACCTGCTGTTCGAGTGCCGGCCCGATGAAGCGGCGCTGGTCGGCACCTGTATGATCGAGGTGGTGGCCGACTTCGAGCGGATGATCCGGGAGCTGCGCAAACCGATGGACCGCGAGGAGCTGGGCCGGCGCATACAGCAGGAACGGCCCGAAAGCCGCCCCACGGCGCTGGCGCCGTACATCCACCGCGCGACGCTGTCGCCGCGCCTGGCGGCAACGACAAAGGAAGAGGTCATCGACGAGCTGCTCGCGCTGCTGACGAGCGCGGGCCTGGTGCGGGACGCGGAACGCGCGCGCCGCGTGGTACTGGAACGGGAAGCCGCCATGTCGACCGGCATGCAGTACGGCATCGCCATTCCGCACGGACGAACCGATGCGGTCGACCGCCTGGTTTGCGCGATCGGCATCAAGTCCGAAGGCATCGACTTCGATTCGATCGACGGTCTGCCGTCGCGCATCTTCGTGTTGGTGCTGTCGCCGCGCTCCGAGACCGCTCCGCAGATGCAGTTTATGTCCACCGTCAGCCAGGTGCTTAACGAGGCCGGCCGCAACGCCCTGCTCGCCTGCGAAAGCGCGGACGACATGCAGTCCCTCCTGACGGGCGGTCAGCAGCCGCACGGCCTGCTGGCGCGCATTGCCGAGCGGCGTCCGCGCGGAGGCGAGAGCCGTGCGGCCGCGGGCCTCGACGCCTGGGTCCGGCCCGGATCCGTGAAGCCGGCGCTGTCGGCCACGGACAAGCCGGGCGTGATTCACGAACTGCTCGAACTCCTCGCGCGGGGCGGCATCCCGCTCGACGTGGCGGCGGCGAGCGAGGCGGTCCTGGCGCGCGAAAAGACCATGTCGACCGGCATGCAGCACGGCCTGGCCATCCCGCATGCCCGGATCGAAGGCCTGCCGCGCATGGTCTGCGCGGTGGGAACGAGCCGGGCGGGGATCGATTTCGGTTCGCTGGACGGGGAACCGTCGCGCATCTTCGTGCTCACGCTGGCCCCGCTGAGCGGACCCGCGCCGCTGATCCAGCTCATGGTCGATATCAGCCGCAAGCTGGACGAAGAAGGCCGCCGCCGCGTCCTCGCCGCGACCACGCCGGAGGAACTCTGGCGGGCGCTGACGGAATGACAGGGTCGCAGGGGGCCGCGTCGCCGGCGCGGCCGCCGGCTTATTCCCGCCCCGCATGCCGCCGCGCGGCGGCGACGGTGTTATGCAGCAGCATCGTGATCGTCATGGGGCCGACGCCGCCGGGGACGGGGGTGATCAGGGAGGCTTTGTCCTGCAGCCCGGCGAAGTCCGCGTCGCCGACGAGGCGGTAGCCGCGCTTCCGGGAGGCGTCCTCGACGCGGTTCACGCCCACGTCGATCACCACCGCGCCGTCCTTGACCATGTCCGCGGTCAGCGTGTTCGGCCGGCCGGCGGCGACAATCACGATGTCCGCCTGGCGCGTGAACGCGCCGATGTCGCGCGTCCCCGTGTGGCAGACCGTCACGGTGGCGTTGGCGCCCTCCTTCTTCTGGAGCAGCATGTTGGCCACGGGCTTGCCGACGATGTTGCTGCGGCCGACCACGACGACATGCGCCCCGGCGGTGCGGACGCCGCTGCGCGCCAGGAGCTGCAGGACGCCGTGCGGGGTGCAGGGGAGAAACGCGTCTGCGCCGAGGACCATGTTGCCGACATTGACCGGATGGAATCCGTCGATGTCCTTGTCGGGCCGGATGGCCAGCAGCACGGCGCTCTCATCGATATGTTTCGGCAGCGGGAGCTGCACGAGGATGCCGCTGATCTTCGGATCGGCGTTCATCCTGCCGACCAGCGCGAGCAAGTCCGCCTGCGGGGTGTCGGCCGGAAGGCGATGGTCGTCCGAGTAGATGCCTGCTTCCTCGCAGGCCTTCTCTTTGGCCGTGACGTACGAACGCGAGGCCGGGTCGTCGCCCACGAGCACCACGCCCAGGCCGGGGACGATCCCCTGCTCCCGCAGCGCGGCGACCTCCGTGCGAATCTCTTCGCGCATCTGCGCGGCGATCTGCTTTCCGTCGATGATGTGTGCCGTCATAGGGGGTCCTTTCCTCCGCCCGTCTATCCAACCCGGCCGCGCTAATACAATCCCGTCACGCGCCCGGTCTTCGCGTCCACGTCGATGCCGCGGTAGGCGGGATTGGAGGCCGTGCCCGGCATCAGCTTGATGGCGCCGGCGACCGGAACGACGAAACCCGCGCCCTTGAACATCATGACGTCGTGCACGGGCAACTCCCAGTCCGTCGGCCGTCCCTTCAGATTCGGATCGTGCGACAGGCTCAAGTGCGTCTTGACCATGCAGGTGCCGAGGCGCGCGCACGCGGGATCGCGCTGCAGGTTGTTCAGCTTCTCCAGCGCGACGTCCGAATAGGTCACCGCCCGGGCGCCGTAGACCTCCGTGGCGATGCGCTCGATGCGTTTGCGCAGCGGCGTATCGAGCTCGTAGAGCGGTTCGAAACGGCTCTCCGTCGCACAGGCCTCGACCACCGCTTCGGCCAGCTCGCGCGCGCCCTCGCCGCCCTGGAGCCAGTGTTCGGACAGGGCGACACGGGCGCCGGCCCCTTCGGCGGCCCGCCGCACCGCGGCGATCTCGTCCGGTGTATCGGACGGAAAGCGGTTGACGCAGACGATGGGATGGACGCCGCTGCGTTGCACGGTCTCGATATGGGCCAGCAGGTTCTCGCACCCCATCTCCACCAGCTCCACGTTCTCGGTGGTGTAGGCCTCGTCGAGGGTGCGCCCCGGGCGCACGTCGGGCCCCCCGCCGTGCATTTTGAGCGCGCGGACGGTCGCCACGATCACGACGGCATGGGGGCGCAGGCCGGAGAAGCGGCATTTCAGGTTCCAGAACTTCTCGAATCCGATATCCGCACCGAACCCGCTTTCCGTCACGTGGTACTCCGCGAGACGGACGCCGAGCAGGTCGGCGATGATGGAGCTTTGCCCGATGGCGATATTGGCGAACGGTCCCGCGTGCACCAGCACCGGCTGGCCTTCGATGGTCTGCAGGAGGTTGGGATTGACGGCATTGACCAGCCAGGCCGTCATGGCGCCGTCCACCTCCAGGTCGGCGGTCGTCACCGGCTTGCCGCCGCGGTCGTGGGCCAGGACGATCGCGGCGATGCGCCGGCGCAGGTCCTCCAGGCCCGTCGCCACCGAAAGGATGGCCATCACCTCGCTGGCGACGGCAATCTGGAAGCCCGACTCCATTTCGTACCCGTCCATCTTGCCGCCGTGGCCGATGGTGATGTTGCGGAGCGCCTGCGCGCAGAAGTCCATCGCCCACCGGAACTGCACGCGCTGCGGATCGATGTCGAGCCGCCGGAGGTTGCTCTGCGCAAGGCGGGCGTCGTCATAGTTGCGCTCGTGCTGCATACGCGCCGTGAGGGCGACCATGGCCAGGTTGTTGGCGTTGGCCACGGCGTCGATGTCGCCGGTGAGGCCGAGGGAGAAGGGCGCCAGCGGAATGCACTGCGAGAGGCCGCCCCCGGCCGCGGACCCCTTGATGTTGAACGTCGGACCCCCGCTGGGCTGGCGGATGGCGCCGACGACCCGCTTGCCGAGCTTGCCGAGCCCCTGCACGATGCCCATCGTGGTGGTCGTCTTGCCTTCGCCCAGCGGCGTCGGCGTGATGGCGGTGACGTCGATATAACGCGCCTGGGGGCGGTTGCCCACGCGGTCCAGCACCCGGATGAAGTCGATCTTGCCCACCTGCCGTCCCATGGGGATGTACTCGCCGGTCTCGAGTCCCAGCTCCGCGGCGAGCTGTTCCGGCGGCTTCATCGCGGCCTCCGCCGCCTCGGCGATCTGCCAGTCCTTCTGTGTTGTCGGATCGAGGTTCAACCGGGCATCCTTCCCTTGCGGGCGCGGTGGTGGAGTCCCCGCGTGTGATTGCCGCTATAGTACAGTTCCCACCGGCATGTCAAGACGGGGCAGAGGTCCCCTGCAATTGACGATGTACGAACGCTCCGGCGCCGTCCCGGCAGGGGACGCTTCCTTGTGTTCGTGATTGCAAACGCATGCGGGTTGGGGTGTAGTGGGCGCTTGACAAACGGGGGAGACCCGATGGCCGACTCGAGACCGAACATCCTCTTCATCATGTCCGACGATCATGCTTCCCATGCCATGAGCTGTTACGGGAGCCGGATCAACCGCACGCCGAACCTGGATCGAATCGCCGCGGACGGCATGCGGTACGACCATTGCTTCTGCACCAATTCGATTTGCACGCCGAGCCGCGCCGCCATTCTGTCGGGGACCTATAACCACGTCAACGGCGTCACCACGCTGGCAACCCCGATGGACAACCGTCTGCGGACCTTCCCCAAGCTGCTGCAGTCCGCGGGCTACCAGACGGCCGTCTTCGGCAAGTGGCACCTGGGGCAGGGACCGCGGCATTGTCCGACGGGGTTCGATGACTGGGCCGTTCTGCCCGGCCAGGGCTGCTACCACAACCCGGCTTTCGTCTTCAAGGACGACGCCGAGCCCGGAGGCGTGAAGCGAACGGTGCACGGGTATGCCACCGACCTGATTACCGACATGTCCCTGGACTGGCTCCGACATCGCGATGCCGACCGGCCGTTCTGTCTGCTCTGCCACCACAAGGCGCCGCACCGGCCCTGGTACCCGGACGAGAAACACGCGGCCCTGTTCCTGAACGAGGACGTGCCGGAACCGGACACGCTGTTCGACGACTACGCGCATCGCGCGCAGGCCGCGCAAGCGGCGGCCATGCGGGTGGGCGTGCACATGAACCCCACCGATGTGAAGGCGGAAATCCCGGACGGCATGAGCGAGCACGACCTGCGCCGCTGGGCCTACCAGCGCTACATCAAGGATTACCTGCGGGTCGTCCAGAGTATCGACGACAACGTGGGGCGCATGCTCGACGCACTCGATCAAGCGGGGCTCAGCGAGAACACGCTCGTCGTTTACACCTCCGACCAGGGGTTCTTCCTCGGGGATCACGGTTGGTACGACAAGCGCTTCATGTACGAGGAATCGCTCCGCATGCCCTTTATCCTGCGCTACCCGAAAGAGGCGGCGGCCGGTTCGGTCAACGAGGACATCGTGCTGAACGTGGACTTCCCGGCGCTGTTTCTGGATCTGGCGGACATTCCCGTGCCCGCCGACTTCCAGGGCCGCAGCCTGCGTCCGCTGCTGCGGGGCGAGACGCCGCCGGACTGGCGCCGGGCTATGTACTACCGCTACTGGATGAACAAGGCCCACCACAACGTCGCGGCCCATTACGGCGTGCGCACCAAGACGCACAAACTGGTGTACTACTACTATGACGGGTGCGGACAGCCCGGCGCCGACGAGGGACACTTTGCCGGCCGCGGCGGTGTGGCCTCGCTGGACGGCCTGCCGCCGGAGTGGGAGCTGTTCGACCTCGAACAGGACCCCGCCGAACTCCGCAACGTGTACGACGAGCCGGCCTACGCAGCCGTCCGGGAGGAGCTGCGCGGCATTCTGCACAGCCTGCAGGACGAGCTCGGCGACGAACCCTTTCCCGGCGAACGGGAATCCGCTCGACCGGACGGACATCGTGGGCGCATGTCATGAAGCCCCCCAATATGGTCCTGATCAACTGTGACGATCTCGGGTACGGAGATCTGGGGTGCTACGGCTCGCCGATGCAGGCCACCCCGCATCTCGACCGCCTGGCGGAGCAGGGCATGCGTTTGACCGATTTCCACGTGGGCAGCCCGGTCTGCTCGGCGTCGCGCGCCGCGCTGATGACGGGTTGCTATCCGCAACGGATCGGGATGCCCGGCGTCCTGTTTCCCGGACAGGACACGGGACTG